>JAABUZ0100003497.1_pt1 | contig 23173 bp, 20 predicted proteins | sample 5562091 | NCBI WGS metagenome assembly JAABUZ01 (sample SAMN12813069, study PRJNA571459) | rock metagenome | isolation source: Antarctica rocks | place: Antarctica: Victoria Land, Linnaeus Terrace sud | collected 2015-12-21
TGCCGCATGGGGTGGAGGCGGTGCGGGGTGGGTTGACGCTGCGGGTGACGGCGCTGCGGGACGATGTGCTGCGGGTGCGGCTGTGGCATACGGGGAGGGAGCCCGAGGATGCGTCGTGGGCGGTGCTGCCGGCGGCGCGGACGGCGACGGCGCCGGTGACGGCGGAGGTGCGTGGGTTCCACACGGGATCGCTGCGGGTGGTGGTGGGCAATGAGCTGAAGCTGACGGTCTCGGACATGGCTGGCCACGTGCTGCAGGAGGACGCGGAGCCGGTGGCGTGGAGGGGGAATGATTTCCGGGTGTACAAGGCGAAGACGTCGGCGGACCACTTCTTCGGGCTGGGGGATAAGCCGGGGCCGCTCGACCGGGCGGGGCAGGCGTTCGTGATGTGGAACACGGATACGTTTGGGTGGCAGGAGTCGACGGATCCGATCTACAAGAGCATTCCGTTCTTTCTCCATATGCGTGGCGGACGGACGCTGGGGGTGCTGTTCGACAACACGTGGCGAACGTTTTTCGATTTTGGGAAGGAGCTTCCGGGGGAGTACAGCTTTGGCGCGCCGGATGGGCCGGTGGACTACTACCTGATGTACGGACCGGAGCCGAAGCGGGTGGTGGAGACGTATGCGTGGCTGACGGGGCCGACGCCGTTGCCTCCGATGTGGGCGCTGGGGTTCCAGCAGTCGCGCTACAGCTACTACCCGCAGGCGCAGGTGCTGGAGATCGCGGACCGGCTGCGCAAGGACAGGATCCCGACGGATGCGCTGTATCTCGACATTGACTTCCAGAAGGAGAACCGGCCGTTTACGGTGGACGCGGAGAGGTTTCCGGATTTCCCGGGGATGTTGAAGGAGCTGGCGGCGAAGGAGTTCAAGGTGGTGACGATCACGGATCTTCACATTGCGAAGCAGCCGAATGCGGGGTATGCGCCGTATGACTCGGGCACGGCGGGGGACGAGTTTGTGAAGATGCCGGATGGGCAGGTGTTTACGGGCAAGGTTTGGCCGGGGCCGTCGGTGTTTCCGGAGTTTACGCAGCGGAGATCGCGGGAGTGGTGGGGGTCGCTGTATGCGGGATTTGTGAAGGACGGGGTGGCGGGCTTCTGGAACGACATGAACGAGCCGGCGCTGTTTGGTGTGCCGTCGAAGACGATGCCGGACGAGGTGCAGCACCGGATCGACGAGCCGGGGTTTCGGAGGCGGACGGCGGGGCACCTGGAGATCCACAACGTGTTTGGGATGGAGAACACGCGGGCGACGTATGAGGGGCTGCTAAAGCTGCAGCCGAATGTGCGACCGTTTGTGATGACGCGGGCGAGCTACGCCGGGGGGCAGAGGTACTCGGTGACGTGGACGGGGGATAACAGCTCGACGTGGAACCATCTGCGGCAGACGGTGCCGCAGATTGTTAATCTGGGGCTGAGCGGGTTTGGGATGACGGGGGCGGATGTGGGCGGGTTTGCGGGGTCGCCCTCGCCGGAGCTGCTGACGAAGTGGATTGAGCTGGCGGCGTTTCAGCCGATCGATCGCGACCATTCGGCGAAGGGGACGCGCGCCCATGAGCCGTGGGTGGACGGGCCGGAGCAGGAGGCGATCCGGCGGAGGTTTATCGAGGAGCGCTACCGGCTGATGCCCTACCTGTACACGGCGGCGGAGGAGATGTCGCGGACGGGTGTGCCGATGATGCGGCCGCTGTTTCTGGAGTTTCCGCAGGCGACGCCGGACGGGACGCCGATCGACCTGGAGGCGGGCGGGAGCGAGTTTCTGTTTGGGCGGGACCTGCTGGTGGCGCCGAATCCGTCGCCGGAAGAGGTGGCGCCGTACGAGGTCGCGCTGCCTTCGGGGGTCTGGTACGACTATTGGACGGGGGAGCGGCTGGACCGGCGGACGGGTGCGGGAGCGGGGGCGACGGACCGGGAGCAGAGGGATGCGGTGCTGGCGCGGAAGCCGCTGCTGCGGACGCCGAAGCTCGAGGAGCTGCCGGTGTATGTGCGGGAGGGGGCGATTGTGCCGATGGCTCCGCTGGTCGAGAGCACGGAGGAGAGGCCGGCGGGGCCGCTGGTGGTGCGGGTGTATCCGGTGGCGCCTGGCGGGGCTCAGTGGGCAGAGGGCGCAGGGAAAGCGGAGTGCCGGGGTGAGGTGTACCAGGATGATGGGAAGAGCTTTGCGTTTCGGACGGGGGCGTTTTTGCGGGAGAGTTTTACGTGTTCGGTGAGCGCGGGTGGGGCGGTAACGGTGGAGATGGGACGGCGCGAGGGGAGCTTCAAGCCGTGGTGGACGGCGGTGCAGGTGGAGGTGGTGGGATGGACGCCGGCGAAGGGGCAGGCGCGGTTGGGGACGGGGCCAGCGAAGTTGGAGAAGACGGCGGGTGGGGGGTGGTCGGCGCTGATGCCGGATGTGGGGGATGGAGGGCGGGTGGTGTTTGAGTGAGGGGAAGGGGAGGCCGGGTCGAGGGCGGTGTGTTTGTCAGCAGAGCTCTGGTTTGTGTGAGATAGATGGGGGGATTGACAAGGCACCGAATGGATAGGCGAAGATAAGGCGAAGAGAGGTTCGCCTGTGATGACGTTGACTGTGGTTCGGAAGAGGATGGAGGCGGCGCAACCTTCCGCGAAGGCGCCGGGGGTGTTGTCGCCGCAGGTTCGGGCGGAGCGGGTGCGGGTCCAGCTTGGGCGCGGGCGAGCGACGTGGCGGAGGTGCGGACGGAGGCAGGGGAGGGAGGGATGCGCGGGCGCACGGGGAGGGTTGGAGGAAGGCGGGCGCGGCTTACCGGTGTGTGACCCCTCCGGGTCTTGCGGCGCGGGTGATGCCGCGGCTACGGGTGGAGCCGCGGGGGCGGGCGGTAACGGTGGTGGAGTGTTTCCTTCCGCTCGAGGGGATGTGCCGTGCGACGCGGCGAGCGGGACGGATGGGGGTGCGGCGGGGCATGACGAAGGGGGAGATGGACAGCTTTGATGGACTGGTCGACTCGCATGCGCGGGAGAGCCTTGCGACCCGGTATGGGAGATCCGCGGACGGCGGCCTGGACCCTTGGACTGGGCTTCTGCCTAGAGCGAAGCGGCCCCGTTTCTCGGGAGGAGGTGGTGTGAGGGGAGTGGGCTCCGTTTAGAGCGGATGCCGGCGGAAGTTTCGGCCGCGCTGTTCTGGCCCGAGGCCGAAGATGACCAGAAGTAGAACGATGACGATGACTTCAAAGAGCGTAAGCGCTGCGGGGTAGCCGAAATGGTTGCGCAGGAGGTACTCGAGTGCGATTGCGGGAGACGCAATCAGGACACCAAGTTGATAGACGAAGCCGGGAAAGAGGCTGCGCACCGCGTCGGGGGAGAGTTCATTGAGGTGCGCTGGAATGACTCCAAAGGCTCCCTGGACGCCTGTCTGCATGAGAAACGACCCTGCCACCAGAGTCAGTATGGAACCGCCAAAGGCCCATGCCGGAATGGACAGAAAGGAGACGACAAGTGCTGCCATGATGGCGTGCCGTCTGCCTATTCGTTCTGAGACATGTCCGAAGAAGATGGCTCCCAGGATGGCGCCGATGTTGTAGAGGATCGGGATGCCGTAGAGGGGTTTCATGCCGAGGACGAGCGTGCTTTTGATTGTGGTCAAGGATTTGAGGAAGTCTGGATAGAGATCCTGGGTGCCGTGCGACAGGCAGGACATGAAGACCATGACGAGAAGGAGGTAGGAGAAGCTTTTTTTGTGCTCGAAGAGGGTCGCGAAGATGTTTTTGATCGAACCCATCCGGTGCTGCTTCCAAGCTTCCGATTCGGGTGAAAGGGAGGTGAGGAGCACGATCAGAACGGCGAGCGAGGATCCGACGAAGAACATAGCCCGCCAGCCGAGGTGGGGCGCCACGGTAAGCATGCCGGTTGCTGCCAGAAGGTATCCAAAGGGATAGCCGCCCTGCATCAGGCCGGAGAGGACGCCGCGCAATTTCGGGGGAGCATTCTCCATGGCGAACGAGGCACCGACGCCCCAGTAGCCGCCCATGCCGATGCCGTAGAGAGCACGCATTGCCAAGAAAAATATGTAGTTGGGAGCGAAGCCGCTCAGCATGGTGATGACGGAGAAGTAGATGACACAGGCGATCAGGGGTTTCTTGCGTCCATACCGGTCCGCAAGCGCACCGAAGAGTAAGGCGCCTACCGGGCGCGTGGCCAGGGTCAGGGAGATGGTCCAAACGATGGCTGTCTTGTTGACGTGGAAGTTAGCGGCGAGAGCGTCGAGCAGGAACACGACGACAAAGAAGTCGAAGGCATCGAGGACCCAGCCGAGGATGCTCGACGCCACGGCGAGCTGCCACCCTGGCGTATTCGCTTCGATCTTCGACGGCTGAAGGTTTTCTTCGAGGTACATGTCACAGCTTTCGGATCTCAAGGTGTTTCGGGTAGAGCAGGAGACGTGGGCGCACAGACAGGATACGGGGTTACACCTGCGGAAGCAGTTGACGGAGTTGAAGGCAGCGCGCCGACGATCGAGGGCGGGTGTTTTAGAAGACAAGCTTCGCGCCGAGCTGGTCGTTGCAGCGGCTGTGGGTATAGGAGACCTGTTCCTGGACACCGTGGGTGGCGGTCTCCTTGAGTTGCGCTTGAACGGCCTCGCAGCTGGGTTCTCTGCATGAATAGTTGAACGCTCGCGGGTAGCTTATGTGCCTTTTGCAATGAGCAGTTTACATGTTGATATAACGGCGCGGTCGGGTCGGCGTTGTTGCAACTGGAGTGCTGCTTCGGATCATTTGCGACGTTCGCTGAGATGGCTCGCATGGGAGTTGGTCGATCCATGATCCATATAGAGCACTTCGGTTATTGGGACAGCTCCGATTGCCCTCGGTCCGGGCTACGTCTCACCTTTGTTTGGTCGAAACGGCGGTTTGCGTGCGCCGCGGCGGCAGGCGTAGAGTAGCCGAGTTAGCGAGAAGGGAAACCAGGGAAATGTCTGTTACAAGCTTGTCTCGTCGCGATCTGTTTGGGTTGGCTTCGGCTGCAACGGCCGCCGCCGCTCTTCCATCGGTGTTCCTTGCTCCACCAGCGCAGGCGCAGTCGACGGCGGTGCAGGCGGAGGCGGGTCTCGCCGCCGGGCAGATCGACACAGCGGCGTTGGTGCGATCGGTGGAGCGGGCGTTTGCGTTTCAGAACCTGATGATGGACGCGTATGCGACCGGGACAACGGTGCGGCTGGCGCAGAGCTACAGCGATGAAGCGCTTGGAGCGACGGCCTTTACGTATGACAATGCGGTCTCGATCCATGGGTACCTGGCGGTGGGAAGCGCGGAACTTCTGGATCGGGCGGAGGTGTTAGGCGAGGGGCTGCTGTATGCGCAGCAGAACAATTTTCCTGTGAGTGATGGCCGGTTTGCGCAGGCATATTTCGTGAACAAGGCGGCTCCGAGCGGGGCGTTTATCACACCGGCGGCGGCGCCGTTCTATTTCTATACGAGTGCGGTGGGGGACCAGGCGTGGGCGGGTATGGCGCTGGCGCAGCTTTACCTGCGGACGGGAAAGCAGAGATACCTGGCCGGGGCTCTGCTGGTGGCGAACTGGATCGTCACGAACGCGTACGACACGCTCGGACCGGGCGGGTATTCCTTTGGCACGAACATCAATCAGTACAACGTGTCGGTTCCGTCGACGAACGGAAAATCGACCGAGCACAACATCGATACGTATGCGTTTTTTACGATGCTGAGCAGGCTGACAAAGGGCGGGAGCGCGAACAATGCGATGACGTGGTCCGCGCTAGCCGAGCATGCGCTCGAGTTCGTGGCCGCGATGTACAACGTTGCGGGGCCATACTTCTATACAGGAACGCTGGGCGACAAGGTGACGATCAACCGGTCGCCGATTCCTGAGGACTGCCAAACGTGGTCGTACATGGCGACGTTGAACAATGCGTGGCGGGGAACGATCGATTGGGCGCTGCGGAATTTGCAGACGACGGACACGGCCGCGGCGCCGCACTCGAGCCTGACGGGGAGCGAGAGCATTCGCGGGCTGGTGTTTGACACGGCGAGCCTGACGACGACGGCGGATGATCCGCATGCGGTGTGGCTGGAGGGAACGGCGCATATGTCCGCTGCGCTGGCGGCGCGTGTGCTTCGGGGCGGCGACAACATCGCGCAGCTGTTTGCCGATCTGTCGGAGGCGCTGCGGCTGCAGCGGCAGAGCGAACGCGCGCAAGCGCTTCTGGGGTTGGGAAAGACGGTTGGTGGAAAGCCGATTCCGGCGGGCCTGGGGCTGGTTGCCGCGACGAGCATTCTGGATACGGGCTTTGGGTACACGTATGGACCGTCGCTGCACATTGGAGCGACGGGGTGGTACCTGATCGGGGCTTTGGCGGCGAACCCGTTTCAGCTTGGATATCGAGTGGTCGGGTAGGAGGTTTCGGGGGATGGGGAGGGCGCGCTATTTGTCCGCGCCACTCCCCGGTGTAGTGTTGGAGTCTTCGGGGGAGGACGGATTCAGGTGGCCGGAGCTGTTTTCGGGCGTGCCTGACTGGACGCCGGTGTTTCCGGGGCCTGCGGTGGCGGGGTTGTCGCCGCGATATCCGGAGGACTGGGCACCTGCCTGATTGGGGGTTGGCGGAGCCTGACTGTTTTTGTCTTCGAGCGATGACTTATCGACGGGCATTTTGCTCTCCTACTGTGGTGCCTACATCTGGTGTAGGAGCCCTGGCTGATGCCTGTAGTTGCCTCCGGGGAGCTGGATTGGTCAGCGGCAAGGAAAGTCCGCTAGACTAGGCGTACTCCTGGCTGCGTGTCTGGTGTGTCTGGTGCACGCGACATGGCGGGCTGGAAGAGTGGAGAAGTCAGGACCATTGCCGGAGTGAGACGAGTACACGTGACGCAGCGATCGACGAGGGGAACCAGGCGCTTGAGCGGTTTCCTGCTTTTGCTTGCGTGCTGGTGCAGCCTGCGGGCGGGCCGGATGGAAGCGCAGACGGCGGCCGATCTCGAACCGCTGCAGAATGTGCCTGCGGGTGTCTTCGAGACAGCACCGCGAGTGCCTGTGCAGACAGCAACGCCATCGGCGACGCGGATGGGTAACGGCCCAAACAACAGCTCGCAGGACAGTGTGACGCAGAGATCTGGACGGGCTGAAGAGGCGCGGCAGAGGCAGGATGCGGCGGATCCCTCGACGGCTCTGCCGGAGCGGCAGACGGAGTTTCAGACGCTGGTGGAGGTGTCGACGGGCCAGCAGCTGCCGATCTTTGGGGCGTCGCTGTTTGCGCGGGTTCCGTCCACGTTTGCACCGGTGGACGACGTGCCGGTGACACCGGACTATGTGATTGGACCAGGGGATCAGATACGGCTGCAGGTCTGGGGACAGGTGAACCAGCAGGGATCGTATGTGGTGGATCGGACGGGATCGATCGCGATTCCGCAGGTGGGGACGATCCATGTGGCGGGTCTGAGCTTCGCCGAGTTGACGGGATTTCTGCGAGCGCAGCTGGGGCGGGTGTACCGGAATTTTGATTTAAACGTGAACCTGGGGCAGCTGCGGTCCATCCAGGTGTTTGTGGTGGGGCAGGCGCGGCGGCCGGGGAGCTACACGATCGGGTCGCTGAGTACGCTGCTGAATGCGCTGTTTGCCTCGGGCGGACCGAGGTCCGAGGGGAGCCTGCGGGATATCCAAGTGAGGCGCGGCAAGGAGGTGGTGACGCACTTCGACATGTACGACCTTCTGCTGCGGGGGGACAAGAGCAAGGACGTGATGCTGCAGCCGGGGGACGTGATCTTTATCCCGAGTGTGGGCCCACAGGTCGCGCTGGCGGGCAGCGTGAAGAACCCGGCGATCTACGAGCTGCGCGGGGAGACGGGGATTGAGCAGCTGCTGGAGCTGGGCGGGGGCCGGACGAGCGTGGCGGCGGGGACGGCGGTCCGGCTGGAGCGGATCTTTGAGCATACGTCGAGGACGATCGCGGACGTGGATCTGGCGAAGTCTCCGTTAACGCCCCTGCAGAATGGCGACGTGGTCTCGGTGATGTCGATCGTGGACCGCTTCAAGGATGCGGTGACGCTGCGGGGCAATGTGGCGAATCCGGGGCGATATGTGTGGCACAAGGGGATGCGGGTGAGTGAGCTGATTCCCGACAAGGAGTCCCTGGTCACACGGAACTACTGGCGCAAGCGGAATGAGCTTGGACAGATGACGATGGCGTATGCTCCGGCGGCACAACCCGATCAGCAGGGGAGATCGTACCCGCAGACGGATGGAGCGAACGGCAGACGCGACGTTGGTTTGACGGATGGGACGCGTGCCGGGCAGAGCGGCATTGGAAGCAACAACAATGGAAGCAATACCAATGCGAGCTCCAACGGGGGGAACAGCTCCGGGGCGAGCGACAGCGGGCTGAGCAACAGCAACAGGCCGCAGGATACGCTGCAGCGTGGGGCGACTTCGGAGTCGGGTGGGGGATCGGTCGGCGTTGCGCTGACGGGGTCGAACGGGGTGTTTGCGGCGCAAAACGATGTGGTGCTGAGCGCGCCCGATATCGACTGGAGCTATGCCGTGGTGGAGCGGTTGAGCGCGGTCGATCTGACGACATCGCTGCTGCCGTTCAACCTGGGAAAGATCGTTCTGGAGGGCGATCGGACGCAGGATCTGGAGCTGCTGCCGGGTGATGTGGTGACAATTTTCTCGACGGCGGATCTGCGGGTCGCGACCTCGCAGCAGACGCGCTTTGTCCGCCTTGAAGGGGAGTTCCACTCCGCGGGAATTTACAGTGTGCGGCCGGGCGAGACGCTGCGGCAGCTGCTGGTACGCGCGGGTGGGTTTACGCCGGATGCTTACCTGTACGCGTCGGAGTTTACGCGGCAGTCGACGAGGCGGGTGGAGCGCCAGCGCTTGAATGAGTATGCGGATCAGCTGGAAGCGCAGGTTTCGGCGGTTAGCTCGGGAACCGCGAGTGGACTTCTGGGCGTGGACGCAGCGGCCGCGGCGGTGACGGCCGAGCAGGCGAGGGGAGCGATTGCGCGTCTGCGCAGCCGCGATCCAATCGGGCGGATTGTGCTGAATCTGAGGCCAGACAGCCGCGGGGTCGAGGGTATACCGGACCTGGCGCTTGAGGACGGTGACCGGTTCGTTGTTCCGCGGGTGCCGTCGAATGTGACGGTGGAGGGGCAGGTGTACAGTGCGAACGCGCTGGTGTACCGGCCGCACCGGCGGGTGAAGGATTATTTGAAGGAGGCGGGCGGACCGGACCGGCAGGCTGACCGGAGTCGTGCGTTTGTGTTGCGGGCGGACGGATCCGTGCTGAGCCGGCAGTATGGGAATTTCGAAAGGGCCCAGCTTTACCCGGGCGACACGATTGTTGTGCCGCCAGTCTTGAACCGGCGCTCGGTGCTGCGGACGATTGTGGATCTGGCGTCGATAGTCGGTCAACTCGGGTTCGCGGTGGCGGCGATCAACGTACTGCGATGACTGATGCCCGTACCCAATCCGGAGCAGAGCCAGGGGCCATGCGGACCTATGAAGAGAACAGCATCAACCTGCTGGATCTGCTGGTTCGCTTCCTGGCGAAGTGGCGCACGCTACTGGTGAGCTTTGCGATCAGTATGCTGATCGGAGTGGCGGCGGTGTATCACATCAAGCCGCTCTTCGAGGCGAACGTTTCGATTTTGCCGAGTCAATCGACACAGGAGTCGAACAGCCTGTCGGCGATCTTCAGCGGGCATCGTTCCGGCGATACGTATGTGGGGCTGCTCCGGAGCCGGGCCGTGCTGGATAATGTGATTCGCCGGCTGGACCTCCGAAAGGTTTACCGGACGGAGAGTCAGGATGTGGCGCGAGGGACGCTGGCCTCGAGCACAAAGATTTTTGTTGGCGCGGACTCGATCCTGTTCGTTATTGTGCGGGATCCCAGTTCGACGATGGCGATGCGCATCGCGGACACGTATCTGGATGCGCTTGAGGATCAGCAGGATGCGATGGCCTCGTCGCAGTCTGGCCTGCGTCGGCGCTTCTATACCAAGCAGCTTCAGCAGGAGAAGGATGCCTTGACTGCCGCGGAGGAGGATCTGCGAAAGACCCAGGAGACGTTGGGGATCGTGCAGGTGCAGCAGCAGACATCGATCGGGATATCCGCGATCGCGGATATCCGGGCGCAGATCACGAATTCGCAGGTTCGGTTGTCGTCTTTGCTGCTGAGTGAGACGGACCAGAATCCGGAGGTGCGCGCCTTGCGATCGGAGATTGCGCAGTTGCAGGCGCAGGAGCACAGGCTTGAGGCGGGGGAGTCGGGGCAGGCGCCGGGAGCCGCGATGCCGGCGTTGCGCATGCCCAAGGCAAATCTCGAGTATGTGCGGAAGGAGCGGGAGGTTGAGTATCACAACACACTGTTCAAGTCGCTGGCTCACGAGCTTGAGACGGCCCGGCTGGGGGAAGCGGAGGGCAACCGATCCTTTCAGATTGTGGATCGGGCGGTGGAGCCGGAGTTTCGGGCATGGCCTCCGCGGCAGATGCTGTTACTGTTGACGTTGGCTGCGAGCGTCTTTGCCGGTCTCGTTGCGATGGCGCTACACATGCTGATCGAGCGAATTCTGCGGGATCCCGAGAACCAGACGCAGTTGAGCGCTCTGCGGAAGCAGCTTCAACCGGGGCGTTAAGATGAGATCCGACGCCATGGAGAGGCCGAGCGGAACGGAGCGGCACGGTCTGCTCAATGGGATCAGCCTGTTGCTGGTCGTCTTCCTGGTTCTGTTTCCAAAGGGTGGCATCAAGATCGGGGAGACGCCGATTACATGGGGGTATGTGCTGGTTGGGCTCACGGCATTTCCCGCGATCGTCGTCCGGCTGCTAACGTTGCGGCTTGCCTTTCGGCCGAGTGCTCTGCTGGCCTTCGCCACGGTGATTCCATTCGTGATTCTGGCGCTGTACTCCGCGAGGGTAAACGGAGTGACCAGTGTCGGAATATTGCTGAGCGATCTCTCCGGATTTGTTATCTTTCCTTTTCTTTTCCTGCTGATCTATCCGGCATTTCTTCCGGCCATCGACGCGGCGCGGTTCGGCAGGTACTTTCGGTTTTGTGTTCTTGCGGCAGCTCTCTGGGGCATTTTTCTTTTTATCTGGAGGCCTATTTTCGGCTTCTACATCGAGATTCCGCTGTTGACGGTCAACCTGGCGGACTTCGGGCAGCTGGAGGCGACGAAGCATATCGACCGGGGTGCCTTTTTTAAATTGATTTCAACCTACAACAACGGGAATGTTTATGGAGTTGCGACCCTTACGTTATTTCCGCTGTATAAGCTGATGGAGAGGTCTCGATGGAAGAGAGCGGCGGTGCGGTTTGCGCTGGTTCTCACGCTTTCGCGAACGGTGTGGCTGGGGATTTTGATCGAGGAGCTTTTATCCCTGGCCGCCAGTTTTCCGACGTTGCTGATGAGCCTTCCGCGTATTGATTCAGGGCAGGCCCGCAGGCGGGCAGGCGCTCTGGCCTTGACATTGGTTATCGTCTTTGTAGGATTTTTATTCAGCGTTCAGTCGCTGGCGTTTCTGACCGACTCTTCCCTCGGCGGGCGTCAGGGGCAGTTCGAGGTCTTCGCGCATCCCACGTTTCTGCCGAGTCTGCCGCTTGCGGGGTTCGCGGAGGTGATGTACAGCTCCGCGCTGCTGCTATTTGGCATTACGGGCCTGCTGGCGATTCTGTTGATTTTTTTGTCGCCACTGGGGTTGATCGCCTTGTTTCCGAAGCTGCTGCAAGCGCCGACACACAGAGCCGCGGCGAAGGGATTATTTCTATATGCCATTATTGCCGGCGCGGACGGTGCGACCAACCTAATACCGGTGATGGCGTTTTACTGGTTTACCTATATGGTGTTTCTCCACGGCCTGCCCGGAGAGCAGAGCGGAGGCGTGATGGAGCGGTTCAACTGGTCTCCGAGCGCACCGTCGCAGGGGAGATGGACGAGAGTGTCTCCCGCGACGGTCGACAACTCGCTTGCAGGCGGTTAACCAGGTCGTGGCATGGGCGGAGTTCGTCCAAGCGTACGTAAGGCACAGGAGAGGAGAGCCATCGTGAAAGACCGAGATCGGCTGTTGGTAACGGGTGGAGCGGGATTTATCGGGTCGAACTTTGTCCTGGACTGGCTGGGGAAGGATCTCGGGCCGGTGGTGAATTTGGATAAGCTGACGTATGCGGGAAACCTGGCGAACCTGGCCCCTGTGGATCGTCGAGACGATTACAGATTCATTCAGGGGGACATCTGCGATGCGGAGACGGTGAGCGGGATCTTTCGGGAGTTTCGGCCGCGGGCGGTGGTGCATTTTGCGGCAGAGAGCCATGTGGATCGGTCGATCCTTGGGCCGGAGGCGTTTCTGCGAACCAATATCGACGGGACGTTCACGCTGTTGCAGGAGGCGAGGGCGTACTTCTCCGAGCTGCCCAGTGAGGAGAGGGGGCGGTTCCGGTTTCTGCATGTGTCGACCGATGAGGTGTACGGGACGCTGGCGCCGGAGGACCCGGCGTTCCATGAGGAGACGCCGTACGCTCCCAACTCGCCCTACGCGGCGAGCAAGGCGGCAAGCGACCACCTGGTGCGCGCGTGGGTGCACACGTATGGACTGCCGGCGATGGTTACAAATTGCTCGAACAACTATGGACCGTTTCAGTTTCCGGAGAAGCTGATTCCGCTGATGATTACGCACGCTCTCGGGGGCAAGCCGCTGCCGGTGTATGGCGACGGGCAGCAGGTTCGGGACTGGTTGTACGTGGGCGACCATGCGAGCGCGTTGCGGACGGTGCTCGAGCGCGGGCGTGTGGGAGAGACGTACAACATTGGAGGCGGAAACCAGAGGAGCAATCTCGAGGTAGTGACGACGTTGTGCGCGCTGCTGGATGAGATGGCGCCGGAGTCGAAGTTTCGGCCGCACCGGCAGTTGATTCAGTATGTGCAGGACCGTCCGGGGCATGACCGGAGATACGCGATCGATGCGCGCAAGCTCGAAAGAGAGTTCGGGTGGAAGCCGGAGGAGAGCTTCGAGACGGGGTTGCGACGGACGGTGCAGTGGTATCTCGACAACGCCGCATGGCTGGAGGAGGTGACGAGCGGCGCCTACCAGAGGTGGGTGGAGACGAACTACGGGGAACGATCGGCGGGGCAGCGGAGCACGCGGCAGGCTGGGGAGGGGGAACGGTGAAGGGCATCATCTTGGCGGGGGGATCGGGGACGCGGCTGCATCCGGTGACGCAGGCGGTGAGCAAGCAGCTGCTGCCGGTGTATGACAAGCCGATGATCTACTATCCGTTGTCGGCTCTGATGCTGGCCGGGATTCGCGAGATCTTGGTGATCTCGACACCGGAGGACACGCCGAGGTTTGAGCTGCTGCTGGGATCGGGGGCGCAGTGGGGGCTGCGTCTGCGGTATGCGGTGCAGGCCCACCCAGATGGTCTGGCGCAGGCGTTTCTGATTGGGCGTGAGTTCCTGGCGGGTGAGGGCTGCTGCCTGGTGCTGGGCGACAACATTTTTTACGGGCACGACCTGCAGAAGATGCTGCGGGCGGCAGCGGAGGGCGGACCTGGAGCCACGGTGTTTGCGTATCCGGTGCTTGATCCGGAGCGGTATGGCGTGGTGGAGTTCGATGGGCAGAGGAGAGCGGTTTCGATTGAAGAGAAGCCGGAAAGGCCGAAGAGCCGGTACGCGGTGACGGGAATTTACTTTTATGATGAGCAGGTGGTGCGCGTGGCGGAAGGGCTGCGACCCTCGCCGCGTGGTGAGTTCGAGATTACGGATGTGAACCGCTGGTATCTGGAGCGGAATCAGCTGCGGGTGGAGCTGATGGGGCGGGGGATGGCGTGGCTGGATACGGGAACGCACGACTCGCTGCTGGAGGCCTCGATGTTTATTCACACGATTGAGCAGAGGCAGGGCTTGAAGGTGGCGTGTCCGGAGGAGATTGCGTACCGGCTTGGTTACATATCGGCTGAGGAGGTGCGGGAACTGGCGGCGAAGATCGGAAAGAGTAGCTACGGCCGGTATCTCCATCGGCTGCTTGAGGAGACGGTGTATTGAGGGATGAAACGGGAGGGGCGACGCTGCCGCCAAGAGAGCGAATGCTGCTGACGGGAGCGGGTGGGCAGGTTGGGCGTGAGCTTCTGCGGCTGCTGGCCGGGGTGGGTGAGGTGGTTGCGCCGACACGAGCGGAGATGGATTTGAGCGACGCGGCATCGGTTCGGCGCGCGGTTCGGCAGGTTCGGCCACGATGGATTGTGAATGCGGGAGCTTACACGACGGTGGACAAGGCGGAGAGCGAGCCGGAGCTGGCCGGCGCGGTGAACGCGACGGCGATTGCGGTGATGGCGGAGGAGGCCCTGAAACTGGGGGCGGGCGTTGTCCAGTTTTCGACGGACTACGTGTTTGATGGGGTGAAGGCAGGGCCCTATGTCGAGGGGGACGCGACGGGGCCGGCGAGTGTGTATGGGCGGACGAAGCTGGAGGGGGAGCAGGCGCTTGCGAGGAGCGGGGCGGCCCACGCGATCTTTCGGACCAGCTGGGTGTATGGCGTGGCGGGGAAGAACTTTCTGCTGACGATTCTGCGGCTGGCGCGGGATCGGGAGCGTTTGCAGATTGTGGCGGACCAGCACGGATCGCCGACGTGGAGCCGGGACCTGGCGCGCATGACAACGAGCTTCATTCAGGGATGCGAGAGGCTTGCCGAGGGCGGCGAGCTGCGCGGCGTGATGGAGGAGAGGGGCGGGCTGTACCATGCCTCGGGAGCGGGTCACACGACATGGCATGGATTTGCGGAGGCGGCGGTGAGGCGGGCAAGGGAGATCGATCCGGCGAGGCGGTTTGCGGAAGTGGACGCAATTACGACGGCCGAGTTTCCGACCGCGGCGAGGCGGCCGGCGAACTCCCGACTGAGCTGTGCGCGGCTGGAGGAGCGGCTGGGGTGGAGGATGATGGACTGGCGCGATTCGCTGGCGATGGTGATGGCGGAGCTGGGTGCCGCCCCTGAGGAGATGTGAGGGGCGTCGCTGAGAAGGAAGGTGTGGCCCAGGGGGCTCCGGTCGAGCCGCTGGTGGTGTGTGTGCTGGTGGCCTGGAACAACTGGGAGCATACGAAACGGTGCCTGCGCGCGCTGGCGGTGCAGGCGTACGGGCGACTTCAGGTGATCGTTGTCGACAATGGATCGGTGGATGGGTCGGTGGGTCTGCTGCGCTCGGGGTATCCCTCGACAATTTGTATCGAGAATGGGAACAATCTGGGATTTGCGAAGGCCTGCAATGTGGGGGCGCGCCGGGGGATCGAGATGGGTGCCGAGTTTGTGTGGTTTCTGAACAACGATACGGAGCCGCCGCCGGACACGGCGGGCAAGCTGGTGGAAAAGGCGGGGAGCGACACCCGCTTGGGAGTGGTGGGATCGGTGCTGTTTTTTCTGCATGCTCGGACGAGGGTGCAGGCGTGGGGCGGTGGGTCGATCGATCTTTGGTCGGGGTTCAACCGGCACTTTACCTCACCGCGGAGGTTTGGAGCCGGGGCCTACATCACGTTTGCGAGTGCGCTGGTTCGGCGCGAGGTGTTTGTGTCGCTAAACGGCTTGTGGGAGGGCTTGTTTTTGTACTTCGAGGACTCTGACTTCTGCTTGCGGGCGAGGGAGGCGGGATGGGGGCTGGGGGTGGCAGAGGGAACGGCGATTCTGCATGCGGAGGGTGGGAGCTCGGCGGGAAGGCAACGCAGGAGTTCGCGGATGGAGCGGGTCCAGACGGCTTCGGGCATTCGATTCCTTGGGCGGCACGGAAGGGTTCCGGTGATTTCGATCGGCGTTTTCCTGCTGCTGCGACTTGGGAAGCGGATTGCGCTGGGGGACTGGGTGGCGTTCCGGGGGGTGCTGGAGGGGATTGGAGACTGGTGGAAGGGCCGGTTGACGCCATTTCGAGCGGGTGCGTGAGAGGAGTGGATGTCGTAGTCTCAGGTTGGCATGGGTCGCGTATTGATCGTCAAGTTTGGGGCAATCGGGGACGTGGTAATGGCGATCCCGGCGGCGTATGCGATGCATCGCGAGGGGTCCGAGATCGACTGGGTATGCGGTCTGCAGGTCCTACCGGTGCTGCAGCTTTACCCCTGGATACGACCGATCGTGGTGGACGACGCGGTGTTGTTTTACGGCACGGCTCCAAGGCGATTTCGCGTTCTGATGAGGTTGTGGCGCGCGATCGGGAGACGGGAGTACGACCTCTGCGCGACGCTGTACTACGACGCGCGGTACCGTGTGGTGGGCCTGCCGGTGCGGGCGAAGAAGAAGGTGATGCTGCTGGACGCGGATCGACGGCAAAGACTGCTGCCGGGGCGCCACCACACGGACGAGTATCTGCGGGTGATGATGGGCGGGGATGGAGGCCCGATGCCGGAGGCGCTGGCTCCGGTTCGGGCAGAGGGCTTGCCGGCGAGTGGTTTGCCGCGCGTTCCTGGGCAGGATCGGGTGCTTCTGGCGCCAGCGGGCGCGCGCAATGCGATGCGGGACGATGGGCTGCGGCGATGGCCTGTGGCGAGCTATGTTGCTGTCGCGCGGGGGCTGGTGGAGCAGGGGTTGGGGGTGGTTCTGGTGGGCGGGCCGGAGGATGGCTGGGCGTCCGAGGCGTTCGCGGGCGTGGACGTGACGGACAGGATTGGGCGGCTGACGATTGTGGAGACGATGGCGCTGATGGAGGAGAGTGACGTGGTGGTGACGCACGACACGGGGCCGCTGCACCTGGCCGGTCTGACGTCGGTGGGGATTGTGAGCCTGTTCGGGCCGACGGACCCTCGGGGACGTCTGCCACAGAGGGCGGGGACGGTGGCGATGTGGGGCGGCGAGGGATTTGGGTGTCGGCCGTGCTACGACGGGCGGGGCTATGCCGAGTGCAAGGAGAACCTGTGTGTGCAACAGGTGACGCCAGAGATGGTGGTGCGGGAGGTGCGATTTCTGCTGAACCAACGGCGTGCAGGAAGTGTGCTGCCGCCGCGGGTGGTGAGTCCAGGAAGCACGGTGACGGCGAGGTTTCCGGCAAGTGGGCAAAGCGCATGAGCGTTGAGGGGAGATCGCAGGCACGGGCGCTGTTTCTGGATCGGGACGGTGTGATCAACGAGGAGGTCGGATATCTGTCGCGGGCGGCTGATGTTCGATTCGTGCGGGGTGTGTTCTCCCTGGGCCGTGCGGCGGGGCGTCTTGGGTACAGGATCGTGGTGGTGACGAACCAGTCAGGGATCGCGCGCGGCCTGTATAGCGAGGAGGATTTCGGGAGGCTGATGGCGTGGATGCGAGGGGAGTTCTTGAAGGAGCGGGTTGAGATCGCGGCGGTGTACCACTGTCCGTATCATCCCGAGCACGGTGTTGGGGAGTACAGGCGAGAGCACGAGGATCGGAAGCCTGGCCCCGGGATGCTGTTGCGAGCGGCGCGGGAGCTCGGGATCGAGCTTTCCGCGAGCGTGATGGTGGGAGATCGATGCAGTGATATCGGTGCGGCCAACGCTGCGGGGTTGCGGAAGGCGTTTCTGCTAGCAGGGACGGAGACGACGGCCTGCGGGGGAAGTTACACGGCCGTCGCGGGGCTGTTCGAGGTGGAGCGCTGGCTTGAGGACGACGTTCGCTGAGGTTGGCGGCGCCGGGGTGAGGTCTAGGCGTGTGGTGGAAGATCGGCATCGGGGAAAAGGGCGCCGGCGGTGTCCTTCTGGCTGACGGAGGGCTGGGCGCCCCCGAGCTCCTCGAGGGGCCAGTCGATGGCGAGCGTGGGGTCGCTCCAAAGGATGGAGCGCTCCCCAGGGGGAAAGTAGAGGTCGGTCGTCTTGTAGAGAACCTCGGCGGTGTCGGAGAGGACGAGAAATCCGTGGGCGAAGCCTTCCGGGATCCAAAGGAGCTGCAGCTTGCCTGTTTCGGTGGTAGGTCTAAGGTGGAAGCCCGCCCACCGGCCGAGGTGCGGCGAGCCGCGCCGCAGGTCGACGGCAACATCCCAGATATGGCCGGAGAGGACGCGCACGAGCTTGCCCTGGGGCTTGCCAAGCTGATAATGCAGGCCGCGGAGAACGCCTTTGCGCGAGAACGACTGGTTGTCCTGAACGAAGTGGCGGGGAAGACCTGCGGCAGCAAAGGTCTCGGTGTTGAAGAACTCCGCGAACCAACCTCGATCATCTTCGAAGCGGCGGGGCTCTACGAGCTTGACTCCGGGCAGGGAGGTTTCGAGGATATCCATCAGGGAAGTTTAACCTGTGCTCGATGGGGTGAATCAGGGTTGGCACAGAAGGGAACGGCCGTCGAGAGAACCTTTGCCGGAGTGTGGCTGGACCTGTAGACTGGGGCTACTTTGCAGCACTCCCGAGAGGCGAACGGGCCTCCCTTCTTCCTGTGGTCGATTGAGTAGCAACCTGGTTCATTCAAGAGACGAGAGAACGTCACGTAGCAGAACGCGACGCTGAGCAGTTGAGGAAAGCGGGATGGTGAAGGTCGAGTGTTTCGGCCACCTTCTGGTCATCGCGACATCAGAGGGTCAAACGGTGCAGGTACAAACGGGTGCGAATGTCTGCGAGCGGATTGTGCAGAGACAGGATTTAGATGTTGGATGAAATGGAGTCGTCGCAGCCGCGGACCGCGGCTCTTGGTGAAGCCTATGTTTATGAAGAGACAGGTCGCCGAAGACAAACCAGGACATTTGGCGAAGAGAGCAGGGCTGCCGACACGCTTCGGTACCGCGCGGTAAAACGGACGTTCGACATCGTGCTGGTGGTTCTTTCCTTGCCGCTGCTGCTGCCGATCCTGGGACTGGTTGCAGCGGTGGTGGTGCTGAGTTCGCCGGGGCCCGTGTTCTACTCGCATCGGCGGATACGTCAGAACGGCGCTTTTTTTTCGATGTGGAAGTTTCGCACGATGTGTAAGAACTCGGCGGCGGTTCTGGAAGATCACCTGGCGACCCACCCCGACGCGCGTGGGGAGTGGAGCCGAACGCACAAGCTGAAGCATGACCCACGGACGACGCCGGTTGGGCGATTCCTAAGGCAGTACAGCATTGACGAACTGCCGCAGGTCTGGAATGTGCTGCAGGGGCAGATGACGCTGGTGGGACCGCGGCCGATCGTGGCGGCGGAGGTGGAGAAGTACGGAGAGGGGTTCCAGATCTACTGCCGCGTCAAGCCGGGTTTGACGGGGCTTTGGCAGGTATCAGGACGAAGCGAGCTGACGTATCCGCAGCGGGTCGCGCTGGACTGTTCTTATGTTCGGCACTGGTCGCTAACCCGCGATGTGGCTATTCTGTTTCGCACGTTCTTCTCGGTGGTCAACAAGGATGGGGCGTACTAAGAAGGGCACGCGATATTGGTGCGGGGTTAGCGGGTGCGGGTTGCGATCGTTCACCACTGGTTTGTAACGCGGGGTGGTGGGGAGCGTGTGGCGGAGTGTTTGGCGTCGCTGTTTCCGGAGGCGCAAGTCTTTTCCTTGCTGCAAGATACGGCGGGAGTGCCGGAGGGATTGCGGGGTCGGCGGATCCATACGTCGTTTCTGCAAAACGTCCCATTCGCAAGGAGTTATCACCGACACATGATGCCCCTCTTCCAGCGCGCGGTGGAAGGGCTTGATTTGAGGGGATTTGACTTGGTGATCTCGTCGGACAGTGGACCGGTGAAAGGGGTGCGTCTCGATCCGGGGGCGGTGCATATTTGTTACTGTCATTCGCCCATGCGCTATCTCTATGATGGGTATGAGGCTTACCGGGCGCAGATGGGACCGGTGACAGGGGCGATCTTCGGGTTGACGGCGGGACCGCTGCGGCGCTGGGATGTGGCGGCGGCGCAGAAGGTGACGTATTTCGTGGCGAATTCGCGGTACGTCGCTGGCAGAATACGGCGGGTGTATGGACGCGAAAGCACGGTGATCTATCCGCCGATCGACCTCGGCCGGGCGCGGTTCGGGGAAGTGGGCGACCATTATCTTTGCGCCGGCCGGCTGGTGGGGTACAAACGGACGGAGCTGATGGTGGAGGCCTGCGGGCGGCTCGGGCGGAGGCTGCGGGTAGTGGGAGCAGGGCCGGAGTTCGAATGGCTGCGGCGGATGGCGGGACCGGGGGTGAAGATGCTGGGAGAGCTGCCGACGGAGGCGCTGTGGCAGGAGTATGCGCGGTGCCGGGCGCTGCTGTTTGCGGCGGATGAGGACTTCGGGATGGTGCCGCTGGAGGCGCAGGCGTGTGGGCGGCCGGTGTTGGCGTATGGGGCGGGTGGGTCGTTAGAGACAGTGCGGGGAGGGACAGTGCGGGGCGAGACGGTGCCGGGGGATAGGCAGGGGCGGACGGGGGTGTACTTTGCCGAGCAGACGGTGGAATCGGTGATGGAGGGAATTCGGGAGTTTGAGCGGAGGGAGGCGGCGGGCGAGTTTGACTCGGGGGTGATCCGAGGGTGGGCGGAGGAGTTTCGGACGGAGTTGTTCCTGCGGAGGGTGCGGGAGTTTGTGCTGTCGGTGGCGCCGGGGGCGGCCGGGGCGATGGGGCGCGAGAGCTGAGGGGCTGGATCGGCGCATGCGCACCTTTGCCGGTACCGATCGATTGAGCCGGAGATTGGCCGTGACACACCGGCGGCACCGCCGGAAGTGCAACTTGGGGAGGAGGCGTGCGGATGGTGGTGGGGGCGCTCCGATGGTTCTGGGGGGCGTTCCGTGCGTGCAGAGTCACGGCCGTCCGATGTACCCTGACAGCACTGCATGATTCGAACTCCCCTGAAGCTACAGACCAAGAGTCACTATGAGATTCTCGACGGCTTGCGTGGTGTAGCTGCTCTGATGGTGGTGATCTTTCATACCTTTGAGGCGTACGCCGACGAAAATCGGTTCAAGCAGATTGTGAACCATGGTTACCTAGCCGTGGACTTCTTCTTCCTGTTGTCCGGGTTTGTAGTCGCGTATGCCTACGATGATCGCTGGGGCAAGCTGACGCAATGGAACTTTTACAAGCGTCGACTGATCCGTCTGCAGCCCATGGTCATCATGGGCAACGTGATCGGGGCGGCCCTGTTTTACTCGCAGAGCGCTCCCATCTTCCCGCTGGTCAGCCAGACGCCCGTCTGGAAGCTGCTGATGGTGATGCTGGTCGGCTTCACTATGATCCCGCTGCTGCCCTCGATGGACATTCGCGGTTGGCAGGAGATGCACCCACTCGACGGTCCGGCCTGGTCACTTTTTTTTGAGTACATCGCGAACATTCTCTACGCTCTGGGCTTCCGTAAGCTTTCGAATAAGGCACTCGGCGTCTTTATCCTCTTCGCGGCAGGGCTGCTGGTTCACCTTACCGTTCTGGGTCCCCGTGGCGATGCCATTGGCGGATGGGCTGTCGATCGGACGCAGCTCCATATCGGCTTTGCGCGGATGCTCTATCCGTTTTTCGCAGGGATGCTGCTGATGCGGATGGGCCAGCGGATCCATGTCAAGGGAGCCTTTGCCGTATGCAGCCTTTTGATCATCGCGATACTTTCCTTACCGAGGATTGGGGGGCCCGAACACTTGTGGATGAACGGTCTGTATGAATCGTTCTGCATCATCGTTGCGTTCCCGGTGATCGTCGCGATGGGCGCAGGCGGACGTGTGACCGGGAGATTTTCGATGAGGCTCTGCAAGTTCTTCGGAGACATCTCGTACCCGCTCTACATCACGCACTACCCGTTGATCTACCTTTACACCGCCTGGGTGACGCGCGATAAGGTCCCCGCGGCCTATGGAGCCGTTGTGGGCGCACTGATGTTTGTCGTGAGCATTACGATTGCCTACGCCTGCCTGAAGCTCTACGATGAGCCGGTCCGCGAGTGGCTGCGACGCCGCTTTCTCGAGAAGGCTGCGATGGTTCAGACGGGATGACTCGGCCGCGATGCTGAAGACGGGGCCGGGTGGGTGACCGATGCGCGGCGCAGAGGGCTCGCATAGGATGGTGGTGGGGCCTTTCGAGAGCAATGGTTGAGTCGGTGATTTGGAGGAGATGATGTGGAGGGGATGAGGGCGGTGTTGCGCGGGGCGCTGGGGAAGAGTTTAGGTGCGTTGGGGGAGCAGGACCGGCTCCTGGCGGCCTGGACGGTGGTGTGTGGGCGGGCGCTGAGCGATCGGGGGGCGATTGCGGGGTATGCGGAGGGCGTGGTGGAGGTGGAGGTCGTGGATGCGGTGTGGCTGGAGCAGATGAGGGGGATGCGGGCGCAGTTGCTGCGGGAGTTGGGGACGATTGCGAAGGTGCCGGTGCGGGAGATTCGGTTTGCGGTTCGTGGGCGAGGGGCGGGTGGCAACGGAGAGGTTCGGACTGGGGCGGCGGAGAGGAAGACCCGATAATGTCTGGGAGGGGGAATCTGCGGTGAGTGAGCGTGTGGGCGAGGGTGCGGGCGAGGTAACGCTTGAGAATGTGCGGTATGTGGCGCAGCTGGCGAATCTGGAGCTGACGGCGGCCGAGGAGCCGCGGATGCAGCGGGATCTGAATGCGATTCTGGGGCACATTGCGCAGTTGCGTGAGGTGGATACGACGGGGGTGCCGGCGATGGCGCAGGTGAGCGAGCTGCTGGCGGGGGTGCTCGATGACCGGGGTGCGGAGCTGCGGGAGGATACGGTGCGGCCCTCGGTGGATCGCGGGGCGGTGATGGAGGCGGCTCCGGAGACGGATGGGCGGTTCTTCAAGGTGCCGAAGGTGATTGAGCGGTAGGTTTGCGAGTTCACGGTTCACAGTTGTCGGTTGGGAGATGAGTGCTTGAGCGGTTTGGATCTGGGGACGTTGACGATTGGGGCGGCGCGGGCAGCGGTGGCGGAGGGGCGCGTGTCAGCGGTGGAGCTGGCTGAGGCGCATTACGCGCGGATCGCGGCGGAGGACGGGCCGGGAGCGCATGGGGATGAGGCGGGCTCTGCTGCAGGTAAGGGGATCAACAGCTTTCTGGCGTTGAGCCGGGAGCGGGCGATGGCGCAGGCGGAGCGGGTGGACGGGATGGTGCGGGCGGGGGCGGAGCTTCCGTTGCTGGCGGGTGTGCCGGTGGGGATCAAGGATGTGCTGGCGATGCGGGGCGCGCCGGCGACGGCGGGGTCGAGGATCCTAGAGGGGTATCGGCCGCCGTACGATGCGACGGCGGTGGCTCGGCTGGAGGCGGCGGGGGCGGTGCTGCTGGGGAAGCTGAACTGCGATGAGTTTGCGATGGGCTCGTCGAATGAGAACTCGGCATATGGGCCGGTGCGGAATCCGCGGGCGTTGGAGCGGGTGCCGGGGGGGTC
>JAABUZ0100003498.1_pt1 | contig 23169 bp, 21 predicted proteins | sample 5562091 | NCBI WGS metagenome assembly JAABUZ01 (sample SAMN12813069, study PRJNA571459) | rock metagenome | isolation source: Antarctica rocks | place: Antarctica: Victoria Land, Linnaeus Terrace sud | collected 2015-12-21
GGCCGAGTATCCCACAACCAGACCCGAGAGTCAAGCAATTTAGTGTCTACATCTCGTCGCATAAAAAAGCCCGATCACCCGCAAACACAGGCGATCGGGCCTCAAACCCTCAAAAACTTCGGGCTAATGCCCCGAGCGCGAGTCCGGTTGGCGCTTTGGCATTCTCGCAGGCTAGCCCAAGCAGTCGTCTACCGCTCACGCCCGAGGCTGGCCCGAGCAACGCCACCATGCGGCACGTTTCGCAGCCAGCCTCACGCGGGACTACATCGCCTGGCGCAGCACCAGGCGCCGCGCCGCCCCGGCTTCGTCCAGGCGCCGGACCGGCGTCGTATACGGCGCGCCCCGCGCGATCTCAGGGTCCGCTTGCGCTTCGCGCAGGATCTCGGCGACGATCTCCGCGAAGCGGTCGAGCGTCTCCTTGGTCTCGGTCTCCGTGGGCTCGATCAGTAGGGCCTCTTCGACAAGCAACGGGAAGTAGACGGTCGGCGGGTGCACGCCGTGATCGAGCAGGCGCTTGGCGAGATCGAGCGTCTTGATTCCGAGCTCGCGCTTCATCGGCGCGCCGGAGAGCGCGAACTCGTGCATGCACACCCGCTCGTAGGCAGCAGGCAGGTACTCGAGCACGCCCTCACGCCCCAGCGCCGCTAGCAGGTAGTTGGCGTTCAGCACGGCGATCTCTGAGATCTCGCGCAGTCCGGCCGCGCCGAGCGAGCGGATATAGGCGTAGGCGCGGACGAACACCCCGTAATTGCCCTGAAAGCCGCGCAGGCGGCCGATCGACTTGGGGCGATCGTAGTCGAGGTCGTAGTAGGGCTCGGCACCATCCTCGTCCTCCAGGCCATCGGAGCCACTTGGGCCACCACCTATGCCCTCGAGGCCATCGCGACCACTGGGGGCATCGGGAGCACCGGGGCCACTGCCATTGCCGCAGGTGGTCCGGCAGACCACCTGCGGACGCGGGAGGTAAGGCTCGATTCGCTCTGAAACGGCGATCGGCCCGGCTCCGGGCCCGCCGCCCCCGTGGGGCTGGGTAAACGTCTTGTGCAGGTTGAAGTGCACGATGTCGAAGCCCATGTCCCCGGGACGGCAGAAGCCCATGATCGCCTGGAGGTTGGCGCCGTCGTAGTAGAGCGTCGCTCCAGCGCCGTGTACGATCTGCGCGATCGTCTCGATCCCGGGCTCGAACAGCCCGAGTGTCGAGGGATTGGTGAGCATCAGGCAGGCCACGTCGTCGTTCGCCTTGGCACGCAAGTCGTCGAGGTCGACGTTGCCCTGGTCGTCGGTGCCGACCTTGACCACCTCGTAGCCGGCCATCGTCACGGTCGCGGGATTGGTCCCGTGCGCGGTGTCCGGGGTCAGCACCTTCGTCCGGCGCTCGCCGCGATCCTCAAGGAACGCACGGGTGAGTAACACGCCCGCCAGCTCCCCGTGAGAGCCGGCCGAGGGCTGCAGCGAGACATGGGGCAACCCTGCGATCTCGCCAAGCGCCTCCTGGAGGCGCCACATCAACTCGAGCGCGCCCTGAGCGCGGCGGGGGTCCTGAAGCGGGTGCAGCTTCGCGTGGCCCGGTAGCGCGGCTACGCGCTCGTGGAGCTTGGGGTTGTGCTTCATCGTGCAGGAGCCGAGCGGGTAGAAGCCGGTATCGAGGTCGAAGTTGCGCCGCGAGAGGCGGTTGTAGTGGCGCACGATCTCGGGCTCTGAGACCTCGGGCAAGCGCGGCGGCTGGTCACGGCGCAGCTCGGAAGGCAGCAGCTCGTCGAGTGGGCGCGCCGGGACGCCCACGGCGGGCGCCACGAACGCGCGGCGCCCTGGCTGCGAGCGCTCGTAGATCGTCAGCTCGTCGTCGGCCGGGCTCCTCACGCCCCCCCCGGCCCCGCAGTGCTCGGCTGGGCTCCTCACGCGCCCACCTGCACAGACTCCCGCTCCGCGGCGAGCGCGGCGCCGAGGACCTGGACCAGCCGGTCGATGTGGGCCTTGGTGCGCTGCTCGGTGATCGCCACCAGAAGACAGTCCTGGAGCTCCGGATAGTCGCGGTGCAGCGGATAGCCGGGATTGACGCCGTGCGCGCGGCAGCGCTCGATAACGCGCTGCACCGGCGCCCCGAGCTTGATCGCAAACTCCCGGACGACCGGCTGCTCGTGCACGAGCGAGACCCCGGGCACACCTTGCAGGCGCGCGCGCGCGTAGGCGGTCCGCTGCGTCATCAGCTCGGCGAGCTCGACGATCCCGCGGCGCCCGAGCCAGCTCAGGTAGATCACGCCGGCCAGCGCGTTCAGCGCCTGCGCGGTGCAGATGTTGGAGGTTGCTCTCTCCCTGCGGATGTGCTGCTCGCGGGTCTGCAGCGTGAGTACGAAGCCGCGCCTGCCGTCGACGTCGCGGGTCTCGCCCGCGATCCGGCCCGGAATCCGCCGCATCAGCGCCTCCGTCGTCGCGAAGAACCCGAACGAAGGACCGCCGTAATCCAGCCGATTACCGAGCGTCTGACCTTCGCCGACGGCCATGTCCACACCGCACTCCCCGGGCGTCCTCAGCAGCGCCATCGGAAGGGGGTCACAGGCGCAGACGCTCAGCGCCCCGGCGTCCCGGGTGGCGCCCGCAAGGCGCTGCAGGTCCTCGACCGCGCCCAGAAAGTTGGGCTGCTGGACGATCACCGCGCTCACGTCGCCGTCAAGCGCCGGGAGCTGCGTAACCCCGTCGACGAGCGGCACCTCCTGCACATCCATTGCCCACCCCCGCGCGAGCGTGACGAGCGTCTCCCGTGAGTGCGGATGCACGCCATGTGAGACGACGAACCTTCCGCGGCCGTTGGCCAGCTTGGCCAGATAGCCCGCGGCGCCGACGGCGCTCGGACCTTCGTAGAGCGAGGCGTTCGAGACCGGGAGCCCGGTCAGCTCGCAGATCGCGGTCTGGTACTCGAACATCGCCTGCAGCCCCCCCTGCGCGATCTCCGGCTGATACGGCGTGTAAGGGGTCAGGAACTCCGAGCGCATGATGATCGAGTCGATCAACGCCGGCACGTAGTGGTCGTACATGCCGGCGCCCAGGAACGAGAGCTCGTCGTCCGTCGAGACGTTGCGGGCGGCGAGCGCCCGGAGCTCCTCGAACACCTCCTGCTCTGACAGGCCGTCCGCGATCGCCAGCTCGCGGCGAAGCCGCAGGCTCGCCGGGATGTCCGCGAACAGCTCCTCAATCGACTGGGCGCCGATGCTCGCCAGCATCTCACTGCGATCGGAGTCGGTCAGAGAGGTGTATCTGGTCACACGAGGCTCGCCTCATAGGCCGCCGCGTCCATCAGCGACTCCGCCTGCGAGGCTTCGGTCAGCTTCACTTCGACGAGCCAGCCCTCGCCGTAAGGGTCCTCATTGATTGTCTCGGGCCTCTCGGCCAGGGCTTCATTCACCGCCACGATTTCGCCCGAGAGCGGCGCGAACACGTCCGAGACGGCCTTCACCGACTCCACCTCGGTGTAGGCCTCGTCCTTGCGCAGGTGGGTGCCGACCTTGGGCGGATCGAAGAAGACGACTTCGCCAAGCGCGTCCTGGGCGTACCAGGTGATGCCGAAGGTGGCCCGCTCACCGTCGACGCGAGCCCAGTCGTGGTCGGGGTGATAAAGGAGGTCGCCGGGATAACTACCTTGCGCCATGGCTCAGGATCCTTTGTTGTAAAGCGGCTTGCTGTGCACGACGGCGGGACGCTGGGTGCCCCTGACGTCGATCTCGATCGGCGTGCCGGGCTCCGAACGCTCCGCTGCAACGTAGGCCATCCCGATCCCGCGCTCCAGGCACGGCGAGAACGTCCCGCTGGTTACCTCACCGCCACCGATCACCGGATTGCCAGGCCGGGCGATTCCGGGTCCTTGCATCGCGAACGCGACCAGCCTCTGCTCGGGCCCGGCAGCGCGGACCGCCGCGACGGCTTCGGAGCCGATGAAGCCGGTCGATTCCTTGCAGCACCAGCCGAGACCGGCCTCGATCGGACCGCGGTCCTCGCTCAGGTCGTTGCCATACAGGTGAAAGCACGCCTCCAAGCGCAGCGTGTCGCGCGCCCCGAGCCCGGCCGGCGTGGCGCCAAGGTCCACGAGCGCGTCCCAGACCTCGGGCGCGGCAGCGGGATCCGGCAGCAGCTCGACTCCGTCCTCGCCGGTGTAGCCGGTCGCGCAGACGAGCATCGGGGCGCCGGCGACCGTCCACTCGCTGCAGTGCATACGCATCGGAAGTGGGCCGTCGGAGAGCGCCCCCACGAGCCCGCGGGCTCGTGGTCCCTGGACTGCGAGCATCGCGCAGCTCGTCTGGCGATCCACGACATCGGCGTCGTAGGAGCCCGCGTGGGACTGCAGCCAAGCCAGGTCGTGCGCGAGATTGGCGGCATTGGTTACGGTCAGGAAGTGGCTCTCGGCGAGACGGTAAGTGATGAGGTCGTCGAGCACACCGCCGTCCTCCCGGCACATGACGCTGTACTGAGCGCCGCCCTCAGGAATCCGGCGGACGTCGTTTGAGAGCAAGCGTTGCAGGAGGTCGAGCGCCTGCGGCCCCCTCGTCTCGACTTGTCCCATGTGGGAGACATCGAACACGCCCACGCCTCCTCTGACCGCGAGGTGCTCCTCACGGATGCCCCCATACCGCGCGGGCATCTCCCAGCCAGCGAACGCCACCATGCGAGCTCCGGCGGCGACGTGGCGATCGTAGAGAGGGGTATGGCGCAGAGCGGTGCCGGCGGCGGAGGACACTGCCATGGAGGCTACTAGCCGGAAACCTCGATCCGATCCCTCCGAGTCTAGAAGGATCGCTATGAGTGGTGGACGGCTTCGTGGAAGCATCTACTTGCCTGAAGCGCCCTTCAACGCGCGCAGGGGACCGGTGAGGCGCCAGCTCTTGGAGCTCGACCACCACCCGATCGGGCTCAAAGGCGACCTTGCGGGCCCACACCCCAGGCAGGTCCAGCAGGCGGGAGAATGCGGCGGTGACGCGCATGGGCAACGACCTCCAGTTCGAGGAACTCAAGAGCCCACGAACCTACGGGGTCCGCGCTCGTGCGCGTCGCCAAGCCAGCACTCTCGCTCAGCCATCCATGACAGGGTTTCGCCGGCATCCATGCCGGCGAGCGACCGCCTCTCACAGCCAGCCTCCAGCCCCGGAAGCAGGCAGCAGAACGGCCTCAGCCCCGCACGCGACTCAGCCAGACGCTTTCACCAGTGCAAAGCCCCCGCTCAGCCGCCCAATCCAACTCCTGAATCACCTACGATCATGCCAGGAGCCCCGAAAATGGACAATTTCGTGACCCAATCGCAGCATGGCGGGTCGCGCGAGGGACCTAACGACCTTGGAGATCAGGACGACGCGGTCTGGTGCTGGCGAGGGCCAGCGGTCCCCGCGCCCGAGACGGGGACGCCAGCCCGAGACGGGGACGCCAGCTGATAGACATCGGCGCAGCCGAAGCGCTTGAACGACACGACCAGGCTCCCCAGCGAGCGGCGCAGATCGGCGTGGGGCAAGCAGCTGGCCAGCAGGAACCGGGCGCCGCTGTCATGCACGAACACGCGAGCCGCAACGGGCGATAACTGGCCGCCGAACAGGGCATCGGCGGTGTCTGAACGCTGGTAGCAGTGCGGCTCTGACCACAGGCAGTTACCGAGGTTGACCTGGCGGCCGGTCAGGCCGGGCAGCGACTCCCCCAGGTAGAACTGGGTCAGGACGCCGCCGGGCGTCGGGTCGTGGGCTAGGTAGCTCAGGGCGTGGCTTTCGTCCCGGGTGACGAAGTTGGCGTTGCCCGGCGTGGGGTTGGTATAGATGTGGGCCTGGGCGATCGTGTAGCTGATCGCGGGGACGGTGCCGACCAGGACCGCGGCCCAGGCGACGATCTGGCCGTGGGGGATCCGCTGCAGCCCGCTGCGCCTGGCCCCTTTGACCGCGAGCAGCGCGAGCGGGATCGCGATCCCTTCGACGGCGTGCAGCGGCGTGGCGCCCAGCACGGTGAGCGACAGGAGATAGATGACCAAGGCAGCCGCCGGCCACAGCCGGATCAGCAGCTCAAAAAAGTCGTCCGGACGGCCCCGATACCCGAGCGCGGCGAACACCGCCAGCGGCGCCACCGCGATCGCGATCGCCGACCACGACCAATCGTGATTGGACTGCTGGCTGGCCAGCTTCCAAACGAGGTCCAGGTGGCCAAGGCCGAGGTAGTAGAGCAGCGGTACCGCCACCAGAACGACCGTGGCCACGGGCAGCGTGACCCGCGGATCGGTCAGCAGCCGTGCCCGGGTGCGGGGTCTGGCGTGATCGCTACGCGCCGCCTGCCACCAGCGCAGCGTGTCGCGCCAGCAGACCAGCTCGGCCCCGCCGACGATCAGGATCATCAGCTCGCCCTGCCAGGGGTGCAGCATCCCGGCCAGCGCACCCAGCAGCCCCGGCCACCAGACCAGACGTCGCTGGGTGTGAGCCCGGGCGTAGCCCACCAGGCCGAACACCACCAACGCCAGAGCCATCAAACCAAACGGATACCCCCACGACTGCCAGAACGGCATCATGTCCCCGACCGTCCCGAGCGACCCGTACACGGCGCTCAGCGACCCGAACAACAACCCCAACGTCAACGCCACCCGCCGGTCCAGCCGCCGCCCGAAGCTGTGATGAGCGGCCGCGCGGACCGCCAAAAACAGCCCAACCACCGCCACCGGCTTCCACAGCATCAGCGCCAACCATGCCGCGACGCCTAGCCGAACCAGCAACCCGGAGATGATGATCGCCGGCTGAAAATAATCGGCCGGCGTGGAGCGCAGCACATACTGATCAGAGACCAGAAAATGCTGCGCCGAGGACTGAATCCAGGCCAAATACTGCAGCTGATCGACGATGAAGTAGCCGTCGGTGTGCGTCCAGACCAGACCGTGAGCGATCGGCTGCCACAGGTCGCTGCCCACCACCCACAGCGACAGCAACCCCATCACCAGCAGCAGACCCGCCTCGAAGCCGTCGATCCCCCGGCGTGCAGACTTCGTTCTCCTGGCCGGTGCGATGACCGCACCGCCTGCCACAGAGGATTCAACGTCCACGCGCGCTGGAAGCTAACAGAGGCCGCCGGGGATGAGCGACAGCCGTCCGAGAGGGCGCATATGGTCACGCTTTGGATCCCAAAGCATGACGCTACGGGCCAGCTCGGACAGAACTCCGAGCGCTACTCCGAGCACACGAAGGACTGACGCAGGCGGATGGAGGGACGCGGTATATGAGGACGTTGCCGATGCGCTCGGCGGGGAGCCGCAGGCCGCGCAGGAGGCGGCGATCGTTGCTCCAGACCAGCAGGCGGGTCACTCCGGCCGAGCGCAGCTGATCTTCAAACCTCACCACGCCGGCGCCGTGTAGGCGCGCGAGGCCGGCCTGGGCGAGTTCGGGGACCCGGAGGCCGGGGTCGAGGCCCTGGGGGCGGAGCTGAAGCCAGTTGTCGATGATGGTGAAGCTCATGCCGGAGGCCTCCTGCGCGTAGAGGCCACGGTCTCCGACGTTGAAGAACGGCAGTGAGAGCACCGTGGTGTGTGCGAGAGCCCGTTTGAGCCTGGGGCCGGCCAACGCTGTCGGGGTTGACCGCCACGAGGCGAGTCCGGGAATGAGGGATGCTGCGATCGCGATCGCGACGACGCATCGCACCCCGGTGCGTCGGGAGGGATCTGAGAGCCAGTCGGCCATCATGACCGCCGCGATGAGGGACGTGTAGAGCGCAAAGCGCACCGGCACGACGTCCCCCAGCAGGGGTAGATTTCTGATCGCGCTCCACGGCAGCCAGATCGTGGGGTGGCCGTCGACGGTCAGTCGCGATCCCAGGCTGAGGATCACCGAGATGGTCAGCATTATGGTCAGCAGACGGGCCCGGGGTCGTGACCGGTGCCCGACGGTGAACGCGAGGATGATCGCCAGTATCGGCACCCCGAGGTAGGCGCCCTGCTCGGCAAGATTACCGGGGAAATGCGTTGCGATTTGATCGGTCCACGGGAGGGTGAGCGCCGTCGCCGGGGTCGGAACCACGAGGTTGAGCAGGTCCGCGGGGTAGTCGACCGCGCTGCTGTGCGCGGGCCGGTGCAGAAGCATCGTGATGAGGAGCGGGGAGACTGCGACGAGGCCTATGCCGACGCCCGCCACCCCCCAGGTAAAGCCGTGCGCGAGTGTTCTGCGCCGGTCTGGCATAACGACCAGCGCCACGATCCCCGCGGTGATCCCCATGCCCAGCATGGTCACCAGCAGCTCAGGCGCGATGAGGAATTGGGCGACGATGATGAGCGCCAGGCTCCACGTCAGGCGACGGTTACTCACGGTTCCGCGCGCGTGACGGATCAGCAGGTAGGCGGCCAGTGGGATGAGCAGGCTCGTGGACAGCTGCAGATGAGCGATTCCCTCAGCCGCTTCAAAGCTTGAAAACCCGAAGACGGCACCGCCGAGCAGTGCCGGCCAGCGACGCCCGGTCAGCTCTGAGCACAGCAACCACGCCGACCAGCTCGCGGCCGTAGGCGCCAGCACCACGAGAAGATTCCACGACGCGGCGACCCCAAGCGTGAGCGTGATCGGCGTCATCAGAACGCTCAATAACGGGACCGTCGTCGTCCACAGGACCTGAACGCCGCGAGGGGGCCAGACCAGCTGCGAATGCAGCGGATCGAGACCGTGCGCCAGCGCATACGGCCACCACCGAAGCCCCCACAGGAAGATTTGGACGTCCGGGCCGACCCCGAGCGTGCCGCCCGTCGGAGAGCCCAGCGCCGGTCTCCCAAATGCCGCGATCGCGAGCAGGAGATACAGGGAGAACACACCCGCGCCTGCCCCCCATCGCGAGCGACGACAGCCTTGACCAAGCCCCACACGGCCGGGCGCGATGGCAATCACCCATGACCGCGCAGCCGTGCCGCTGCCACTCGCTAAAGCCATCTCCCTCAGACGGCCACGATGCGGTCGTTCATCGTCGACGGCGAGCACCACCACGGGAGGTCAAGATCAAACGCGCCCGGCGACGGCACAGCCACACCGACACGACTTCTACGCGCGTCCTCATGCGCGACAGTCTCTCAGCAATTACCTCCCGGGGTGACCGCGCGGCGGGCGGCCTCCGGCGGGGTCCAGGAGCCTTCTGGTTCGGTGAGGGGGAACGGGTACCAGTCGATCCGCTTCACCAGCTCGCCCGACTCGAGGTCGATCACGCCCGAGCGTGGCACGGACTCATAGGCGCCCCCACGCAACGCCAGCCAGTCAACGTCGCGCGCCTCGGGGTCGACGATCAAGAGCTCGTCAACCTGGTGGGCGGCGTAGAAGTCAAGCTTCTTGGACGCGGGCTCGCGCCAGGACAGGACCTCGACGGCGAGCGCCGCGGTCGGCTGCCACTGCGGCCGGATCGGAGGGCGTAGCAGCGCCAGGTCAGGTACGCGGTGATCGTCCTTGGCGCCGATGCCGGCGGCGCCGAGCAACGCCAAGCCTGCGGCGCGCGCGATCGGGTCCAGCAGCACATGGAGGCTGTGGACGATCAGCTCGTGACGCGGCGCAGGAGGCGGGCTCATGTGCAGCACACCCTCCCAGACCTCGTCGTGGCGGTCAGCGCCCCACTCGCGGCGGCGCTCGAGCAGCGCCTGGACCTCGGCCGGGAGGGGATCCGGGATCAGCTTCTGCATCAGCACAACAGCGTAACCAGGCGGGCCGCCACTAACAGGGAGGGCAGGTGGCGGCCAGGCGGATGAGCAGCTCTCGCACGACCCGCTGGTGGGGCGAGCCCGGCGCTGGCCTCACGTGCTGCACCCGACGATGAGTTCGTGGCGGTAGCCGTCGTCTGGCAGGGCGAGGATGTCCTCGACGGTGCAGGCGAGGTGATAGCCACCGCGCCAATGCTACGGCCGACCACGGCGTGCCGAGACCAGCCGGACTCCAGCCGTCAAACGCCCGCGCATCCATTCCGTGTCCGCAACAGAACGACATGTGCAATACTTGCGTGCATGCAAGCAAGTACCTTTTGAAGCGGGGCCTCCAGCCTGCGAGAGCAACCGAAACCACGGTCCCCACGAGCGCCGCCATCACCGGTCCCGCATACGCGACCCCCGGCGCGCCAGCGCCAGCGCCCGTCCCCACCGCCGCGACGCCCGCCCCGGCGGGCGCAACCCCGGCGCCCACCACCCTCGGCAGCGACCTCTGCGCCGTCGTCGCGTACCTGCACAAGAACTGCAACTCCGAAGTGCTGGAGGCGTTCGGCGCGCTGGAGCTGACGCTGACCCAGATCAAGCTGCTGCACTACCTCGAGCAAGCGCGGAGCGCGGTGACCCTCAAGCGGGCGGCCGAGCTCGTTCACGTCTCGTTCCCCGCCGCCAGCCGCGCCGTCGAGGATCTCGTCCGCCGCGGCTACGTGGAGCGCAGCGAGGACCACGACGATCGCCGCTACAAGCGCGTTGCACCGACGGAGGCCGGCCTCGCCGTCACCCGCCGCCTGGCTGCCGCGCGCCTGCACGGTCTGGAGCAATTCACGCAGACATTGACCGACCACGAGCGTCGCACCCTCGGCCCAGCGCTCTCATTGCTCTTGCAGCGCCCGGACGTCGCGGCCTGCCGACCGGAAGGCTCCACTTCATGACCACACGTATTGCAGCCTACCGCCACCGCCTCGTGAACGATGCCAACAGCCGCTGGTGGACGCTCGGAGCGATGTGCTTCGCGCTGTTCATGATCATGCTCGACAACACCGTCGTGAACGTCGCGCTGCCTGCGATCCAGCGCGATCTGCACGCTTCGCTGTCGGCGCTCGAGTGGACGATCAACGCCTACACGCTCACGTTCGCGGTCCTGCTGGTGACCGGCGGGCGCCTGGGCGACATCTTCGGGCGCAGGAAGCTGTTCCTGTTCGGAGTCGTCGTGTTCGGGCTCTCGAGCTTCGCGATCGGCTTCGCGCCCGACGACACCACGCTCGTCGCCTTCCGAGCGGTGCAGGGCATCGGCGCGGCGTTCATGATGCCCGCGACGCTCTCGATCATCACCCAGGCCTTTCCGCCCAACCAGCGCGGGATGGCGATCGGGACGTGGGCCGGCGTGAGCGCGCTGGCGCTCGCGATCGGGCCCGTGCTCGGCGGCTTTCTCACCGAGCAGGTGAGCTGGCGCGCGATCTTCTTCATCAACCCGCCGATCGCCGTCGGCGCCGTCGCGGTCACGCTGTTCGCCACCCGCGAGTCCCGCGACGAGGGCGTCTCCCGCAAGATCGACTTCCCCGGAATCGCGGCGATCACGGTCGGCCTGACGGCGCTCGTGCTGGCGCTCGTCGAGGGAAACCTCTGGCACTGGGGCTCGCTCAGGACCGTCGGGCTGCTCGCCGTCGCGGTCGTGGCGATCGGCGCGTTCGTGCCAATCGAGCTGCGCACCCGAGCGCCGATGGTCGACTTCAGCTTCTTCCGCTCGCGCACGTTCCTGGGGGCGAACCTCGTCGCGTTCCTGATCTCGTTCGCGATGCTGGCGATGTTCTTCTTCATGGCGCTCTACCTGCAGAACGTCCTGCACTACTCGCCGCTGCAAACCGGCGTGCGCTTCCTGCCCACGACGATCATCGTCATCGTCGTGGCGCCGCTGGCGGGCCGCCTGTCCGACAAAGTCGGATCGCGCCCCCTGATGACGCTCGGCCTGGCGATCGTCTCCGGCGCGCTCTTCATCCAGTCTCAGATCACCGTCCACAGCGGCTACGGACTGCTGCTGCCCGGGTTCGTCTTGATGGGCCTTGGCATGGGCCTCGTGATGTCGCCGATGAGCACCGCGGCGATGAACGCCGTCGATCGCACCAAGGCCGGGGTCGCGTCGGGTGTTCTCTCGATGAGCCGGATGGTCGGCGGCACCTTCGGCGTAGCGGTTATGGGAGCGCTCGTGGCGACGATCGGTCGCGCGAAGATCGACTCGGGCCTCCCCCACCTCCCCGCGGGCACCCGCGCTACGATCGCCAATTCGCTCGGCACCGGCAGCAGCACCGGGCACCACGTTTCAGCCCAGGTCGCCGCCACGGTGCGCGAGGCGTTCGTCTCGGCGCTCGGTACCGGGCTGACGATCGGCGCGGCCGTGACGCTCGGCGGAGCGGTGCTCGCGTGGACCCTGATCCGGCACTCGCCCCAGTCCGAGAACGCCGAGCGCGAGCCTGGAGGCGAGCGTGAGGAGACCCCGAGCGAAGAGCCCGCGCTCGCGCTCGTCTGAGCCCTTTCCAATCTCTGGCACGCCCAGCCCGCGGGCGGGCGTGCCCGCGCCCACGCCGATCCTGGATACCATCCGCCCTCTGAGACCGAGATCCCGAGTAGGAGGGTGTGCGTGGCAGTCGATCTGAGCAACGTGGCGAGCGTTGACACCGAGCCGGGTGAGCTGCCCGGCACGATGGCCGCCTGGGTAATCCGCGCGGATCGCTTAGGAGAGCCGGCGGATGCCTTCCAGCTCGAGCAAATCGAGGTTCCGCAGCCTGCCGCGTTCGAGGTGATCGTGCGGGTCATGGCGGCAGGCGTGAACTTCAACAACGTCTGGGCCGCGCTCGGCGAGCCGGTCTCGGTGTTTCGCTACCACCCGGACGAGGATCACCACATCGGCGGCTCCGACGCGTCGGGAATCGTTTGGAAGGTAGGCGCCGGGGTCACCCGCTGGAAGCCCGGCGACGAGGTCGTGGTCCACTGCAACCAGGCCTCTTACGAGGATCCCGAGGTCCACGGCCTCGACCCGCTGGCGGCGCCTTCGCAGAAGATCTGGGGCTATGAGACGAGCTGGGGCTCGTTCGCCCAGTTCTGCAAGGTGCAGGCCCAGCAGCTGTTGCACAAGCCAAAGCACCTCGCGTGGGAGGAGGCGGCCTCGTATGGGCTCACCTACTTCACCGCATACCGGATGCTGATCGACCGCTGCAAGCTCCAAGCCGGGCACAGGGTGCTGATCTGGGGGGCGGCTGGCGGTCTCGGCGTGTTCGCCACTCAGCTCTGCAAGCTCACCGGCGCGGACGCGGTGGGCGTGGTCTCCAGCGAGCCAAAGGGCAGGCTGACCGAGCAGCTCGGTGCGAAGGGCTACATCGATCGCTCCGAGTTCACAGGGATGATGCGCCTCGGCGGCGAGGGCGCCGCCGAGGAGAAGGCGCGCTTCAAGGAATCGAGGCGCTTCTGCAAGGCGGTCGAGGAGATGCTCGGCGGGCCGCCCGACATCGTCTTCGAGCACGTCGGCAAGGCGACCTTCCCCACCTCGGTGCTGGCGGTCAAGCCGTTTGGCAAGGTGGTGATCTGCGGCGCCACCTCCGGCTATCAGCTCGACTTCGACGTGAGGTACCTGTGGATGCGTCAGAAGGAGATCATCGGCTCGCACTTCGCCAACGCGTGGGAGGCCAACAAGGCCAACGAGCTGATCGAGGAGTCAAAGGTGCGCCCGGTGCTGTGGCGAACGATGGGCTTCCCGGAGGTCGCCCACGCCCACCAGCTCCTGCGTGGGAACAAGCACTCCGGCAAGATCGCGATCCTCGTCGGCGCCACCGGCGAGGGTCAGGGAAAGACGGCTGACGGACCGGGCGCGATCCGCGCCGAGGTCGGCGCCTGAGATGGCCGGGGTCGGCGCCTGAGATGGCCGGGGTCGTCCACATCCCGTGGTACGCGACGGTCCTGCGCCAGGAGAGCTTTGCCGAGCAGGTGTGCCAGCTCGCCCCTGTGGCGCTGCGCTACGGCGCGACCCAGTACTCAGTCCAGCGTTCACGCGACGACCGCTACAAGATCACGCAGATGGCGTGGTTTCAGACAAAGGCCGACTGGTACCACTACTGGGACAGTCCCGAGATGATCGAGTTCCGCGCCCGCAACTCAGGCCACTTCCAGATCCCCGTCGTCTACGTCTGGCACGACGAGCTCGTCAGCGGGGCGCTTGGGGCGCAGGTCGCGCTCGAGCCGGCGCCGGCGCCGGGGCCCGCCCCGCAAGCGGCCCCGCGGGCGGCGGTGTAGCTCCATAAGAAGGGGTCTTACTCTGACTACGGGTCCGGTTAGAATGTGAACTATGTCCGCCAGCACGCGATCGGAGTGGGCAGATCACGCTCGTGCCGTGCTTGACCAGGCCGGGCGCCGCAAGGGCGCCGCGCGCAACGCGATAATCGACCTTCTGGGCAGCCAATCGTGCGCGCTCAGCGCGCTGGAGATCGAGGATCTCCTGCGGGAGGGCGATCGACGCGTGGCGCGTGCGAGCATCTACCGAATTCTGGAGCTCCTCATCGAGCGCGCCCTGATTACGCGCCTGGAGCTCGGCGACGGCACCGCTCGCTACGAGTTGGTCGATCCGGGCGGCAATCACCATCATCACCTGCTGTGCGACTCCTGCGGGCAGCTGGTTCCGTTTCACGACGGCGACCTGGAGCGCTCGATCGACCGGCTCTCGCGCCGGCTGGGCTTCCTCACCCACGACCACGAGATCGTCCTACGGGGCGATTGCAGCGCCTGCCGGAGCTGACCCGCTGAGGGTCAGGGCGGGTCGGCCACACTTCCCCCAGAGAGATAGGAATTAGTCTCAGTATCAGTGTATGCTTTCGGCGTGCTTCGTCGCGCCCTGTCCTCGCTTCCTTCAGTCCTGGCCCTCTCGGTGTTGATTGCCGGCTGCGCCACCAGCCGCAGCGAGACGAGCCACGGAAAGCTCGATGTCGTCGCGGGGGAGAACTTCTGGGGGAGCATCGCCACGCAGCTCGCCGGCGAGGAGGCGAACGTGAAGAGCATCATCGTCAACCCGAGCACCGATCCGCACAGCTATCAGCCAACCGCGCAGGACGCCCGCACGATCGCGGAGGGGAAGCTGGAGGTCGTCACCGGCATCGGCTATGACAACTGGATGACACAGGCTCTCGCCGCCAATCCGGTCAGTGGCCGCGTCGTGCTCACGGTCGGAGATCTGGTCGGCCTCGAGGCAGGCGACAACCCCCACCAGTGGTACTCACCGACCAACGTGGTCAAGGTCGTCGATCAGATTGTCAGCGACTACGACAAGCTCGACCCCGCCGACACTGCGTACTTCGCCCAGCGCAAGCAAAGATTCCTTTCCCAGGGCCTCGCGCAGTACAACCGGCTACGGCGAGAGATCCAGGCCAAGTACTCAGGCGTTCCGGTCGGCTACAGCGAAAGCATCTTCCAGCCACTCGGAGAGGATCTCGGGTGCAAGCTACTGACGCCATACAGCTTTACCAAGGCGATCGCCGAGGGCACCGACGTTACCGCGCAGGACAAGCAGACCGTTGACAGCCAGGCCCAGAACCACCAGATCAAGGTGTGGGTCTACAACAGCCAGAACGTCACCCCCGACGTGCAGCGCGTCACCTCGATCGCCAAGGCGCAGCACATCCCGATCACGACCGTGACCGAGACGCTCTCGCCCGCCTCGGACAACTTCGAGCAGTGGCAGGTCACCGAGTTGAAGGGCCTGATGGCCGCGCTGCATCAGGCGACGGGCAGATGAGCCAGCGGCCCGCCCCCGTTGCGGCCTCCAGGCACGGGCTGCCCCGCTTCGAAGCCCAGGCATCGCCACCACCGGCGGCGTCCGGGGAGCCCGCAGAGCCGGCGGTGCAAATTCGGGACGCTGCGGTCCGGCTGGGTGGGCGGACGATCTGGGAGCACGTCGCGGTCACGGTCGCAAGCGGCGAGCTCGTGGCGCTGCTCGGCCCCAACGGTGCCGGGAAATCGACGTTGCTGAATGTCATCCTCGGCCTGCAACCACTCGCCGCCGGCTACGCAAGCGTGCTGGGCCAATCACCGGGCGACGCGAACCACGCGATCGGCTACCTCCCGCAGCGGCGCAGCTTTGATGCCGGCACGCGCGTACGCGGCGTCGACATCGTGCGCTTGGGCCTCGAAGGCGCGCGGTGGGGGCTGCCGGTCCCCGTTCCCCGGCGCTTCGCTTCCGCTCGTGCCCGCGCGGCCGGCGAGCGTGTGCGCGAAGTGATCGAGCTAGTCGGCGCAAGCGCATATGCGCGCCGTCCGATCGGGGAGCTCTCGGGCGGCGAGCAGCAGCGGCTGCTGATCGCCCAAGCGCTCGTACGCCGCCCGCGAATGCTGATCCTCGACGAGCCGCTTGACAGCCTTGACCTCGCCAACCAGTCCCAGGTCGCCGCGCTCGTGCAGCGCATCTGTCGCACCGAGGGCGTCGCGGTCCTGCTCGTCGCCCACGACGTCAACCCGCTGCTGGGCTACTTGGACCGCGTGATCTACCTCGCCGCCGGGCGTGCGCTCGAAGGACCCGTCGCCAGGGTGATCACCAGCGCGACCTTGAGCGGGCTCTACGGAGTCCCGATCGAGGTGCTCCGCACCAGCGACGGGCGCCTGGTCGTCGTCGGCCATCCCGAAGCGCCATTTCATCACTCCCCGCGCCACGCCGAGGACTAGTCGTGAGCCCGACGCTCAGCTGGAACGTCCCATCGGACATCGACCAGCTCTTCAGCTATACGTTCATGGTCAACGCACTGGAGGCCGGCACGATCGCCGCGGTGATGGCCGCCCTGGTCGGCTGGTACATGGTCCTGCGCCGCCAGAGCTTCGCCGGGCACACGCTCTCGGTGATGGCCTTCCCCGGTGCCGCCGGCGCCGCGCTGGCCGGACTGCCGCTCGCGCTGGGCTATTACGTGGCGTGTACTGTCGCCGCGCTTGCGATGGGACCCGCCCAGCGGCGCAACGGGCACGCTTACGGCGCCGAATCGGCGGCGATCGGCACCGTGCAGGCCACCGGCCTGGCGATCGGGTTTCTCTTCCTCTCGCTCTACAAGGGCGTGCTCGGCAGCCTCGAGAGCCTGCTGTTCGGGTCGTTCCTGGGCATCAGCCCTGAAGAGGTGCTGACGCTGCTGGTACTCGCCGCACTGGTCTTGGCGGTGCTCGCCCTGATCGGACGACCGCTGCTCTTCGCTTCGATCGACCCGCTCCTGGCACGCGCGCGTGGTGTTCCGGTAGGACTGCTCTCGACCGGCTTTCTCGTGCTGCTCGGCTTCGCGGTCGCCGCGACGAGTCAGATCACCGGTGCGCTACTCGTCTTCGCGCTCCTGATCACTCCGGCCGCGAGCGCCCACTCGCTTACATGCCGTCCGGCACTAAGTCTCGCCCTCACCGTCAGCTTCGCGCTGCTGACCACCTGGATCGGCCTCGGGCTCGCCTACTACTCTCCCTATCCGGTCGGTTTCTGGATCACGAGCGTCGCATTCGTGCTCTACCTGCTCGCGCGGCTCGCTCGCCTGGCCGGGGAGCGCGCCGGTGCTCGGCGCGCCCGTCGCGGGCGCGCCGGTGCTCCCCCGATGGCGGTGCTCGGCGCCTGATGCTCTCTCACGAGTTCGTGCGAAGCGCTTACCTGGCCGGCACCTTCATCGCCCTCGCGTGCGGACTGGCCGGCTGGTTCGTCGTCATACGTGGACAAGTGTTTGCCGGAGATGCGCTCAGCCACGTCGCATTCACCGGGGCGGTCGCCGCCGCCGCGATCGGGATCGACACCCGCATCGGCCTGTTCGCGGGCACGATCGGCTTCGCCGCCGTGATCGCCGGGCTCGGGCGGCGCACCACCGCGGACGACGTCACGATCGGCACCGTCTTCTCATGGATGCTCGGACTGGGAGCCTTCTTCGTCGCCCTCGCCGCCACCAGCGCCGCTGGCGGGGAGAGCGCGATCACAGCCGCGGGCGCGCTCTTCGGCTCGATCTTCGGCCTCGGCGCGGCCGCGGCGCGGCTCGCCGCTGCAATCGGCGTCGCCGTCGTCCTGGCTCTGGCGCTGATCGCCCGCCCGCTGCTGTTCGCGAGCATCGACCCGGCGGTCGCGCGGGCCGCCGGCGTGCCGGTCCGCGTACTCGGCATCGCCTTCCTGCTGCTCGTCGGGGTCGTTGCGGGCGAGGCGACCCAGGCCGTCGGCGCCCTGCTGCTGCTCGGCCTGCTCGCCGCCCCGGCGGGCGCTGCGAGCCGGCTCACGGCCAATCCCTGGCTCGGACTCGCGCTCTCCGCCGGGATCGCCGTGGTTTCGATGTGGGGCGGACTCGCGCTCAGCTACCAAGTCCCATCGCTTCCGCCGAGCACCGCCGTCCTGCTGATCGCCGCCGGCGCCTACCTGCTGGGCGCCGTCGCGCGCGCGATCCTTGACCGCCGGGCCTCCCTCGCGTCCTGCTCCGTAACCGTCATCTGATTACTGGTGCTCGCTCGCGCGCAGCGCGAGCTCCAGCCAGAAGCGCGCGTCGGGATCGTCCAGCTCGCCGTCCAAGCACTCTCGCAACCGCGCCAGCCGGTAGCGCGCGGTCTGGGGATGAATCCCCAGCCGTTGCGCGACCGCCGCCAGCCGACCCTGCTCGGCCAGCCAGGCGCGGAGGGTCTCGGTCAAGCGGCGCCTTGCGCCGGCGGAAAGCCCGGCGAGCGCCGCGAGCCGGTCCCGGGCCAGCTCCTGCGCGAGCAGGGGATCGCTTCGTAGCAACAGCTCACCCGCGTGCTCGCGTGCGGCGATCAGCGTTGGCGCGTCACCGGCGAGCTGCAGCGCGGCGCGTGCCCGCGCCAGGCTAACCGCCGCTTGCGCCCATTCGACGCTTGTGCCAAGCCCCGCCCTGGCGCCGGCCCCGAAGACCGCGCGCTCGATCTGCGCGCGGCGGCCGGGAGCATCCGGATCGGGCACGATCGCACAAGTGAGCTCGCCGAAGCTTTCGGCGATCGCGCCGGGAAGCCTCGAGGCGGCGGCGTCGCGCCGATCACCCGCGATCGCCACCACCGCCAGCGTCCTGGGCAGCGGCCAGCCTGCCTGCGCGGCTGCCGCCTCAGCGGCGCTCATGTCGGCCGGAGGATCGCGCACGAGCAGGCGTACCAGCCTGCGGCGCCGGAGCTCAGCCTGACCCGCAGCGGCGGACTGCTCGAGCGCATGACCCTCGGCGGACTCCGCGGAGAGGACATCGATGTAGGCGAAGATCGACTCGGCCAGGAGGTATAGGGTGTCGGGCTCGATCCCGGCCGCGACGCCCGTGGCGGCAAACCGCCGCCATGCGACCCTGGCCCCCAGCCTGTAGGCGCTCAGCAATGAGTCGAGGCTGCGTCCCGCGCGCATCTCACCCCGGCCGAGGGCGACGTATACATCCGATCGCTGCACCGGCCCACCGGCTTCGATCTCGTCCAGCAAGTGTTGTAGCGCCTCCTGCACGCCCGCCCGGATGCCCGCCCCGAACGGACCCTCCACCGGACGCGCGTACGCCGGGACCGTGCGGACTGCCTCGATCATCTCGTCCGCCACGTCGGAGAGGACCGGGCGCAGCACACCGGCAATCGCCGACGGAAGCTCATGCCAAGGCTGTATTGGCTCGATCGGCATTTCGCATTTGAAAGCTACAACTCGCGGTGACATGGTCGTGCTCGCAAGACGAGAAGCAACGCCTGGCATCACAAACCGCACGACGGCGCCAGCATCACGAGCTCACGGGCTGACAGACCAAGGGTGCGCATCAGAATTAGTGCGGTGATCTGGCGAGTGGCTGGGCGTGTCTGGCGTCGCCGGCTCGACCCGATCGTACTGGTGGTACGCGAGGTCGAGCCGGTGGCGTCAGGCGCGTCCAGACGCCGCCGGAGCCCGCCATAATTCTGACGGGTGCCCTAAGCTCGTTCTCGCCGCGCCAGAGCGCTCGCGTGGCATGATCTAGGCGCAGGTCACCGACGCCAGGTCGCGGTGGCTCGCCAGACTGCGTCCTCGCCCGTAGCGACAAGACCGACGATCATTCCCTCCGCCCGAAGGCTTCGCTGCAGCAGCGAACCCATCTCAAGCTCATTTTCGACGCAGACACTCTTGCAGTAGCGCTCCGCGCAAATGCGCGCGGGGTAGGCTGCGCGCGAAGGTGCGGCGAACCCAGCGATGATGCGGATCGGGTCGCGGTGGGATAGTCGGCCGCGCCGTACGCTCGCCAAGCGCGCCCGCCGCTCTCCGTCACAGCCAATAACGCTGCGCAATCGGCCGCCTCATTGATCGCACCAACGCACTCTCATTGATCGCACCAACGGCACTCCCTTCCAACCTGCGTGCGGCCATCGGGCGGGCATCGTGTCTGAGGTGAACGTAATCGGGCCGCTTGCCGGTACGCCCCAGGGCGGCGCATTCGAGCTTCCTACGCCGAAGCCTGGCGCGCGCAGCTCGCTGTCCGCGCGACGGGGCCGGCTCGGACTGGCCGGCCTGCTCGTGACCGGCCTCGTGATCTCCCTTTCCGCGGCGCAGACCGGCTTGCTGCTGCCCGAGTCCGTGCGACCCGTGCCGAGCTGGCTCGCGGGCCCGTTCGCCGCCACCGGGCTCGACCTCGGACTCGGGGGTCTGATCGCGGTCCTCGCGCTGATGTTCGTCTCCTATGCGGTGGCGACCCGGGCCGCCGACCAGCTCTCGGGGCGGGCGGTGCTACTGAGCATCGCTGCCCTGCACGCGCTGGTGCTGTTGGCGCCGCCGCTGCTCTCAACCGACATCTTCAGCTACGGGGCATATGGCCGCATGGGCACGCTGTACGGCGCCAACCCCTACCTGCACGGGCCCAGCGCGATCGCGCTCGATCCTCTCTATCCGTTGATCGGCGCGCAATGGGTAAGCACCCCGTCGGCCTACGGTCCACTGTTCACCGCGCTCAGCTATCTGCTCGCCCCCCTGGACGCCGCGGCCAACGTGCTCGCGTACAAGGCGATCGCCGCGATGTCGAGCCTCGTGATCGTCGTCGTGGTCTGGAAGGCGGCGCGTCTGCGCGGTCTCGACCAGGTCAAGGCCGTCGCGCTCGTGGGCCTGAACCCGGTGATCGTCGTGTACGGGGTCGGGGGCGGGCACAACGATCTGCTGATGCTCGCCCTTCTGGTCACCGGCGTGTACGTGCTGCTCCAGCGACGGGAGCGCACCAGCGGAGCGTTGATCGTTGCCGCCACAGCAGTCAAGCTGACCGCCGGGCTACTGCTGCCGTTCGCGCTTGCCGGCAGCGGGGGCCGTCGAGATGGCGCTCGCCACCCTCGCCCCCTCCTCACGGGGGCGGTCCTCGCTGCCGCGCCGATTGCCGCCCTCAGCATTGCGTTATTCGGCACCGGTCCCCTGCACCTCTTGGGCACGCTGCAGACGATTCAGAACCACGGCGGCTCGCAGAGCGTTATGGGATTCATCTCGACTGGACTCGGACTCGGGAAACTCGGCTATGCGGCCCAACTCGTGCTCGCCGCGGGGTTCGTGGTCAGCGTCCTGTGGTTACTGCGGCGTGTCTGGATCGGCAAGCTCGATTGGATCACCGGAGCCGGCTGGGCGATGGTCGCGCTGCTGATCACGGCCGGCTTGTTGGTTCCCTGGTACATGGCCTGGCTCGTGGTGCTCGCGGCGCTCAGCCCCGACCGCCGCCTGCGGCTAGCAGCACTCGCGATGACGGCGCTCGGGCTTACATCCTTGTGAGACTTCCAATCGCCGCGAAGCCGCGGGGAAAGCAACGGCGCCCAAGTCCTGCGACTTGCCTGGATTGAGCTTCGAGCTCGTATCGGTCTGCTGCAAGTCCTCGAACGCGCAAGCGTTGCGCGTCGCGCCAGCATTCCTCGCGAGGGGCCGTCCGCCGCGGCGGTACGACTCCGACAGTCTCCTCTAGCGTCGCGCCCGCTTCCTGCTCGAGTCAGGCAACGAGCCATCGTGTCCGGGAAGTTCCGCAGCGCATGGCGTCCATGGGCGATCGTACGGCTCGGGCGAAGGGCTGCTCGTGTCTGCCCAATTGCGGTACGACAGTGCTACCGACCGCTCAATCAGGATCAATCTCAACCGTGGGATGAATCGACGGTCGAACCCCTAGAAGGTCTCGAGAATTTTGTCGTCGACGCCTACGGCTCTCGTGATCCTGACCTGACGCAGCTGTTTAGCCCGGAACACGAACTCCGCTTCAAGGGCTCGTTGAGACTCGGAATCGTCGCGGTTGACACCGAGAAAATCTCCGTGCGCGAGCTTCCTGCGCACAGTGCAAGAGGTCAGTCAACGCCTTCGTTCAGCAAGGTGTGCTCGCGGCACTACATCCCGAGCACGATTACTACGTATGTTTCGATCAGCTCGACCTAGGCTTTACGGTCGACGATCCGCGATATTCACAACGTCTCGCTGGGCTTCTCCTTGCCGCTCGAGAACGGAGCCGCGCGGGCAGCGAGAGCGGCAAGCGGATGTCGGTGATCGTATTTCTGCGGGACGACATCTACCAGATGCTCCAGTTCGAGGACAAGAACAAGATCACGGAGAACAACGTCTCGATCGTTGAGTGGGATCGGCCGGGGACACTCTCACGCTCCGCGCGTTGATGGAGAGGAGGTTCGGCGAGGTCTTTTATCGCGCGGGCACCGCTTCCTGGGACGAGGTCTTCGACGAAGGTCGCGAGATGCCCGGGCGCCAAAGCAAGTACAAGCACATCTGTGATCGCGCGTTCTTGCGGCCACGAGACATGATCAAGTTCTGCAATGGGGTGCTGAGCCCGTACAAGAGCCTGCACCCGAACGAACCGGGCGGTCGGTTCGACAACGATGCTGTGATCGCGGCACGCGATGGCTATTCGGACTATCTCTTGAGGGAGCTCGACGATGAGATCGCTAAGCACGTTCCGAGCTACCGCGAATACCTTGAGGTTCTGAAGAGTCTTGGCAACATCCAGTTCACGTCCGACGTCTTCCGCGATGCGTGGTCAGCGCGACCATCACTGTCTGACGAGAGGTGGGAGGAAGGACTCGCTGAGCTGTTTGAATTTTCCGTGATCGGCTACCTCAAATCGGGAGGCGGCGGCGGAGGTAGTACTTACGTCTGGCGGTACCTCGACGCTCGCGCACGATTTGATCCTTCCGCCGACCTCTACCGCGTCCACCCTGGTTTCAAGGAGGCACTCGACCTTGTCCGGCGAGCATCGAGGCTCCTCCTGGGAGTCGGCGGTGACAGAAAGCACCGCCGACTTCGACCTGCCGCGTTATGTCTCCTTCGACCCCACAGCACCCACCAGCGCCGTGGAACTACTGATCTAGCTCTCCCCGCCGGGAATCCGGTGACACCGTCGGCTCGCTAACTTCCGCCCTGTGACCCGATCCCTGAGCTTCCTCAGCGCAACGAGCTAGTGCCGTGAGCGTGACCGAGCGTCTGCTGGAGCGGACCAGCGTCTACCGAGCGTGGATGGCGCCCCAGACCGAGCGCAAGTTTGCTCCGATCCGCGCGCACACCGACCTTGGAGCGGTCCGCCGGGTGC
>JAABUZ0100003499.1_pt1 | contig 23167 bp, 24 predicted proteins | sample 5562091 | NCBI WGS metagenome assembly JAABUZ01 (sample SAMN12813069, study PRJNA571459) | rock metagenome | isolation source: Antarctica rocks | place: Antarctica: Victoria Land, Linnaeus Terrace sud | collected 2015-12-21
CTGCAGCGCCTGGGTCAAATCTGCTACCGTGGTCATAGGGACGCTCCTTTGCTCCTAAGGTCTTCTACACCCTTATGATGCCAAAGAAGCGCCCCTGCTCATTTCTTAGCTTGATGCGAGTGGGGCACGCCGCGTCGTCGCGTGGCTGGACGCGCACGGCCGGATCGCGGACAGTGCCGCCGACCTCTTCGACGACCGGGTCATCGCGGCGTGGGAGGCGCTCGGCACCGCGATGGCGACGCGGCTCGCGGATGTGTAGGGGGGGTCATAGCGCCATACGCCCGTACTGAAGGCCCGGCCCCACGCTCTTTCACTGCTCGCTCGCCACCTGCTCTGTTGGCTCCTATCCATACATGGACCCTGCGCAGGCAACGCCAACAGCCGTGGCTGCGGGAGCTACGCCGGATACAATAGAAGGTTGTGCCGGTGCAATAACAGACGATTGGTGAGCCAAGAACTGTCGGTCCCTCAGTGAGATCGATCGGAACGACCGTGTCCGGCGACAGAGGCGCATGCGCTCGAGCCCCCCGGTCATGACAACGTGCGCTACCGGAGACCGGCTGAATGAGCATTTCTGTGACCCTTCGTCAGGTGTGGTGGCGTCGCCTGTGCCCAGGTCTCCACCAACAGACTATCTATCATTGCTCGCACGAGATGACAGGAGGTCCGACGATGCTTGGCCGAAAGAAGTACACCCGGGAAGAAGTTGACCACGCCCGGTCTGGCGTTGCGGAGCAACTCGCTGCGTAAAGACGCTTGTGCGGGCCAATGCACGCGCGACACCCGACACGACGGTCCACCCCGAGCTCGACGACGTCGAACGGTTGTACGTCAACACTATGCTCCTGGTGCTTGACCGCTACTTCGTCCACAGGCTCCGCATGATGACGGGGAAGGACGGCACCCCGCTCAACGACGTCGAGATGCTGTGCGACTCCTTGATGAACCACGAGGGGATCCTCCGCGGGAACAACGTCATCACGTACCGTCCTGAGCAAGCCGTGGTGAAGCTTCAGATTGGCGACCCGATTCGCCTCACGGCGGACGCGTTCGCACGCCTCTCGGCGGCGTTCTTCGCGGAGCTGGAGGCGAAGTTCCTGTAGCCCACTCTATCGTCGTCAGCCGGTGTGAGAGCTGACGGGCAGCACCCGTTTACTGAGGGCGGAATGACCTGGACGTCGCTTATAGAAAACGTGGGCGGGATGGCGGCAGACATGCGCCATTGTCACGGCACATGGCGCCTCTTCCTCCATCATCCCCTACACCATCGACGCCGTGCTCATCGACGCGCAGCCGGGGTCGGGCAAGTGCGCGAGCCTGCACACCGACGACACCTTCGGGGTGCGAAACAAGGGCGCCCTGGTACCGATTGCCACGGCGTACGCGGGCCTGACCGACGCCGAGATCCGTGCGGTCGACCGCTTCGTGCGCGAACACGCGCTGGAGAAGCACGGCCCAGTGCGCACGGTCACGCCGGAGTTGGTGTTCGATCTCGCCTTCGAGAGGTTGCAGCGCTCACCCCGCCATCGCTCGGGGATTGCCGTCCGTTTCCCGCGCATCGCACGCTGGCGGCGCGACAAGACCAGCGCGGACGCCGATACCCTCGAAACAGTCTGGGCGCTACTGCCGGAGTAAGGGCGGCCAAGCCGTCGGATGCAGATCTGTCTCTACCCGCACGATGTTTTCCACCCCGGCCCTATATGAGCGCAGTGCTCGCCCAAGGCTACGGGCTCGGTGGCTACCGTACGCACCGTACGCACCGGACGCACCCGTGAGCGCGCGGCGGATCGAAGCCTGGACCTGCCGGCAGGCGTCGCGTCATGCATTTACACGGCGTGGACGCGGCGAGCCTCGCGTGATTCGGCGACACATTGCCACCCTTGCCTCGTGTATCCCGTGTCGCCCCGATGACCCCACCGATGACAGCGTGACGGGTACATGCGTCCTGATACGATACGAGCAACCTCGACCCGGACGACGACCGTGCGCCCCCGGACTAACGGACTGGGGCGACAGACGGACGGCGCTCTCCAGCCCGCCGTCCGTCTGTCGCCCGCCGCTCCTCCAGAGTCACCACGTCCTCACAGTGGAGGCAGACGCAAATGAACATGCGCCGCGTGCGCCATACCAACCAGGGGTGCGGGCGGTCCAGGCGGTCGCCGAGCACGACGAGCGTATCACGGTGGGCACAGGCCGGGCACGGAGGGATGACCTCCAGCGTGATACCTCTCGGCGCCATGCACGATACTCCTAGCTTGACATCCCTGCCGTGTGTGAGGAATAGACCGCCCTCGCGTGTGCGAGGGAACAAACTGCTGTGGCGTTTTACCCCACTCCCAGCATAGGCGGTGGACAGCCCGCGCGCATGATGTGCAACTCACACATCCACGGTCAACGAAGCGTCGCGACGCCAGCGGCAGATGGTGGGCGTGGCACTGCGGTAGGCCAGCCACGTACACATGAGGCGCCACATCGGACGGCCGTGGATATCGCGTCGACGGCCGCGACGATGGGGGGATGGAGCCGGGACCGATACAATCAGATGTGCAGGCGATAGAGGTATGTCCTCCCCGCAATCACCGGTCGATGGTCGCTGGTTCAGATGGTTGCGGCGCCGCATCGGCAGCCGCATCGCTTACACTGGAGAGGGAGAATCGACGCCAGCGAGGGGAGCAGGAGTGATGGCAACATGCGTGGAGACAGACGACCGTCCGAGAACGCTGCTGTCCTGGAGCAGCGGGAAGGATAGCGCCTGGGCACTCCACGTCCTGCGGCAGCAGCGGCAGATCGAGGTCATTGGCCTCCTCACGACCGTCAACGGGCGCGTCGCCATGCACGCGGTCCGCCAGGATCTACTCGAGGCCCAGGCGCGAGCGACCGGGCTACCCCTGTGGCCCGTGCCCATCCCGAGCCCCTGCACCAATGCTGACTATGAGGTGGCAATGGCGCGCGTGCTGGAGCGCGCCCTGGCCAGCGGTATCACAACGGTGGCCTTCGGCGATCTATTCCTGGAGGATATCCGCCGCTACCGCGCGGACCGCTTCGCGTCCGCCGGTCTCACCCCGCTTTTCCCCCTGTGGGGGCTCTCGACCCCGGACCTTGCCCGGGACATGATGCGCGGCGGGCTCCGCGCCCAGGTGACGTGCGTGGACCCGCACCACCTATCCCCGCAGTTTGCCGGTCGCGCCTTCGCCGCGGCCTTCCTGGATGATTCCCCCCCCACGGTCGATCCCTGCGGCGAGCGGGGCGAGTTCCATACGTTCGCCTGTGCCGGCCCCATGTTCGATCAGCCAATCTCTGTACGGGTAGGGGAGGTTGTGGAGCGCGATGGCTTCGTCTTCGCCGATCTGCTTCCACACCCTGTCGCATCCACCTGAGGGCGCGTCCCAACGCGGCCAGGAGAAACGGCCACGGCGCTATGTACGGCTCGCGCGGCGGGTCCTCCTCGGGAAACGCGATCCGATTGGCCTTGAGGAGAGCCGCGCCGTGCCGTTGCCGGGCGACGGATAGCTCCGGCAACCGGGTGACTTCGACCGCCAACTCGTGCATGAGAGGGCCGGGTTCTTGGCAGCCCGGCGCGGTGATGAGGGTATCAACGAGGATGTCCAGCGCGCGGGCAAGGGCGGCGAGGGCCGCGACATCGACGCCGCCCTGTCATCCGCGTTCCAAACGGGAGATGATCGATCCGTTGATATGCACCCTACGGGCCAATTCCCGCTAGGACCAGCCACGCGCCGCGCGCACGGCGCAGGCTATCTTCATTGTGCATTGCATAACTTTTGATGCCCTCGATGACCCGGTAGAAACATAGCGCTTGATAGAACGGATTGATGGCCGACAAGCCCTCCCGGTACGATGCGAACAACGGCCGGTGCTCTGTCTTGGACAGGTGACCCGTTTGGTAGGCAAGGGCCTTGAGCTAACCAAGCATACCCCCGACCCAGCGGGTCACTCCGACTTACTCCTCGAGTATGTGCACACCGGCCACGTCGATCGCTACGTCGTCCCGGACGTTCCACCATCTCAACACAGGAGAGATCCAATTACGAGCGGTTTGTTGGGGGGGACGTGAGCGCACCAAGTGGCGCTCGTCTTGGCGCGTCTACGCCGTCTGTCGCTCACGACACTGGTCGGGGATCTCATCGAGGGATGCGATCGTGCGACCGTCGCGTCTGTTATCGTCTGCCATGCCTGTCTCCTCACCCGATTCCAGCCCCCACGAGGCCTGACATCTGGACGTGTGGAGCGCAGTCGCCGATCGGATGGCCGGACGCGCGGACGGTTGATCGGGGTGCCGTGCCCGCGCGTGTCACACCGCCTGTGTGACCGCGTCGCCCCCACCGATGACAGCGGTTCACCGACACGCGTGGCGCACGACGCGCATCACCTCCGCGGGAGCGACACAGGGACCGCATTCCGCGCGCGACGCCGCCGGCAGCCTGACGCGCAGGCCGCCGATGATAGGATCGGTGGCGGTGGGGGCGCACACGCACGTCTCGCTAAACGGTCATGCGTGGGGCATCCCGCGACGCGTGGCGCGGGCAGACCCGCCCAATCTCGGCCCCCATTCTCCCTGTCACGCTGCGGTGGCCGCCTCGTGGGGTATGCTGTTGGCAGACGACCGCCCCATAGAAAGTAGAAAAAAGAGGAAGGAGCGTACGTTGGCCACGCACCACTTTGTCCCCACGCGCTATCACACGACGATCGGGTCGCATGACCCCGTCCTGCATATCGCCGCCGGCGATACCGTCCACACGACCACAGTCGATGCCGCTGGGCGTGATGCCCATGGCGCACAGATCACTCCAGGCGGCAACCCGCAAACCGGTCCCTTCTACATCGACGACGCCGCGCCGGGCGACACGCTCGTGCTCGCCCTGGAACGGATCGTCCCCAATCGGGACACCGGCTGGAGCAGCACCGTCCTCGCCCCCAACGTCGTCGATCCTTCGGAGGCGCACGCGTTGCCGGAGCCGCTGGAGGCGGACTGGCGCATCGACCACGCGGGTGGAACGGCCACGCTCCTGACCCCCGCGACGGCGTTGGGGACCTACACCGTGCCGCTGGCTCCGATGCTGGGCTGTTTCGGCGTCGCGCCCCCCGGCGGCCAGGCCATCTCGACGGCCACCTCGGCGGAGCACGGCGGCAATATGGACTATCGCGGCTTCGCGGCGGGGGTCACGGTCTACCTCCCCGTCTTTGTGCCGGGGGCGCTCCTGCACCTCGGCGATGGGCATGCCGTGCAGGGCGACGGCGAGATCGCGGGGACGGGGATCGAGGTGTCGTGCGATGTCAAGTTCTCGGTGCGCCTACGCAAAGGCGCGCTCATTCACTGGCCGCGCGGGGAGAACGCGCGGGAGATCTTCACGGTGGGCAACGCGCGCCCCCTGGACCAGGCCTTGCAGCACGCCACAACCGAGATGTGCCGCTGGCTGCGCGACGACTTTGAGCTGGATGAGCGCGCCCTGGGTCTCCTGTTGGGGCAGGGCGTGGAGTACGCGGTCGGCAACGTCTTCGACCCGGCGTACACCATGGTCTGCAAGATGCCCACACGTCTCTTACAGGCCATGTCGGCGCGGGATCGGCGCGGATAAGCTCCGCTCACGGCCATGTCCGACCTGACGGCCGTCGCGGCGAACGGCGCGCTGTCGCGCGTCCGCGAATTCCGCCCGTTGAGCCGGACGTGGAGCCCCGAACCAATGTGGACGGAGATGTGATATCGCTGAAAACACGCAACGGGTGGCCGACGAGCATAGGTGCGGCGCGTGCGCGGATGCCGCTGTCCATGCGACCGCTTCCTGCACGGTCGGGCGGGATCTCGCAGCGCGCCTGCCTCCAAGGAGCAGGGATCATCGGTAGGGTCCCGAGCGGATAGGCGTGGACCGGTCCTGTCCGACCAGAAGGAATGTCACGTTGCACGCATGAGGATTGGCGCGGATGTGTCATCGTCGACGACCTCCACCGGCTCGCGCACCCGGAGTAGCACCACCATCGCCACGACGAGAAGCGCGAGCGTGCTGACCGGGAAGACCGCGCGCACCCCGAGCAGCGCGCCCAGGCTGCCGCCGACGAGTGGGCCGACGGCGAAGCCGCACGACTCAGCGGACGAGGTGAGGCCATAGGCCGCTCCGCGCTGATGTGACGGCGTGGTCAGGCCGATGATGGCGCCGGCCGCGGGCAGCGCCGCCCCGAGGGCGAGCCCGACGGCCGCGCGGACCAGCGCCAGTTGCCACACCGCGCCCACGACGAACGCGGGCAGGTAGAGCACGCCAGCGAGGGCGAGGCCGCCGACGAGCGCGCGCCGGTAGCCGTAGCGTTCCAGCAGACGCGGCGCCAGCCACGAGGCCAGCGCGGCGCAGAGCCCCGAGACGGCCAGGATGAGGCCCACGGCAGTTGAGGTTTGCGGGACGCCATGGGCTGCGGGAAGGCCGGCTAGGTGCGGGACGAGCAGCGGGAGCACCGGCGCCGGAGCCGTGCTGCTGGCCTGGGCCATGAACAGCACCAGGGCGATGGGAAGCAACCCGGGGGTGAGCGCCACGGCGCGGAAGTCCCGGAACGGGGCGAGTAGACCCCGGCCGGGTGCGGGGACCGGCCGCACGAAGCGCTCGTCGATGCCGACGAGGACGAGGAGCGCTGCGGCGAGGAGCAACCCGGCGCCGCAGGCGAAGGTCCCGTGGAAGCCGAGGTGGTCGTCGAGCACTCCGCCCGCGAGAGGGCCGAGGGCGACGCCCACAAAGATACCCGCGAGCATCAGGCCCATGGCGCGCCCCATCTCGGCGCGCGGTGTCACCGTCGTGACCAGAGCCTGCAACGGTGCGTTCACGCCCGTCAGCAAACCCGAGAGCGCCAAGAGGGCGACGAGGACCCAGACGGTGGGGGCGACGATGAGCAGGGCCATGGTGACGGCTCCGCAGCCCATAGCGCGGATGATCATCGGCTTGCGCCCGTAGCGATCGCCCAACGATCCCCAGACGGGGCCCATCAGGGCGAGCGGCAACGCGCCGCCGAAGCTGATCACGCCCGCCCAGACCGGGACCGCGCGCCCATGGACGCCGAGCGTCTGGATATACAGCGGCAGGAACGGAAAGATGAGCGTGAAGCCCATGAGGGCGAGGACCTGCGCGCCGAAGGCGACGAGGAGCGTGTGCCGCCACGACGAAGACGCGGCAGCGCGCCTGGTCGGGGAAAGGGAGTGCATATACGAGTATGGTACCCGATATCGTGCGCGGAGGGCTGTCGCGCACGATCGGCCCGGTATCGTACGGGCCGTTACACCTGTGTTGGCGACGCGCGTGATGGACGCCGATCGCATGGACAATGCGTGTCCGACGTGTGGGCTGCCGCATCGACAGGATCGAGCGTTAAGCGTGCCGGCCAGATCAGGCGCGGACGGACGTATCGGTCAGCACAGCCCCACCCCATCGTGCTATACTCTCACCAACCCCTTGGCCGCGCCCCTTGCGCCTACCCTACCCCGGCGATACCGAACGCGCCTCGGCCTCACCGCGCCACCTCCGTTGGCCGCACCTGGTTCATATCTCGGCGCCCCGACCACCTGCCCTGCTATGGGCAGCGCCCGCCCATCCCGGCGCCCTCGTATCCCTGTGACGACGTCAGCACAGTTATGGAGGACACCGTTATGACCATCTTGCCCACGCTCTTCCGCGCCCTCCCCGCGCCGCTCGTCAACGCGCCCGATGACGACACCGCCTGGCTCCCGGTCGATGACGTCCATGCCGCGATCCGCCTGTGTCTGGTCCGGCGTGATCGTGCCCTGACGTCTCGCCAGGTCGAGGAGGCGGAAGTCCTGCACTTGGCGCTGGCAACCCTGTATCGCGTCGCCGGCGGCTTTATCGGTGAGCGCGACGAGTGGATGTACTATCACGCCCGCACGCTACGTCAAGCTGCCACGCAGCTCGCCTGACGCGCGATAATGGTCGCACGGGCATCGCGTGCCATGGTCGTGGGACGACGGCAAGCGGCCCCACATGCCAGCCGTCGCGCGGTTGATGCGCGATGTAAACCGGTGGACCAAGCCTGGCTAAAATCTACTATGCGCAGCCTTGTTTACATCGTGCATGATGTGAGCTACGCATGTAGGCGCCTATTGACGCGGCGGTGGCAGGGCGTCAACCTGCATCGTACAAGAGTTATTCTTCGTGGTCTACGGTATCATGGTCATTCGCATGAATCAGGCGCGCCCACAATCTCTGGAGAAAAGCCTCATCCGGCTGTTCCTGATCCACCTGTTTTTTGCGGCGTATGACGGGCGCAAGATCAGATAACTCACGGACCACAGCCTCACTAGACTCTTTCTCGGGTCTTTCTTGGTGCTCGTGGTTGGTCATCGTCAACGGTGCCCTCACGTTGTGCCAGGCGCTCACGCAAACTCACAATGCCGCGATGAAGAATCTGGCGTGTCGAGGCCGGACTTCGATCTATCAGCCGAGACACATCGTCGAGTGAACGATCCTCAACGTAGCGTGCCCGAACAGCAGTCTCCTGAATCGGCGTTAGGGTCGATAGGACAGTATCCCACCATATGGCACGCTCCCACATCTCGGCCATCTGCGCAGGGTCAGTTTCTGGTCCAGATGTGCGCTCGTCCACTGTGAGCAGCGCATTGTCTCCTAGCATACCACGGCCGCGCTGTCTGAGTTGGGCCAAAAGAATATGACTTGCTACGGTTAACAGCCACGTAGAGAATCGGTTGCCTCTATCCTCATAGCGGTCGATAGTGCGCAAGACCTGCTCGAAAGTTTGCGCAGTTAAGTCTTCGCTATCGTGATGGTTGCCGGTGTGGGCGAGGAAGTATCGATAGACTTTAGGAGAGTAGTGCCAGTACAGTTCGCCAAAGGCTGTGCGACTCGTTCGTGCTCGCGCGATTAGGTCTGTACTGGCCTCCATCTACCCTACTCCTCCATCGCGTCTATCTGTACCGATTCTCCTATCCCTGAGTATCGCGATCCTCCATGTGTCTCTACTCTATTAAATGCAATCGGCACGTTCTTCGTGACACATGAAAGTAACTCATTCGGACCCCGCCTGGGTCGAGCCTTTGTGTGAGTCCCCCATCAAGGCATGCGCGCTGTCACAGAAATGCCTCATCGCGTCTTTAATCTAGTGGGCACTCCAACGAAGGGCTCGCCGAGGCAGGCGTCGGCGTCGCTATGATTCGGTGCAACATACCCGACGAGTGATGCATGAAGGATGTGGCGCACAATCTGTCGGTAGAAAGCACGCCGAGTTGTCGTGCCTACGTCGCGCACCAGGAGAAAGCGAATGATGATCACACGCCTCGCGACCGGCGTATCGACGAACATCCCCTATCCGAGTGTTACCGCCATCGCCCCCTTCACCGTGTCGCCCTTGTCCGCAGGTATCACGGTCCCGACCGAAGCCAGGATGCAAATCAGCACCACGTGCCCTACGGACACCGGGGTGCAAAGCGGCGCCATGTGGTCAAAGTACATGGATAACTGGCTTCATGCGCTGATTCGGTATGAGACACTTGCCAGAATTGACGAGCGAGCGCCGTCTATCATCGAGGTAACGGCTCATGTGGAGTCGCCGCTTGCCCCCGTGGACTGGGAGGGCAAACAACGCCGCGTCAGCGTGGCACGCGACACGCTGAACCGATACCCTGTCCTCCTAGCCGTGCAAGGATACGCAATGCTCCTCGACGCGGCACGCGACGTTCGCATGTCGGCTCAGATCATAGCCGGCATTCCCGACGTCAATGGTGGCCTACCCGATCTCCTCGATGTCGTTGCTTTGCACGGCAATGGCACCATTTCCTGTATCGACGTGACGACTCACATGACATTTGGAAACGACCATACGGGAGATGGTCATTCCGCAGCGGCTCATTACATGCGCTTGTCTCGATCACGACACGCTTGACATCGTCCTGTTCAACCCGCTTGAGCACTACTAACTCAATAGGAGGCCGAATCCACGTTATGCCCAACGAACATGACGAGTATCCGAAGATGAAGCATCTTCAGCATCCCGGATGAGGACGGCGACGCTGTCGGCGGACATCTGTTGGACATGAGGGAGTACTGAATGACGAGTGGGTAGGCGGGAAAGGCACGGGCCAGCAGGAATCCGGCTGGATGTTGACACCGCTGACGAGAGAGGAGCAAACATGTGCGATCAGCCTCCACAGGGAATAGAGCAGCATACCGACCAAACGATCTTCCGCCGCATTCGCGTAGACCACTGGTGCGCATGTCCCCCGCACAGCGCGACGAGTTCGCGGCTCACGTCTTGACGGGATGGACGGCCGGACACCCGGACGAGGCCGCGCCGCGCTACACCCACGACACTGCGGCGGCACTGCGCCTGCTGGCTGAGGTCGCGCTGTCCGGCCGCATCACGGGGTTCGCCCTGGAGTTCGGCCTCCTACCCCATGCCTGGTCGGTGTTCGTCGATGTGCCGGTGTGCCAAGGGCTGACTGTGCCGGAGCACACGGTCAGTGATACCTTCTGCGAGGCGGTCGTTATGGCATTGTTGCGCGTCTATGACGTCGATTTCGTCGTCTCCGATGACGACAACGCGTCGGGAACGCCGAGCGACCGGCGATCGGTCAACGCCCTGCTCCAGCGCGTATCCCATGTCCTGACCGATGACCTCCCCGAGGGCTGGTACGACGATCTCGTGCACGCTTTCGGACGCTTTCTTCGCCCGCAGACCATGACCGCCTACGACCTGACGATGTGGATGTACGCGGCCCTCACCCGGTTGCGCACGACGGAGATCGGGCAGGCAACAGATGACAGGCCGTAGAGGACGTCAATGCTGTGCGCCGCGCATGGCGAGAGCCATACATCGCACGCAGAAGATACCCATCCATTCCATGGATGAAGACAGAGTTCGTAGAAGGAGGATTCCAGGATACCGTTCCGCACCGCCATCGCGAAGGAGAGGAACACCGCACATGATCCGTCAAACGCTCATGCCCATGCCGAGATCGCGAGCCGATCTCACAGTCACGATCACCCCGTCACGCGCCCAGGCCTTCGCGCGTTGTCCGCTGCAGTACAGCGAAACATTTGGCGCCGCGCGCTCCAACGACACCAGCCGCCACCTTCAGGTAGGCCAGTACATCCACGAGTTGGCGGATCGCCACAACAAGGCGGTGATGGCGGGGGGCACACCAAGCATCGCCGAGGTGTTGGAGCGGGTAGCGATCCCGGCCCAACTCCGTGATGGGGGCGACGGGAACAGCTACCTGCGCGACCTCGGCCGGGAGTCACTGGAGGCATACCGCGCCTTTCTAGAGGACCAGGGCTTCGCCGCTATCGTGGCCTCAGAGCAGTATGTGCGCACGACACCGCGACCTGTGGCTGGCGTCCCTGGTTGCGCTATCGTCTTGTCGGGCCGCTTCGACCTCATTGCCACGCGCGTTTCAGCCTCGCCCGACAAGATCGACATTGGCACCCTCACCTCGGTCACATGCATCGACGTGAAAACGTCACTCAACGCTGACCTTTCGGATCAACCATCCTCGGCCATCTATGATCACCTGGCCCGCTTTGCCTATGGGGCTGATGACGTGGAATTGATGCAGGTTACCCGTACGGGTCAGTGGACTAGCGTGCGGCTAACGTCAGCACAGATCGAGAACGGAAAACATTTTTGTAGGCGTATGGTCGCGGCGGTTCAGGCATGCCACTACGCGCCTCGTCCCGGCGGGTACTGCGACTACTGCCCGCTGGTCGCCACATGCCCGGCACATCAACCGCGGCCGGGATGGGACTCTGAGTTTTAGTATCCATCGACATCATCACCAACACAAAAAGGGTATGCGTCCATGATGTCCATCAATTCGTACGTCGCTGTCAAGCCATCCGCATGCGTTACTACGATCACGCCGACTCTTGCAAGGTCGGTCGCTCATGATATACCCATTTCGTTGTGCTCCGACTGCCTCGGCACCCATCGAATGAACGAGATCGGGCGGAGGATATGTCTCCGCTACCGCTACCTGCGCGCCCTCGTGCATAATCTGAACGACGCGCTTATCGACGCCAGATCGCCTTCGGTAGACGACATCGTTCGGCGCGTCACGGTTCCCGCCTGTTTCCGCGATGGCGGTGATGACGAGCGTAGCACGCGCGAGTGGGGGCAGGCCTGTTTGCTGTCGTATCGTGATTTCCTGCGTGTCCAGCGGTTCGCGTGTATCGTGGACTCTGGACAGCATGTGCGGACGGAGGCTCGCTCGATGCACGATAGTGGCCCAGCGGTCGCTTTCGCCGGCTACATCGACGCGGCCGCTGTACGCGAAGACGGTACGTTCGTGTGCGTCTCTCTGACTATGGCACCCATGTGGGTCGTGCCTGGGCACGAGATTGCTGCGACGATCATCTTTGGCCATCTCGCGGTCCATGCCTACAGCGTCGACAACGTCGAGATCGTCCATGTCGCCGTGCCGTCCGGCTTGTGGAAGAGTGTTCGTCCTATGCCTGAGCTATTAGCAGGCGAAGCGGTGCAGTGCAGCGAGATCGTGGCTAGACTCGCGCGCGACATGCACTCACAGACGGACAATCCAATGTAAGGTGCGGGCCGGCTAGCCGGGGATCGGGAATGTAAGGTGCAGGCCGGCTAGCCGGGGATCGGGGAGGCATGTCGACAACGCGTGCCTCTGCGCATTGTAACAAGTAGCGCCTGGCACGGTGACCTTTTGGAAGCATACCGTTACCGACATAGCCGAGGAGTTGTCACATCACTGCCTTTGTCAGGCGATTCCTAATTGATAGCGATTTGAGTTTATAGTCGGGCAGAAAGTGGCGCCAGGGGGAACGCGATGGCACAATCGACCTATGTCCCGTGGTGGGAGCAATTGGACATTATGACTGTGGTTATTACTCCAACACGCTTGCAGTCGTATGGTCAATGCTTGCTCAACTATGCGAAAGTTTTCGGCAAGAAACCCTTCGACGGTGCCAATCCGCACACCCAATATGGCACCTACATGCATGCCCTCATTCACCGCTATAACCAGGTGCGCATCGCAGGGTGTGAGCCCCGTGTTGATGAGATCTTGGCTCAGGTGCCGCCATCCGTCATAGGGTTCGATGTCGGAGATGAGGAGTCCAGATTGATCGAGTTCGGCCGCCAAAGCTTGATCGGCTATGAGCAGTTTCTCCGCGATCACAGGTATGGCCAAGTTATTGCCGCCGAGCAGTACGTACGGACTCCAGGACGTCCCATGGCCGGTATCCCTGGAACCGCTGTCGTCTTGGCCGGTCACTTTGACGTGGTGGCTGCGCCCGACGGTGTTGATCGCCCCGACCAACACGCTTCCCAAGATTTGTCGTCGGTCCCAGGGGAGAATCACATCGCTTGCATCGACGTCAAAACCCGATCGGTCTTCGACGACCTGGGCGAGCAGCCATCGTCGTTCGTCTACGATCATCTGGCCCGCTTCGCATACGGCGTCGAACGGGTGGACATCATCCAACTGGTTCCGCACATCGGTCAGTGGACCAGGGGGCGGCTTACGGAGGCCGCCATCGAAGCAGGAAGAGCATTGTGCTATTCGCTGGTTGCCTCCGTTAAACAGCAGCCCTTTTTGCCTTGCACAAGAGAGTAGTGCAGTCGTTGTCCCATTTTGCACTGTCCCACCTATCACAGACGCACAGATGGCCCGGGTGAGATATAGCTTGTTAAGCACACCCTGATGGCATCCTCCGCTCGCCCGTCCATCGTCGTTGGCTGCTCCTCTCATCGCTCAACCAGTCTAGTCATGACATGACGGCGTCGTGGCCGAGGGCGTCCTTCGGTCACGATGGGCGGACGAGGATGCGCTATGCTTCCGGTGCCGTTGCAGCGGGTGGACACGAAGCGTGCCAGTGCGAGCGAGTGCGCCGCGATCGAGATGCCATTGTCGCAGTCTGCTTGTGAAAAGCCGGGCAAAATGTCAGGCGCGGTTGGTTCCTGATCTTGGTCCTCGCCACTCCACGTTTTCGGCGCGGAGGATGTCATGCAGCCGAGCACGGCTGATCGGGATACCCATCTCACGGAACAGATACTCTGTGAGCGTCGACAGGGACCAGCGGCCTAGCGGGAGCATATAGGCTCGTGGGCCGGCCCGTGCCACCTCGACGATTTGTCTGATGTCATCCGGGGTGAATGTGGGTGGGCGTCCCAATTGGGGCCCATCCGCGATGCCAGCGACGCCACTTTCGTTAAAGCGTTTGATCCAGCGGCGTGCGGCCACCGTGCCGATATGGACCTCACGGGTTATTTCGGGGACAGTGAGCCCCTCCAGCGACAGCAGGACACAGGAGTAGCGCGTGCTCGCTGGCGCCGGCCCTAAATGGAACAACCTCGTTCCTTCCTTCTGTTCTTTCTGCTTCGCCTCGCTCAATCGCCACTTGAGACTGTTTATTTCTTCAGGTGTTGCCGATCGAGCCCATACCAATCGTGGCACTAGGTATCTACCTCCGATGGACAGGTTATCTCTCTTGTAAGCACGAGCATGCCGTTATCAACACCATCTTTCAAGACGTTTAGTGCCGTCATTACTGGACGAACGGCCCCTCTTTGACAATGGAAGTATGCACGAGGCCGTCTCATTCTATGCTTCCAAGCTAGGTCGTGCAACTGCGCGGCGCGGGGTTGAGGGATGTGCTTGGTCGATGCACGCTCGTGATAGACCATACGCGGCTCAGGGAAGGATGTGGACATGACCGTACGAGATGCAGCAGGGCCTGCGATAGGGGAATTGCGGGCCCTGCAGGTTGCCATTGAGCTTTGTTACTTCGACGTGCTGCCATTGCGTCCACGCATTAGGTGGCTAGAGTCCTATACGGGTTATCTCACACGCGTCGCGCAAGCGAACACTATCTCATCGGTCGATGGGCTATCGGCGCTGGTATTCGCGCATCAGGATCGGCGCGTTACGCGCACGGCGGCCGATTTTCCCCCGCTCTCGTTCGGTGACCTGCCGATGTTGGCAGCACGTCCCGTGCCAGTGCTCCTGCGGACAACGTTCTATCATCTCGCCACCAAGTTCGGGCGCTCGGCCCATCCGCAACCCCTGAGTCGCTTTCTGGCCGGGAGCATCTACGCGTCGCTGCGCTATTGCCCCGACTGCCTACGGGACACCGGGTACTACTCCTTGACGTGGCGCTTCTTAGCATTGCCCGGATGCGTGCGTCATGGCCGTCGCCTACTTGACATCTGTGGCCACTGTGGCTGGCCAGTGCCCCTCTTTGCCGCACCCTTGCGCATCGGGATCTGTCCCCGGTGCGGGGGAGATGTACGCACATGCATCGCGGAGCAGCTCGATGCTGATAAAAAAGCTGTCACTCTGTCCCGTTTCTACGATCTCGTGTTCCTTCTGTCCCCGAGGCTCGAGATCGGTGATGACGGAGATAGCGCCAGATACGTCGGTTGGAGACTCGGATACCGCAGACGAGTAGGCGGCCTTCTGGCACGGGATGTCGCGGTGCGGCTCGGCACGAGTTTGAATCAGGTTTGGGGGATTGAGCGGGGCAGTGTCGTGAACAAAGGGGCGTCGTTCGCTACGTACGTGGCATACGCCGATTTACTTGGCTTAACGATACGCGATGTCTTTACAGCCCCATTGTTGCCTCACGACATGGACGACGTAGCCACCACGGAGGAGGCCGCTGATGACGGCGAAGCGTAATTGCCGCCCACCCGCTTGCTTCCGTAACCGCGACGCAGCCGGCGAGATCGTTGGATCGGGAGGATCGCCCCTTGCGCGCGCCGGTCCCAATTGCCGCGAGCGTCGCATCTATGAGCACACAAACGTCCAGAGCATCAATTGAGGTATGCATTCGGCCACCGTAGGCCGAGACAGTAAGGAGTCGATAACTATGAAACGCAAACCACCCGAGGGCAATGTCCGTGTTGTCCGATCGACCGGCGAGAACATGACATTCACGGTCTACAGCAAGACCGGCAAGGTCGTCCAATGCGAGTCTTTCGGCGAGTTGTGCTGGCTCCTGGGTATCCGGCGCAACCGGGGCGTCCGGGATTTTGGTAGTCAGCCGGAGACATTCGAGCGCTATGGGCACAAGTATACCCCGGATTTCATCGTCTGGCTGGTTTCGGGTGACATCGAGATTCACGAGATCACACGGTCCTTCCGCCGCACCAAGGAGGAGGCTCAGAGGCGCGAGCAGATCGGGCGGGAGATCTGCGAGGAGCGGGGCTGGCGCTTCTTCGTGCACACGGAGGAGGAACTGCCCGCCGGTGCGCGGCTAGCCAACTTACTTGTCTTGAGAGACAACCAGGCGCGTTGTTACGACGACGAGCGCGTGAGGGCGTCGGCGCTCGATCACCTGGTCGATGGTCGTCCGCACCTGCTGCGGCCACTCGCTGAAGAGATCGGCCGCGAAATCGACCTGCCACGGGGCAGCGTCATCGCGTCGCTGTTCCACATGCTCTGGCATGACACCATCACGACCGATCTCGACAAACTTCTGCTGATGAACGGGGTCGTCGCGCCGACGGCGTCGGTATGGCTGCCGAATTCAACGGAGGCATAACATGGCGTTAGAACCAACAGCGCCGGGTTACCGGACGCGGGCCGTCCCGTACGACCTCAAGATCGGCTGGTACATCTACTGGCATCGTGACGACTACCGCGTCGTCCCAAACCCTGAGAGGGTAGACGCGCGCCATGTGACGCTCGAAGACCTCACCACTTTCCCACGCAAGCAACTGACGGTCCTCATCGCCGATATCATCGACGACCCAGACGACGACGCGAATCTCGTCATCGCGCCGACACTCAAAGAGTTACATGCGCTCGTCAAGAAGTCGTTCCAGCCGAAACCCGTGGCTGGGAAGGCGCTGAGAGAAAACATGCTCAGGCGTGCGGACGACCTTATCACGTCGATTGAGACTATCCAAGCACTGGTCGCCAAAGCTGAGCGCGATGCCAGGGACGAGGGTACGCCATTCCGGCTCATTGGCCTTAAGGATGCGCCCCGAACGGGGGCGCTGGAGAAGGCGTGCGATTCGATAGGTATTTGCGTCAAGACCTACTACAACCGGCATGCCCTGTACACGAAATACAAAGGGCGCCGGGACGAAATCGCTGCGTCGTCGAGGCGATGCACGTTCGGCCAGACGAAGATGACGCCAGCGCAGCAGCATATCGTCGATACCATCCTCTTGCGGCACACACGCGCTGAACCGTCGATCCTGTACCAGGCGCTCAAGGATCTCCTCATCCTCACGAGGGGGAAGTGGGTCGACACGACTGCTTGCGCCCATGTGCCCATGGGACTCATCGATGATCTGTATGACGAGCGCATCCCCATGGAAGCGATTGAGGCGAACAGCGATTACGACGGTCTTTTGATACCGATAACGTTGCCGCGCAAGACGTGGTTCTACGGTCATGTACGGTACGTGCAGGCTTTGCCCGATATCGGCAAGGCGTACGTCGACGGGCGGTATGGCGAGGGGACGTGGGATCGCCACTACCTGGTGTTCGATAGCCTCTTGCCCTACGTGTCGCGCCCGCTCCAGTACGTCTTCGCCGACCATGCCCTCTTGCCCATAGCGATTGTGGATGAGGAGACGCGCAGCGAACGCCGTCGCCTGTGGTTGACATTGTTCATTGATGCATATTCTCGCTCGATCATCGGTATGGCCCTTCTCTATGAGAACCCATGTATCGAGTCGATCCAAACCGGCCTGAGCCACGCGATCTGGCCGAAGAAGTCACATCGCGATCTTGGTTTGGAAGATGATTGGGCGCCGTGGGGCTCCATGGGCGCTCTGTTCCTCGATAACGCCTGGGCGCACCACTCGAAGAGTTTAGAGCGCTTGTGTTCTGCGATCAGTCAGGGCGATGACTATCCCCGCATCGAACTCCACTTTCGTCAGCCCTATATGGCGCGCAAGGGCGCATTGATCGAGAGGCTCATCGGCAACGTAAAGGTTCAGGTGCGGGCCCATCTGGCCGGCGCAATGCGCTCCCGCAATCCCAACGACGTGCACGACGCCATGCAGGATGCATGCTTCCTGTATGACGATATCTATCAATTCATCCACGAACTCATCCTGCGCTATCAGCACACCATCCACGGCGAGTTGAACGGTCTGACGCCACATCAGAAGTGGATGCAGGGTATCCAGGAAACCGGCCAGCCGATGGCGCCGAAGAAGACGCCCGATATGGAGCGCTTGTTCTGGCGTCTGCACCACGAGCCGCGGGTCATTGGCGAGCGCGGCATCGAGTTGTTCGGGCTGGATTACAGCTCCGATGCGGTGAAGATGGCACGGAAGCGCACGCACCAGGGAAACAGCATCAAATACTATGTGCGCTATAAGCCGGAAAACATCACGACGGTTGCGGTCTTTCGCGAGGATGAGTATATCGGCGAAGCCAAGGCGCGTAAGTTCCGCTTGCCCGACGGGGAATACGGGCCGATGAGCAAAGCCGCGTGGGAGTTGACCAAGAAACGTACGCGGCTGAAGGGTCAGACGTCTGATGGCAACGGCGTCCTGTTATCTCTCGAAGCATGGAAGATGCGACATATGCAGCGCAAGGAGGAGAAAAAAGCCATCCAGAAGCAACTTGCCAGCCCGCCGCCAGTCACCGGGCGGCAGCGCCGTACCAAAGGTGCTACGGTCGCGGACGGCGGCAACGTAATCCAGTTGCCGGCTAATGACAACATGCCCGAACTTGATGCGCTGTTGGGTGGTCGTGGTCGCCCAGCGATCAACTAGTACAGCTTGGCTTAATTATCTTGGCAGCCGGAGGACGCCTGCGACTGCGGTCGCATGGCAGCGCACGGGCACTGCGGCGCCTCGAAGACCGCAAAGTTATCTCGGCCAAGGTGTACTAGCCTTATAAATGAGGGGCGATGTGCCGTGCCCGACGCGGCGCATCGCTCGGAGGACCAATGCATGACGATACATAACAACACGTCCGACGCTGACATTGCGCCATTCTCGACCCTCAAAGTCTCATCGTCCCTGAATGTTCAGGCGCGACTCTCCGACCTGCGTAGGTGGGACCGTGAGTATATGGAAAATGACGCTCGTCTGGACGACAGGTTGCGGCGCTTGCATGCCACGTCGCTACAGACGGGTAGGCCGATGGACGACCAAAAGGGTGCCCAGATTAAGGAATTGCGGCATCGCAATCGGGTGATCAAGATCAAGGTGCCGCTGGAGATTGTCTCCACGCCCGCCGGGGGAGAAGGGTACTACCAAATACGCAACGCGCTTGTGCCACAGTTTGCCAGCTTGAGCAACCCGGATAAATTGCTTTGGCTCAACAATTTTCTGTTTATCCTGACCGACGATTTGTGGGAACTGCTTGCCAGGATCGCCGTCGTCCGGGACGAGTTTTCACTTGGTCAGCAGAGTGGCTTTTTGCTGGCTGGGCAATCGGGCATGGGCAAGTCGACCATACTGGACATGATTGCGCATCATTTAAGTCGCGTGATCGAAGAGGAGTTTACACGTGTGCCGGTGGTCAAGATCGTAGCGCCGGAGGCTACGAATGCCCCCACAGCTATCTACTACCGGTTGCTCGCCGAGTTTGGTGTCGCGTTTCGCTCAGGCGATAAAATGGAATTTCTTCGGCAGCGCCTTCAGACGAACGTGCAACTCTGCATGACGCTACTAGTTATCGTCGACGAGATCGAGAACCTGAGCGGTGTCAAAACAGCCAAGCAGTTCGTCGACATAAATAATGTGTTGGCCGGTATTCCCATGATCCTCGCCTCGCCCAACCCTGAAAACTTCCTGGCAATGGCTAACAGCGAGGCGCTCACGGGACGTTTCGACGATCGGATGACCTTACAGCCCCTTTCCGGCACAAAACTAATGACCATCCTCGCCTTCATCCAACTCTTGCTGCCATTCACACAAGAGTCCACTCTCCTCGAAGGGGAGTGCGTCACCTTCATCGAGCAAGCAACCCAGGGACGCTTCCGCGATCTCATGAAACTCATTAGTCGGTCCTGCAAACGGGTCATCGCTGCCGACGATCTGACGCACGTAAATATCAACGTACTCAGGGCAGCCTGGTCACAGGTACACAATGAGCGGGTAGTGGTGTGAGCAACATGAATCTGAGGTTGAGGCACACATCTGGTGAAGCGTGTCGATGAATGGTGTGTCTTCGCCATTAGAGCTATTCCGTAGCGAGGCTTGAGGAAGCCATACCGCCCTTCAGCCCGATTTTCAGCCCATGCGCTCACGGACCCGCTTCGACATTCTTGATAGCCCTGGTCAACGTCACAACCTTCATCACCAGACGTGTGCCTGAACCAATCTTGGAGCGCTAGGTGATGCGATAATGTAGCGCCAGATGCGATAATGTAGCGCCAGTGGCACTGGATTCTATGGCGTGAGGGCACATGGTTGGTTAGTAGAGGTGCATTTGGATGGTCATCAGGGTCGATGACTTGCCGAGCTAGGGCCTATACATATCTAATCATAGTTCGTAGATCCAGCACAAGTGCCTGGACACCTACTGCCGTGTGACGCGGGGGGTGAGTGGTGCGGAAACGCTTCGGCTTCACTTTGCTGTCATCTCACTCCCACCACGGTTCCATGGGGAGTTCTAACGCAACGTGATACTATGATCCATTTGGCATTTCTCGTACGATAGCTGCTCGTGTTTCCGGGTAGTGTTGCAATGTTGATCGCGCCAGATTGAAGGACCGGCAGATCGAACTCTGGTTAATCTTTTGAGAGGTAGAACGTAGGTGTTCTGCTAGATCGGGTACGCGCTGGGCAAAGGCGTGATCCCGTTGCTCCGTCTCCCTTTGATACTCTGTTTTTCTCCGAGCCCGGTTCACTTCACCAATCTTCTTTAGAACACCTTTTGCTTCTGGATAGTGCCAGAGCGCTTCATGTCGTTGGCCCGCGTACTTGTCCACTACTTTTACTAACGGTACTGATCGGTTAAGGTCCTTTATTGCGTCATGAGCACGTATTGCGCCTGCAAGGGCAGTGTGTTGTGTGTGGAGCGTCCGTAGCTGACGCTCCTCGATCGCATGCGCCTTCAGCCACTTTTTAACCTTATTGAAGTGATAGAGCTTGCTATCAGTTATCCCAAGGCTTGCACAGAGAATCTTGAGGGTGGTAGGCTGTTCGAGCGCGCGTAGTGCCTTCTTAGTCGATTCCAAGCGTTCAAGGAGATCATTTTCACGCTGTACATGATTCTTGACGTCTACGCCATGTAGCTGTAATGTTTGCACGATGCCATCCAACGCTAGCAACTGTGTTGGAAGGACGTCGACAACTAAGGAGAGTCCATGTATCGTTACTTGTTCATTCCGCTGCTTTATCACCCTGATTGCCTGGCCGACACAGTCGACAAAATGCTTTTCGCCAAACCCACCTTCAAGATCGCTGACGAGGTCTCTCACTCGTGAGCGGAGGGGGACGTCGTCAAGGGTGGAACCTAAGGTCTTCAGCACCGCGTGCCGCGTAACAATCTGACCTTTTTGCACTCGCCGCTCGACGATCTCACGTATTTGTGCAATCAAAGAGTCCAATACCACTTGATGTACTGACGTTTTAGGCTCTAGTTCGCCTAGGCTGTCTGCGAATTGCCGATCGTTCGGTTCGCTTTGCGCCACGTCGAATAGGTCTTGCAATCCCATACCGAAATGGTCAGCGTAGGCATGATAAAAGGATAAACGTGCACCCCTTTGGCTTGAACCTGCCTGTTCGATCTTGTGCAAACTTTCATGGGGGAGCCCGGAGGCCCTAGCTAATTCGGCCACGCTCATTCCTCCTGGTTGCCTCATCCGCGAGAACGCAAGGGCAAGGGCAGGACGAAGCTGGCCGGTTTTTGTGCCCTTAGGATCTGGCTTTAAGAGGAACTCCAAATCGCGAAGTTGTTGGTGCGCCGCTAGTCTGTCTGCGTCGGTTAGGGCCGGTGCCGGGCATGCGCTCAGATCGCAACTGCAAGAAGGACAGACGCCAATTCTTAGCGTTTTGGGCAGTAGTCGTATCGTAGCGCCACAGTGTCCACAGTGGTCAAGAAGTTGGCACCCGTGTTTATGGCAGCCTTGCAGTTTCAAGAAGCGCCATGGCAGGTGATAGTACGGGTCATTACCTAAGCAAATGGGACAGAAACGCAGGTGTCTAGCTGTACTTCCCGCCAAAAAGGTGCCCTGGGTCGTCGGCGAACCCAGTCGATCAAACTTGATGAGCACTGGATGGAGAGTAAGTGTGCATAATAGGCCCGGATCGATCTGTGCAAGGGTGGGTAGTTCACCGTAATCTTCCATCGGGAGATCTGACAGTGTGTGAATTGTCTTGTCGTCCACACTGGGAAAGAACACCGTCGTCAAGTCAGCGATAGTGCTAATGCCATTGACATAGGCTAGCCGAATTAGGTAGCTTGTGAGCGACTCTAACGATTTTGGTCGTGGACGCAAGGGTAGGACGTCAAAGTAATAAACATCCGAGTCCATACAGATCTCCAATTCAACAACCCGTCGTGCTGGGAGCGGTATACAGGTTCGTGAAGGACAATGACTTCCCGGCCGTGGTGTGTTGCTGTATCAGCCAAGTCACGCGATACACGTCGTCCATGCGTTGGTACTTTTCCCAATTCTGCCGCCCACCGCCGTGGTTTTCTCATATTGCCGCAAGACATGCAGCACAACCTAACCGGTCGACATAGAATGAGACGGCGTCGTGTGTATCTTCATTGTCAAAGAGGGGTCTTTCGTCCAGTAATTACGACACTAACCGTCTGGAAACATCGCACGGATAACCACAAGCCCATGTCTAAAAGGGAGTGTCCCGAAGCATAGCGTGCCAATTGTGGGTAGGACCTAGCGCCGCAATTGTTATGGCCTCGACCGGCGACGCTGAGGAGATAGACAACCTCAAGCCGTGGCTGAGAGATGCGGAAAAGAAAGAGGAAGGAGGGGGAATGAGGCGGGTGGCGATTGCACTGGCACGTTCGTCAGTGCCAGTGCAATCGCCCACGTTGGCTTTATCGAAGAGGGCATATCTTTCATCGAAATCGGTTACGCTCCAGATAAGGTCTACAGTTCCGCCCGGACAGAGCATCACGCAGGACGTGAACACTGATGCATGGCTGGTTTACAATGGGAGAGGGGGAACGATACATGGGAACAGGGACTGAACCATGGAGCGCGAGCCATGCAGCAGGGTTAATGAGCAGGGT
>JAABUZ0100003500.1_pt1 | contig 23166 bp, 15 predicted proteins | sample 5562091 | NCBI WGS metagenome assembly JAABUZ01 (sample SAMN12813069, study PRJNA571459) | rock metagenome | isolation source: Antarctica rocks | place: Antarctica: Victoria Land, Linnaeus Terrace sud | collected 2015-12-21
CACTGTCGACGTATGGGAGTAGATGAAGCGCTCAACGGATGCTTTGCTGGCTGACCCCCAAGCAGAGGGGCAGCCTCGGCCCCACCCTCTTGAAGGCGTAGAGAAGGTGATGATAATGTCTGAGCCTGTAGAGGACTGCTAGTGGGCTCAAAGTCCTTTTCAGCTTGCCTTGCAGCAGATCGTCGCTTAAGTATAGTATGTCGGGCCTCACGCCTAAGTGGGCGCTCCGGGACCGGCACCTCGTTGGCTTCGGGGAGCGGGAGGTCGTTGAGGCGAGTCCTGCCAACATTGGCATATCCGAGTTGTCCGTGCCACACAAAGTGGAGATCCAGCTCGGCTGCATAGCCCGCAAGGAACTCCCGAACAGCAGCTTCGTGGTTAGTGTAGATAGTAGGCCTTCTACGATTGCCATCTCCAAGCCAAAGCCCAAGGAAATAAGGGTTGACCGGTACTGTCTGCTCCGGCAATTCGAATCCTGGAGATCTGAACAGTCTATACTTGCTTATCTCCTTTTTGTCCAAGGCGGAAAACTCAGCAGCGGTCATCTCAACAGTGTCATAACGCTCAGATATGGAGACTCCGGGCATGTCCAGATCCGCTAAGTCGGTTTCATCGTGATCTTCGATCTCGTCTGTAGCCTGGCTACTACCACCCTCCGTTGGCATTGATGGAAAAGCATAGGAACGTCCGAACTTTTGGTAATCGCGTGAACAGTAAGCGCGTATCTTGAGGTCAGAGCCATTTTTGTTCCAAAGCAAGAATGTGTTTGGGATCCCGGCATCGATTCGAACCTCTCCGCCCTTGCCATTTCCAGACTTATCTAGGAAGCGCCGTCGAAGGTTGCCTAGTGTCACATCGCCTCGTTCGTGGATCCTACGACTTTCCGACACTGCGGCAGCAAAGGCCTCCTCCTGCGTCGCAAAGGTCACGGGGTGTGCAGCGTGGCCTTTGACGTTCGTGCGCTCCGGATTCCCCCAAGCAAAAGTGGCATACTCAGCTCTGGTACTCCGCCCAACTGGTATGTTGACAATATAGGATTGCTGTCTGGTGGTAATACCAGACGTGCCATTGAGTGTGTTCTGAATGGTCCTGGCCCCCTCACTTCCACGCTCGGCCTTCAACAGCCAGGCAAAAGCACTTTTCAGAGCAGACACGAAATCTGGACGTTGCTTGACGAGATTGTTTGGTCGATCTTCGGCAGCAGGATCAGAGCTCGGTTCAGGTAGAGTATCGAAGGTATTCGTTAAGCGCTGATGATGGTCTTGCAGGGACGGCCCCCGGTACTCATTCCCGTGGGTCTTCTCTCGATGTAGAACCAGAATATGATTCGCCGTAACAACAAGGTCTTCCTTTCTTGCGCCTATCTTGATACGATAGAGGCGCTCCTGGCCTTTGACAACGTTGAAGGCAGTTCGAGGACCTCCATCAGGACCCAAAAGTTGGTCCCCTTCCTCGACGTCTTCGACTGCGACCTGTGTGCCATCATACCGTAGAAGCTGAGTCCCATAGGCCAGACACGCCTTCTCCCAAAACAAACCTTCCCAAGTAGGGAAAGCTGTAGCTTTGAAAAGCGTGTGTTCCAAGATAATGTCAACCCCACCAAGCGCCTGGATAATGTCTGTTCGATACATGTTGAGATTCCAAAGTTTTCCATCATGTCTTTGAGATGTCCAGAAAAATGGATTAAATTTTAAAATCTGGTACTTCTTAAACTCTGAACGAAGTCTCCAACCCTTATCATAGGCAAGAGTGTGGCGATCCTTTTGAAATAGTGTATTGATTCTCGGAATACCTCGATCCCATGATTCTTCTAAGTCTTCCAAAGTCAGTCGGCGATTCTGTTCCATTGCTTCCTGACGCTTCATTGCATACTCCGACCAAACGCGAGCACTATTGATGAATTCACTTTCCCAGCTATCAACATATCGGTAAATATTGGGAAGGATTTTGTCTTCGTCAAAGCTTCGCATACCTGCGCGAAAGTGTGTTATTCCCATGTCGGTTTGGCGACTGATCTGGAGATCAGAGCTAGGAATCAAGATATGGCTTCCAGAGATCAAACCAAGCCCACCGAGCTCTTTGGGAGAGTAAAACACAGAACTCGGGAATCGACTTGGCATTTTTGAGTTTAACCCTAGTTTTATCCGCGTCTGGATTTTTGTTTCTGCTCTGACAACGGCATCAAGTAGACTTGGAGTACTCACACAAGCTTCTCGGTAGTATGTGACTAATGCAATCAGCGCTGTATTCCATTTGTTTGCTATCTTCGTGAATGTAGTAGAACCAGAAGACATCAAGATCTGTCTCACCCTGTCTGCAAAGCGCGCCACATCGTCTTCGGTGACTCTGGTAAATGCATGAGCAGTCCGTTCTTTAGACTCTTCATTGGTGAGGGTCCATACACTATCCTTGATCGGGAACTCATCGTTCTTGTTTCGAATCTTTGGCAGTATTCGTACCTCAAATCCACATATCGAGAAAAGCAGGTTGGGGTTATCACGACTGTAAACACTGCTGAAAGTATCCTCCCAATCCAATGTAGTTATTCCACGTGGCAATCGATTCTTAAGTTCCCAAAAGACAGCCCGACCAAGATTCACGTCATGGCGAACTAGTCGCATTCTTGAGTCGCGAGGCCAACACTTTTTGTTATTATAGCCAACAATGTTCTCAAAATTTGGATCTGGCTCTTCTGTTAAAAATCGCTGGATTAATTCTCGAGATTCGTCTGAAGTGAAGCGCAAAAACATGTGAACCCTATCGACATATCGAGAATAGAGACGTATCGGATGGCTAGTCTCCATATCTGAATTTGCGAATTGCAGGAAATCGTTTGGCGCATTGGGAGGACCAGCCATCTCAGTCGCTCTCTCCAGGCCGAGAAGGAGCAAATCTATGACGAGCCCATAGTACTGCATTATAAAAGGTGAGAATTGTAACCCTCGGATCAGTCCTTGTGAATTAACATGGTTCATGTCTTTGTAGCTCAGGGAAATGTTGTTTTTAGCTGTCATGTAGTCTGCAATATTAGGGTCTACAATAAGTCTCAATAGGCGGTTGAGGAATGTCAAATCGATCTTCTCGTGCAACTTAGAGAGACTTGTCTCGATCATTACTCCACAAGATCCATCTTCGTACTCCCAAACGTTTTTCACATTGTTGATTCCTTGGCACCATTTGTACGCCAACAAAGGCGGCACCTCGCCATCAGAAGGCTTTACCCAGGATGGGAAGAGGCGCCTCTTATCTGCTTCGTAATCTAAATACTGAGCCAGATACGCATCTGTGATTTTCTCCATAGGATCGACTTCATAAACTGGGTGTATACTAGTAAAATTGTCCATCATTTCGATCCCAACTTCTTTGAATGCACGTTGTGTAAGTAAAAATCTTTTTATCCGAGAGAGCGTTTCATGAGGATTGTCATAGGCCTGCTCAATAAGGGCCAATTGCTCACGCTGAGTCTGATTCAAACGGCCGCGCATCGAGTAGTCTTCCTTCAGTCTCTCCAGCGCCAGTGTGAGGATTTTAGTGTCGTGACGATATTGCTGCGGTGGAAGAGATATAGGGGAAAATTTGCGGGCTTCTAGCCAATGCACTACTGTGGTATAAATGGCAAGCCCTTCTTCACTTGTAATTGAAGGACCATCCTTGAGATAGTTATGCTGTCTTTCCTGTTCGCCTTTAATCCACAGTCGGGTTAAGCGGCCTAAGTTCTTTTTTGCAACTGTTTTGTCTACTGTTGCACCTCGACGTATCCTTTCCCGATTATAGTGAGCTGTTGATATCCACCAGTCAGACTTCGCCTTTACATAGCGAAGAATTATATTTTCAACTGCAGCAGGCAGTCCGGGAACCTTCCATGGTATGTTTGCTTTGAAGCAACGCCAAGCCTCGGACAAGTGCTGCAAGATCACTTTACTTTTATTTTGCTTAATCCCTTCAGGAATCATATCAAGAATATCATGCATTACAGCAGCTCTCAGCTCTAGGTCAAATTGTGATTCAACACGCTGTTTAGTGACCGTCTTTGCAATACCTTTGGAATGCCGTCCTTCGAATTGTCTGGCAAGCAGATTCCCCAGCCATCTCTCTAATAAAGGAATTATACCGCGTAGAAAAAAAAGCCAGACTCGCCAAGCTGATGCCCAGAATCCACAGCCTGGACCCTTTCCCACAGCTCCAGTATTGAATCGATAGTAAATCAAATGCTTAATATCTTTACAAGCACGGATTTGGTGCATAAGCTTGTACTTGTAGCGATACATACCAGTGAGCTGGCCAACATGGTTGAAACAATAGTAGATTCCATCGGCAAGTTGGAAGGCATCAATATTATTTAAGCGGAATTGAACATGTGCATCAACCAATAATTTTGTAAGCCGGAGGATCTCCCGCATAAGATGAAAAGCATTGCCAAACCTGGACTTCTTACGCTCTTTGGTGGTTAAAGTTTTGGTTGGTTTCAAGTTGAAATTATAATCAAGATGTAGAAAGGTAAGATTTTTGCGGTGGATAAGAAGATTAAGCATATTAAATCCCTGACGGCAAATTTGCAAACCAGCTTCGAGCCAATCTATGGTTGTTGTCTGAAAGAACTTCGTGTTTCTCAAAGTCTTGAACAGAAACTGTTTATTTTGAGATTGTGGGGGCCTAGAATGGAGTTCGTTTGAAACCCAAGTTTTCAACAGCTTTTGATAAGACACCCGCACCTTGACAGGTTCTCCCGGAGGGCAGTGCTCAAGATACATAGATTTGATGAGAGGGACATCCTCCGCACGGACCATGGTTCCGCTGCGCTTGTTGAATGGGAATGGAGCCCACCAAAGTTGTAATGCACTTGCGGTATTCTCTGTGTACAATTCCCGTTCTGCGAGAAACGGTTTTGCATTGCTTGGAAGCTGAAAGTCATCATCGTCATCGAGTGCTTCCTCATCTTTTACCGTCGGAGCAACGTTTCTCATAGATATTGGATTTATTATCGGATCGAAGTGAAATGCAGGTAAGTCAGGATCTTCGGTTCGAGTGTAGACACATTGTGGGTAGTGGTACCAGCCAATTTGTATAGAGCGAGGAAGGGTGTTATACAGATTCGGAAACGCGACGCGATATTCCGTCCGAATTGGCGACCGGAATATGACCCGGTCGATAGAATTGAACTCGCTAAAGTCCTCGTCTGCAATATCGAGATCTTTGTACAACGCTTCAAATTTAGGGCCTCCAGGAATTGCTACGTTCAATGCTTTGGCGGTAAAAAAGGACTTTAAATTGAACAAGTAGAAGTAGTTTCTGTCAGTAATATCCGACAGTAGATTTTGAGCTACTTCATGCAAAGTAGCCATTTGATCGAGATTCAGATTGTATTTCTTATAGCTTGATCCATTGACGTGGAGTGTATCTAAAAGAGGCCTATGGTCATAGAACCAATCTCTGATTGGTGAGTAGATGTCTTCATCCAACTCCATTTGAATCGGCTCGAGGGGCTCTACTTCTTCGATGTTCTCCGACCAGTTCAACGGGGGCTCCTCATCGTCAAATGGTGGGAATCGCATACGCTTGAAATGCCGCCTATCTCTCTTTTCTCGCCTCATCATGACCCACATCGACGCCCACTGGGCTGTATAGATAGGCTCAATCACCCTAGGTATCTCGTTAACGAAAGTGATTGCTCCAGTGATGTGATATAGAACTTTCACCTCTCTCACCTGTTCCCAGGGCATGGGCATATTTTCCAACAACTTCAGAACAGCGTGTGGCATGAATTTGAGCGCACCAAGATACGCGCGTTTGTCGGCCGCATACCTCTTTTGTGACATGTCACCATGATCGCTGATGATCTTCCGCAGATGCTCTGGTGGCATCTCTGGCTTTTGCGTCTCGATATAGCCACCATTCTGTCTTTTGGCGCCAAACTTTGCTTTTTGCGAGTTAAGCCAGCTTTTTCCTCGAGCATCATTCCTCTTAATGTCCGGGTTAGCTGGCTGGTAGCCCGGTGGCAGCGACGGTGCCACCATAGTGGATGTCGATCTGATTAGGTGTTCCTCCACACAAAGCCGAAAATTGCCAATCAAGGGGAGCAACGACGGTACTTGCAATATGATGACAACAAGACTGAAAAGTTGTTGAGGAGCTCAGTGGAATAACGGAGTTGGATATGATCAAAGCTATAGATCTCGGCTACTCAATTCCAGAAATGATGGCCTTAATTACCCCATCTTCACCCTTGTGAACTATGGAAAATGCCTTTTCGGCCTCTTTAAACGAGAAGCGATGCGTAATGAGCTCTTTGACACTTACTCTCGCAGACGAAATGAGTTCCAAGCTTTGCATGTAATCACCTACGGTAAGTCATGAATCTCGGAAACAAACCAGGACCGTATCGGAATGACCCTGACATCTTGAGCTCCTTTATGCATAGCATCGTAATTGGAAACGTGATTTCCGATTGTCCCATACCTGCTTGAACATATGAGCCGCCAGGTCGGAGGACATGTATGGCACTAGCTATAGAAGAAGGAGCACCAGATGCGTCTATTGCCCGATCTGCACCTTCTTTTAACAAAAATTTTTCAATTATCTTTTGAGCATTCGTGGCAGGAGTGTCTCCTCTTTCCGCTTTGTGTTGATGTGTGGCTGCATAGCTTACCGCAAGATCCAATCTCGATTGGACAATGTCCACCGCAATGATCTTGCTCGCCCCATAGGCCTTAGCCACAGCACAACATAGTAGACCAACAGGTCCAGCACCAAAAACAACTATAGAGTCGCCGATATGCACGTTGGCCTTTGTCAGTGAGTGAACCTTGCCAGCCTACCTGTTTCACGACGTGAACGGCGACAGATAACGGTTCCATCAAAGCACCCTCTTCAAGAGACATAGACGGAGGCAGTTTATAGCAAAAATCCGACGGTAGGATATAGTACTTTGCTAGAGTCCCATCAACGGGCGGAGTCGCTGCAAATTTCATCTCCGAACAAAGGTTATAAAAGCCGGTTTTGCAGTAATGACAATGTCTGCACTGGACCCCGGGCTCCATGGCCACACAGTCTCCAATTTTCAAATCCTCAACATCTTTGCCAACTTCAACCACTTCTCCAGCACTTTCATGACCGAGAACCATTGGCTGCTCCAAGATAAATTTTCCAATCCCCCCATGTTGCCAATAGTGGACATCAGAGCCGCAGATCCCAGTGGCCCTGACGCGGATTTTAACGTCTCGCGAGTTCGCAAGCTTTGGCTCTGCCCTCTGTTCGAAACCCAAATCCAGCTTGCGGCGGACTACAAAAGTTTCCATACCCAAATTTTTCTACTCGGCAGTTCTTTGATGTCTAAACTCTGAAAATGCGGGGAAAGTGCAGCAACAGGTCAGCACATACATCACAAAAGAGCCATACGAATGCAACGAGGAGCATTAATCATGAAGTTTCTTACAAGAATGGCATGCGCCACAAAGGATTACGGAGTGCGTCCATTTATTCTTCTAATTTTATTTCTCATAATTTTATAAGCATGAAAGGAGAGTACTCAATAAAAAATCCTAGCTGCATACATGGAGTACAAGTAAATTTCAGGCTCCGCGTTGTATCCAATGCGGGGTATTGGCTGCCATGGCAAAGAGTAGACCAGCACATAGTCCGGCGCAAGGAAGTGTGATAACCCAGCCGCTGAAAATGAAAACTACTTGTCGCCAGTTGACCGACTTCAAGTCCCAATTGGCAAGCGCCACGCCGACGATAGAACCAGTAATACACTGGGTCGTAGAGACTGGCAAAGATAATCGGGACGCCATCAAGACAGTAATAGCAGCACCAAGTTCCATTGCATAGCCGCGGGCAGGAGAGAGGAGTGTGATCTTGTTTCCTAGACTGCGCATGATGTGGTAGCCAAACATAGAAAACCCCACACCAAGTGTCAGGCCAGCCACCGCCAATATCCAGACTGGAGTGTCCGCGTTTTTGGTGACAGTGCTAGTGGACCAAACAGCATACTCAGCAGAGAACGGTCCAACGGCATTTGCAACGTCATTCGATCCATGGGCGATAGACATCAACATAGAGCTACACACTTGCGCCATAGTAAAAAGATGTTCAACCTTGTTGTCATACTGAGGTGTATGGGTGTGAATCTCTTTCATGGATTTGCTCTGAGAGGTAATCACATCTCGTGTTAGGCCGTACGCAACGCCATACTTTGCCGTGACCCAAAGCCGCTTGGGATGAGCCCATGGCAACTTCTGTAACTTTTCAGTATCGACTTGTTGGGTACTATGAGGGTCTCTAAGTTCGGGAGACTCGTCCTTGGCTGCATTGCTATTAGCGACTGGAGTAGGTCCGGTAGGTACGACGCCATTAGACGCAAAGTCATCGACCTGTGTTGACTCATAGAAGTCTCTTTTGTAGTAGTTGGGTACAGCCTCGCCGAGATCTTTACCCGGGAATGGCACCCACGGATCTTTGTTGAAGAGAAACAGGGGTCCGCAAAATATATGGTAGAAACGCATGCGATGATCTTCCAGGACCAGTCGCCTGTTAAAGTACGGCATGGCAAAGAGATAAGCAAGCAAAAGCGCTCCACCGAAGACACCCAAAATTATCCCCACAGCTTGGGTGCCTAGCTTGTTCAGGGAAGGGATGCTGTGAGTACCCGAAATGACAATAAATAGACCCAGAATACCAGCCGTGAGAGCCGTATAAAAGGGGATGAGTCTCAAACCCCATTTTAAAGGATCCTCCCGACGAAGGATCAGAAATTTTATGGTCGAGAAAATGATGAAGCCGAAAGCTGCAGCAAGCAATGGGGCGATTCCCTGTGTGATTAGTGTGCGTCTTTTACAAACCGTACCCAAGATGCTGCAATCTGAGAAACACTTCCCGATTTCCATCCCCAGGTTATGGGGATTGACCCCGCGATGCCAACACCAACCAGGGCACCGACAATACTCTGCGTGGTTGAGACTGGCATACCATAGCGGGTACAAATGAGAAGAAAGATAAAAGAGCCAGTCTCAGCGCAGACCATAGCCAGTAGCAGGACACCAGGTTCGTTTTTGAAGGGTTCCAAGGCCAGAATACCACTGCGAATAGTACTCGTGACTCGTGCGCCCAAGGCAGCAGCACCTACGAATTCAGTGATGATTGCCAGCAGACCAGCCTGTGGGAGGGTAAGAGTTCGTGAAGAGACTGACGTTGCATAAGAATTAGCGACATCGTTTGCGCCGATAGCCCATGCAGAGGCAAGGTAGAACAGGATACCCAAGGAAAAGACCCAGTCAAATTTGTGCAGGTAGGCCATGGGAGCGAGGAGAGATGGAAGATAGTCGGGCAGCCATCCTTAGACTAAATACTCTTTCTACGTAGATTACCGGTCCAAATTAAGGAAAAGTACCTTCTGCCAAGCTTTTTTCATTCGTATAGGGAAGGGGAGTCATTCGTTTGACGGGGGTATGCAATTGTGGGTGATTGAATTAGCGTGCACGTTGTGGAGCAGGAGCTGCTGACTGGCTGACGAGGGCGGGAACGTGACACACCAATAGTACGGAGGCTTGGCATCAACCAAACGGAGAAAGAAAAAAATAATAGCCCGTCAGCACAAATTACAATGATTAATTAGGAAACTTTGGGTGTGAGAGTGATTCTCAGCTTTACTTTTCAATGGTAGTGTACGGGAACTTCTTCTTTCTCTCACATGCATTCCGAAGATTCTGATTTATCCACAGATCAGGCCTGACCATTTGGCAACGATGCGCTCATTGAATCTCAGAGTAGATAAAGAAAGAGAACACTCATATTGAAATGAACAAAGTGTTGGGATCAAAATGTATCAGAAATCAAAAATGGCTCAACGGGTGATCTAGCCAGCTGATAATGGTCTGATTTTCCCTCTTACTTCCTTTCTGATATGATTGTTTAAAAATTCGATTTTCGTCACCGCTGTCCAGTCATGCTGGTTATCGTATTCTGCATTGCTTTATTTTCATGGAGGTTTGTGCGTGCTACTACCTGTTGCAATGAGGACTCCTCGTGTCCGGAATCAGCACCCTGCTGTTCACAGTATGGGGAGTGTGGTGTAGGCGCATATTGTCTCGGCGGGTGCGATCCAAGATTCTCATTCCAACGTGAATCTTGCGTCCCAGGACCGACTTGCTTAGACAAAAGCTATACCTTTGACAGTTTAGACAGGGTGGTGCCTATCGACAAGTTCCAAGGGGACCCAAATGTAGCAGATTGGACTGTCGACGGTACACCGCTCATCTATAATGGAAGTTTGCTGCTCACCATGGCGAAGGATACCGTGGGAACGGTGATCGCTAGCACAAGGTATGTCTTGTATGGCAAAGTGTCTGCAAGGTTAAAAACATCACGGGGAAGAGGCGTGGTGACAGCGTTTATCACCATGTCCAACGTGAAGGATGAAGTCGATTTCGAGTGGATAGGCGCATCTATAAACACGGCTCAAACAAACTATTACCACAAAGGCTTCCTTGATTATCGCAACTCTGTCCATGTTCAAAAGCTGTCAAACACGTTCGAAAATTACCATACATACGAGGTCGACTGGCGCCCCGACGAGATCACCTGGTCCATTGACGGAGTGGTTTGCAGGACGAAGAAGCGGTCTGAAACGTGGAATAACAAGACAGAGGAGTATGACTACCCACAAACTCCAGCGCGTGTTGAGCTCTCAGTCTGGCCTGGCGGTCTTGCGTCAAATGGGAAAGGTACGATTAGTTGGGCAGGCGGTACAATTGACTGGGACTCCCCATATATGCAACCTCATGGCTATTACTACGCCACCATCGATACTATTAATATCTCATGCTACCCATCCACCTTGGCAAATTTCAGTCGGTCTGGTAGCACTGCTTATACATACCACGATGCGGGTTATCTGAATACTTCTGTGGGGATAATATATGGAAATTTCACCCTTGCTTCGCTCTTGGCTACAGGTACAAACCTGAGCATCGCTGAAACTACCCAAATCCAGGACGAGACAGACTCCGGAGAGACGAAATCGAATATCCCGGCTCAAGTCCCTGGCCTTAACAATGCAATTCCGCAAGGCTACGGGCATGCTGAGAGGGAGAATAGTACTGAGAGTGCTGGCGACATTATCTTTAGCGACGCGACCACAGGAGCTTCATCGTCTCCAAGCGTCACAGGCTTCCAGCAGGGTGGTTCGGCTTTGAGAACCGGAAGCGCAAAATCCGGCGCATCAAGAACACCCCATTCAGCTACCAATTTACTTTCTTCATATTTTCAATTTTGCTCTCTTCTGATCGTTAGAATGTGCTTGGAGTTTGTTTGGTGGTATTGATTTTAATTCTATGATACAAAACTATCCCTGTCGCCACATTTACCTTAATATCTCAAATAAAGCGTGCATTATGAGATCTTATAAGCCTCCAATTCTAAAACCCTCTTGGCACATTAGCCAGAACCATTATTCAGAAGCTTTGTCACTTCATCGGTATTGAGTTGCAGGTAATCCTGCAAGAATTGCCCGACTTCGGTGTTTTCATGATTACCAAGCAATTGAGGACGACTCCTCAGTTCTCTATTCGTCGCTTTACTTGTCGAATGGAAGAACACAGGAACGTCGACACCAGAGTGTCCGTGTGTAGACCATCCTATTTGAGCCCGTTGACTGAGCATATCCGAAAGCAAATTTCGAGTAGCCTCAGTATCGGAAGAGACTTTGTGCAAAGCACTCATTTCCTCGTCACTGGCATCTTCGATGCCTAAACCTTCATGCAAAATTTGTTCTTTGATGTCGTCATTCGAAATTCCAGTCGTGACAATCTTGGCAAGGGACTCTGTAGACTTGGATGCGTTTGCAAGGACTTCAGGAAGCCACAAATACTCGGGATACTCTGGCCCTATTTGTCTCGCCGTGCTCAGCCCCCCAGTCTCATGGTCACTGGTTGAAACGACAGCCCCTGGGTTTCGATCCAGCCATGTAAGAACGTGGGAGAAAGCTTCGTCGTAAGCGAGCACCTCATGCACCTGGGCTTTTGGATCATTAGCATGTCCAGCATGATCGATACGTGACCCTTCTATCATCAAAAAGAAACCCTTCTCGTTATCTTTCGTGGCAGTAGTGAGTAATTCGAGAGCGAGCTGGGCCATCTCAGCAAGCGATGGATAGACCGATGGATCACGGTCGACGTCGAAGGGGATGTTATCTCCCGCAAACAATCCAAGAAGGGGTAGAGATACCCCATCGCTTTTAGCTTTATCAAATCCCTCTCGGTCGCTAATATAGGTAAACCCGCGTGATTTCGCAATTGAGACAACATCTTTACTGTCGCCTCTACATGATCCATCAGTCTCTCGAGGGATAAAATGGCATCGACCACCACCCACCATAAGGTCTGTGACCAGACCTAACGGCGACCCACCTACTTGCTGAAGAGCTATGTCATCTTCTTTCTCACGATGATCAACGTGAGAATTGAAGCAAGCTGGTGTCGCGTCTGTAATCCGAGTCGTAACCACCAAGCCAGTCATATACCCTGCTCTCTTTGCCGCTTCCAAAACAGTACCGCATAAGGAGTGATTTGGCAGGACAGATATTGCTCCATTGTATGATTTCTGAGCGCATGAGAAAGCAGTTGCCCCTGCTGCGGAGTCCGTCACTAAGCTATCTGTAGATCTTGTTCGGCTAGAACCAAGAAGGTATGCATCTAAGTTGAGAGGCCTGTCAAATGGAAGACCTTGTGCGTACTGATGGAAAGACCTTGCCATAGTCAAACTTGCGATACCCATTCCATCGCTCACCATCATTATCAGACTCTTCTTTTCATCAGCAAGAACTGGAGAGCTAGAGTTTTGAGTGAGTAGGACAGCGGCAATGACGACTCCAGCTGATATTATTGCTGTGACTGCGCAGACTGCTATCCTCTGTGATCTTCGGCTCCATTGGCCTTCCAGCGGCGTATTGGTTGGCCTGATGTCAGGACTGTGAACGGCCGAGTCATCTTCTAGATCAGAAAGATCATGGCTTATCTCCTCCGTCGGCTCTTCTCCTCTCTCTTCCAACAACGGACGGTCACTTCCAGACATGAAAAGTAGCTCGACTGTTTTGTCAGGAATAAAATTAAAATTTCGTTGTAAAATCACAAGCAACTATTGGACGGACTACAGAATACGGGGTAACTCGCAGGTAAATACGCAATTTTTTTTACCTGGACCACTTCTATACTTTGCACAACGCATTGCTCGGCTTATCTTTACACAATCTCTATTCGCGGGCAGCGGCATTCACTGCTAAGAATTTTCACCGTTGCTTTTTGCCAGTCTCGATGTGTTTTCGTAAAAGCTTTTGCTTGTCTCGGAGACTACGCTTTCCTTTACCTTGTATGCCCTGCTTCCTTCGCATCATCAAAAAATTCTTCTCTCTAGCTTTTTGCTTATTTGTCGTTGAGTGTGGACGATCGATTTTAACTTTGTGACTTCCAAACTTTCCTCTCCCTTCACGACCTTCCTGCACAGCTGCAATACGCGCCTCTCGATCCATTTTAGCCTTTCGGCGTGGACCCTCAATCGTGGTCTGATCCACTGTTTCTTCGCTGCGACCAGGCCCATACAGGGCCTTATTAATGCCCGCTTTCACACGAAGTTCTTCCAGCTTCTTTAAATCGGCTGGAGTGAGTATCTACATTAGAGAGTCTCTTGAAACTTGAACCTTGGTGGTGGCATAATTCGAGCCCTTCCCTTCTTCATCAACCTCAGTGGGTAAGAGACCTCTCAGTTCTTTGGGTGTTCCCACCGTAGTGTCATCATCCGAGTCGCTTAGGACTATGTCACGGTCCGAATTGGAAGATACATTCTCCCAGCCTTCGTCCTCCTCTTCTTCATCACTTTCGGCGTCCCATTTCTCCCAGCCGTCCTTTTCAGTTTCCCCTTGGTGGCCAGCATCGTAAGCCTCAAGCAATTCTAGTCCCTCAATCTTATTTGAAACGCCCTGCTCTTCGCCATATCTTGGCACGTTCTTTCCATCGGGATCGACAAATGCGTTTTTGCCTCGATCCTTGCGTTTGAGCATCGAAGGGGCAACTTCACGAAAAAGAGAGAGTAATCCTCTCGCTGCCATCATTACACCTTTGTCGCGAGAGGATTTGTACATCGTGAGATCCTCAAGAAGATCCGGAGTCATCGCCAAAGGCGCACGTGCACAAATCTCCCGTATGGCATTTAAACCTGCGCAAGCAATTTCTCCAGCCACTCCCTCAGAGACGAACTCGTCCGCAATTTTGCGCACCAATGTCTCAAGCAAGTCAGGCGGAACGAACTCGTGACAAGCTTGTGCTGTACAGGCTAGATACTGTGTGACATCTTTTTGTCGCGGCGAAACATATTTCAACAGATAAGAATAAATTGCCAAAACTGATAGTTTATTGGTGCCTACAAGTCGGCAAACCAACTTCAGAACCACCAGCTTTTCATCTGCCTTTAGCTTCGAGACTGTAGCCAAGTGAAAGTTGAATAAAGCTTCTGCAAAACCCTGAGGATCGTGAAGAAGATGCAATGCAGAGAAATTTAGAGGAACAGCAGTACCCTTACTCTTGGCCTTCTTCTTTATGTTGGAGATAGCTTTATCAGCCAAACGCTGACGCGACTTCTTTTTCTTGTTGATCCCCAGTTGATGTTTGATTTGGCCAGCGCTTACTTCCTCTTCTGATGAAGACTCATCTTCAATCTTATCGTCGTTGCCCAAGAAAAAGTAGACACCCAAACACATTACTTTTGGATTTTCTCGGCAAAGTGAAGCAATGCGCAATATATCCACAGTTCGGGCGTCATCCCAGACTTTTCGTCGCCATAGTTCTTGTGCAATCCTTACTGCCCAAATACTAGAATCCGTAGGATCAGATAACGCGTCAAATAATATGGCCTGAGCACTTCTATTCAATGCTTGGTTTTTCGTTTTACGGTTCGCCGACCGAATATCAGATATTATCGTTTTGTACAGTTGTGCCCGAAAATCTTTCGAGTCTGTGCTGACAAGTAAAGGAAATAAGCTTTTCAGGAGTTTTGCAGGTGAAAGAATGTTTCTATTTCGAAGAAGGACGCTACTTTGCACTATCTTTTGCTTGAGTTCATAGTCGAGCACTGCATGATGTGAGCCTAGTAAGCTTTCCATCTCATTCGGAAACTCCTTTGTTTCGTCCGGGTACATTTGAGCAGCTTGAGCGACAAAGCCAATCAGTTCTGCAAAAGCCTGGCTTTCATTATTATGCGGATTTACCATGAATATATCTCGCTGGCTTTGATAGTGTCTGTGCTGCATGTGAAACTCTTCCAAGTACGATGCTGGATCTCTCTTGATCAAATTGATCAACAAGGCCAAGTTATTTGGGAGAGTGGCTGCTCTCTTTCGCTTGGCCATGTTGATAGCTTGGTGCTTTGAATTGAAGAACGTCGGATTAGGGTTCTGAAATCCAGGGCGCAATTTGACAACTCCCCCCGCTACAAATGCAGGTCGAATTAGATTGAAACTGGATGAACAGAAACTTTGACGGTGCGAAGTTGCTGTTTCGCAGACCCACATACCGTAGGGCTCTCGTGTGGCAGAGGTGCTTCAACTTTCCTGAAGATGACATAAACATGAAAGAGGAGTACTTGCGAGAGGTATGTTCATTCTATGTACAGATTGAATGCATCTCTAATTACTTATCGACATGCTACAAGCTTGGTTTCGACATCAGGTCAACCCCTAAGATAGCTTCCAGTTCTCCAAGCGCATCCTGCGTCTTGCCAATGTGCACTCTGATTACCTTCATACCCAGACCCTTGGCCGCCTTTAAATTACTACCAATGTCATCCAGGAATACAATGTCTGACATGGCAACATTCATTTCCTTTGCCACTCTTCTGAAAATACGCACGTCCGGCTTACGTATCCCCAGTTTCACGCTCTCAAAGTAAAAGTCAAATAGATTCCTGAGCGAGCCATCATCGTTTGCTGCAAAGGCTTCATATTCTGCCGAGTTTTTCGGGAAAATGTAATTGTTGGTCAAGGCAGCTACCCTAAAGCCATGCTCCTTCAACATACCAATGGCTTTAGCCATAAGAGGATCTATTTCCCGAGACACTTCCATCATGCGCCAGAATAAAGCTTTCGCGTCTAATACCGGAATGGCTTTCAAGTAATCTCCATGGTATTTAGTCCATTGTTCTTTATTCTCCAAATCGGCTTTGAAATCGTGGTAGAAGCGTTCATTCATCTCCATTTCATTCGTCTCGAGTTTATGAAAAGCCCCATGCAGCGTGTGGGCTATACAGAAGTTAATGTAACCTGGTTTTATCTGATTCTCTTTTTCATAGGCAGCGATAGCCAGTAATGGAGACGACGACACGACACCACCTATGTCGAAGAGTACAGTTGAATATTTCGAGGTGGCAACCATCAGACATACGTGCTCGATGCACTATCAATTGCCACTTTAGCGATAGTTACAGCCTCGGTTGAACCGACTGAAATCAAGCAATATGAAGATAGAAATCATAGAATTGTAATTTTAATTTACAGAACCAAAACCGGGGCCTCAGCCTCTTTAAGTGTGAGGGCAATCCAATTAAACTTGCGGTCCATATCATGCTTCTGCCTTTTCCCCAAAGAGCGCTAATAGCGTAGGGTTTTTCTAGCCCATCGCGTCTGATACTAAAATGCAACTTGGCATCCTGCCCACAATCCCTGAGCCGAAGAGAAGCAAATTGTTATTCACTTTGATTACATATTCACATATTCATAGTAATGACATGTTCACAGTATTGACAATTTTATTTTTTCTGTGTTTCTGGGTTCTGTGTGTCTTTTGGATCTCTGAACTCTTGTGTCTAGGGCTTGAGCGCGTTGTATCATTCGACACTTGGAAATCTGGGTAGGGCCAGTGCACTCCGCGGCAGAATTTCCTGCGTGTCTCCCTTGCGACAACGCAAGTAACCATTGATGGCCACAAGTCGAGATCGATCTTCCGAGGTAAGTTTGCTAATTGCATAGAGGCTGGATGTGCTTGCTATTACCGGCCGAGGGTCGCCGGAGTCTCTGAGGGCAGCTGACAATTCCGCTAGCGCCAGAGTGCGTACAAGTGTATCGTATGACATAGTGTAGTAAACACCCATCATATGCCAGGCTGTAGGGTGCCGAGCAATTGGTCTTCGGTCTACTCCATGGTGCTTTAAGAGGAGGCTTTACCCGTAGACTCATTGAACCGCGGAAAGATGCTGGAACCTGACTGCATGACACTTACATGTGCAAAGTTGATATAAATCCAAGTGATATACGTTTGATCAAATCCTTCCTCGTCGCAATTGCTGGTCAACGTCATTCATGTCAATGTCCCCGTCCATTTTCCTGACATCTGAGTTGAAGAGAGAATATGCAGACATGCCATCATCACTTGATGCGCTTCTCGTATTGACATACATTGCCCAGAGCATACCAACGCATAGAAAGACCGCGCCAAAACCAAAATAGCCCATTAAACACTGTAGAACTAAGTAAACTTTATGTGAGTAACTCCGCCATGATGAGCGTGCTCACGATAGACTTGTGGCGAATGCAACACTCGCCATAAGCTGCGATGAAACAAAATTGCAATAGATCCATCTTCTAGTCGTTGCTGATACTCTTCTAGGCCAAGGTCTTTCCGTCGAACGTCATATGGTTTCTTCTTCCTTCTGACGGGGAGCGGCTTTTCGGCGTCCACCATATCGAACGCTATGCAAAATCATGCACACAAACGGCGACGTCAGGGTGATGGCGAACAATCCACCTATGAGGAAATTAAATGGGTGCAGGGCGAGGATGACTTTGTTCTGAAACAAGCGCGAAAGAGGGCAGAGATCCGTGTTAACAACGGTCGAGGAAAGCCTATTGACCTACTAGCACTAAATCTTCGCATTGTTGATAATTGTGACGATGAAATCTACGAGGGAAACGAGGACGGGGTCGAGGTAGAGCTTATTGAGCCCTTTGCACTCATTGAATCTCTGGATCAGGCTTCCATGCCTCTTTTGCTGAAAGAGATCGAGACGTATATTTCGCTGGAACGGGTACGTGGCAATATAGAGTTCTGGGAAGCGGCGCTGATACTTGTGCGAGAAAAAGAAGCTTCAAACGCAGACTCTATTAGGAAGCTATCTGCAGTCTCGGGTGACGTCGACCGCCTAATGGGCAACAAAAATGCCAAGCAGCTAGAAGGATTGCGAGATCAGATACGTAGCAAGCTCGTGACGGGTCAGGCCATTGATGTGGACTATTGGGAGGCTGTTCTTCGCAAAATTGATAGTGCTCGAGCTAAACGTATTTTGAAGGAATTACATGGACTTGTGTTGAACAGCAGGCTCGAACAACTCCGGCGCCATCAAATACTTACGTCAAGAGGTCTTATCGCGGGACTTAAACGGATTCTTGATAGCGAGGAAGCGATTGAAGAGAGCAAAATATCTTATAAATCTCCTGAACCTCAAGTGCTGGATCTGAACTCAAAAATTCCGACTATGACTTTAGTAGATTACATGCAATCGCTAAGCAGAGAACGACAGTCTGTGCGAAAAAAAGGATTTGTACCACTTAATACCATTGTGAGTGAAGCCGAGGAAAGAGAGACGGTTGATCCAGTAAAGGTGAATGCGGATTATGCTAGAGAAATCGCAAAAGGCGAAGCTGGAGACGAAGAACCTTTCAATGTCGAATACTCGCTGCCAGCCCAGGATCCGTCATTGAAAGTGCCGTTATACTATAATCGCGTTCAAGTTGGGATCGAATGGAATAGATATACTGCAGTCCATTATGACGAAAAAAACCCGCCTCCTCCAATAGTGACGGGTTATCACTTCAACATCTTTTACCCAGATCTTGTGGGGACCAGCCAATCGCCGAAGTACAAAGTTGAACGGGAGGGCGGGCGCAAACGTGGGCAGAGCGTTGCGACTTCCGGTGAGCAGGACACATGTATCCTTCGTTTCACTTGCAGCGGTGTCTACCAAGATATCGCTTTTTTAATAGTTGATAATGAATGGGACTACTCAAGTAAGTATGAGAGAGGATTTCGTTCTTCTTTTGAAAAAGGGGTATTGCGTTTGCACTTTAAATTCAAGAAGGTATTCATTTCACATAGTTCATTGCTAAAATCAGTCATTTTACAAAAAATAGTCCGGGAGAAGTTTGTCATGCAGGTTGCTGTGTTTGCACTTGCGCAATGTCCGAGAAATCTATTGGGATCCCCTTGGGGGGAGCCAGTGGTGATGGCATGTAGTTGATGTGTGGGTAGAAGGAGAGGTATTGCGCTGGTATGCTGTACGGCAGACTTTTCTCTACAAGCTCCTGAAGCTCTAATTTTTTCTTGACTTCCTCTTTGTGTGCATCTAGTTTCGACTGTATCTCCAAAGCATCCACTTCCTCAACATCTATCTTCTTTTTCCTGCTTTGTTGCCCATCCTGGGAAGCTACTTGAGCCACGATGTTAGCCTTGTGAGCAGCCAAAGCCGTAGCCGGAATCCCAGTCATACCAGACACATCACTGCGGACGTCCGAGCGATCTGGCAATGCGTTTGGAAGAACAGACAGCGACGACTTGTGCACTTGTGAGGCGTGGACAGCAAGTCCTCTAGGTGAATTCAATCTCTTTCCGCATTCATTACACTTGAAATGCTTTGCTCGCTGGTGAGTCGCTAGAATAGTTTCATCTTCAAAGTCTCTACCGCAAAAGTAACACCAGGGACGGCCGAGTGCAAAACTTAGAGCATCTGTTCTTTTGCGTTTTGTCATCCGATATCCGGTTTCTGTAATAAAATTCACTTCAATGTACAGCTTTGACCACGCCGAGGTGTTAAATGTCAATCAGATGACGAGCACACATGTATGCCGAAAGAAGAAAGTCGTAGGGCTATGGAGGACTGCCCAGAGAAATCATTTTGAGAAAATGCAACGAATGATGCTTAATCTACAATCAACGCTAACTTCATATGCATCAACCTCGACGGTACCGAGGATTCGGCATCTTCCGTCGGACCCGTGTGTAACAAAGGCTATGGAGTAATGACATCTTTCCGAGAGACCAAGTGTTGTCATTTCAGGACGGAGATGTGGCTTTTAATTATAGACAATAGCCACGAACAATAGAATTTCGAACAATGACATGTAACCCAATGCCGAATGAGAACTATATATCCGTTGCTCCTCAATTGGAGGAGTACCACCAGACTGAGGCACGTTGATTTTACCAGCATCAATGTTTCTACCGGTGATTCTCTTGTTTGTTGCACATGTGCTTGCTCGAGTAGTCCCACAGTTCGATAAACGGCAGAGTTTGCCACTAATTCCGCAATACATTACACTACCCTTGGACCACACATCAGATGCCTCTCCCACCTTTCAGAACAGATATTTTGTGAATGCAACGCTTTATACACCGGGAGGGCCAGTGATTGTCTTTGATTCCGGAGAGGGACAAGCAGATCCATATGTTGGCGCAATCGTCTACGATTCATTCATCTCCGAGCTCGCACATCAATTCCATGGGGCTATGATTGTCTTTGAACATCGCTTTTACGGCGGAAGCTTGCCTAATGGACTTACTCTTGAAAGCGGAGAAGACTTGTATCAATATTTAACCATTGAACAAGCACTCGCAGACGTTGCGGCGCTGGCTTCAAACTTCTCAGTGAAAGGGATCAAGTCTGACCTGACTTCTTCTGCAACACCGTGGGTGTTCGTTGGGTCCTCGTATTCTGGTCTGAGGGCGGCTTTACTTCGGGAGCGTTACCCCCATGCGATATATGCCTCTATGGCAGGATCAGCACCCGTGGAGACAAAGGTTGACTTTTACGAGTACTTTAAGCCCATAGCATCAAATACCCCAGCAAAATGCAGGAGTGTCATTGAAGAAGTGGTCAATTTCGTAGATGCAGCTTTTGCAGGACACAACGAAACTCTGAAGGCCGAACTAAAGAGTGAATTTTCAGCCAGTAACCTTTCGGATTTCGCTTTTGGAGAATCTCTACAAGCTCCATTTCAACTATTTCAAAATGTAGGTTATGCCTCCCCCTTTACAGACTTTTGTGAATACATGACCAACCAGAGTCAAATAAGTTGGAACATGAGCTCCGATAGACGTCTCACAGAAAGGTGGGCTTCGTGGCCTCAACAGGCATCTTTATCTGCAGAGCTGACTCAATCAAATGCCATTGATACGATTGAAGCTCGCTCATATCTGGTAAGTGATGGTCTTGCAAAGTTCTTATTCCTAGTATCAATCCTGCACTGAGCTTGGATATTTCCAAACCCGCCAACCATCTGTCAAGCTGAGTATTGTTTCCAATCTGGTAGATGTTCAGGGGTTTGAAGACGTGTGCCTTGAACAGTTCCCCTTCCTCCCGGGTCTTCCCGCTACTGATGCGACTAATGCGAAGTACGGTGGATGGAGTGTCCAGGTGTCGAACACACTCTTCATCAGCGGAAGCGAGGACCCATGGAGGCCGCTCCAGGTGTTTGAGGCAGTTCCTACGCGCGCTATCAGCCAGCAAATTCCGCCATGCAACCAAGCAGATGAGACTATTGGCTATACGATCAGTGGAGGTGTGCATGGTGAGGAAGTCAGCAAATATCGGCCAGGACAGAGCCATCATGGCGTGCAAATCGCCCAGCACCTCTTTGCCTCTGCGCTTGCACAATGGCTTCCATGTTTTAACAGCTGTACTAGCTAGCTTTGTAGCATAGGTCCTCACTCCGTTTCATCATGTATCCGACGGACCCTGTGATCTAAGCGACGGATAGATAGCCCCGAAAGCCTAAATAAATATTACACTGTGAGAGGCACCGCACGAAGCGCAAAAACGGGAGTGCAAGAAATCGCACCCCGATAACTATTTTCGGCCACGGGGCGATATAACTTGGCTCTATCGCAGTAAAGGTAGCTCCAAAGTCAAAGAGCACACTGTTCGAGTGATTATTAAGAGGGAGATGTTGATCTTGGATTCAAAAGCATTAAAGGGGCCGAACTCTCTATCGGCAAAAGTGACGAATTTTCTTCTTGGCTTGTCTAGTCGCTCCTCGAAAAACCCAATCCATGCGCTCGTGTTTATTGGCCTACTGGCCAGCAGCGCCTATTTACATCTACTCAACTCCAGGTACTCAACCTCCCATGCGTATACGTCCAACGACGTAGACTGGCAATGGCAGAGAACGGATCACCCGGAATTTTACGGGGATTACGAACATTTCGCCCTCGTTACTGTTCAGTTTCCCCTAGAAACAGCTCTCCAAAATTTCTCCGACTTACCTGCGCCGCGACCCTCGGCAGCCGCGCTCCTCGTGCCGTACGCCGATATGGCTTCCCTGGAAACTGTCAAAATTGGTCAAGAGAAATATGTTGCACTACACCGGGAGAAAAGTCTCTGGAGAAGGGTTCATGACGAGATCAGAATGTTCCGCCGCTTATTCGGAGAAGCAGTTGTATTTGACATCATCATAATGGCTCTCGGCTACCTCACAATGCATCTAACATTCATATCTCTATTCTTGTCTATGCGAAAGCTGGGGTCAAAGGTATGGCTAGGAGTCAGCGTTCTTATCTCCTCTTGTTTTGCCTTCCTATTTGCACTGATAGCAACCCATCAGCTCGGGAAAGGTGTTAGCACTGTGCTGATGAGTGAGGGTTTGCCCTTCCTTGTCGTAACCATTGGATTTGAGAAACCAATTATCCTGACCAAGGCAGTATTGAATGGGGAACACCATGATAATGTGCAAGCCAATGTTATGGCTGCAGTAAAAGACAAGGGTGCACAGATTGTTCGGGATTACCTGGTAGAAATTGTGGTATTAGGTCTTGGTTCTCTGTCGCAAGTGCCAGGCCTCCGGGATTTCTGTTTTTTAGGATCTTGGATTCTTGCTTTCGATTGTCTCCTGCTATTTACATTTTACACAGCGATTCTGAGCATCAAACTGGAAATCAACAGAATCAAGAAAAGTAATACAGTGCGAAAAGCGCTAGAAGAAGAAGGTGTCTCGAAGAAGGTAGCTCAGTCGGCATCAATGGACCCCCATTCTGCAGAATCTTCAATGATGTTTGGCAAAAATGTCAAAGATTCGAACGTGTTCCGCTTCAAAATACTTATGGTGTCAGGCTTCCTTCTCATCAATGTTCTGAATGTCTGCAG
>JAABUZ0100003502.1_pt1 | contig 23158 bp, 16 predicted proteins | sample 5562091 | NCBI WGS metagenome assembly JAABUZ01 (sample SAMN12813069, study PRJNA571459) | rock metagenome | isolation source: Antarctica rocks | place: Antarctica: Victoria Land, Linnaeus Terrace sud | collected 2015-12-21
GCTCCTGCTCACCGCTGAGCGTCTCGTCCCAGCGGGCGTTGAAACCGCCGATGATCGCGTTGGCGGTCATCGGCCGCACCCCGTCGATCAGCGAGCGCGTGAGCTGCTGACCGGTGTCGTTGGCGTCGACCGCCTGCACCAGGGAGACATCGACGGCAGCGGCGACCTCGGCATCGCCCTCGCAGACCTGCGTGCCGAACACTCGCCAGATCAAGCCGAAGGACGCGAAGCGCACGCCGTTGTCGCGTATGGCGTCGAACTCACGCTGATGGTGATCGAAGTCTCCTGTGCCGGCGTCGTCGCGAAACCCGATGTCGACGCGCAGATCGGCCCGGGCGACCACCCCGGGGTCGCGGGTGCGGACCACCTCGATGGGCTCGCCCAGCAGCCCGAGCGCGGCGATGGCGAACACCTCGTCCGCGTGAAACGAGCCGTCATGGGTCACAACCAGCATCGGCGAGACTCTAGAGCGGGATCGTGCGACATCGTCGGCGGCGCGCCGGCGCGTGGTCATCCTGCCAGCGTCGCGCCCAGCGCTGCGCACAGGAAGTCGACCTGCACGGTTAGCAGGTTCTCGGCCACCGCCTCCTGGGGGGTCATGTGGGTGACGCCGGTCAATGGCAGCACGGTGTGAAGGCGGCCTGACTCGGTCAGACGCTGCGAGAGCTGCAGCGTGTGAGCGGCGACGACGTTGTCGTCGGCCAGCCCGTGGATGAGCAGCAGCGGACGTCGTAGCTGCGCGGCGTCGGCCAGCAGCGACGAGCCATCGTAGGCCGGCCGGTCCGCTCCGTCAGGGTCGACGCCGAGGTAGCGCTCGGTGTAGTGCGTGTCGTACAGCCGCCATTCGGTGACCGGGGCGCCGGCCACGGCGGCGTGAAAGACGTCGGGCCGGCGCAGCACCGCCAGCGCCGCGAGATAGCCGCCGAACGACCAGCCCCGGATCGCGACCCGGCCCAGATCGAGGTCAGGGTGCCCGGCGGCCACCTCCTCGAGGGCGTCGATCTGATCATCGAGCACCGGCCCGGCGAGATCGCCACGGACCGCACGCGCCCAGGCGCGGCCGCGACCGGGCGTGCCCCGCCCGTCGGCGACGATCACCGCAAAGCCCTGATCGGCGAGCCATTGCGACTCAAGCCAATACGAGCGGGCGGCGACGACACGCTGAAAATGGGGACCGCCGTAGGGGTCCATCAACACCGGCAGCCGCGACCCAGGCTCGTGATCGTGGGGCAGCAGAAGCCCGGCCCGCAGCCCGCGGTCACCGACGGTCAGCAGCTGCACGGCCGGGCTGACGATGGGCGCCTGCGCGCGCGCGACGAACACGTGGTTGCCCTGCGACCAGCGCGTCCCGTCGTGCTCGATCGCGGCCGAGCCGACGACGCAAATCGAGCCACCGCTCACCGCGGTGTGCACACCCGGGGCCGAGGTCAGCGCCGTCAGCGCGCCGGTAGTGTCCCACCGCCAGACGTGGACGTCCGTCGGATCCGTGCCGCCCGCAAACAGCACGTTGTCGTCGGCGACCGCAAGCACCGCCCGAACCTCGAGGCCGGGTGCCGTCACCGCAATGCCGTCGACGAAGAGTGAGACCGTGTCGTCCGCACCCGCGACGGTGACCAGCCGTCCGTCGGATAGGCGACGCGGCACCCCGTCGATCAGGTCGACCCAATCATCGTCTGACTGGATGGCGAGCGACGACGTGGCGCCGGTCGAGGGGTCGACCGCGAGAACGGTCAGCTCCCGCTGGTCGCGTGACTGCACGGCGATCAGCGGCCCGTGCTCGTCCCAGTGCGCGGCGGCGAGATACGGATACCTTGCGCGATCCCACTGCGCCGCGACCGGCGCGCCGCCGTCGAGGCGGAGCAGATACGCATCCACTGACGCGTTGGGCGAGCCGGCCAGCGGATAGCGAACGGCCCGAGGCGGGCTGGAGGGATGGGCGGCGTCAGTGATCCACAGCTCGGCGACCGGCGCCTCATCCACGCGGGTGACCAGCAGCGCCCCGCCGTCCGGCGCCCACCAGTGGCCGCGGCCGCGCTCCATCTCCTCCGCAGCCACGAACTCGGCCGTGCCCCAGGTCACGGTCGCCGCATTGTCTCCCGCGAGACAAGTGATCTCGCCGTCGCTGAGCCGCACCACATGCAGCGCCCGCTCGTGCACGAAGGCCACGTGCCGGCCCGATGGGTCCGGGCGCGGGTCGAACACCGGGGTGGGGACGTCCAACTCGCGCGCTCCGCCGGAGAGCAGATCAGCGACGAACAGCCGCCCGGACTGGACCACCGCCGCGATCTGCGCGTCGCGGTCGGTCGCGTAGGCGACGATCCCGCCGGCGGTCTCCCGCGCACGCTCCCGTCGAGCCCGCTCCTGCGTCGACAGGTCCTCGCCGGCGTCTCCCGCGACCAGGTCGGCCGGGTCGGCGACCAGCCGTTCGCGCTCCGCGGCGAGGTCGAACACCCACAGCGCGGTCCGCGGATCATCCCCGGCGGGGGAGCGCAGGAAGACGACCCGGCTTCCGTCAGCGGCGACCGCAAAGCTGCGCGGCGCGCCCAGGGTGAAGTTCCGGGTGCGCGCCTTCTGACGGGGAAACGAATCAGCCATGGCTCAGCTTCGCATACGTCCCGCACCCGCCGCGGACGTGCCCGCATGAATCACGACTTCAGGAGAAGCTCCTCAGGAACACCCGGTCCCGGTGGCGCGTACGGGTCAGGCCGGGAGTGGCGACGCCGATCTCCTGGACCGTGCCGTGGCGAACCTTCACGACGCCGCGACCGCTTCCGATCGTGAGCAGGTACCAGCGGTTGGCGCCGATCACGAACGGCCCGGTCACCGCCACCCGTCGCCGGACGACGGCGAGCCGTGCGCCGGGACTGATGCCGCGCAGCGAGAACCCTCGCTTGGAGGTCAGGATGAGCACCACTCGCTGGCGTATTCGGCGCCGTTGGGCCGGGCGCAGCGTCCGCAGCAGTCGCGGTGAGGGATATCCGGCCCGGATCCCCTGCGGCCCGCTGCAGAAGAAGTCCATGTAGCGCCGGCCGCGCAACGTGACCGTCGCAAACAGCCCGCGCGCGGCGTTGCGCGTCATCCCCAGCCGCAGAGCCTCCAGCGAGAAGGCCGTAAGCCGACCGCCGGCGCGGGCGCAGGAGATCGACTGCGCGGCCAGCGACGCCCCGCTGGCGGTCGCCGGAACGGGCAGGTCAAAGCTCCCGCTCGCCGGCAATTGCGCGCTCTCCCCGGGGCAGGTCGTCCCGCGGCCAATCGTGGCGCTGCTGGGCAGCTCGCGCGAGGACGCGCCGGCGCTGAGTCGATAGCAGCCGGCCAGCACCTGCCAGCCTGTATCCGTCCAGGTGGCGAACGAGCGGTCGTTGAGTGGAAAGGTCACCCTCACGGTGCGTCCGGCGCCAACGGTGACCGAGTTGTAGCCGACCAGCTGGCGGACGGGCTGCGGGAGCGCGCCGGTGGCCGGCTTTGAGATGTACAACTGCGGCACGGCGATGCCGTCGCGACGCCCGGTGTTGGTCACGTCAATCGTCGCCGTGGCCACCTGGTTACTCGCGCTGGCGGCCGTGACCTGGAGAGGTCCGTAGTGGAAGCTCGTGTAGGACAGTCCGTAGCCGAACGGGAAGGCCGGTGTGAGTCCGCGGGCGTCGTACCACTTGTAGCCGACGAAGACCCCCTCGCTGTAGGTCTCCTCCTCACCCACGCCGGGGTACTGCTGCTGGCTGCCCGCGGTGGGGAGCTGCGATGGATCCTGCGGGAATGTAGCCGGCAACCGGCCGCCCGGATCCACGTCCCCGAACAGGACGCGAGCGAGTGCCGTTCCGCCGTCCTGGCCCGGGTACCACGCCTCGACGATCGCGGGCACGTGGTCGCGCCAGGGTGTGATCACGGGGCCACCCGTCTCGAGCACGACCACGGTCTTCTTCTGCGCCGCCGCCACGGTGCTGATCAGGCCGTCCTGATCGGTGCCGTTGGCCGGGCAGGACGAGCTCTGGCTGCACGGCGACGTGCCGGTCAGCCCCATCCCCACGTCGGCCTGCAGGTCGCTGGGCGAGCAGTTGAGATCGATACAGCTCTTGTCGAGCCCCTCTGACTGCACGTCGCCGACCACGACCACCGCCACGTCGGCGGCCCTGGCGGCGGCCGCCGCGGCAGCCTGATCCCGACCGTCGGTGTAGGTCACGGTGACCCCCGTGCCCGCACGCGCGGTGATGCCCTGCAGCGCGGTGACGACGGCCCGCGGGGTGACCTGTCCGCTGCCACCGCCGGTGACGAACAGGTTGGCGTAGGGCCCGATCACGGCGATCTTCCTGATGCCCGGTTTGAGCGGGAGAATCCCGTCGTTCTTGAGCAGGGTGATCGCCCGCTGCTCGATGCGCGCGCCCGTCGACTCATCCGCGGCGGCCGGGATCTGGGCGTCGCTGTTGGCGTAGCCGGGACGATCGAAGACCCCGTAGGCGAACAGCGTGCGCAGGATCGAACGGACGTGCTGATCCAGCGTCTCGCGAGTCACCTGCCCGGACAGCAGCGCCGCCTGAATCAGCTGCGGGTTGTAGGACTGGTCGACCTGACCCTGGTCGGGAACGAAGTCGAGCCCGTTGTTCAGGTTGCCGGCGGTGTCCTTGGAGGCGCCGTAGTCGGCGAGGATGATCCCCCGAAAGCCCCATTCCCGCCGCAGCACCTGCAGGAGCGTGTGCGGGTTCTCGCAGGCGTAGACGCCGTTGACCTTGTTGTAGGAGCACATGATCGCCCCGGTACCGGCCTGCTTGACCGCAGCCTCGAACTGCGGGAAGTACACCTCCCGCAGCGTGCGCTCGGCAACGTTGGCGTTCACGACCTGGCGCCCGCCGTTGGCCGCGGTCAGCGGCGGCGCGCCGGCCTGTCCTTCCTGGTTGTTGGCCACGAAGTGCTTGGTGGTGGCGATCACTCCCGCGGCCTGGACGCCGTTGACCCACCCCACGGTCGTCTGGGCCACCAGATAGGTGTCCTCGCCATAGGCCTCATAGGTCCGCCCACCCTGGGGCGTGCGCATGATGTTGACCGTCGGACCGAAGACGAAGTCATTGCCCTTGGCCTTGGCTTCGGTCCCCACCTCGTTTCCGTAGGCGTAAGCCAGGCCGGGGTTGAAGGTCGCCGCCAGCGCCATCGGGATCGGCATTGCCGTGGCCGGGCCCTGACGTGGTCCGACCGGGCCATCGGTGAAGTAGACCTGGCGCAGCCCGAGTCTGGGGATTGCGTAGGTCGCGCCGGTGTGCCCGTTGGCGCCGTTGGCGTCACCGCCGACCAGCGTGATCTCCTCATCCTGGGTCATCGCCTGCTGGAAGCGCAGCGCGCGTTGATCTGGCGACAACGAACGGTCACACCACGAATGAGCGGATTCCGTTGGGCACGGCGCCGGCGCCGGCACGGTGTCGGCGCCGGCCACCCGCGCGTCGAGCAGCACCACAGCCGCAATCATCGCCATCGCGCCAGCCACCGCGACTCCGATGCGAAGCAGCCTGGATCGAAGTGTGTGTCTCATTCTGGGATGCCCATCGCTTTCTCGCCGCTCGTGTCGGCCGAGCCTATCCGGCTGGCCAGCAGGTTGACGCGGCCACGTGAGCAGCGCACTGCGGTGACGGCCTGGCGCTCGTCAGTCCACTGCTTGCAGGCGCGCGCGCAGCTCACCCATGAAATGGTCAAGGACGGTTTCTCGCAACTGCTCGTAGAGGGGGTTGCGAAGGACGAGAGCCAGCCGCCATCCCGGCTTGACCTCGAGAACATGGGTGGCCCGGCTACGTCCGCCGGTCAGGCTGTGAAACGCCCAGCTGCCCCGGACCGCTTCAAGCTCCCCGTCGTCCTGCTCGAACGTCACTCGATTGGGGCTTGGGAAGCGATATCGGGTGATGAACCTGAGCTCGCGCTTGCCCACCTGAGCCTCAGTGGCCACGCGGGTGCCGCGGCCGCGGTGGTCTCGTTCAAGCACGGTCAGGGCCTTTATGTATGTCTGCCATTTCGGGTAGCGCTCGAAGTCGATCAGCTGCGCCACGCACGCCGCCGGCCGGGCGGGGAGAGTCTCCGTCCGCTCTGCCCTCAGCCAGCCGGGTTGGGCCAGGGGTTGCGCCGGGACTTGCGCCGCCGCGCGACCGCGTGGAGCCCTGCGCGGCCGATCCGGCGCCGGGTCGTCGGTGATCAGTGACAGGACGCCCGGCTCGTCGATGACGCCCGGATCGAATCCGATCAGCACGTTGCCGGTGCGCTCGCTCATCCGCACATCGAGGATGCCATCGGCGGCAGCGATGCGGTCCAGTCCGGTCCCTTGATCCTGCATCAGTGACGCCGCCTGGATGCGCAGCCTGCCTGGACTGGCCCGCAGGACGCGCACTGAGTCCGGCCTGGTCACGCGCTCGGCCCCGGGGGCCGGAACCGTGAGGCTGGCCAGCAAAGCCGGGATCGGCTACAGCAAAGCGCCGAGGACGGCCACGGCGACCGACGGAATGCCCAGGGCCGCAGCGGCCATCGCGAGCCATCGGCCGGCGATGACGACGGTTCCCAGGGCGAGAAGGAATTCGAGCATGTCCCGGAACGTAGGACGTGACCGGATCCGACTGGTTGTGAAGCCGTCACCAGGCTGTGAAGAAGTAGTTACGTCAGCGCGCTCGCCACCGGCGGCCCGGACGGCAACGCGAGGGTCGTAGTCGCCTCCCGCGGAGCGGCGAGGGCGAGTGAGGCGACCGTGGCCAGCGCGATCAGGCCGCAGCCGGAGAGGGTCGGCAGCCCAAGGCCGAGAAACGCGCTCAGGGGAGGCACGACCACGGCGGCGGCCGCGAACCCGCCCGACGCCGCGATCGCGCCTATGACCGGGCGAGTCAGGCTGCTTTCGGAGCGGCCCAGGCTGATCGTCTGAGCCAGCTGTGTGGCGACGATCCCGCCGAAAGCCACCGAACGGGCCTGGGCGGGAGTGCCCCGGACCGTCGCCAGGCCATAGGCGCCCAGGGCCGGTCCCGCGGTCGCCAAGCCGCGCCGCAGGACATCGGCACGCAACAGCCGGTCCTGGTCAGCTCCGCCCTCTCGCCGCAGCGCGGCAAGGTCGCGATGTTCTGGCTGCTGGGCGGCGACGGCAAGCGCGGGAAGGACGTCAGTGATCAGGTTGACGGCCAGGATCTGTCGTGTGCTCAGGGGGGCCGCCAATCCGAGCACGCTCGCCCCCACGATCAAGCCGAGCTCGCCGAGGTTTCCTCCCATCAGCAGCCCGAGTGATCGGCGCAGGTTGCGCCAGAAGCTACGTCCCTCGACGAGCGTCTCCACCAGCGTCGCGAAGTCATCGTCAGCCAGCACCACGTCACTCGCCTGGCGGGCGACCTCGGTGCCGTGTCGGCCCATCGCCACGCCCACATCGGCGAGCCGCAGTGCAGGAGCGTCGTTGACTCCGTCCCCGGTCATCGCGACCGTATGCCCTTGACGTTGCAGGCGCTCCACGATGCGCAGCTTGTCCAGCGGCGTGATCCGCGCCACGACCGACGCGTCACGCAGGCGGCGATCGAGCTCGGCGTCGTCGAGCGATGAGATCTCACCACCGGTCAACACGTTGTGCGAGGAGATGTGGAGTCCGGCCTGCTCAGCGACGGCCTGAGCGGTCGCGGGATGGTCTCCGGTGAGGACGATCACCCGCACGCCCGCCTGGCCGCAGCGTGCCACGGCCGCAGGCACGCTCTCGCGCAGCGGATCGGAGATCCCGATCAGCCCCAGGGCGACGAGGTCGCGCGGGTCCTCGGCCGAGCCCTGGGCCGACCCGTCAGCCACCATCAGAACTCGCAAGCCCCGCCGGGCAAGGCGTTGAGCCTGATCGAGCAGCTCCTGCCGCCCGCCGGGGCTGAGCTTGATCGGCTCATCGTCCCGTCGCACCGAGCTGCAGCGCTCGATCACTGCCTCGGCCGCCCCCTTGACCATTAGGCGATCGTCGGCAATCGTGGCGTGGAAGGAGCGGGCAGGCTCGAAGGGCACCTCCACCGTTCGCGGCACGCGGATGTCCTGCGCGAGGCCTTCGCGCTCGGCGCCGGCGATCACGGCCAGGTCAGTCGGATGCGAGCCGGCGTCGTGAGCTTCGGGATGTGGGCTGGCGAGCGCGGCGGTCAAGAGGACCGTGCGCAGCGCCTGCGCGCCGGGTGCGGGACCTGCTTCGGGATGGAAGGCCTCAACCGCGGTCAGCTCGAGCCGGCCGGCGGTCAAGGTGCCCGTCTTATCGGTGCACGCGATGTCGACGCGGCCGAGGGCCTCAACCGCGGACAAGCGCCGGACCAGAGCGTTGCGTCCGGCCAGCCGGCGGGCCACGGCGGCCTGACCGACGCCAGCGAGCAGCGGCAGCCCCTCCGGAACCACGGCCGTCGCGATGCTGGCGGCCAGGGCCAGCTGGCTGGCCAGCGGACGCCTCCAGAGCACCCCGGAGATCGCGATCAGGCCCGCGCCCCCGGCGATCACCGGAACGCTCTGACGCACGAGACGGTTCAGGCGCCGGTCAAGCACCCCGCGCGTCGGCTCGATTCCGGCCAGGGCGGCGGTGGTCGCGCCCATGCGCGTCTGATCCCCGACCGCGAAGACAACAGCCACCGCCGTTCCGACGGTCACGTCGCTGCCTTCGAGGATCACCCGGCCGGCCTCGCCGTGATCATCGACGGCCTTGGCGACCGGCAGCGACTCCCCGGTCAGCGATGCCTCGTCAACCTCCAGTGACTCGGACTCGATCAGCCGGGCGTCCGCCGGCACCCGGTCTCCGGAGCCGAGCAGGATCACGTCGCCGATGACCAGCTCGTTGAAGGCCACCTGAGTCGACGTGCCCGCACGCCGCACGCTTACCGCGCCCGACGCCTCCTGCGCAAGTAGCTCTGTCGCACGTAGCGCTTGATGCTCCTGCCAGACGCCGATGCCCGTGTTGGCGATCATCACCGCCGCGATCAGCCCGACATCGGCGACCGCGCCGAACATCAACGAGATGCCTGCGCCGGCCGCGAGCGCACCATTCAACGGGGAGCGCATCTGCTCGCCGAGCGCAGCCACGATCGGATTGTCGGTGCGGATCTTGGGCCGCGACACGGCGCGCCGCTGCGCCTCGGCGGCGCTCAGGCCATCCGCGCTCGTGTCCAGCTGCCGGAACAGCTCGGGCAGCGCAGGTCGTCCCCACTGCTCCGGATCCGGGTCGGCGAGCCGGCGGGTTGCGACCCCGGAAGCTCCACCCCCGGCGAGCCGGAAGCTTGCGATCCCGATCGCCGCCAAGGCCGCGACATAGGTGGGCTGCGAGCCACGGTCAAGGCCAACAGTCGTGCGCAACCCCAGTATCCCACCGACCAGATTGGAGAGCACCGACAGCCCGATCGCATCGTCAACCGCCGCACGACGGCGCGCGGCGGCCTGGATGATCGCGCTGACGCCATCCAGATCCGGCGCCAGCAGGTCAGCGCGAGCGGCAAAGCGTCCGCTCAGGCCGCTCGTCAGCGCAATTGCCATGTCGCCGGCGGCGAATGCGCGAGCTGCATGCGGACTGTCGGAGAGCACCGCAACAAGCTCCCCCGCACGCTGACATTCCCGTACTCGCTCAACCGCGTCGCCCTCGATCACCGTGAGCTGATGCCTGTCGCCCACCAGACGTGCCGCGGCCGGTTCACTCTCCGCCAGCAGCTCCACCGAGACCCCGCGACGCTCACAAGCCGCCAGCAGCCGCAGCGCGCCCTCCGCCAGCCGGGGACGCAGCGCCACCATCCCCAGCGGGTGTGCGTCCTGCTCTCGGCTCAGGACGAGCAGCTGATGGCCGCTGTCGCGCAGCTCCGCACCGCCGGCAATCCGCTCCACGAGGTTGGTCTGCCCAAGCCGCATGCGGGAGCGTCCAACGCGTGCCCGGGCGCACTCGCCATCGAACGCGGCCTCGTCGGCCATGGCGCGTCCGGACGGCGGGAAGGCGGGTCCCCACGGGGAGCCACTGGCCGCAGCGATGCCCGACGCGATTGACAGGATCTCCGCCTCGTCGACATCGGCTCGCAGGCTGACCACCTTGCCGACCTCCAAGCGTCGATCGGTGAGTACCCGCGTCCCGTCGATCAGCAGCACACCCGGCAGCCGCACGCTGCTTCCGTAGCGCGTCCCGACCACGGTGACACCGGAGCGAAGCACGCGCGCCGAGGCCGCCGAGTCCGCGGCCTCGGCACCGATCAGAGCTGGACGAGCATTGACCAACAACAGCGAGCTGAACACACGGGTTGGCGAGCGGGTGAGCACCCCCACCAAAGCCGCATAGCCGAGCGAGACGGGACTCAGGAGCGCCAGATAGCGGTCCATCGACGTCTTCGGCTCGGCCCCCGGCCGCTCCTGCACGGCGAAGCTCCGGTCAGCATGCAGCTCGACCACGAACGGACCGCCGCTCACCCGCGCGCCTCCCGTGATCAGATCACCCGGCGCCAACGGATGCGAGAGCCCATCGCGGCCGATCATCGTGCCCGTGCCCTCGATCACGTCACCGGCCAAGGGGCACCGCTCGCCGGCGGCAATCCGCACGGTCTCACCGGCCACGGCCTCCGACGCGCCGCCCAGGCGGTCTTCGTAGGCGCGCCACGCCGCGCGGCGCGCGCGCACTTCGGTGAGCAGACGCAGGGCGCCGGCCCCGGAGACAGCGAGGCCGAGTGGACTGCCCGCAAAGGTCAGGCTGACCACGTGAACCGCGCCGAGGGCCAGCTGGGCGCGGTCGCGACCCAGAAGCTGGCGCAGCCCACGCCGCAGCGGCGGCAAGCCTTCGAGGATCCCGATCGCGGCAGCGATGGCAACGGGCCCGGAGGAGCTGGTCGGTGGCCCCTGGGCTCCAAGAAGCCGGCGAGCCGCAAGCAGGCTCAGCCCCAGGGCCGCCCCCGTGCTACGAGCGGCGCTCTGGACGAGCGGCGTCGGATCGAGGGGGTGAGCTGAGCAATCGTCCCCGGGCATCTCAGGGAGCTCCATCCGTGCCACCTGCGAGATCAGATCCTCGAGATCGATCTGGTGCTCGTCGAACTCGATCAGCACCCGGCCGGTGAGACGGCTGACGCTGACCCTGGACACGCCAGAGCGCCGGGTCAGGCTTGCCACCAGACGCCGGGCCAGGTCGCCGTCACGATCGATTCCCCGCACGGCGATGCGCGCCCGGCTCAGCATCCCGTCGCGTTCGCGAACCACCCGATCACTGCTCAGGAGATCGGCGACTTCCTGCGCCGAAACCAAACGGTCCTCATCGTCGAGCTCGGACTCGAGCTTGTCCGCTGGGCTGCTCGGACCGCGGCTGGAGGGGTGCCTTGCGCTCGCCGACGCTCCCGAGCCCACGGCTATCGCATGAGCCAGAAGTGAGTCGCCCTCCAGACTTTCCTCGTCATATTCGATCAGCACGTTGTGCGTCGTGGGGTTGGCGGTCGCGCGGCGAACGCCGGGGATCTCGCGCATCCTGGCCTCGAGCGCGGCCGGACCCAGACCGGCCCAATCCGGCAGATTGATCCGCGCCCGTCCCGCGCAGGCCCTGACCATCCGCGGCGACCCGAGCGTGCTCGCAGTCACCGCGTCGCGGTCCGCCGTCGCCGACGGCGCCAGGAGAGGGTCAGATCGGGCATCGCGTCGACGCGGCTAGCCGCTGCGGGAACGGCTGACGCTCTGGGCCTCAGCCCAGATGTCCTCGACTTCCTCGCGTGTTCGCGCCAACGCACGCGCCAGGAAGCCGCCGGCCTGCGCCGCCGCGTTCTCCACGAGGCGCTCAGCCTCCTTGACCTTGTCCTCGGCGCGCTTCTGATCGGTCGCCATCACCGCCGCCTCTATGAGCTCGACGAAGCGGGCGTCGCCGCAGAGCTGGTCGAACCAGCGCCACCCGAGGCTCGGGAGCCACCGCTCCGGGCGGCCGACTTCGCGCGCGGCTTGGCGCGAGCCGTGCTTGCCCGCGAACGAGATGCCGCGCTCGTCGCGCGACCACGCTTCGTTCTCGCCGGGGTCGAGGCGCTCGTGTTGGGCATCGCAGCCGCGACGCCTCGGCCTGTCCCGCGGGCCGCCCCGGCCATCGCGCGCCCTGCGGTCAGAACCCCAGCGACCCCGTACACGGCTCCGCGGCGTGCCATGTCGCGCACGCGCGGGGAGAGCAGGGCCGCCGTTGCGGCCGCGGCGATCGCCACCTCGGATTCCATGAAGTCGTCAGCTGCCATGCGTTTCCTCCTTGAGCAAAACCGGTTTGAATCACGTCACCTACCCAGATTCCGAGCACAGCACGCACACAGCCAGCAAGATGAGCGGACGCTAACGAACGCACCATCGCCGGAGCATCCCAACGGAGTACATTGTGCGTCATGGACGACCCCGAGGTCCCGGCCAAGCGCCGCTCCCCTGAGCCGGAGATCCAGGTAGCCGCGGCGGCCGTGGCGGCGGCGATTTCTCCGCCACTCGGAATCGCCGTGGCCGCCGGGTCGGCGCTGCGCTCACGGCGGGTACGTGAGGCGCTGCGCAAGGGGACGGTGAGCACGCTCGCGGGGGCGATGCAACTCGGAGACCAGCTCACCGCCGCCGCGACCGCCCGGGCCGCAGCCATGAAGGCCGATCCACCTCCGGCCGAAACCGGCGAGCATGAACAAGCCTCCGCAGGGGCCTGAGCCACCCGCCACGGTGGCGTTCGGGAGCGTTAGACCGGGCGGTTCGCGGGTATCCACCGCTCATGCGAATCCCCCTGATCAACCTTGACCTCAACGCGCCCACCCGCGGCAGTCTCGCCTGGTACGGCGGGGTGGGCACGATGGCGGCGGCGGGATTGATCGAGTGGCCCCTGGCCGCCATCGTCGCCGCTGGGCACCTCATCGCTGAGAGCTCCCGGTCGCACTCGGTGGCAGGCGCAGCCGACGGCGCCGAGTCGGCCACAGGCTAGAACGCCACGTGGGCCAGTCCTCGCGCGCGTTCATGCCCGGAGGCGAGCACTCACTTCCGGCCCATGACCCGGAACGTGCGCAGCATCAATCGATGCTCGCGTTCGGCTCGCGCAGCGAGTTCCGCGATCCGCGCCTGGAATACCGCCGGCTGTTCTCAGAGCTGTTCGGCACCTCTCTGCTCGTGCTCGTCGCCGCTGGCGGTGGCATCCTGCACGCCAAGGGCGAGATCAGCCTGTCCGGCGCCGTGGTAGCGCCCGGACTGATGGTGATGGCGATCATCCTGTTCATGGGCGCGGTCTCGGGCGCGCACCTCAACCCCGCCGTCTCCTGTGCCTTCGCTCTACGGGGTGACTTTCCCTGGAAACGAGTGCCGGGCTACATCGCGGCGCAGTTGCTGGGAGCAACGCTCGCGAGCCTGTTCCTGGTGGCTGTGCTCGGCAACGTCAAACATCTCGGCGCGACATTGCCGGGACCGGAGTATCAGGCGTGGCAGGCGTTGCTGATGGAGATCGCGCTCACGACGGCGCTGGTCAGCGTGATCCTGGGGACTGCGTCATCGGCGCAGAACGTCGGCACAATCGGCGCGTTGGCGATCGGGGGCTACATCGCCCTCGCCGGCCTGTGGGCAGCTCCGATCAGCGGCACGTCGATGAATCCCGCCCGCTCCTTCGGGCCGGCGCTGGTGAGCGGCGAATGGAGCGACTACTGGGTGTATCTCGCCGGACCCTTGATCGGGGCCGTCCTCGCGGTCGGGTGCGCGCTGATCCTCCGCGGTCGCGGTGGCGACATGACCGCTCGCACCGCCGCCTCCGGCAAGCTTGGCCCCAACACAAGCGACGCTTCTCAGCCCTGACCAGGCGGGCCCGTCATCGGCGGTTCCTCGAGGCTCACCCGATGATCTGAACTGGAGTGCCCTGGGGCACCGAACGGGCCAGCCAATCCACCGCGCGGTTGGCGACGCGGATGCAACCATGCGAGCGTGCGCTGCCGAGGGGATCACTCAGGCTGGCGCCGGCGCGCCCGTGGATCGCGACTCGGCCGGGACCGCCACCAAAGTTGTTGAGGACGTTGGAGAGCGCCGTCAGAGGCAGGGCCCAGGTTCCCTCGAAGCCGTTGGGATCCGCTTGGCGATCGATCTCGTAGATGGCGGCCAGGCCGTCGGGGGTCGGCGTGGCGGGCTTGCCGATCACGGCGAGAAACGAGCGGACGAGGGTGCCCCGGCGGTAGACCCGCACCCGTCGGTCTGGCTTGCTGACGGTGACCCAGAAGTGCGTTGACATGAGCACGACGTTGTCGCGGAGGATCCATCCGGCGGCGCCGTCGGGCCGAATCGGCAGCAGGACCTTCAGCCATTCGCGACCCGAGCGCCAGGCTGACCTCAGCACGAGCAGGACCTGAGGCTCGCCGGACCACGTGGTCTGGGTGCTGACCCACCAGATGCGCCGGCCGCCCGGTGCCGAGGACGCCGCCGTCGCCGCCACGATCCCGGCCAGGGTCGCGCCGCGGCTCCGCGATGGAGGGAGCACACTGGGCTCCCGCGCCGTGGGGGTGCCAGCGAGCGTCGCCCCGTGGCTCAGCAGCCGAGCCAGCACCCGGATCGTCTGCTCCCTCGCCGCGCTGCTTCGCGTCACGGCGGACGCTCGGCGACTTGCCGCTTGGGCGGGCCCTGCGCTCACAGCTCCAGCCAGCGCACCGGCCAGCAGCACTACCGTCAGCCTACGCGTCATGGCGCGCTCGCCATCAGCCCGCTAGCCGGTTACGCCCGCAGGCGGAGCCGGCGCGGCCACGATCTGCATGCGCCGGCTTGCGTGCGCCGGAACAGCGTCAGTGGCACCAGCCAGCCCGCGGAGCGTGACCCATCCGGCCGCTCCCAGCAGCGCCCGGGCGGTGAGCTTGACCGTCAGGGCGCCGTGCGCGGGCAGAGTTCCCAGGCTCCAGCACAGACGGCCTCGAGTGAGCCGGGAACGGCGGTTGGACTTCACGAACGTGAGCCCGAGCGGCAGCTGGGTGCAAATTGAGGCGTGCCGGAGCGGCGCCCCCGTCGGGTTGTGAACCTCGAGGCTGATGCCCACCGTTTCGCCGGCGTTGATGCTCCGACGGTTGACCTTCTCAACCAGCGTGAGATACGGCTGCAACCGGGCCCGCGCGGTCGCGGTGTTGTTCTGGAGGTTCGTGTCCTTGGGGCAGACGCCACTGGTCGGGCAGCCGGCCGAGGCCGAGACCCTGAGGGTGGCGGCACTCGGTCCCCGCAGCACTCCTCGGACCACGATCGTCGCGGTGCCGTTCGCAGGCATGCTTCCGAGCTGGCAGCTCAGGGTGGCGGCCTTGACGCAGGTGCCCTGCGAGGACTTGATCGACAGTACGTCCAACGGACCCGAGGGCGTGGCGATCACGTGGACGCCAGACGCGGCCGTGGTGCCATGATTGCTGACCGTGATCGTGTAGGTCAGGACTTCTCCCGGTCGCACCACGGCGGGGCTGACGCGCGCTGTCACCTGGATGTCCACGTTGGGAGCGGGCGGCTCGGGAGTGGGGGGCTGTACGACCGGGGGCTTGGGCGCGGGCGGCTGCGGGCTCGGCACGGGCGGCTGCGGATTGGGTGCGGGCGGCTGCGGATTGGGCGCGGGCGGCTGCGGGTTGGCAGCCGGGATGACTCGGAGGCTGCTGCTGGCCGTGTCGTCAGCCGGAGTCGGATCAGTCTCGTTCGCGCTAGTGGCGGCGCCATCAGTCAGCGTGCCCGACGCGCTACCGGCCACATCGGCGACCACGGTCACCGTCGCCGACGCGCGATTGGCAAGCGACCCCAACGAGCACGCCAAGCCACTCGTAGTGGTGCACGAACCCTGAGAAGGCGTGACTGAGACGATGCTGACCCCCGCCGGAAGCTGATCAGTCAGCCGCGCGCCGGTCGCCGCACTCGGCCCATTGTTGCTGACCGTCAACGTGTACGTCACCTGGCCCCCCGCCGGCACCGAAGACGGCGAAACCGAATCAGTCACCGCAAGATCAGCCTTCGGCGAAGTGGCGAAGCTGCAGACCACGGTCGGGCTCGGGGTGGTCTGCCCGAGCGTGACCGTCGGGAAAGCAAGTGAGAACGACGAGCCGCTGCCAGAGGCGATCGGCGCGTTTCCGTTCGCCGTATCGACGCAGGAGTACGTCACGGCGTAGTTTGAGAGGTTTCCGCTCGCGGCGGTCTCCGCGAACGTGTACGTGGTGCCGCTGGAGGCGATCACCGGCCCAGCGATCTGCGGTTGCACGCCGGTGGCGGAGCCGGAGGTCGTGGCCGTGTTGCCCTGGGTGATGGTTCCCCCGGTGATCTTCGTCGTGAACTGGTCGCTGGGGTTCACGCGTCCGGAGAGGTTGACCTGGGCGCTCAGCGTGGGGATGCTCGCGCACGACGCGAGATCGACCTCCGGGTTTCCGGCCTGTCCGTTGGCGCTGTAGGGCGTCGGTCCGGAGATGACCGATCCGTTGTTGGGATCGACCCGTGTCACCTCGTAGGTCCCGCTCGAGGAGCCCTCGAGATACAGGCGCCCGAGGTTGTCGAAGGCGATGCCGTTGTAGACATTAGTGTCGGCCACCGAGGACAGGACCGTGTCGGTGAGCACCGCCCCAGTGCCGGTAGTCGGAATCGAGGCGCCGCGGATGACACCGACGGCGCGGGTGGCGCCGTCTGAGGCTAGGACATAGAGGTTACCGGCGCGGTCGAAGGTGAAGTCGCCATTCTGCCCCGCGGCGCTCGGTCCGTTCGGCAAGCTGAAGGTCGCGATGATGCCGGGGATGGCGGTGTTTGTCGTGGTGTCGAACCCGTACAGCGTGCCGGTCCCGGGCGACGATGAAGTCCCGGGGCTGTAGTCGGCGTAGTAGTAGATGCCGTTGGCGAGATCGACGGCGCCGGCGACGAAGCCAGCCGGGCTGCCACCGGTTCCCGGATAGGAGGTCCAGACACCGGTTGTAGCGTTGTAAACCCGAACATTCGCGCTACCTGCGCTCCCGAACTGATCGACGGCGTAGAGCCCGTTGGCCGAGACACCGAGCGCGTTCGGAAAGCTGCCCAGCGGCATCGTTGTCACCGGGGTCAGGTTCGCCGCCGTGCTGCCGCCCACGGTGCTGGCGTCGAGCGCGTAGACGTTGCCGCTGGCGCTCCCGGACTGGCTTGATGGCCGCTGGACCACGTAGATCGTGGAGCCCCGGCAATCAAGCGGCGCGGCGGCCGCCGCCGCTGGCAGTGCCGCCGGCACCACCATGCCGAGCACCGCGACGACGAGCAGCCAAAGGCGGTTGACAGGCGCCATCTTGATTGCGGCGATGCTTGTGCGACCTCGATGCATGAAGTGGTTCCTTGTCTTTGAGCCGAAGGGAAGCGTCGGCCAGCGATGGCGGTTTGCGCTGCGGGGCTGCTATCGGCCCGAGGCGCGCGATCCTTGAGTCCTGGGCCGGGCAACCGCGATCCGCTCCGCTCGCCTTCACGGAACGCCTCGATTTCACAGGGTGCTGCCAGCGGCCTACCGGGAGGCCGATCCACCCCGGATCAGTTAGCCCTGCCCGGGGGTCTCGGCGATGATCTGGTCAAACGCGGTGGAGATGTCGGGTGCGAAATGCCGGCCAGCCTGTGGTGAGACCGGCGCCGCTGCCCGGTCGGGAACGGCTACACCCGACCGGACAGCCATATCACGGATCAGTCCAGGAGGTCGAAGCGATCGTTGCTCATGACCTTGTCCCACGCGGTCACGAAGTGCCGCACGAACGCGTCGAGTGCATCGTCCGTCGCATAGGCCTCGGCGATCGCCCGCAACTGATCGTTGGCGCCGAAGATGAGGTCCACCGCGGTGGCGGTCCACTTGACCTTGCCCGTGGCGCGGTCGCGACCCTCGTAAACCCGTGCGGCTGAGCCGTTCTGGGAGGAGGGCTGCCACTCGGTGTCCATGCTGAGCAGGTTGACGAAGAAGTCGTTGGTCAGCGTCTCGGGCCGGTCGGTGAACACGCCATGCCGTGACTGGTTGTAGTTGGCGTTCAGCGCGCGCATGCCGCCGACGAGGACCGCCATCTCCGGAGCCGTTAGGTTGAGCAGGTTGGCCCGCTCCACGAGCAACGTCTCGGGTGAGAGGTTCTGCCCGTTCTGGAGGTAGTTGCGGAACCCGTCGAACTTGGGCTCGAGCATGGCGAAGGACTCGACATCGGTCTGCTCCTGCGAGGCGTCGGCGCGCCCCGGTTCAAACGGCACCGTGACCTGGACGCCGGCGTCCGCGGCAGCCTTCTCGATCGCGGCGCAGCCGCCGACGACAATGACATCAGCGAGCGAGACCGGCTTGCCGAAGCGATCCCGGACACCCTCGAGGGTCTCCAGCACCTTGGCCAGCTCGGGCGGATTGTTGACCTCCCAGTCGCGCTGCGGCGAAAGGCGCAGCCGTGCCCCGTTGGCGCCACCGCGCTTGTCGGTACGGCGAAAGCTCGCCGCCGCCGCCCAGGCAACGCCGACCAGCTGGGAGATCGACAGATCTGAGGCGAGGATCTGCTGCTTGAGCGCGACGATATCCGGCTCGTCGATCAGCTCGTGATCGGCGGTCGGGATCGGGTCCTGCCATAGCTGCGGCTCGGGGATCCAGGGACCGAGGTAGCGCGCGATCGGCCCCATGTCGCGGTGCAGGAGCTTGTACCAGGCCTTGGCGAACGCCTCGGCGAGCTCGTCGGGGTTCTCGTAGAAGCGTCGGGCGATCGGCTCGTAGATCGGGTCCACCTTCAGCGACAGGTCCGTCGTCAGCATCATCGGCGCGTGACGCTTGCCCTCGACGTGTGCGTCGGGCACCATGTCCTGCGCCGCTGGGTTCTTGGGGGTCCACTGCTTGGCCCCGGCCGGGCTCTCGGTCAGCTCCCAGTCGTGCTGGAACAGGTTCTCGAGGAAGCCGTTGTCCCACTTGATCGGGTTGGCCGTCCACGCTCCCTCGAGGCCGCTCGTCAACGCGTCCGCGCCGACGCCGCTGCCATGGCGGTTCTTCCAGCCCAGGAGCTGCTGCTCGATGGGCGCCCCCTCCGGCTCTGGCCCGATGTCATCGGGCTTCGCGTTGCCATGGGTCTTGCCGAACGTGTGGCCGCCGATGATCAGCGCGGCGGTCTCCTCGTCGTTCATCGCCATGCGGCCAAACGTCTCACGGATGTCGCGCGCGGCGGCGAGGGGATCAGGGTTGCCGCTGGGGCCCTCGGGATTGACGTAGATGAGGCCCATCTGGACCGCGCCGACCGGATCGGCGAGCTCTCGATCGCCGCTGTAGCGCTCGTCGCCAAGCCAGGTGTCCTCGGATCCCCAGAAGACTTCGTCGGGCTCGAAGATGTCCTCGCGTCCGAAGGCGAAGCCGAAGGTCTGAAAGCCCATCGACTCCATGGCGCAGTTACCGGCGAAGACGAGCAGGTCGGCCCACGAGAGCGCCCGGCCGTACTTCTGCTTGATCGGCCACAGCAGCCGGCGCGCCTTATCCAGGCTCGCGTTGTCGGGCCAGCTGTTGAGAGGCGCGAACCGCTGGGCCCCCTGGCCGCCGCCGCCCCGGCCATCGCCGGTGCGGTAGGTGCCCGCGGCGTGCCACGACATGCGGATGAACAGCGGGCCGTAGTGGCCGTAGTCTGCCGGCCACCACCGCTGTGAGGAGGTCATGAGCTCGAACAAGTCGCGCTTGACCGCATCGACGTCGAGCTGCTTGAACTCCTCGCGGTAGTTGAAGTCGTTACCCAGCGGACTGCTGATGCCCGTGTGCTGGCGAAGAACCTGCAGGTTGGGCTGTTCCGGCCACCAGTCCTGATTGGTCCGGGGCCGGGTGGTCGCGGGAGTAGGCGCCTTGATGGCAGGGTTTTCGCTCTCGCTCATGGTGTCGGCCACGGGGTTCTCCTACTCGCTCGGAATTGCATTTCGAATATTGGCGCTGACGCACCCGGGGCACTGGCCCCAGAACGTGACCTCGGCCTCGTCGACAAGGAAGCCCTGGCTGTCCGCCGGCTCCAGGCAGGCCGGGGTCCCGACGACGCAATCGACGTCGACCACCGTGCCACAGCCTCGGCAGACGAGATGGTGATGGTTGTCCCCGGCCCGCGCCTCGTAGAGCGCTGCGCTGCCGGCCGGTTCGATCCGTCGGGCCAGGCCCGCCCGAACGAGCGCACTGAGCGCGTCGTACACTCCCTGCGTGGACACCGTTCCGAGGCGCTCACGGACCAGTGATGACACCTCGTCCGCCTGGCGATGGCGCCGCTGCGATCGCAGCACGTCAAGCACCGCGATGCGCTGGGCCGTACGCCGCAGGCCGGCAGCTCGAATGTCGCTCTCGCTCGTACTCATCGGACTTGCATCGTAGAGTACATCTGAGCACAGATAGGTTCCAGTCTGGGTTTCATGAGGGGCGGCGACGGACCAGGGCTCGCGTGTGCAGGATCGATCGGAGCTCAGCGCTTGCCGCCAGCGACCACCAGCGACCACCAGCGACCACCGTGTGCCTTTCGTGGCGCTCACTGTCAACGCGGAGACCCGGGGTACGGTCGTCCTGTTCCCGCCCGCCAGGCCGGCCGCGCAATACACCTCGACGAGAAGGCGGCGGTCGAGCTCAACCGTCGCCGATCGTCCACCGCGACAACTGATCTCTACCCCGATGTGCCGCGGCCAGGAGGCTCGGACGAAGCGGCGAGTCCCCTGCCCGCTGGTCACCAAGACCACGAGTAGGAGTACTCAGAACCCGCCGTGCCGTAGAAGTCAGCCGAAACCGCGGCGGGTGAGAGCGGCGCCGGGCTGGGCGCCGGGCTGGAATGACCCGCAGCCCGCGACCAGCGACGCGAGCAGTGCCGCGAGGATCAGCACGAGCACTCTGCAGCCTCGACCGTACGCGCGCACCGCCTCTTTCACCATCGTTCAATCCTCGCCGACTCCGGGATGCTATCGCTGATCGCGGAACCGCTCGAGTGCAGGAAGTCATGGTCTAACGACGCGTATGCTCGAGACATGCATGAGCGGGCCGACGCGAGGTCGGAACAGGACGGCTCCTGAACGACGGGCCGGCATAGTGCCCATCGCGCTTGCGCTACTTTCGGCGCTGTCCTACGGCGTGTCGGATTTTCTTGCCGGGGTCACGAGCCGTGCCTGGGACTCGCGACTGGTGACCGCGCTCGCGCAGCTCATCGGGCTGGCCACTGCGGTCATCGCCGTCCTGCTGTTTGCAGGCGCTGGCCCTGCCCTGCGGCCGTTGCTGTGGGGCGCGTTGAGCGGCGTGGGAAGCGCCATCGGTGTCCTGTCGCTCTACCGAGGGCTCGCCGTCGGGAGCATGAGCGTCGTCGCGCCGGCCTGCGGGGTCCCTGACTAGCGTCATCCCGGCGGCCATCGGGATCGCGCTCGGCAACAAGCTCACCGGCACAGAGCTCACCGGCATCGCTTTGACGATCCCGGCCATCGGTCTGATCTCGCGACAGCCGGCAACGACCGCCTCACCGACGAACCGTACGACAGGCATCGCCTACGGACTCGCCGCGGGGGCTGGGTTCGGGCTGCTCTTCGTCGCCCTCGATCAAGCCGGCACCGATCACGGCGCGTGGCCGCTCTTGGCCGGCCAGGCGGTCTCTCTGCTGCTCGTTTCGCCCTTTGCCCTGCGCGCATCTAACACGCGGCCATTCCCGATCGGCACACGCTGGCGACGGCCGTGATCGCCGGCGTCCTCAGCGGCGCAGCCAACCTCCTGTTCCTCCTCGCGACCCGCCACGGCGAGCTTGCCATCGTCGGGGTGCTCAGCTCTCTCTACCCGGCCGGGACCGTGCTCATCGCCCGCGTCCGGCTCTCCGAACAGTGGAGCCGCGCCCAAGCCGTCGGAATGCTGACCGCTGTCCTGGCAGTGATACTCGTCGCGAGCTGACGCGGCCGTCCCGCCGGTCGACTCATCCGCGGCTCGTTGACTGTTCGATGACAGCCGAGCTGATCTTCTGTATGAACTGATCCTCGAGCGGCTCGCGTGAGAACCAACGGCGGTAGAAGAGCGGCCCCAGCAGAGCCGCGATCATGGCCGCTGAATCAGCCGTCGCCGGTATCTCGCCTCTGCGTGCGGCCCGCTCGATGACTGCTCTGAGCGGTGCAGCATGGCCGAGCTGGATCCTGCTGTGGATCTCGGCGAACTCCGCGTTGCGTTCCGCAACGTCGCCGATCGACGGCAGAACCGAGGGTCACCGCGCTGTACCCGGCAGGTGAGCGATGTTCGTCAGGATCACCGTGACGCCGCCTTCGAGGCATCGATGTTTGTCAATCCCGGGGGTGCTGACCGCGATCCTCGACTCCGAACGGTCCCGCGTCAATCCGTGAGCAGTGGACGCCCCTGCGCAACGCGCTTTACCACGAGTCCTGCCATCCGGAAGCGCAGGCCGCGATCCTTCCCGAATTCCCAGCGCTTGCGCGAGCAACGCGATGTTGCTTATCTGATCTCCAGGCCGGTCGGACGTGGATCTGGCTCATCTGCCGCCTGATGCAGCGCTGGCATCTTCGTCCGCAATTTCACGGTGGCTGGCTTACCGTTACCGGTGCCGTTGCCTGTTCGCTTGCCGTTGCCTGTTCGCTTGCCGTTGCCTGTTCCCGTGCCGCTGACGGCTTCGTTGCCGTCCGGGTGAGCCTCCCCACCGCCATGCCCGTTCGCCTCAACGACTAGGTCGAAGTGCTCGTCGGCCGGCGCCTGGTCGGGCGTATCCTCCTCGGAGAGACCGTCGGCGATCGTGATCCGATCTCGACCCCCCTGCTTGGAGCGGTACAGGCCCGCATCGGCGAGCTGGAGCAGCTGCTCGACCGAAACTGCGACGGCCGTGTCGGTGACTCCGAAGCTGACCGTGAATCGCGGGTGTGCTCCGGAGCGTGCGGTCTGCAGCGAGTGCCGGATCCGGTCGAGCACCACCGCGGCGCCATGACGGTCGGTGCCCGGCAGGATGATCGTGAACTCCTCGCCGCCCCAGCGTGCGAGCAGGTCACCGTCGCGCAGAGCCGCGCCCGCGACCTCCGAGAACAGCCGCAGCGCCCGGTCGCCGGCCTCATGACCGTACGTGTCGTTGATCGCCTTGAATTTGTCGAGGTCGGCAACGGCCAGCGCGAAGGGCGTGCCCACGGCGAGCAGCTCACGGATCTTGACCTCGAGTGTCCGACGGTTGATCAGACCCGTTAGCGCGGATTCCCAAACTCGGATGGTTGCGCACTGATCGGCGCGGATGTGCCCGGGTTTGTTGAGGTTTCTGCCTGCGAGACTGCGTGGACAGGTGCTATTTCGCTGAGCTAGATTGTCGTA
>JAABUZ0100003503.1_pt1 | contig 23158 bp, 9 predicted proteins | sample 5562091 | NCBI WGS metagenome assembly JAABUZ01 (sample SAMN12813069, study PRJNA571459) | rock metagenome | isolation source: Antarctica rocks | place: Antarctica: Victoria Land, Linnaeus Terrace sud | collected 2015-12-21
CGCCTACGAATAATCCAGGCTAAACCGCTGAAGGGTGTACATACCGGCCGCGCCAGCAGTTTGGCGCGGCCGGGTTCATTGTCTGCCTCGTCTGCTTCTCAGCTTCTCAGGCCCCTGTTGACAGCACTCCCTCGCGCCGGGGTACCTCTGGATGACGGACGAGGAGTACAAGGCCGTTATGGAAAAGGCTTTCGACCTGTTCAGTCCGTATCGCAGCCCGCGCGGCGTCGCCGGAGAGCGGGAGCATGTCATCACCCTCTTCACCTACGCCGCCCTGACCCGCGACGACGGCCCGCCACGGACGGACTCAGAGGCAGGCTCACCGCGGACGGACTCGGAGACCACTGCAGCGTCTCCCCTGGCGCCCGACTCACCCCAGCCGCGCAATCGACGCACGATGATGGCAGGCGTGCTCTCCTACACGCGCCGCGACCTGGAGGATGCGGTGGCGCGCGGCGAACGCCTCGACCTCAACGTCGTGGGCGTCGTCGTCTTCGCGGACGACATCCCCGCCGACCTCGTCGACCGCGCGGTCGCCCGCTTCCGCCATCGCGGCGTGCTGCGGGCGTCGCCCGCGGTGCGCGAGGTCCTCAAGAACAAGGAGGTGTAGAGCAGGGAATACGCCAGGACGACTCAAGACACACGACGCGCGGGCCGTTGCAGCGGCCCGCGCGCCGAACCCCTCCTATCCTCCCATATCTCGCTCATACGACAGCATAGAGGAGCCTGTATGCATCCTACCATAACGCCCTCCGAAGGATCGGACGCGCTGGCGCGCCCCTCGCGCGTCCCGCGCCTGCTGATCAACCGCGACTTTGCCCTGTTGTGGGGCGGACAGGCCGTCTCCAATCTGGGGGATTGGGTCTTCAACACGACCCTGCTGCTGTGGATCGCGACCGGCCTCGCCCGCGGACAGAGCTGGGCGCCCCTGGCCGTCGGCGGCGTGCTGGCCGCCCGTTCCGCGCCCACGCTGCTGGTCGGCCCGCTGGCCGGCGTGTTCGCGGATCGCTGGGACAAGCGGCGCGCGCTGCTGTGGGCCGACGCCCTGCGCGCCCTGCTGATCCTGGCGCTTGTCCCCGCCTCCCTCCTGCTACCGGCCGCCTGGCAACTCGGCGCCGTCTACGGCGTGGTCGTACTGGCGGCGGTTTGCCAGCAGTTTTTCGATCCCGCGCGGCTGGCCCTCGTCGGCGACGTGGTGGCGGAGCCCGACCGGCCGCGCGCCAGCGGCCTGGAGCAGGTGACGTTTGCCTTCGCCATCGTCGCCGGTCCCACACTGGCGGGGCCGCTCTACTTTGGCCTTGGGGTGCGCTGGGCGCTGCTTGCCAACGCCCTCTCCTTCGCCCTCTCCTTCGCGGCCATCCTGCGCATCCATACTCCCGGGCCGACCACCGCGCCCCGGGAGGACCGCAAGCACGCGCTACGCGAGTTCGCGGACGGCCTGCGTCTGTTCACCCGCAGCCGCGCACTGCTGGCGCTGCTGGTCGCGGGCGTCCTGGTCATGCTCGGCAGCGGGGCGCTCAACGCGCTCAACATCTTCTTCCTGACGCGGAACCTGCACGCGCCGGCGAGCCTCTACGGTCTGTTGAGCGGAGCGACCGGGGTCGGCCCGGAGTGCGCCCCTTGACAACTCGCAATTAACAATGTTATATTTTTGTACATAGATACTAGCGGAGGGAGGTGAGGCCAGGTGGCGCAGGTGGGCATCAAGCAGCGGCGAGCGCGCGAACGGCAGGCGCTGCGCCAGGCGATCCTGGAGGCGGCGCGCGAGATCGCGGCGCGTGAGGGATGGCAGGCGGTCACCATCCGCAAAGTCGCGGAGCGCATCGAGTACAGCCCTCCCATGATCTACCAGTACTTCGTGAGCAAGGATGACCTCCTGCTTGCCCTCCTACGTGAGGGTTTCGCCGACGTGACGGCGCGGCTGCGCGCGGCGCAGGCCACGGCCACGACCCCGGAGGAGTCCCTGATCAGCGCGGCCGCGGCGTACTGGGCCTTCGCCTGGGAACGCCCCGAACTGTACCAGGTCATGCATGGGCTCGGCGGCGTCCCCTTTGGGACCGCGGACACGCCGCCCGAGGCGCGCGCGGCGTTCGCCGCCCTGCGCGACGCAGTGCGGCCCTTGGTCGGGGACGCGGCGCCGGATCTTGACGACGACGTCGACCTCCTCTGGAGCACGCTCCACGGGCTGGTCGCGCTTACTATGGCCGGGCGGATCGCCGGGGGGCAGCAGCGGGCGACGGGGCTCATGGAGCGCGCGGTGCGCGATCTCGCGCTGGCATGGCGCACCAGCAGGGACGGGTCAAGCGCACCCGCTCGTCCTCCGCCTTTGTATGAACTTAGTTAGAAGATAGATCAAAGAAAGGAAAGGCGGCGCCCGACAGAGGAAGTCGACGACGTAAGGGACGGAGCGCGTCGACGCGCTCCGTCCATCGCGCTCATCAGCACCGTTAGCGGGACCGTCGGGCCTGTGAGCGCGGGTCAGAGGGACAGGAGGAAGGAAAGGACGGATGCAGATGAATAACACGTTTGTCGCGCTGCGCGTCGCGGCGATCCTGGGCGTGGGCGTCGCCTACGGGACGGACGCCTTCTTCGCCCTCGTCGGACGACGCGCCCTGGGGCGTAGTGCCGAGGGCAGTATGGCCGAGGTGATGGGACGCCTGCACGAAACGGCCGACGCGCGCATGCCGGTCGTCGGCGCCGCGGGCATGATCGCGACCGCCGCCGTGGCCGTCGCCGCCGGTTCCGGCACGGGTCGGCGCCGCGGCCTCGCGGCCCTAGCGGCGCAGGCAGGGTTCCTGGGACTGTACATGGCCCTCTCCGCGCCGATCAACAAGCGGCTCACGGCGGCCGCCCAGCATGGCCAGACGCCCGACGACGCCCGCGCGCTGCAGCGGCGCTGGGACCGCGTCGTCCTGGCGCGCGTCGCACTGCTGGCCATCGCGCTCGGCTGCCTCGCCGCCGCCGAGCCAAACTACTACTAGCACCAAGGCGCCGGGGACAGCGACGCACGGGGTGGCACCTGGAAGACGTTCTGCCCTGCTCCAGTAAGCCGACGCTCTCCCGGCTTGTTGAGCCAGCACGGGGGTCGTCTCAGGCCGGGTAAGGGAGTGTATCTTCCTCTCAACGATGTGCCTGGAAGATGACGCGGTCGGGGAGGCGCACGGCGGTCAGCGCGCCGGTCGCATAGGCGCCCGTGTCGACGCCGATCTTGTTGGGTCGCAGCAGCGGCGCGGGCTGCTGCCAGTGGCCGAAGACGACGGGCTTGCCCCAATCGTAGTCGCTCTCCAGGAAGCCGTTGGCGCCCCATAACTTGAGCAGCCCCGGCGTGCGCCAGACCGGCTCTCCCGGCTTGACGCCGGCGTGGACGTAGTAGGCGTGCTCGTCCTCGTACTCGATCAGCGTCCCCTCCAGCCAGTGCCCCACCTCGAAGGGGATGGCGCCGCCAAAGTCGTCCCAGGTCTTGCCGGCGCCCCCGCCCTCCGGGACGCCTTTGAAGCGCACGCCATCCCAACGCGAGAGCCAGGAGTCCTCGTGGTTGCCGCGCAGAAAGACGGTGGCGCGATGGCTCCGGGCAAGCTCGCGCAATGCGGCGACCGTGGCCGCGGAGTCCTCACCGCGGTCGAGGTAGTCGCCCAGGAAGACAAGTGTATCCTCGTCGCGCAGGGGCAACAGGGCGAGGAGCCGCCGCAGCAAGGTGACCTCGCCGTGCAGGTCGCCGATGGCGTAGGTAAACGGAGCGTCGAGGGTCACAGCGCGACGACCTTGAAGCCTCTGACCGTCAGTTGCACCGCGTTACTCCAGAGGCCGACCCGTCCGCCGGCGCTAAAGCGATCATCCGTTGCGCCAAGCACCGGCTGACCGTCGATCAGGAGGGCAATGCTGGCGCCCTTCACCTCCAGACGATACGGATGTCGTATCCGGGCGTCCGCGATGGACGGTTAGCCTACTCATTATGAGCAATGAGCATAGTATAGCAGTCGCGGCTCCGGCGAGCAGGACGTAGGCTTCCCGCCCGCTACTTCGCTACTTTGCTACCCCGCTACCGCTCACTTGACATGTACGACTGTCAGTCGTACTTTAGTAGAGATGAGGAATTGAGTGATGCAACGGAGCGGACGATGAGGGATACGGCGACACGCAAACAACCCGGCAAAGCTGTGCGTAAGAATGAACGGCTCGAAGTGCGGGTCAGCCCGGTCCAGAAAGCCCTGGCGCTAGAGGCGGCCGTCCTGCAAGGGCGCACGCTCTCCGAGTTTGTCGCGGCCAGTGTCCAGCAAGCGGCCGAGCAAGCGATCCGTGAGCATAAGGTGATGACGCTGACGGCCGAGGATAGCCGCGTCTTTGCCGAGGCTTTGCTGGCCCCGCCGGCGCCCAACGAGCATCTGCGGGCGCTTGCCGAGCGGTACAAGCGCACCACCATCACGCCATAGATGGCATGGACTCCTATCTCTACGAACTGCTCGACGTCGACGCGCATGACCGAGCAGCTTTTCACTCCGGCGTCGATGCGTTAGACCGTTACCTGCGCCAGCAGGCGAGGCAGGACATGCGCGGCCGCGTGGCCACCGTTTATATCTAGCGCATGCCCACGGCGCCAACGATCCTGGGCTACTACACTATCAGTAACCTATCGATCGAGGCGCGCGACCTTCCCGCTGAGTTGGTGAAACGACTGCCGCGCTACCCCGTGCTCCCGGCGACGTTGATCGGACGCCTGGCCGTGGACCAAAGCCAGCGGGGTAAGGGGCTAGGCGGGCTGTTGCTATTCGATGCCCTGAGACGCAGCCTGGCGACGGGCATCGCCTCGCTTACCGTTGTCGTGGACGCAAAGGACGAGCACGCGCGAGCATTCTATGCGCACGACGGATTCCGACAACTCGGGTCGCATGGCGACCGCCTGTTTCTGGCCAGCAAAGACATCGACGCGCTACGATCGTAGCAGTCCGCCACGCGCCACTGCTGGCAGTTACGTCGTCACGTGCGTCACCCGCGGGCATTGTAGCGCGGACCGGGGTCGACATCGAGCACCTCGCGCCGTGGCGGGGCGAGGGCGTCCTCGTGGCAACACGTCCACGTCTGTCCCGACCGGACTCCGGGGACCGTGTTGCTGTCGGCGATCACGCCGTCCTGGTCCGAATAGTGTATGATAGTATGCGCGGACCCCTCATCGCTGTAGTTCACGGACTATTGGTCGTATTGAAATCAGGACGGTATGAGATGAAGATAACACACCTGGCCCGGCCGCTGGCCGTGGGCATGCTGGTGGCAGGCAGCGTCGTCGCCACGCAGGCGGGAGCACAGGCGCGGACAACGAACGCGGTTAGCGCCTACCGCTGCGCCGCCGGAGGATACTCATTGACGCCGCCGAGCGGATGGCTATCGGCGCCGAGCACCTCGACGGGCTGCAGTAAGACGCACAGTCAGAGCCCGACGTTCCTCAGCCGTGACCTCAAGGCCGGCATCGTGGTCATCGACGGGTTGACCACCCGCGCGGCCTCGGGTAGCGCGTTGGATACGGCGGCGCGACTGGGTTTTACGCGCAGCGGCACGGCGCTGGGCAAGCCGGTCGTCACGCGTCGCACCGTCAACGGCGTCGCGTTCTCGGTCGTCAGCGGGGCCGTACAGAGCGGCGGCAAGTCCTATCGCAAGCAAATCGCCGTCGCGGGCATCGGCAAGTTACTGCTCATCTACTACGGGCAGGTCGAGTCGGCCCACAACCCCGCCCTGAGCCGCGAATCGGCGCAGATCGACGCGACCCTCAACACGGTCCACTTCGCCACGCCCTGAACGGCGCGCGGCATCCCCGGACATTCGGGACGACAGGGAGCAGCCGGATTATTCCGGCTGCTCCCTGTCGTTTTGTCGTTCCGCGCTAAAAAGCTATGCTCTCCACGTTTAATAGATATGTATCCTAGACGGCTGCCGCCAATGACTGGCTCCAGTATAGGTCAAGGACGCGGCCGGCGGACACAAGACGACGGCTCCATGCACACAAGATGTCGGGCAGGTTAACGGGTCAGAATGCGGCATCCACAGGGGGCAAAGGACATCCGACGCGGGGACAAGACGGCTTCCGGCCGCGTCACGCTGGCGTCACGCCCTGATCGTATGATGGGTCCTGGACCATGCGCGGCCGGTAAGGCCGCAAAAGGAGTGAGCGCAAGATCATGTCTCGGTAGGACGCCTACTATGCCGCGCATCTGGCGCGGCCGAGTCGTGAATGGCGCCTATGTGTCCATCCGCGGTCGTATCCATACATCCAGTAGCGATGGGAGAGGTCGATGATACGCAGAGGCGTCGCGTCCCTGGTAGCCCGGTCCATGATGGTCGTTCTAATTGCCTGCGGCGGACCGGCCACCGCGTTCGCCGGCCGCGTCGGGGCCAGATCCGTCACGACGCCCGTCTTTGCAGTGGGTCATCGTCCCGCGGCGGCTATGTCGAGCACGGGTTCTCCGGCTACCAGCCCCGGACGAGGCCAGAACGCTCGCTCTCTCGCGCCGAACCTGAGCGCCGAGACGAACGCGTCGGCATCGGCGGCGAACATGCATTTCGTCGCGCCGCGCGGCGCAACCGGCCAGCCGACCCTGCTGCAATCGCTGCTGGCCACCCCGCGTGGCCGGGCCCTGCTGCGCCACACCTACGGCCCGGTGATCCTGGCCGCGCTGGAGCGCACCTACGGCCGGCGCCTGCCAGCCATCACCTCTAGCCGGAGTGGGCATCAACATCCACGTGAACATGGGAGTGCAAGCATCTCTGCCCGCATAGGTCAAGCCCCCGCCTTGTCGCGGGCCACAGAGCGCCCCATGGCGCCTACGGCGGACAGAGCAACGGCTACGAGTGGCCGTGCTCCCAGTTCGGCGAGCAGAGCAGCGGATGCAAGTGCCCGTGCGCTCAGTGTATGGTCCCAGATTATAAGCACCAGCGTCGTAGCGGACGACACGCCGGTGACTCCTACGGTGACGCTGAGCCTGTCCAGCGCCGCCGCCGGGACGACGATTGGCCTCTCCGGCGCCAACTTTGGCCCCAACGAGACGGTCGACGCGCTGCTCGACGGCGTCAACCTGACCGCCGCCTACTTGACCACTGACGGCACGGGAACCATCGTCAGTTCCTTTGGGCCAAGGTCGATCACCATTCCGCCTGGAACCGCGCCCGGCGCGCACACGCTGACTTTCTTCGGACAGACCAGCGGCCGGCGCGTCAGCGTCGGCTTCCGCGTCTATGCGCTGGGCGTGACGCCGAGCGAAGGGACGCCCGGCTCGACCGTGGCCATCACCGGCGCCGGCTTCGCCCCCTCGCAGGTCGTCACGCTGACGCTCGGGCTGAACAGCGGCATGCCCGAGCCGCTCGGGATCGGCGGGACCGATGCCGCCGGTACCCTGATGCCGCTCAGCGTCACCGTCCCCGCCACCGCGGCGGACGGGCTGCGCGGCATCACGGCCCAGGATGCCGCCGGCGAGCGAATCACCGCTCCGTTCGCGGTCATTGCCCCCGGCCTGAGCCTCAGCCCGTCCGCCGGGCAGATCGGCGACAGCGTGACCGTGCGGGCGGATGGGTTCACGCCCATGCAAGCGTTCTTCTCCACCGACGAGATCTACGTCTACATCGACAACGGCCAGGCAAGCCAGGCCATCCTGTCCTCCGACACCAGAGGCAACGTCAACAGTTCTTTCGTTATCCCCGCGTATGTGCAGTCGAACAACGGGGGGTCATACCTCCTGGGCACGGGGACGCACACGATGACGTTGGTCGGGCTGTACAGCAGCCATGTCGTCACCGGGACATTGCGCGTGTTCGGCATCACCGCCACGCCGGGCAGTGGTCCCGTGGGCGCGGCGACCCGCGTCACCGGCGGCGGCTTCACGCCCAACGAGGCGGTGACGGCCACGCTGGGCACGGCCACGGCGCTGGGGACGGTTGATAGTAGCGGCGCCCTGCCGCCGCTGTCCCTGACTGTCCCCACCAGCACGCCGCTCGGCGCGACAGGGATCACGCTGACCGGCAGCGCGGGGGAGCGGGCTACCACAACGTTCACAGTGGTGAGCGCGGGGCTGACGCTGAGCCCCACCGTGGCCGCGGCGGGCGCGCGCATCGCCGTGATGGGCGACGGCTACATGCCCGCCGCCGGCTACAACCCCGGCGAGACGATCTACCTCTACGACGACGGCGCCTACCTGGGCACGGCTACCGCCGACTACAACGGGCAGTACATCACGGGCTTCGGAGGCCTACTCAACACGACGGTGACCGTTCCGCCCGGCTATGCCCCCGGCACGCACACGGTCACGGCGGTGGGCGCCACCAGCGGCCACAGTTTGAGCGCGACCTTCCGTGAGCCCGCCGCGCGCGTCGCGCCGGCTGGCGGCACGGGAGGTGTTACCGTCAGCGTGCAGGGCGCGGGATTCGCCGCGACCAGCCCGCTCACGGTCAACTTCAACGGCGGCCAACTCACCGGCGCCACCACGACCGACGGCGGCGGCGCCTTCTCGCTCCCCCTGAGCATCCCCGCCGCGCAGCCCGCCGGCGTCTACCCGCTCACCGCGACGGACGGCATGGGCGCCAGCGCGGTGACGACCTACACCCTCTCCACGGCCGCGATCACGCTCACGCCTAGCTTCGGTACGGTCGGCCAGCAGTATCTCAACGTCGACATCGGCGGGTTCAGTGGCGACACCTACGTCGATGTCTACTTCGGCGACTGCGCCGGCAGCAGGCTGGTCACCAGCCTGTACCTGCCCAACGGCACGCACGGCCAGTTCAGCGTGCCCGACCTCGGCCTGACCGGCCCGGTCACGGTCACGGCCTACGGCCACCCCGACTACAACTCCGGCAGCGGCTGCGACGCCAGGACGGACCACGTGGCGCAGACGGTCTTCACCATCGTGCCCGGCCTGCAACTGGCCCGGACGACGGGCGCGCCGGGCGCGACGGTCGGCGTCACCGCGACCGGTTTCCAACCTGGCGAGAACGTCGACCTGCTGCTCGACGGCTCGACGGCCGGCGGACAGTATTTCTCCAACACCGGCTACGTGGTCGGCCACGGCACGGCCGACGGGTCGGGCCGGCTCAGCGCGGCCGGCGCCTCGTTCGTCGTGCCGGCGCTGATCCATGGCGTGGCCGTCGGGCCGGGGCCACACACAGTCTACGCCTACGGCCGCACCAGCCAATCCGTGGCCCAGACCACGTTCACCATCCTACCATCGACGCTGGATGTCCGCTACGTCATCCCTGTCGCCAGTTTCACCGGGGCCAACGGCGGCCAGGCCGGCGACGAGATCAGCGTGGTCAACGCGGGCGGGCTACCCACGGGCGACCGGCAAGTGCTGCTGTACTGGGATGGCGACAACCAAACGGGCCAGTACCTGGGCTCCGCCTACACGCGGCGCGTGCCCGCTGGCGCCGCGCCGGGGCTGCACCTCGTCGCGGCCTATGGCCTGCCGTCGCACACGCTGGTCGAGGGTACCTTCGAGGTGGTCTCTCTCAGCGCCTCCCCGGAGCGCGGGATGCCGGGCAGCGCGGTGACGGTGACCGCGCGCGGTTACCAACCCGGTGAGGGTGTCGACCTGACCTTCGCTAACAGCGAGGCCGGCACTCCGTTCTTCACGCGCTACGCCGCCACGGTCGGTACCGCCGTGGCGGACAGCAGCGGCGTGGCCACCTTCACCGTGACCGTGCCCCTGACCGTGCAGGGCCAGACCGTGCCCGCCACGGCCAACATCTTCACCGCGCGCGGGCGCGCCAGCGGCTACCTGGCCACCGCGCGCTACCAGGTCATCCCATCGACGCTGCTTGTGAGCCCGCCCGGCGGCGCGGCCGGAGATTATGTGCGCGTGAGCGCGCCGGCAGGCTGGTCCCCGGACGATACCTACGCGTTCTACTGGGATGGCGACCGGGCGCATGGCCTGTACCTTGGCGCCGGCGGGATCCCATTCGCGTTCAGGGCGCCATCGGCGACGCCTGGTCCGCACGCGATCTATGCTTACGGGTCGGTCAGCGGCGTGGTCATCCATGGCGTCTATCAGATGGTGACCCTTGGACTGACGCCGACCTCTGCGCCCATCGGCGTGGGGGGGGCCGCCCTGGTGGGCGGCTTTGCGCCCGGCGAGACCGTGACGCTGCTGTGGGACGGCACGTCGGGGAGCAGCCTCGTCGTCGGCAGCGCGGCGGTCACGACGACCGGCAGCGCCGCCATCCCCTTCACCGTCCCCAGCAACGCCAACGGCCCGGTTCACCCAGGTCCGCACACGGTCTACGCGGTGGGCCGCCAGAGCGGCGCCATCGTGGGTACGGCCTTCGGCGTGCAACCGGCCGCGCTTCTCTTCACGCCCGCGGCGGCCGGCGGCGGCGCTACCATCACGGTGGCGGGCGACGGCATGGTCCCGTATGAGCTGGTCCACCTCTACTTCAACGGCGACAACCGACGCGGACTCTACCTCGGCGAGGCGCTGGCCGACTACTTTGGCCACTTTAGCGCCTCCGTCACCATCCCGACCGGCTACCGGCCGGGCCAGCACCTCATCGCGGCCTATGGTGAGCAGAGCACGACCCTGGAAGAAGGGTCCTTCGACCTGCTCAACGCCGGCCTCGCCGTCGCCCCGGGCGCTCTGCCGCCAGGCGGCACGGAGACGGTCACGGCGACGGGCTTCACGGCCGGCGAGAGTGTCGGCGTCTACCTGGATGGCGACAACATCCTGGGCACGCCGGTCGCCGCGGCCACGGCCGGCTCAGACGGCTCGACCGGCGCGGTCACCTTCAGCGTCCCGCTGACGGCCACGCCGGGCACGCACACGCTCGCGGCCTACGGCAACACTAAAGGTGAACTCGCGGGCGCCACGTTCATCATCGCGGGCGTCGCCGCGGTTCCCGCGCGGGGCCAGGCCGGCGACAGCATCGACCTCGTCGGCGGCGGCTACCGTCCCTACGAGAGCCTGACGATCCTGTTCGACGGCGCGCAAGCCGGCATCCGTGTTGGATCAGGGGGCAATCAAGCCGCGCCCGACGGCACGTTCGACGGCAGCGTCACCATCCCCGCGACAGCGGCGCCCGGCCCGCACACGCTGCTGGTCATCGGCGACAAGGGCACGCGCTACAGCACAACCTTCACCGTGCTGGCGCTGGCGGTCAGCCCTGCCGTGGCCGTGCCAAGGGGCGACGTGCGCGTCTTCGGCGCGGGCTTCACCCCCGGCGAGACGGTCTACCTCTCGCTGGACGGACCCAGCAGCCCGCTGTTCCTGGCCAGCAGGACGGCCGGGCCGACCGGCGCGCTCTCCCCCACCCTGGTCATGATCCCCGACGGCACGCCGGCCGCCGCCTACGGCCTCTACGCGGTCGGCGCCAGCAGCGGCTTCGTGCTACACACGCCGCTGCAGGTGGCCACCGCGACGCTGACGCTGCGGCCGGCCTTCGGCCAGGCCGGCGACACGCTGCAGCTCAGCGCGGACGGCTTCTCCAACGGGGAACCGGTCGTCGTCTACCTCGACGATGTCTACCAATCCACCATCTACAATCAAAGCCTCACGACCTGTCCCAGCGGCCACGGGGCCTGCCTGGTGACGCCTCTTATTATCCCCGTCGGCACGGCGCCGGGACCGCACACGGCGCAGTTGTTCGGCTTCACCACGGGGCATGTCGTCTCGGGCGCGCTGCGGGTCTACGCCGTCACCGCGTCGCCGGCGCAGGGCGTGGCCGGTTCCGTGGTCCGCCTCGGCGAGTCCGGGTTCTTGCCCGGCGAGGCGCTGACCGTGACGCTGGGCCTGGGCAACGGGGCCATCGCGGTGCCGACCACAGCCGACGCCAACGGCACGGCCATGACCGTGACGCTGACCGTTCCCGCCGGCGCCCCGCTGGGTCCGCTGCCCATCCTGATCGACGGCGCGGCCGGTGAGCACGCCACGGGCGCGTTCGCCGTCGTCTCCGCCGCGCTGACCGCCAGCCCCAACGCAGCGCCGGCGGGCGACACGATCACGCTCTCCGGCGACGGTTATCTGCCGGGTGAGCAGGTGCTGCTCTACCTCGATGGGAGCGCGCAAGGTACAGGATACTATGGCCTCAACCCCGGCGCCGACGGCCGCTTCAGCAAGCTGGTAAAGATTCCCTCCAACGTGGCGCTGGGCGCGCACTGGTGGTTGGCCGTCGGCTACACGAGCGGCCACCGCCTGACCGCGCCGTTCTCGGTGGTGGCGCTGAGCGCGTCCCCCGCCGTGACCCATCCCGGCGCCACGATCCACGTCTCCGGCGGCGGCTTCAACCCCGGCGAGACGGTGGCCTTCTTCTTCGACGGCGACCCGTCGAACGGCCAGCCGCTGGGCACGACGACGGCCGCTGCGGGGGGCTTCGGCAACGTCGCGCTGACCGTGCCCATCACCGCCGCCTCGGGGCAGTACTTGCTCTACGCGTTCGGCGGGAGCAGCCACGCCCTGGCCTCGGTCGCCCTCAACGTGCAGGGTCCCCTCGACGTCAGTCCCAGCAGCGGTCCGCCCACCACGACGGTGCTGCTGCACGGGTCGGGCTTCACCAGTGGTGAGAACGTGCAAATCCTGCTCGACGGCGCCCTGATCTCCACCGCCTACGTCGATGCCGGTGGCGCCCTGCGCGCGGCGGTCGGGCTGCCCGCGCGCACGGCCTTCGGCACGCATACCCTGACCGTGCTGGGACCAAGCAACGGCGCCAGCGCGGCGGGCCTGTTCCGCCTCTATGGCATCGCGCTGGCGCCAGCCGGCGGCGCGGCGGGCAGCGGGACGCGCATGACCGGCGGCGGCTTCAGCCCCAACCAGAACGTCGCCCTGACGGCGGGCGGCCGCGGCGTGGGGTCTACCACGACCGACGCCGGAGGGACGCTCACGCCGGTGAACATCACCATCCCGGCCACGGCGACGACGGGCGTCATCACCGTCACCGCCAGCGATGGAGCGGGCGAGGTCGTGTCGACGCCATTCGCCGTGAACAGCGGAGCCGGCGCCGTCACCGTCACTCCGACCTCCGGTTGGGCGCCCGGCCACAAGTATCAGGGCACAGCGGGCACGTTCGACGTCAGCGGCTTCCAACCCGGCGAGTACGTCGATCTGTCCTATGACGTGGACCCCTCGGGCGACCCCGCGACGGGCGTCTCCGAGGGCGCTTCCCAGACCACTGCCTCCGGGACTGCCAGCGGCCCCTTCACCCCCGTGACGCGCGCCACGCCAGCCTATGGCATGGGCAGCGGGCCGCGCCGCGTCGTCGCGGTCGGCCGCGGCAGTGGCATCCGCGCCGAGACGACCTTCAACCTCATCGTGCCCACGGTCAGCCTGGGCGTCCGCGTGCTGACGCCCGGCGCCTCGACGATGGTGTCCGGCGCCGGCTTCGCCTCCAATGAGAGCGTGGCCATCTACCTCGACGACCCCAACAGCCCGGCCAATGAACTGACCGCGGCCACGGCGGACGCTAGCGGCAACGTCCCCGCCACGTCGATCACCATCCCGGCGGCAACCGCGACCGGCGCGCACACGATCTACGCCGAGGGCTTCACCAGCCACGGCGAGGGGTCGGCCATCGTGCAGATTGCCGTCGCCGGCAGCCTCACCTTTAGTCCGGCCGGCGCCCCCGTCGGCAGCCAGATTTTCCCCGCCGGCGCCGGTCTGTTGCCGGGCGAGGGGTTCGCCGTCTACGTCGACGGCGACGCCAGCAGCGGACTCGGCCCCGTGGCCACGGGCACGGCCAACGGCAGCGGCGCCGTGGCCTTCTACCCCTACGGCGTCACCGTCCCCGCCGGCCTCGCCATCGGGACGCACACGCTCGACATCGTGGGCCTGCAAAGCGGGACCGTGCTGAGCGGTCCGTTCGGCGTGGTCGACCTGAGCGTTGGCCGGCCCGCCGCCGCGCCGGGCAGCACGGTCTCCATCCACGCCGACGGCTTCAAGCCCAACGAACCGGTCACGGTGACCATCGGCGCCGCGCCGGGGACGGGGACCGCCGCGCTGACCACCACGGTGAGCGGGTCGGGGGTGCTCGATGGATCCTTCACCGTGCCCGCCATCGCCCTCGGCGGCTACGACCTCACCCTGACCGGCGCCGGCGGCTACCAGGCCACGACCCGCTTCGCCGTGGCGGGCCCCGGCCTGACCTTCACTCCGCCCGGCGCACAGAGCGGCGACAGCTTTGTCGCGTCCGCCACGGGCGACTTCGCGCCCGGTGAGCCGGTGCTGTTTTATTGGGACGGTGATGGGTCTAACGGGCTCTACCTTGGCACAACCACGGCGCAGGGCGGCGGGGGTAGTGGGGACGGCTCGGTCTCCAACGTCACACTGCAGGTGCCGAGTGGCGCGGCGGCGGGCGACCACACCGTGACCGCCATCGGCGCGCTGAGCGGCCTGACGGCCACGGGCGTCCTGCACGTCGCGGCGATCCGGCTGACGCCAGCCTACGGACAGGGCGGGACCGAGGTCGGCATCGACGGTGGCGGCTTCGGCCCCGGCGAGTACGTCGACGTCTCCTTCCAGGGCGCCAACACCTCCAGCGTGGCCGTGGTGCGGGCGCAGGCGCTGGGCAACGGGGCGATTTCGAGGCTCAACGGCTTCACCTACACCACGCCCATCAGCATCGCTGGCGTCCCGCTGGCCCCCGGCAACTATACCGTCACGGCGGTTGGCGAGTCGACCAACACCAAGGCCAGCGCGGCCTTCCACTACCTTGGCGTCAGCTACTCCCCGGCCGGCGTTCCCGCCGGCGCCCTCGCGGTGCATCTGGCCGGCTTCACGCCCAACGAGCACGTGCGCCTGTACTTTGACGGCGACCAAAATACGGGCGCGTTCCTGTCCGACCTCGCCACCGACTACAACGGCGCCTACCCGTCGTTCGGGCAACCTTTCGGCGGCGGGCAGAACGTCCCCGCCGCTGCGGCGCCGGGGCCCCACCTGCTGACGGCCGTCGGGGTGCGCAGCCACAGCGTGGTCACCACCACGCTGCAGGTCATCGCCGCCGCGCTCAACGGGCCGAGCTACGCGGTGGGAGCGACGGCCGGCGTCACCGCCACCAACTTCACGCCGGGCGAGCCGCTGCAACTCTACCTCAACAACGACTTCAGCCGCGGCGACACCACCAACGGCGACCTGGTGGGCACGGGCACGGCCGGCCCCGACGGCGCCACGTCGGCCTCGGCGCTGACCTTCACCGTGCCCGCGACGATCACCTATGGCAGCTACAACCGCACCGCGCTGACCCCCGGCCTGTACTACCTGACGATTTATGGGACGCGGGGCCAGGAGACCATCACGCTGCCCTTCGTGGTGGGCGCGCCCGGCCTGACCGTCCAACCAAGCAGCGCGCAGGCGACGCAGTACGTGTTCGTGCAGGGCAGCGGCTTCGCCCTGGGCGAGACGATCCTCCTCTTCATGGGGCCGGACCTTGCCCACGCCGCCTACATGGGCCTCAGCTTCAGTGCCGACGGACAAAGCGGTGGGCGCCTGTACCTCGGCGCGCCCGTGCCCAGCGGCCTGGAGCCCGGCCCGCAGACGATCTTCGCCCAGGGCCTCAGCTCCGGCATCACCCAGACGGTCCCCTTCACCCTGACCGGCATCACCTTGCACCCAGACGAGACCTACGCCGGCAGCGCGATCACCGTCGACGGCGGCAGCTTCGCCCCAACCGAACGGGTTAACCTCTACCTCGACGATACAACGACCTCCCCTGTCGGCGCCACGACCGCCGGCCTCGACGGCTCGTTCCGCGGCCTCGCCCTGACTCTGCCAACCACGCTGACCGTGGGAGGTCACACCGTCTATGCCGTCGGCGCCCTCAGCGCCTTCCAGGCCGTCGCGGCGCTGCACATCGATCCGCCGGCCGCGACGGCCACGCCCACCGGTATGGCGACCGCTACCAGCACCGACACGCCGGCCGCGACGCCGACCAACACCGCGACGCCCAGCCCCACCATCACAAACACGCCCGCCCCCACCAATACGTTGTTCCCCACCGCCACCCGCCCGCCGACGCGCACGCCCACCGCGACCGACACGCCCACCAACACGAGCACGCCCACGCCCACCGCGACCGGGACGCCCACTAACACGAGCACCGCGACGCCCACCGGGACGGCGACGGACACGGCCACGCCCAGCCCCACGGCTACGGCCACCAACACCCCGACCACGGGACCGACCGCCACCCCCAGCCCGACAGCCAACGCCAACGCCTGCCTGCAGGAGCGCCTCGGCGGCTGGTATTTCGAGTCCAGTACCTGTTCATCCAACCAGGCGACCAACGTGCGCGTCGTGCCGCCCTCCGGCCTGCTGCTGGCCGCGCCCATCGGTCCGCTCACCCTGCCCGGCACGCTGGTCGGTACCTCCTTCCAGCTCAGCACGCCGGTGGCCCTGCCGTCCCTGAGCATCCGGCTGGCCGGCTATACCCTCTCTGCCACGGGCGCCAGCGTGGACAGCAACGGCCTGAGCGTGCAAACGGCCGCGCTGACCCTGCCGACCGCGCTGGGCGGCGCCACGCTGACCGCGCGGAACCTCGTCTTCGCGACCGACGGCTCGCTCGGTGGCGCGCCCTCCCTCTCCCCGGACCCGCTGCACATTGCCCTGGGCAGCCTGGGCCTCGACGCCAGCAGCGTCACCCTGTCCGGCAACGGAGTCAGCGTGGGCACGCTCACGGTGACCCTGCCGGCCAACGCGGCGCCCAATGGCGGACCAAACACGCTGGTTGGGCACAACGTCATGCTCAAGCCGGACGGCAGCTTCGGCGGCGCCACGGCCTTGCCCGACGCCATGCTGGCCGTGGCCGGATTCACCATCAACGCGCGCACCATCGCGCTGACCAACGGCGGCCTGACCATCGCCAGCGCCACGTTCGCCCTGCCCGCCTCGCTCAGCGGCGGCAGCCCCATCACGCTGACCGGCACGGGTTTGCTGCTGGGGACTGACGGCTCCTTGGGCAACAGCCTGACCATCTCGGGCCAGGGCATCACCCTGGCCGGTTTCGCGGCCCAGACCACCAACATCATCCTGGACCGCACCGGCCTCAGTATCGACCGCCTGACCCTGACCCCGCCGACCGTCTTCAACCTCGCGCCCCTCACCGCCAACGGCGTCTACCTGGGCGCGGACGGCAGCATCAGCGGGACGGTGTCTATCCCCGGCACGCTGGGTTTCGCCATCGGCGGCTTCGCCTTCAACGGCTCGACCGTCACGCTCAGCCAGGCTGGCATCGGCGTGGGAACCCTGAACGTCACGTTACCCGCCGCCCTGGGCGGGACCACGCTGAGCGGCCACAACATCTTCCTCAACAGCGACGGGACGTTCAGTGGCGCGCCAGGGGCAACCCCTGCTCCCGCCCCCTCTGCCAACCGCGGGAGAGAGGTTACGGCCTTCTCCCCTCTCCCGCGCACGGGAGAGGGGTCGGGGGTGAGGGTTGCCGCGCGCGCCCCTGCCATGCTCGGCGATACCGCTGTCACCCTGGCGGGTGTGCCCGTGCTGATCCGCGGCATCACGCTCTCCACCAGCGGCCTCGGCGTGCGGAGCGCCACGGCCACGCTACCGTCCAGCCTGACACCGGCCGGCGGCAACCCGGTCACGCTAACGGGCAGCAACCTCGCGCTCAACACCAACGGCTCGTTCACGGGCAGCCTGACCGTCACGGGCCAGCGGCTTGCCCTGGCCGGCTTCGACGTGCAGACCACAAACATCACGCTTGACCGCAACGGTCTTGGCATCGACCGCCTGACGCTGACCCCGCCAGCGGCCTTCCACCTCGCGCCCATCGACGTGCTCAGCATCGCTCTGCACGCCGACGGCAGCCTCAGCGGAACCGTGGCGATCACCGGGCCTTTGAGCTTCTCTATCGGCGCCTTCGCCTTCAGCATCTCCAACATCACCTTGAGCCAGGCCGGCATCGGCGCCGGCACGCTCAGCCTCACGCTCCCGGCGGCCCTCGGCGGGACCACGCTGAGCGGCCACAACATCTTCCTCAACAGTGATGGCAGCTTCAGCGGCACGCCAACCGCGGGCGCATCACAACGCAGTGGTGCGCGGCGGGCCGGAGCGGTGAGGGCGGATGGACGCCCGGCGGCCACCCTCGGCGACGCCGCCATCACAGTGGCCGGCGTACCCGTGGTCATCCACAACCTGACCCTGTCCGCCTTGGGAGTCGGCGTCGACAGCGCCAGCGCCACACTGCCCGCGTCGCTGGGCCCCAACCCGGTCACGCTGACCGGCCAGGGCCTGATGCTCAACACCGACGGGTCCTTCTCCGGCAGCCTGATCGTCTCGGGCCAGCGCATCACGCTGGCCGGCTTCACCGTGCGGACGACCGACATCATCCTGGACGGGACGGGCCTCTCGATCGACCACCTGACGCTGACCCCGCCGCCGGCCTTTAACCTCCCGCCCATTGATGTGCTCGGGGTAGCCCTGCACGCGGACGGCAGTATCAGCGGCACGATCAGCATCCCCGGCACGCTAGGCTTCGCCATCGGCGGCTTCGCCTTCAGCGCCACCGCCGTCACGCTCAGTCAGGCCGGCATCGGCGCGGGCACGCTGAGCGTGACCTTGCCCGCCGCCCTGGGCGGGACCACGCTGAGCGGGCACAACATCGTCCTCAATAGTGACGGCTCGTTCAGTGGAGCTCCCGCGCTGGGCGACGCCAACGTGACGCTGGCCGGCGTGCCCGTAGCCATCCACGGCCTCACGCTCTCCACCGGCGGGATCGGCGCGCGGAGCGCGACGGCGACCTTGCCAGGCAGCCTGACCCCGCCCGGCGGCGGCGCCATCACCCTGACCGGCGCCAGTCTCTCGCTCAACACCGACGGCAGCTTCACGGGCAGCCTGACCGTGTCCGGGGCGGCCATCGCCGTCGCCGGCTACACGGCTCAGGCCAGTCCGATCACACTGGACCGCGATGGGCTGCGCATTGGCGCGCTCAGCCTGACCCTGCCCACCGCGTTCGGCGGCGCCACGCTCAGCGGCAGCAACGTGTCCATCGGCGCCGACGGACGCATTGCCGGGACGCTGACCTTCAGCCCCGGCACGGTCAACTTCACGCTGGGCGGCTTCGCCATCGCCGCCAGCGGGCTCAGCCTGGGCAGCAACGGGGTGGCCGTCGATACGCTGAGCGTGACCTTGCCCTCGGGCGGCACGCTGGCCGCGCGCGGCATTACCCTGCGCGCGGACGGTACCTTCGGCGGCAACGTGGCCTTGCCCGACACGACCTTTACCCTGGCCGGCTTCAGCATGGCCGGTCAGGGCGTGGCCCTATCCACGAACGGCCTGACCATCGCCAGCGCCACGGCCAGCCTGCCCACTGCCCTGACCGGCGGCTCGTCCGTGGCGCTGACCGGCAGCAACCTGACCCTGGGCGCGGACGGCTCACTCCGGGGCGCGCTGACCGCGCCCGGCCAGCAGTTCACCCTCGACGGCTTCGCCGCGCAGACCGGCGCCATCACGCTGGACGGCGGCGGCCTCAAGCTGGCCAGCCTGACCATCACCCTGCCAGCGGCCTTCGGCGGCAACACGCTGACGGCTAGCAACGTCGCGGTCGGCAGAGACGGCAGCCTCGCTGGGACGCTGGCCCTGTCTCCGGGGACGCTTGACTTCTCGTACCAGGGCTTTGCGCTGCACCTGGAGGACCTGTCGCTGGGCTCCGGCGGCGTCGGGGCGGGCCTGCTCGCGCTGACCCTGCCGGGCGGCATCGTGCCCAGCGGCGCGTCCAACACCATCAGCGCCCACAACGTCACGCTCAAGCCCAACGGCACTATCGGTGGGACGCTCGACTTCCCGGCGGTCCAACTGTCCTATGCCGGCTTCACCGTCAATGCCAGCGGCGTTGGCTTCGGGCGCAACAGCCTCAGCATCGCCCACGTCTCCTTCACGCTGCCGGCGGCGCTGCTGCCCGGCGGCGCGGCGCCGGGCACGCTGTCGGGCTCGCTGACGGTCGCGGCCAATGGCTCGCTCTCCGGCAGCCTGACCGTGCCCAACGTCTCGCTGACCCTGGCCGGCTTTAGCGTGAGCGCGCGGAGCGTGACCCTCGACGGCAACGGCGTCAACGCCAACGGCGTCAGCCTGGCCCTGCCCTCGTCGCTCAGCCCCGGCGGCGGCCCACCCATCACGCTGGGGGGCAACCTGCGCATCACGCCCAACCTGTCCATCCAGGGCACGCTCACGGTCAGCCCGGTCAGCCTCTCCTACAACGGCTTCACCATCGGCGCCGACGACATCCAGTTGGGCTCGTTCGGCATGGTGGTGGAGAACGCGCGCTATACGCTGCCCGCCACGCTGGGCGGCTCCACGCTGGTGGGCACGCTGCACGTCAGCCCCTCGTTCGCGCTCAGCGGCCGGCTGGAGGTCGACAACATCCGCTTCGACTACGACCTCTTCCACGCCTCGGCGGACAGTGTCATCCTGGACAGCAGCGGGATCATCGCGATCAACAACGCGTGGGCGGATCTGCCCGGTCTGGCCGACACGAGCCTGGGCGGCAACCTGACGGCCAGCCTCTCCGGCAGCGGCCTGCGCGTCTCCGGCCAGCTCACGGCGCGCAACGTCAACCTCAAGTACGCTGGTTTCGTGGCGCAGGCGCAGGCCATGACGCTGGACAACAGCGGCGTGGCCGTGGATGGGGCCAGCCTGACCGTGCCCGCGCTGGGTGGCAGCGACGGCGCCTCGGCGCCCTTCGTCCTGCGGGGCGCCTTGCACATCGACGCGGTCAACGGCTCCTACACCGTGAGCGGCCACCTCGACCTCGCCAGCGCCAACCTGTCGTTCTTCGGCTTTAAGATCGACGCTACCAACCTCAGCCTGGGCAACACCGGGCTCACCGTGGGCGCATCGACGCTGCACCTGCCGCCGCTCGACGGGCTCTCGCAGAGCACCATCACCATCCTGGACCTGCGCGTCACGCCCGACTTCCACGTCGCGGGCGGTCGTGTGCAGGCCGGCACCAACCTGGACTTCGGCCTCTTCGGGGCGCACATCAGCGCGCAGGGCATCAACCTGAGCGCGGACGGCCTCTCCGCCGCCTCGATCACCGTGGCGCTGCCCGACGCCCTCGGCGGCGCGGGCGATGGCTCGTTCACCCTGACCGACCTGGACATCCGCAGCGACGGCAACGTCAAGGCCACCGTCCCACCCTCGGCGGGGCTCAAGTTCACGTTGGCCGACTTCTCGATCAGCGCGCCCGGCGGCGCCACCTTCAGTACCACCGATGGGTTCAGGGCGCCGAACCTGACCTTGAGCCTGCCTATCCTGCAAGGGACCTTCGCGCTGACCGACCTGCGCTACGACGGCCATGCGCTGACGATCGGCGGCGGCAAGGTGACGATCCACGTCGATCTGCCGCCCATCAACGCCGGCGGCTTCAACATCAGCGCCTCGGCCGACCTCACCCTGTCGCTCGACCACGGCCATGTCGGCTTCGACCTTGTGGGCATCGGCGACGTGACCCTGGCCAGCGTTGGCAAGCTCCACGCCCTGCTGGAGGTGGGCACGGTCGACGACAGCCATCCGTCGAACCTCTACCGCGCCAAGCTCGACGTGCAGATCTTTGGCAGCGGCATCCCCATCCCGCCGCCCAGCCCCAGTTCGTTCCCCGTGCTGTACATCAACGGCATCAGCGGCGAGGTCGACATCACGGGCACGCACGGCCACCCCATCTACACCTTCGGCATCGGCGTGGACCTGGAGACCGTCGACGGCGGCTTCATCTTCCATGGCAACGGCCACGGTACCTTCTCTAGCGACGGCAACTTCGGCTTCGGCGCCTCGGGCACGATCTTCGAGTTCTTCACCATCGCCGGCGGCTTCTGCGTGCGCTTCGTGGCCATCCACGACTACGTCTGCCAGAATAGCCTGACCAACCACGGCGCGGGCGTGGACACCAATTTCAACTCCACTGGCCTCTACGCCGAGGTCAGCGGCGGCTACAGCATCTGCCTCGACAACTGCGCCAGCATCACCGCCGACGCCTACGCGCACGTGTGGATCGACTCCGACGGCCCCGAGATCGCCGCCAGCGCGAGCATCGCCGCCAAAGTCGACAAGAGCTTTATCGCCTGGGAAATCGCGCCGTGCGGCTTTAGCGCCCAGGCTGACGTCGAGTTGGGCCGCTTCAGGGACCTGACCGCGGGCGGGACGGCGCGCGGTATCAAGGGACGCATCGCCGCGACCGTGGACTGCGGCAAGCTCGTTCCCAACTTCCACTTCCACAAAGATATCTTTATCGATGACCACGCCGGCGTGCATATCTTCTCCGTCGACGACTACCAGCTGATCGACGACAGCAGCGGCGCGGCCTACCTGGTGACGCGCCTGCCCGATGGCGGCACGGTGGCGCGGCGGGTGCGCGCCCTGGCCGGTCCCCTGCAGGCCCGCCAGGTCACCGTCCCCCTGCGCGTCGTGCCCGGCCAGACAGACACAACCGTCACGCTGCTGTGGCACGGCGGCGTCCCCAGCCTGACCGCTCCCGATGGCACGACCTACACTCCCCGGACGCCAGGGGCCGGCAACTATGCGCTGGCCGACGCCGACCCGCGCGGGCTGCCGCCGGGCTTCACCGCCGGCCGGGGCCTCTACCTGCCGCGACTACGGCCCGGTCTCTGGCACGTCACCGTCGGAAACCTGCGCGGGGGCGAGGGCTACCACCTGGCGGTTGACCGCGCCACGCCCGACCCCATGCTGCGGGTCACAGCCCCCGCGCGCGGTCAGACGCTGGCGGCCAACCCCCTGGCCGTGCTACAGGGCACGTTGCGGGGGCCCAACATCGGGGCCAACCCGACCGTCTCGCTCTACTACACCGCGGCGCCGACGACGGTTATCCGCGGACATACCATGCCCAATTACGCCGGCCAGTCCATCGCTGTCGGCGTGCCGGTGCGCCACGGACGCTGGTCGTACCGCTGGGACACCAGCGCGCTGCCCGGCGGCGTCTACTATGTCTACGCCATGCTGGACAACGGGACCGGCCCGGCCGTCAACGGCTACAGCGCGGGCACGGTTCGGGTGGTACAGCCGGCGCGGCCCGACGTCCCGCGCGACGTGATGGCCGTGCAGCAGAGCGGTCGGCTCACCGTGACCTGGTCGCCCCCGCGGCGCGCCGGGATCGTGGCCGGCTACCGGCTGCACTGGCGCACCAGCGCCATGCCGGCGGGCCGGTCCTACACGCTCGACCTGGGCAACCTGCAGAGCGACAGCATCAA
>JAABUZ0100003504.1_pt1 | contig 23157 bp, 24 predicted proteins | sample 5562091 | NCBI WGS metagenome assembly JAABUZ01 (sample SAMN12813069, study PRJNA571459) | rock metagenome | isolation source: Antarctica rocks | place: Antarctica: Victoria Land, Linnaeus Terrace sud | collected 2015-12-21
CAGAACATTTTACGAATCCCTTAGAACTGCTATAATACTTGTTACACTTTTGCTTCTAAGTATCTGATTGTTTCCCCTTCCATGCTAAAATAATCATTATTTAATAACCCAATCGCTTCAGGGCTGTCCCATGAATTTCGATAAACTTCGCCATTAATTCATCGTTGAAAAACTTCTTTGACTCTCCTACTTCACCCTTACGAAAAAATTTTATGCTCAAATCACTATTAACAATATCTTCAAACAATATTTTTTCTTGTAGGCTTTCATAAGCTTTCAATTTTTCAAATTCCGATGCCTTAACCGCAGCAATGACAGCATCATAATCTACGTTAATACCCGCAAACTCTAATATGCGAGTTAATTCTGCAACTGTATTTACCTTCATATCTTCATACTTTATTAAAAGGAATCTTTCTGATGCGTTGTTCACCCATTGATTTACATGGCTACTCCATATGGGTAAATTATCCAACCCTTGATTATTAAACATTTCCAGAAAATCTTCAAATCGGGTTTCCTTGCTTATTCCTCTAAACTTCTTAAAATGAAAATAGTACGATACAGCAACATCCCGTCCATCTCGAACTAGGTAAACCACTCGACTAAAAGCCGGTGTAAATGACCAGTGACTTTGGATAAATCTTGGTCGCTGTATTTGACTGCATTGTTGCGGATTGTAATCAATATCTGGCACAATATCCCGATAAGAGTTAGGAAAATCCCATCGATTACCACTCAGATAGTTGCCAATTAGGAAGCGTAGCCAAGTTTTACCTGATTTAGGATAAGAAACCAAAAACACGTCATCAGGGAATATCTCAAGTGGTATTTCTTTGGTAATTAAGGCTGTCATATGTCTACGCTTTTCCTAAAAAAGTTAACATTACTTTTTCTAAAGGCTTGATTCTGGCTTCAAAATATCTTCTACTATCATAGCTTTGGCTACGATTACCTGAATTGGTTGATATGGTGAAGTTAAGAGTGCTCATGTGCGATCACTACAGGGTGGGCATTGCTATCAGAGTAATCAAGACCTTTTGACGAACAGGTAAACATCATCGCGCTCCTAGCTTAATTTTAACTGTTGAGTTTTCTTGAGTTGGCTCACTATGGCAGCAGGCTCTTTAGTATCAGCGCCAATCATTGTGCTTACAACACTAAACCTGATCTGTTTTTTGAGCATTGTCCCTCTACCTACCCAGAGATGTTAGGAAATTTGACTATAATATTTTTTGGTAGGCCTTATATAATTTATTTACATAATTATCCATACTAAATAGCTTGACCCTTTCCCTTCCAGCCTCTGAAAGTTTTGCTCTAATTTGGGGGTAGTTGATCAGCTCCTCTATCTTTTTTCTGATATCATCTACATCATAAGGATTGACATAAAGTGCAGCATCTCCACATATCTCTGGTAAAGAAGCGACGTTGGATGTTATGACTGGACATCCAAAGTTCATTGCCTCAAGAGGTGGTAGCCCAAATCCTTCATAAAGGGATGGAAAGACCAAGCAGTATGCCCCTAAGTAAAAGTACTTCAAATCAGTGTTAGAAACGTAATCTAATATCTTGACTTTACGCGGAAAGTTTTTTCCAAAAATAGCTTCTAACTTTCCGATCTCACCTTCCCATAACCAACCTTTTTTACCAACAATTACAAGCGGCATATCCGTATCTATTTCTGCATATGCATCTATCAATCTCCCTAAATTTTTCTTTGGTTCTATAGCTCCTACAAATAAAATATACTTTTGAACTTTTATTTTATGTCTTTTCAAAAAAGTAGCTATTTTATCCTCTTCAATCATAAAGGGGTTTAGTACTATAGGTTGATAAGTAACATGAACTTTATCTTGAGCCACGTTAAAAATATTTAAAATATCTTCTTTTGAGTTCTCAGATACAGTTATAATTAGTTGCGAATCTTTGATGCTGTCTTTAATAATTGAATAAAATGTTTTTTTATTGTCTAACGTGGTATAAGGAAGCCTAAGTGGTATTAAATCATGAATAGTTGTAAGCTTTTTTGCTCCTCTTATCTTTATAGGAAGTGGATACGTCGAATGCCATATATCTATTTTTTTAGGAGTAGTAATCTCTGTCTTAAGTCTAAAATTTTTATGCAGAGTGTTAGCCACTAAATAACATGCTTTAAGATTAAGTATTCCTATAGAGTTTATGAATTGGTTGTTAAATTCACTCTTGATGATGAGTTCACTGGGTTCTATCCTTCTTGCTTTGAAGAAACCACTGACTCCTTTAGCCATGGCTTTTAGCAAGCTGATTTTATCAAAACTTCCGTTTTGGTTGTCAAAGAATAAAACTTCATTTAAGATTGGATCGCTACTGCTACTACTGCGACTGAATAATACGTCTACATTTGCTTCCAGGAGATTTAACGCTTGGGTTAAACTAATGCCATAAGTCTTTATGCCTGTACCTTTTGCAAGTTCTATGTTATACCCATCTACAAGAACGTTTATTCCTTTTAAATTCATCAATAATTCGCCTCAATATCACAGTTAAACCTACTCTGTTTCTACGGACTCAAGATAATGTTGAACTGCCGTTGCCGTACTACCTACAAGCTTGATCTTACCTTTTTCCAACCAAACAACTCTGTCGCAAGATTGCAATATAAAAGTTAAATCATGCGACACAACTAAAACCGTTGCATTTGCCTCCCAAAACTTCTCAATCCGCTGCTTGCATTTATTTCTAAAACTCTGATCTCCTACAGACAGCACTTCATCTAGAATCAGAATATCCGGTTGGACATCTGTTGCGATCGCAAACCCCAACCGCGCTACCATCCCTGAAGACAATGCCTTCACTGGTACCAGCGCATACTCCTCCAACTCTGCAAACTCTAATATAGATGACGCTCTTGCTATCATGTCTGCCCTGGAAAACCCCAGCAGCACTCCATAGAGGAGGATATTGTCCATCACTGTAATTTCTGGATCAAACCCCGCCCCTAATTCAATCAGCGGGGCAATCTGCCCCCGTACCCGCACCGATCCTTTTGTCGGTTTCAAAATGCCACAGATGACCTTCAGCAACGTTGACTTCCCAGCGCCATTCGCCCCAATAATCCCGATCTTGTCCCCAGTTTTCACCACCAGGTCAATTTGCTCCAGAACTAACTTCTTTGCAGGCTGGCGGTATTTCCCCTCCAAAACCGACAAAACAGTTTTCTTGAGGTCGTAAGAGAACTCCTCCTGCGTCCGTCGCCACAGCGACACCTGATCCAGGCGAATAACTTCCATTTACAGCAAATCCATAAACTGAGGACGCAACCAGTGAAAACAAGCCCACCCCAACGCAAAGATTATCACACCACTTAGTAACGCCCCCCAAATCATGGTTAAATTCGGTGGTAACCCCGACAACGCTATCTGACGAATGCATTCAATAACCGGTGACAACGGATTCATTTCCAATAAAGGTTTCGCCCTAGGTGGCACGATTGCTGCTGGATAGAACAAAGGAGTGCTAAACAATATCACAAATACAACTAACTCATAGAAGTAGGATAAATCTCTAAAAAATACATATAAAGCACTTAACAAGAATCCAACACCGACAGAAACCAAAATCAGAGCGAACAATGGCAACAGCAGGGCTAAGACACTGACTAAACTTTTAGAAGTGATCAGCGTCACAATTGCCAGTAATGGTACCACCCCAATCGCCAGCTGAAATATATTCGCTGTAATCATCGACACCGGGAAAACACTCACCGGCAATCGAATCTTATTCAAAAGTGCCCCATTAGCCACCACACTAACCAACGCCTGGGACGTCGAAGCCGAGAAAAAGTTGATGACGACTAGCCCTGTAAAAGCTGCTAACATGTAATTGACTAGGGAGTTGCCATAATATTGCGCAAACGCCTGCCCAAAGATCGCAGTATATAACCCCGTCATCAGCAACGGATTCAACAGGGACCAAAAGATACCCAGCAACGAGCCGCGATAGCGCACCTTCAGATTCCGCGCCACCAATACATGGAGCAGCTCCCAGTAGCGCCCCACCTGCGACAATAATCTGGCTTTAGATTTCAGCGACAACCTGGCGGTAGATTTTAGCGAGACAGCCATACCCAAACACCACTCCAAACACCACTACAGACCAGAGCAATTTATCCAGGTATTCTACCCTATGCGATGGCTTCGCCAACGCTTCCTTTGTACGCCACCACTCCAACATTCTGACGCTACAGGTTTCCCACGACAGTCATAGGCTCGAAAAGAAGTCATTTAAACTCCTGACTCCTGACTACTGACTCCTGACTCCTGACTACTTCTTCGTAAAGTCCCCGATTCAGCTACACTGGGTCAAGGTTGAGTGATCGTGAGTTGGAATGGAAATCGGACAACAAGTCAAAGTCTACCGTTTGAGAGACCGGGTTTCTCCCCCCATCGTCAAACGGCTGGGGCAAATCGGTACTATTAAAGGCTTTAAAATGCTCGATGGTAGTAACGTTGGCGTGGTGGTTCAGTTTGAGGACAACTATGCCACCTGGTTCTTTGAAGATGAACTCAGAACTATGCAGTAGGGGTGAGCTTTGGAATATCTCCCCCGCATGGGTACTTAACCAGACATTGTCAAAACCGCCCTGTTAATTAGAACCGCTCAGGAAATCAAGTAATGGCCCTGATATTGACATTTTTGGGCAAAGGTGGAACCGGACGCACCACAATGGCGATCGCAGCTGCGAAACAGTTGGCTAGCCAGGGTAATCGGGTGCTACTGGCGGGGCAGGATACCAGTCCTGCCTTCGGACTCTTAGTAGGGGCAACTCCCAGCCCTGACCCTCAGGAACTGGCGTCCAACCTCCAAGTCGTGCAGCTCAAAACAACTGTGCTTTTAGAACGCAGTTGGGAAGAGGTGAAAAACCTGGAAGCGCAATACCTCCGTACACCCTTAATTAAAGAAGTTTACGGTCAAGAACTAGGCGTATTGCCAGGCATGGACAGCGCCCTGGTACTCAATGCCATCCGGGAATACGATGCTGGCGGCAAATATGACGTCATCGTCTACGATGGCACCGGCGACTCCTCCACACTGCGGATGCTAGGGATGGCAGAAGATCTCAGTTGGTACATCCGCCGGTTCGGTAAGTTACTGGCAGATTCTGACCTTGGTAAAACGGTTTCACCTTTTATCCAACCAGTTGTTAGCACCGTTTTCAACGTCGGCTGGACTGGTGATAACTTCGCCCAACCTACTAACAAGGTTAACAATCTCTTGGATCAGGGTCGAGCCGCTCTTGCTGACCCCAAGCGCGTCGCCGCCTACCTTGTGACTACTGATGACCAAGCTGCCGTTGCCACCGCCCGTTATCTTTGGGGCAGCGCTCAACAAGTGGGTTTAACCGTTGGTGGCGTCATCCTCAACCACGCCGACACAACTGAAACCGTGTCAGATGAGTTTTCTCCCCTGCCGGTTAGCGCCGTTAAGAGTTGCCCAACTGGTGACTGGCAACCACTGATGGATGCCCTGCCCGATTTCACGCAAGCAGAAAAGGCTCCCAAACCGCTTGAACTCGACATTCCAACTCGTCAGGTGCGCCTGTTCCTACCCGGAATCGACAAAAAGCAGGTCAAACTCACCCAGTCTGGCCCCGAAGTCACCGTGGAAGCAGGCGACCAGCGGCGGCATATCCAGCTACCCCCAGCCTTGAGTGGCAGAACCGTTACCGGTGCCAAGTTTCAGAATGGTTATTTGACGATATCGTTTTAGTATAAAGTCAAGTAGGCCCTATGTCCAACCCAACCCCCTCGCAATTCCCCCCAGACCCCAACGGTGCGGCTCTTGACCCGACGCCAGCCCAGATAAATATTAACCCCGATTTGGCAGGTCCTCTAGCTCCCAACCGCAGTGCCAAAATGCGGCAACTGCTGGGCATGAAAGGCGCGGCACCTGGGGAAACCTCTATCTGGAAAATCCGCCTTCAACTGATGAAGCCGATCACCTGGATTCCCTTAATTTGGGGCGTCGTGTGCGGCGCGGCTTCTTCCGGTCAGTTCAAATGGACGCTGGAAAACGTGTTGATGTCGGCTACTTGTATGCTGCTATCGGGACCGTTACTGGCGGGTTATACCCAAACAGTGAATGAGTTATATGATCGCGACATCGATGCGGTCAACGAACCCTATCGCCCCATCCCCTCCGGGGCAATTTCAATTCCCCAGGTCGTCACCCAAATAAGCGTGTTGTTAGTAGCTGGGATTGGCGTGGCATATGCCCTTGATCGCTGGGCTGGTCATGAATTTCCCACGATGACGGCTTTAGCCCTAGGCGGTTCATTCCTAGCATACATCTATTCGGCTCCACCTTTGAAACTGAAGCGCAACGGCTTTTTGGGCAACTATGCCCTCGGTGCCAGCTACATTGCTCTGCCTTGGTGGGCAGGTCATGCTTTGTTTGGCGACCTGAATTGGACGATAGTAATTGTGACGCTGATCTACAGTATGGCTGGGTTAGGAATTGCCGTGGTGAATGATTTCAAGAGTGTGGAGGGCGATCGCCAATTTGGGTTGAAGTCACTACCCGTAATGTTTGGCGTTACCACCGCCGCTTGGATCTGTGTGGTGATGATTGACCTGTTTCAAATCGGGATAGGTGCTTATCTAATCACCCTGCACGAGAACTTGTACGCCGCAATTCTACTGCTGCTAGTTATCCCTCAAATCACTTTCCAGGATATGTATTTCCTGCGCGACCCTCTGAAAAATGACGTCAAGTACCAGGCAAGCGCCCAACCGTTCCTAGTCCTGGGTATGCTTGTCGCTGGTTTGGCGCTGGGTCATGCAGGAGTTTAGATTTTCCACGCACCTTGAAGGAGTCGCCATGTTACAACTACTGTACCCTCTTATTCATGCTATTCAACCGTTTTTAGTACCAATTTGCTTTTTCTCGGCTTGGACGTTAGTCATTCTCTTTGCTTGGAGTCTATGGACTACAATCCGAGACAGCGTCAGCACAACCAAGCGAATGCATCAAATCCCCTGCCCCGACTGTCAATTTTTCACTGGCGATTACCGGCTCAAATGCACGGTGCAGCCCTCCATTGCCACTTCTGAGGACGCGATTAACTGTCTGGACTATCAACCGAAGACTAATCGTTTACTCTACTAGGTAAAATACCGTGTAGGCGTTCCACTAAATGCTGGTACAAAAACTCAACGCCTGTGCCGAATTCATTGCTGGGGATAGCACCCGCTTGCGAGAACTGCTACACCCCGACAAGCAGGCACTGGCGTTACGCTACAGTTTGGCTCATGCGACTCTGCCAGTGGGGGAAACTTCCCAACCCCACTCGCTGAAAACATCCGAAGTCTACTACATTCTCAGTGGCAGCGGGGAAATGCATATCGGCGATGAAACTCAACTGGTTGAACCAGGTGATGCGGTTTACATTCCTCCCAATGCCCGACAATTTATCCGCAGTTGTGGCAGCGAACCGCTGCTGTTTATCTGTATTGTTGACCCAGCTTGGCGAAAAGAAGATGAGACGGTCTACGAGGAGTGAGCAAAGGCGATAACTTGAGAATACACCAAATCGTCAACGTGTGGGCATGGTCGTTGATCTTCCTGGTGTATACCTTACCTGCCCATGCTCAAGAGATATCCAGGTATAACTCCCAAGGTTTACCGAGTCAACTATGACTGAGACACCAACCTCAATCACTCTGCCGCCTCAATTTCCAGACCATACCGAACTGCCGGAGTCTGATGGCACGTTTGTGAAAAATTTTCAGGAGCATCCCCAGAGTCTGATTCTGACTGACTCGATTGGTTCAGTCTTACAAGGACTTCATCCCGATGGGCAATACTGCATCGGTCAAGACTGTGGCATTTACTGGCGAGAGACTTATCCACCCGAAAAGGGAGCCCAAGCCCCTGACTGGTTCTATGTCCCTGGCGTACCGCCTTTGTTGGGTGGTAAGATTCGTCGCTCCTACGTGTTGTGGCGCGAGTATATTGCGCCGCTGATTGCGCTGGAGTTTGCCAGTGGAGATGGTAGTGAAGAACGAGATCAGACGCCTTTATCCAACTCTTGTGATGGAATAACTACCAAGCCCGGTAAGTTCTGGGTGTACGAGCGGATCGTGCGGATTCCCTACTACGGCATCTATCAAGTCAACAATGGAAATCTGGAGGTTTACCACCTGGTAGATTTCTCCTATCAGAAGTTAGAGCCAAATCAGCGGGGTCACTATCCTATCCCGCCAATGGGAGTGGAACTAGGACTATGGGAGGGAACCTACCAGAATCAACCGATGCTCTGGCTACGGTGGTGGGATTTGCAGGGCAACCTGTTGCTGATTGGTGACGAGCGGGCAAAGTTGATGGAGAAACAGTTAGAACAGGAGCAGGTTCTTCGGCAGCGGTTGGCAGAGCAGCTAAAATCCCTTAGCCCTGAGCAACTCAAAGCTTTGGGGATTAACCTTGATGATTTGGATTGAAGAAGTTATGGGGGCGGGGCAATCGCCGTATTAGTGCGATCTACTCACTTGCTGCGATATCTGCCAACCGCCGATCGCCTCCACCAGGTTCGGTCTTATGGGGCGTGCGTTAGTGTAGTAATCTACAGGCGTACCGAGTCTGGGTTCTCGTAGTGTTCTACCAAATCAGCCAGCAGTTCTAGCTGGCGCTGGGTGAAAGTCTGCCGCCGCAAATAAAGGGTCAAGAATTGCCTCTCGAATTCGTCCAGGTCGTCTCGCTTCAGCAGCCTAACAACTCGCTCTGCCACTTCTACAAAAATAGGCGTGGGATTGTCAAGCATTTCAAGGTCAGAGGGAGAAAAACGCATCGTTTTATCAGCAACAACTAATTCAACGCTACCTAAACGCCCAACACTTTTGACTATGCCCCAACAACCGTTCCACTGTCGGTATTCCTGCCCTGCTGACTTGGGGCAATCAATTAGTACAAAATCCCCTCGCTTGTAGAAAGACTCTCGCGGTGTGGGATCAATGGTTCTAGCCAGCGCTTGCTTTGTAAGTACTTTCTATCATCTGGTTCAACTCCTCATTAGGAGCCGGAACCTTGACTAACTCATTGCGATAAAACCGCAGATGTCTCCACTTTTCCTCGTCAAGCTGCACGGTAATCTCATACTTTTCTACCCGTGTCACCGCTCCTCGCAAACCATCCCAAGTTGCGTTGCCATTATGGGTTCGCACTTCCACCCACTCACCTAAGACAAATTCTTGGTCAACAGTTGGTTGGGGAAGCGCAGATTCTTCCGATTCGTTTAAAGTCGTGCCAAGAGGGATATCTACAACTTTTGACTTTTTACCATTGCGCTTCATCTTTCGCCCTGCAACCAGCCTTTTGACCTTGGCGTGGGTGATTGATTCGCCCTGGTACGCCCGTTCCAAGGCTTCGCGCCGAACTTCATCAGGCGTTGACGGGGCGGCAAGGAGGTAGAGAGCAGAGGGGGCAAAGTTCAAATCGGAAAAATTTTCCGATTTGAATGCTTCTGCTACCCGCATAAATTGTCGTGCTGTTCGGTCTGTCCACTCAAACTCTAAACGTAGCCACAAGCCAAACTTACCGTGACCTAAACGCTCCTTGACATCTATCAGCTTTTGCCCAATCTCTATGATGTCTTGAGCGGTGCGCCGCATCCGCTCTTTAATCTCTCTAGTGTGTTGCCGGACTAAGACACGAGTTTCAATGTCAAGGCTGGCGTAATCAAACGAAACCTCAACCTCGCCGACAGCGTTGTCGGCGAACAGGTTATAATCTTTCATGTGCTGGAACCTATCGCTTAACTTGTTCGGTTCTAGTCCCGATGACTGTTGCCAGCAGTGCGATCGGGATTTAATATTTCTATCTTCTCATGAATTCCCCTTGTGCACCAAGCGTGTGAGTTCTATTCACGAAGCCGACACCTTCTGTGATATTCTCCCGTGCCAGTTCAGCTGCGTAGGTAAGCGCTGCACGAACATCTTCCAGCGTTAGTGAGGGATAGTGAGCAATAATCTGCTCAGGCGTTAAACCTTCTGCTACGGCATCCAGAATAATCGCAATGTAAATGCGCGTCCCCCTGATACAAGGTTTTCCAGCACAAACCGCAGGGTCTATGGTGACGCGATTCATTAACTCTTCATGGGTCATTGGCAACCTCTCAAGCGCCTCAATATTCAAACATTAGTGCTTCTAGGTGAGGTAGAATGACTCTACTACTTATCCAACTTTTCTTGGACTCACGACCGATTGCACGAACGGTTGAAACACCGGCACCAGTTCAGGTCTACTGACAACTAGAGTGGGGTAAGAGCGATCGCCATAATCCTCCCCAGCTAACAAAGGAAACACCGGTGACTCCAGCGATACCCAGGCGCCACCAGCTGCCTGCACAATCACCCAAACACCGGCAATATCCCAAATTTTAGGCGTGGACTCGACCCCTCCTAGGGTGGCACCAGCAGCAACGGTGAGGAAGTTGTAGCTGGCAACGCCTAGCATCCGAATCTTGCAGGGAAATTCTTTCTGTAATATAGACGTACTACGAGAGCAGATGCTGAAGAAGTGATTCTTGCTAGGGGAATCAGTGCTGGTATGAATCGGGCGGTGGTTCATAAATGCACCTTTGTTTGATCCGCTTAACCCAGATGAACCATACCAATAGCCGTGAAAGGTTTGTGCCAGTGGCGGCAGGTAAACGTAACCAAAAACCGGTGTACCTTGGTAAAGTAACCCCAGTGAAATCCCCCAGATGGGAATCCCCCGCGTAAAGTTGGTCGTGCCATCCAAGGGGTCGATTACCCAGCACCATTCGGTACCAGGAAAAATGTGTTGGTCTTCTTCGCTCAAAATGCCATGGCTGGGAAATGTGGATGCGATCGCATCCCGAATTTCCTGATCTGCCCACCTGTCAGATTGTGTCACCAGGCTCCCATCGGCTTTTTCTGAAGCCTGCACCTGTCCAAAATCTTGCAACAACCGGGTTCCCACTTTTGCAGTGGTGGCTTGGGCGAAGTCGAAAACTTTTGAAAAGAAATCATTCATTAATCTAGTTCCCCTTCCAGGACAGATGCGATCGCCTGCTCTGCATTCGTACGGAATTCTGCCACATTCACCCGGTTGAGAAACCAAATCGCCAGTACCATTCCCACTGCTTGGGGTACAAATACAATTCCATAAGCTAGCACAGGGGCAGAAAATAGACTTCGACCTACATCTAAGAGTAAACCTCCTGTCACCACTGCTATTCCTCGTGCTATCGCCTGAGCCAGTCCCCAAGCAGCAACAAACGTGCCTGCGGTTTCAGCTGCCGTTAGATCAAGCATCAAGCTGACTACTGCTGTGGTTGTAACACCTGAAGCCATACCAAATAATAATAACCCTACTTTTAGCAATGCCGGATTGTGGCTGAATCCCGATAGACCAATCAATACAACGCAGATTGCGACCAATAGACATCCAAGTCTGGCAGTTCTTTCCTTCCCTAGGCGAGGCACAATTAAAAAGCCAGTTATGTTTAAGCCAATCAGCGTACCTATTCCCCCGAATGAAGGTAACGAAGATGTTTCAGGAATAGACATCCCAAACACATTGGCTCCATAGGGTTCCAAAACTGGCTCCTGAATAAACAAGTTAATTGTTACCACCAGTAAAAAGGTGAAAAACAGACCGGTTTGGGGGTTGGCAGTCAGCACTCTTAGAGCATTACCAAGAGTAATTCTATCTGACCGATTGACCATCTTTGAACGCAAGGAATAGCGCGAATACTTTTTCTCAACGCCAACCGTCGCCAGCAACGCCAAACCGAATACAATTGCTGGTATAATGATAAATAGCCGATTAATTGATGCCTCTAATGTCGCTATCGGTGTATTTGGGGTTACGTGCTTTAGCAAGCTACTGCTGACTATCGCCCCCACAACTACTCCTACTATTAGCATTGACCAGACAATACTGACTAGTTTGGAACGGTTATCCTCGTCGGAAACATCGACCAACAGAGCCGGAAAGGCAGTAGAGCTAGCACTAAGCGCCAGACCGTATAGTGCAAAAATTAAGGCCAGAAGTGCAATCCAGCCATAAGTTTGGGTTGTAAAGGCTGAGAAACGCCAACTTCTGCCCAGTTGCCAGGTTACTTGTACTGCTATAAACGGGGCGATCGCATATAGAGCCGCTCCCAACCAGATATAGCTTGTGCGGTGATAGCCGAAGAGGGGCTTGGCATCGGATATTTGTCCAAACCAGATTCGTGCTGGGGAAACAAACTGAATCATGGCGATCGTCGCCGCGACAATCGTAGCTGGAATCGCCAACTCCTGAATCATAACTCTGTTGAGTACCCCCAGCGTCAAAACTGACATAATGCCCAGCCCCATTTGAAACAACCCGAGCCGAAACATCGTCAGCAGGTTAACCCTGGGCAGAGTCACAGTGCCAGACATCTGGTGGGAATCAGATAAATTGTCGCTTGCCATATTTTCTTCTGTTCTGTGTATTTAAAGCATAAACGCCATCAGTGACCGAAGAGGCAGAGGGGCAGAGGAGTAGGGGCGGTGCCTTGTGCCCGCCCGGAGCAGAGGGGCAGCAATAGTCTAAAACGATACACTGAGAGAATATGAACAAATGTAAAACAGGTAGCAAGATAAGTGGAAACTATCACATTAGGGCAGAATGGCCCAGCTGTACGACCCCTTTGCATCGGCACTTGGGCTTGGGGTGACAAACTTTTTTGGAACTACGGCAGTGACTACGGTTCTGATCAGCTAAGAGAGGCTTTCAAGGCTGCTATGGAAGCTGGTGTTACCTTTTTTGACACTGCTGAAATTTATGGACTTGGCCTTTCAGAGGAATTTCTGGGGCAATTCATGCAGCAGACTGAGCAATCGGTACAGATTGCCACCAAATATGGTCCCTTCCCCTGGCGATTTACAGCCCAGTCAGTCTCAGACGCCCTGACTGCTAGTCTCAAACGCTTACAAGTCCAGCGTGTCGCCCTCTACCAGGTGCATTGGCCTTTCAATTTTTTTATGAGTCAAGAAACGCTGATGAATGCCCTTGCAGACGAGGTGAAACGGGGCAGAATTGAAGCGGTGGGCGTCAGCAATTACTCAGACAGCCAAATGCAAGAAACCCACAAGCTGTTAGCTGCCCGTGGGGTGCCTCTGGCTGTCAACCAGGTACGCTACTCCCTACTGACGCGGCAGATCGAAAGCAAGGGCATCCTTAACATGGCCCGCCAGCTCGGTGTCACTATCCTGGCTTATAGCTCATTAGCTCAAGGTTTACTTACCGGCAAGTACACACCTGAGAACTCAAAAACGCCCGGCGATGCCCGTCGGATAGACCCTCGCTTCAGTTCCAATGGCTTGAAGAAAATTGCACCAGTAATATCCCTGCTGCGCCTCTTGGGAGAAAAACACGGACGTACCCCTGCCCAAGTCGCTCTCAACTGGTTAATTGCTCAGGGCAACGTCATTCCAATCGCTGGCGCGAAAACAGCAGAACAGGTACAGCAAAATGCCGGTGCTTTGGGCTGGAGACTCAGCGAAGATGAAGTCGCCCAGTTGGAGCAGGTTAGCCGTCCTTGGCTGTGATCACCTCACCGAAGATGAGGGGGTGAGGGGGTGAGAGGGGGAGAGGGTGAGGGGGTGAAAAAGTCATTAAACTTTTATGCCTAATGTAGTCTTATATCTCCCCATCTCCCCCTCTCCCCATCTCCCCCTCTCCCCATCTCCCCCTCTCCCCCTCTCCTCCTTTTCTAGCTATTCTTCGACGCAGAAGTCTGAGCACGCTTGATCAGGACGGGCTTGGGAGTTGCGCCTCTTTCTTCTTCCATGTTGCTGTCTGATTGCATCCAGGCAGGGCGGGTTTGGTCGTATGCCATTTGCAGGGCTGCTGCTGCGATCGCATTAGCATCGTACTCTTCACCTAGCTCTCGCACAATCGGCAAGAATGAAGCCAGACGCTCACCAGCTAAGGCTTCCCGCACCTGAACTTCAAGTTTTTCCAGTTGACGCGACTCAATTTGAGCTTTTGTTGGGATGGAATTAACTTTCCAGCTTTGGCGCACATGGCGCTCAATTTGCTGCTGCTTACGCCGCTCAAACGGCTGAACCAGAGAAATTGCCGTTCCTTCCTTACCCGCTCTACCGGTGCGGCCAATGCGGTGCACATAGTTTTCCACGCTATCCGGCAAGTCGTAGTTGATCACATGAGTCAGCTCATCTACATCTAAACCCCGCGCCGCAATATCCGTGGCAACTACCCAACGCACCTGCTTATTCCGGAACCGCAGTAATAATCGTTCCCGGGCTTGTTGAGTCAGGTCGCCGTGGTACTCATCTACACTGTGACCAGCTGCTTGCAATAGATTGGTAAGTTCAGCTGCCGTGCGTCTGGTTCGGACAAAGATCAAAGCCGATTCTGGGTCTTCTAGTTCCAAAATTGGCTGCAAGGCTTTGGCTTTCGTCCAGTGACGCGGCACCAGATAAGCTACCTGATGGATTTTCGCCGGAGCAGCTTTAGGCTGGTCGACTGTTACCGTGACTGGTGATCTCAAAAACCTCGAAACCAACTGCCGAATTGATGGCGGCATTGTAGCAGAAAACAGAGCCGTCTGACGATCAACTGGCGCAGATTCGAGGATTTTCTCCACGTCGTCGATAAAGCCCATGCTCAACATTTCATCCGCTTCATCCAACACCAACCACCTTACTTGATCGAGCTTTAGACTGCCTCTGTCAAGCAGGTCTAGCACCCGCCCCGGTGTTCCAACCACAATCTGAACACCGCGTTTGAGCTGTAGAATCTGACGGTCAATTGCTTGACCTCCATAGATTGCCAAAACTCGCGACCCCTGGTCGCCTACGAAGCTACTGATCGCAACGCTTACTTGAACGGCTAATTCACGGGTTGGTGTCAGAATCAGCGCTTGCACTGACTTCTGATTAGGGTCAATCTGCTCTAAAATCGGCAGCGAAAATGCTGCTGTTTTGCCTGTACCCGTTTGAGATTGACCTACGACATCACGACCCGCCAGCAGCTGGGGAATCGCTTGATCTTGAATGCCTGTGGGCGTGGTAAATCCTAAGCTTTCTAATTGGTTAGCACGAGCCTGTGAAAGACCTAAGCTTTCGAACGAATGGTTCATCGAGTCTCCCATTATGATTTTTTGTCCGTTATCTGCTTCTGTTGATTTCTGAGTAATTTCCAATTTCAAACCTAATACCTCAAAACTTTCTAATTACTAACTACTTGACCGTAAAGGTCGTAAATGTCGGCGTCGCTGATTACGACTGGCACTATCGACCCTAGAAGAGCTTCGCCCTGAACGTACACCAGACCATCCACCTCTGGAGAAAACCGGGCAGAGCGACCGATTAACTCTCCTGTCTCTGGATTTTCTTGCTCAATTAGGACGTCAACTACCTTTCCTACCTCTGCCCGATTCTTCTTCAAGGAGATCGGCTGCTGCACTTCCATAAGTGCATCGCGGCGAATGTCCATAACCTCTTGGGGCAGTCCAAAAGGCAGGTTGTAAGCAGGGGTTCCCTCCTCCTTGGAAAAAGTAAACACGCCTACATGGTCAAATTCATGCCGCTGGACGAACTGCAACAGGTGATCGAAATGCGACGCTGTCTCGCCAGGGAACCCGACGATAAAGGTTGTCCGCAAAACCGCCTGGGGCAGTGCCGTCTTGATCCGCTCGATAATTCCATCATTCACCTGCCCCTGCCAAGGTCGGTTCATCGCCCGCAGGATCTCTGGATGGGAGTGCTGCAAAGGGAGATCCAGGTAAGGTAGTACATTAGGCGTTTCCTGAATTGCCTCGATCACAGCCGGGCTTAGCCCAGTGGGATAGGCGTAATGCATCCGAATCCAGGGAACATCCACCTTCCCTAAGGCTCGTAACAGTTCCGCTAAACGAGGTTCACCGTACAGGTCTAGACCGTAGTTGGTGGTAATCTGGGAAATCAGAATTAATTCCTGCACTCCTTGGGCTGCTAGCTGCTCAGCTTCCGCCACAATCGATTCAATTGAGCGCGATCGCTGCTGACCCCGCAGATGCGGAATGATGCAAAAAGCACAGCGATAATCACATCCCTCCGCCACTCGCAGGTAAGCCACTCCCTCGGTCGTGGTGCGATAGCGCGGCGTGGTTTCATCGGCAATGTAAGTCGGCGACTGTGAAACCTCGCTTACACGCTCACCCGTCTCCACCCGCTGAATCACATCCACAATTTTGTGATAATCCCCAGTTCCCACTAGGGCCACTGCTTCTGGCAACTCCTCCAGCAGTTCCTCTTGGAAGTGCTGAGCCATACAGCCGGTGATGACAATTTTTTTATCTGCCTCTGCTAGTTCTACCAAGGTGCGGACGGATTCTTCCCTTGCCGCCTGGATAAAGCTACAGGTGTTGACAATGACGTAATCAGCTAACTCTTCATTTGTATCTACCCCGTAACCTGCTTGTACCAGGAGGCCCAGCATGTGCTCAGTATCGATCCGGTTTTTCTCGCAGCCCAGGTGAGAAATTGCAATTGTTGGCTTGTCACCCATATATTGAAAAAACGCCACTTCCGTGAAGTCAATAAAAACTACAACTAGGTTTACTTCCCCGCCGCCAGCGACGAGGAACTAACCCTAACAACTACAGAACTAATCCCAAGAATATTTAGAATGCCAGTTGAAGCGAGGCTACTGGGCGTCTTTTTTCGATTTGATATCTCCACTCCCTTTAATCGGAATGGGACTTGTGACACGCTACTTTCAGGGAACGCTACCCTTAGGAAGGGCTTAGCCCTACGCTTACTGTAAAGCTGACGCTTACTTAAAGCCGCTTCTACGTTTTAAGCGTCTAGGGTCTAGGTCGTGGCAAACTCATCTTCTCGGTTATTTTTATCTTAACATATCTTATGGGTGTTTTTATTCCAATCCCCAGGTAGGGGATGGATATTCCAGCACCCCTGAATAAAAATCATCGGATTTTAGTTGACCTAGTTTAGATCTGAGTCCGTAATGATAAACCCGTGGACTTAAAACAGCTGTTTAAAAACCCCCATCCGATTATCGGTGTTGTTCACTTGCTGCCGCTGCCAACCTCGCCCCGCTGGGGAGGTAGTCTCAAAGCAGTGATTGACCGCGCCGAGCAAGAGGCGACAGCACTGGCTAGTGGTGGTGTTGACGGCATTATTGTTGAAAATTTTTTCGACGCGCCGTTTACCAAGAGTCAGGTTGATCCAGCTGTCGTCAGCGCCATGACTTTAGTCATCCACCGGCTGATGAACTTGGTGACGCTACCGATTGGAATTAATGTTTTGCGCAACGACGCCACTAGTGCTTTAGCGATCGCCACAGTGCTCAAAGCTCAATTCATCCGCGTCAACGTCCTCACCGGCGTGATGGCAACCGACCAAGGGCTAATTGAAGGACAAGCCCATCAACTACTCCGCTATCGTCGTGAGTTAGGTAGCGGTGTGAAAATATTAGCCGATGTGCTAGTAAAGCACGCACGACCCTTAGGTTCACCCAATCTCACCACCGCCGTACAAGACACAATTGAGCGCGGTTTGGCAGACGCTGTAATTTTGTCTGGCTGGGCTACTGGTAGCCCTCCTAACCTGGAAGACCTGGAACTGGCAACGGCCGCAGCTAACGGCACCCCGGTTTTTATCGGCAGCGGTGCCAGTTGGGAAAATATTTCTACTCTGATGCAAGCTGCCGATGGTGTAATTGTCTCCAGTTCTCTCAAGCGCCACGGCCGCCGCGACCAACCGATTGACCCGATTCGCGTCAGCCAATTTGTGGAAGCTGCGCGACAAAGTAGTCACGCCAAAGCTCAAAGCGCGCCACCGTCATCTGTGAAAATGTGTTCTTAAGCAGGTTTGCGGTTAGCTCCAACTCCCAATTGCTGGTCTTGAGTTGTCACAATGGAACTTAATTGACTATAAAAGACTCGAACAGCATGATAAAAGTCAGTTTTCATTTTTGAACCAAAGCTAATTTAGCTGGAGTCTAAAGCGGGTTAATAATAATGAGTCGCCGACGTTCTATTCCCTGGATTCATCGATGGTCTCGTCCACTAATCGCAGCGCTCGCGGGACTGGGTGCTCTGACAACGGCTTATCTCACCGTAGTCAAACTGACACAAAGTACTGCTGCCTGCCCTACCCAAAGCTGCGATTTGGTACTTGCCAGCCCCTATGCCACCGTCTTTGGACAGCCACTCGCCTTGTTTGGCTTCCTGGCTTACACCAGCATGGTGATATTTGCCTTGGCTCCCCTGGCAGTAGCTCGGACAGCAAATAAAGAACTCCGCTCCAACCTGGAAAATTGGACTTGGTTGCTGCTGTTAGCTGGCGCGATCGCTATGTCGGTCTTCAGCGGTTACCTAATGTACCTGCTAGCCTTCAAACTTAAAGCGCTCTGTCTATATTGCCTGGCCTCGGCTCTGTTCTCGCTCAGCTTGTTGGTACTGACCATCATTGGTCGCGCTTGGGAGGATGTCGGGCAAATAATATTTACCGGCATTATTGTTGGTATGGTGACGCTGATTGGCACACTGGGTGCCTATGCTAAAGTGCCTGGCTCAGTTACTGCACCTAATTCAATTGCCGCACAACCTAGCCCTGGCAGCCAGAGTCCATCAGGGTTGCCAACACCTGGAGTCGGTTGGCCAATCACTAGTTCCTCTGGCCCAGCTGAAATCGCCTTAGCGCGTTATCTTAAACAAATAGGCGCTAAGGAATATATTGCTTGGTGGTGTCCCCATTGCCACGAACAGAAGGAACTGTTTGGTAAAGAAGCTTATAGTGAAATCAATCACATTGAGTGTGCCGAGGGTGGCAAAAATGCACATCCAGACCTCTGCCAAGCAGCTAATGTTCAAAGCTTTCCCACTTGGGAGATTAAGGGTAAATCTTATCAAGGGGTGCAATCATTGGAGGAACTAGCTAAAATTTCTGGCTACACCGGCCCTCGCAACTTTAAGAACTTTACTGCGACGCCTTAGTAGTGTGCTATTTTAGACAAAGAACTGGGGCGTGGGGGGGAGTGGGTGAAAGGGAGAAAAAGTCCTTAAACTCTTATGCCTGATGGCAGTCTTACATCAATAAAAAATCATGCATACTTCCCCTAATATTCCCTCAGCGTGGGCTAGGCTGAAAAAGCAAGAGATCAGCTGCTCCGAAGCGCTAAAACTCCTAGTAGATGAGCAAGGAACTGTCAATCAGGCGCTGCTCGACCGGGATGTAGTTCTGCGATTTTTGCGCCACTTTTCCGACAGAAAGACATTACCAAAGACAATTCCCTTGCTACTATGGCGTGGTTGCTACTATCTGGGCAGCCCAACCCCTCTATCCGCTGATGCTATCAAAGAACTGAGCGATCGCACCGGCGGCGAAATTAAAGTTATTCCTATTGCCGATAAGAGCTATCGCGCTTGGTTTCACACTCAAGACCTCAATCCTAACCGCATCAGCTCTACCCCCCTAGTGAATCCGATCACTGGTGAGCTGGATGCTGAAGACATCAGTGAAACTACAGAAATATACCTCTCGAAAGCAGATGACCAAATTGGTCGAATTAGAACCCTGCTTTCCGGTGCCCTACGCAATCGCGCCAGCGATATCCATCTCGAACCGATGTCGGACGGGTTAAGAGTCCGTTATCGCATTGATGGTGTGTTGCGAGACATTACCACCTTGCCCGCCGATCTTAGTCGTCGGGTGGTTATCGCCCTTAAAGTTATGTCTAAGATGGATATCGCCGAAAGCCGTCGTCCCCAAGATGGTCGGATTGAAGAGAAATATGCTTCCGGTGAAGAGGCAGAACTCGGAGTGGACATGCGAGTCAGTACCCTGCCCTGCGTCAATGGGGAAAAAGCTGTGATTCGCTTGCTGCCTCGGCAAAATCCCTTTTCTCACATTGACAACTTAGGCTTCTCCCAGGAAACGCTACCGATTTACAAAACCTGGTTGCGGCAGCCCCAGGGGATGATCATCCTGACTGGTCCCACCGGTTCCGGTAAAACCAGTACCCTTTACACCAGTCTGCAAGCCGTCGCCAAGGAAGATGTTAACGTCGTCACGGTAGAAGATCCGGTGGAGTATGTCCTGTCCCGCATCACCCAAACCCAAGTGCATGAAGCAGCTGGCATGACTTTTGCGGCGGGCTTACGTGCGATTCTGCGCCAAGACCCAGACATTATCATGGTGGGGGAAATCCGGGACAGTGAAACAGCTGAAACCGCAGTCCGGGCGGCGCTGACAGGACATTTGGTGTTTACCACTCTGCACACGAATGATGCCGTGGGTGCGATTCCTCGTCTCAAAGATATTGGTCCCGACCCTGGTCTGATCAGTGACGCTTTGCTGGGAGTTGTGGCACAGCGGCTTGTGCGCCGGGTCTGCCCTGACTGTGCAGAACCTTACACCCCGCGAGAGGCAGATTTGAAGGTGCTGGGCTTGGAGCCGAATCAGGCTAATTCAGCCAGGTGGCGGCGGGGTCGGGGTTGCTCTAGGTGCTTCAATTCTGGCTTCCTAGGACGGGAGGCGGTCGTGGAGTTGCTGGATATAGACGATACTGTGCGAGAGCTGATCTACGAAGGCACCATGACCCAGCTGCATCGGTACCTCAAGGAAATCAACTTTGCCTCGTTTCGCATGGCGGCGATTGAAAAGGTAATAAGTGGGGTGACTACAGTGGAGGAAGTGTTACGAGTCTTACCCCGCAGCTCCTTGGATAGCAAGTCCTTCGCTCGGGTTTATCCGTTGGGTGAGCAGCAAAAGGTGAGTTAAAAGGCTGCTGGAGTCAGTAGTCAGTAGTTAGGAGTTAGGAGGAGCCTGGCTACTGACTCCTGACTACTGACTACTACTTGAGCAATCTCAGCGCTTCCACTAATTGTTGAATATGGGTCGGTTCATGGGTTGCCATGACTGAGAGCCGAATCCGACTCGTGGGTACAGTGGGAGGACGAATCGCTGGGGCAAAAATGCCAGATGCTTTGAGCTGGCGTCCTAAACTTAACGCATCAGTGGCACTTTCCGTTTGTAAGCAAAGTATCGGGGAGTCAGTTGGCAGCAGTTTGAAGTGGGGTAGCTGCTGGGCAATAAGTTGTTTGAGCTGATCTATATTGCGCCAAAGTGTTCGCGCTCGTTCTGGTTCTTGTTCGACTATTTTGACTGCTGCCAATGCTGCTGCTGTATCAGCTGGTGAAAGAGCGGTGGTGTAAATCCAGCTAGGTGCCCGATTGCGCAAGAAATCAATCAGCTGAGCTGATCCAGCTACGTACCCGCCCAGACTACCCAAAGCTTTGCTTAGAGTGCCCACTTGAATCAGCTGGCGTCCTGTACAGCCGAAATGTTCCACACACCCAGCGCCTGTAGCTCCCATTACTCCAGTGGCGTGAGCCTCGTCAACCAGCAGCATACAGTTGAACTGCTCTGCTAGATCCAAGAGCGCTGGTAATGGACATAAATCCCCATCCATGCTAAAGACGCTATCGGTCAGAATTAAACAGCGGCGGTAGCGATCGCGCTGTTGATTCAGCTGGCTTTTCACAGCCTCAACACTAAGGTGAGGGTAGTCGATCACAGTTGCACCACTAAGAATTGCCCCGTTTTTGAGGCAGGAGTGATTGTACTGATCCGACAAAATCAAATCGCGCTTCCCTACTAAGGCGGCGATCGCACCTAAGTTCGCCAGATACCCAGAGCTGAATACTAAGGCGTCTTCGGTTTGTTTGAGGGCGGCGAGTGCTAGTTCCAGTTGCCGGTGCAGTTCCCGATCACCACTGAGCAACCTTGAGCCAGTGCTACCAGTGCCGAATTCTTGGGTAGCGGCAACAGCTGCTTGAATTAGGCGATCGTCCCCCGCCAACCCCAAATAGTCATTGCTGGCAAAGTTAATCACCTCCCGCCCCTCTAGATCCACTATAGGGCCTGGGCGTCCTTGAATTGTCTGTACCGAGCGATACCAGTCAGCCCGGTGAATAGTAGATAGAGATTGCTCTAGCCAAGCTAATGGTTCCTTTGGCATTATTTTAACAAAACCTAGCTTTTTGATTCAGCAACGTCATCTGCTGGAGCTTTTGTGATCTGTCCATAAATCAGGTTATAAGTTATAGAGATACCATTTGGGTATTGCTCATCCCAATAACGCAGTAAGCGCCGTAACTGAACTCCACTTAGATTTGTGCCATCCATTGAAGTTGCAGCACCAATCGCTTTCATGCTTTGAAAAAATTTTAGAGCAGATGGGTACGTACAGGTTATCTTACTTTCATGAATTGTATAGGGATAGTTGTGTAATATGGCACAAGATTGAAATATCTTTGAATCAGGCAGCAAATTCCCAGTAAATGGAACTCCTACATTGCTACACATCTCCTTCCATTCGGGAAAACTATCACAGGTAGGTAGAGAGAAGATAAACACTCCATTTGTTTTTAGCGAGTTAAGTATTCGGATAATTACTGATTTGAGTTCAACAAACCATTGCAATGCAAATGACGAAATAATCAAAGCATAAGATTCTTTTTGTTCAAATGTCTCTCCATCAACCAGCGCAAACTGGATATGATTGGGAATAAATCCTAGCTGAGCTTGGATTTGAGACTGACAGAAAGTAAGCATTTTGTCAGAGATATCGCTGATAATCATTTGACGCTCCTGAAAGTGCTTAACAACCTGAATTGTCATTAGTCCCGTTCCACAACCAATCTCAAGCAAGGGTCCCTCGATTAAATTTTCTCCCCAGCTTGACAAATATACCGCCAGTTGATTTGCAGCTTCGCGCTGTACTTGAGAGTAGATATCATAATGAGATGCCTGCTGGGAGAAATTGGCAATAATTTTTTTCTGTATCGTAGTATAAATACCTTCGGTGTTGGAAAATGTCATTCTTTGGGCTTATTGACAACTTGATAGGTCATCTAGCTTTTGTCTCTGACAAATTGCTAGAGCTTGTTGGTAGTGTTCTCTATCCCCTTGCTCAAAAAAGAGTTTAGCAGCTTTGCGTAAATCCTCAACCGCTCCGCTATAATCTCTATAAGAGTCTCCGCTATATGGTGCAATTTCATAGCGGACATTACCCCGCTTGAGATAAGCTTCGGCATCCTGAGGATTGAGACGCAGTGCCTGGTTAAAGTCCTCAATCGCTGCCCTGTAA
>JAABUZ0100003505.1_pt1 | contig 23156 bp, 20 predicted proteins | sample 5562091 | NCBI WGS metagenome assembly JAABUZ01 (sample SAMN12813069, study PRJNA571459) | rock metagenome | isolation source: Antarctica rocks | place: Antarctica: Victoria Land, Linnaeus Terrace sud | collected 2015-12-21
CTCGCCATCTTTCTCGCCCTCGCCCGCCGGGGTGCGGTTCGGCTCCGCCTGCGTGATCTCCCGTGGTACGGAGCAGCCGGTATCATCATCACCCTCTCCAACGTGTCCTGGGCGGCCTCCGTGCAACTGAATCAGCCGGCCGCCGCCGCCGCGCTCGGCTTCAGCGCCCCCGCCTTTATCGCGCTGGGGGAGCGGGTGCTTTTCAAGACCCGACTTCGCAGGATCCAGGTCTACACCATTGTGGTAAATCTGGCCGGTTGCGGCCTGGCCTCCGGCGTGAGCGGCGTGGAGCAACTACTGCACACTCCGATTGGGTTCCTGGTCGGCATTGCCAATGGTCTGTCCTTCGCGTGCTACACCCTGCTCAATCGCGGCCAGGGCTTTCGCCGGGCGCGCGACCCCTTCGTGACCCTCCTCTTCATCTTCACGGTGGGCGAGATCGGCATGCTTGTCTGGGGCCTCCCGCTGGAGGGTGGCAGACTCTTCCACCTCCAGCTCGACGCAGCCGGCTGGGCACTGCTCGCGGCGGTGGCGCTGGGTCCGACCCTGGCTGCCTACGCGTTCTTCAACAGCAGTTTGCGCCTGTTGCCGGCCACCGTGGCCAGCCTGATCACCACGCTGGAGCCGCCCATCGTGGCCGTCTCTGCCTTGCTGCTCTTCAGCCGCGCCGTGAGCGGCCGACAGTGGATCGGGATCACCTGTATCGTGGCCGCGATCCTCGTCATGCATCTGTCGGCAACCGGAGGAACGTCACACTCCGGCAACAATGCTCATACCGGCCCTACCTAATGCCCGCTCACACGCAAGCCAGGCTGAGGAGCGGAGGCGGTGGAGTCTAGAAACGAAATGGACCGTAAGTGCCGCCCTTTCTACAGCGAGTTTGCCGGGGCATAGGATTCCCTTGTAGGCAGGCCCATTGTCGACGAGTGTGCCTTCTTGACTGCTGCGCTGAGCAAGCGCGGGATCGCCCGCCGCAGCAAGATCCTGGATTTCGGTTGCGGTACTGGAAACCATGCGTCAACAACACGTCTGAAGAAGTCCCAGTGATCCATGGCGGAATCCTTAGGCGCGCTCAATCGGTCCGCGCTCTAGCCCTGGGAGGTGCGAGAGCGCAGCTTGCCTCACTCACGTCGCTTCGCCTTGGCGCGTGCTGCACGCCGCTGGGCGCGCTCCACGCCAGCGTGCCGTTCCATCTCCCATTTTTCCTGCCGCTCACGGTCCAGACCGGCAATAAAGTCTCGTGCCTCGCGGAGGGTCTTGAGCTCCGGCCAGTCCTGGTTGCCCCGAAAACTCTCGCCGGCGCGGCGAATCAGCTCGACCTTGCGCCACTGGCCAGTATCATGCCGGCGGGGGACCTGAACGCCCACCCCATATGGATCATGGCCGCCCCACACTCCGGACACCGTTCGGCACACGAGTTCCGAGAAATACCATGTTTACCTTTGATAGTCCTACGGCAGTGAAAGCAGGACCACGCGTGCTGAAACATGACACATCCCTTCACGGTCAGTGTAGATGTGAGGGAGCTGGTCTGCTGCCGGATGGAGTCGTGCTGGTAGACTCTGCAGGGTGGGGACGATGGCACGTGATGCAGGGCCCGGTCAAGGGAAGACCGTTCTGGTCATTGAGGACGACCGGGCAATGGTAGACCTCATATGCACCTATCTCGAGCACGAGGGATATGCGGTTGAGACGGCGGAGACCGGTGAACAGGGCATCGAGCTGCTTCAGCAGGTTAATCCCCACGTCGTCCTGCTCGATCTGATGCTGCCCACAACATCCGGGTGGGATGTGCTGCGGACGCTGCGTTCACGCAGTACGGTCCCGGTGATTATGGTGACGGCGAGGAGGGGAGAGGAGGATCGGCTACGCGGTTTCGAGCGCGGCGCCGATGACTACGTGGTCAAACCGTTCTCGCCGCGAGAGCTGGTGGCCCGAGTGGGCGCTCTGCTACGCCGTTCCAATCCCGGTTCCGGAGAACCGATGGTAATCGGACCGCTCTCGATTGATACGCGGCGGCGGGAGGTACGGGTCGACGGCGTGATGGTCACACTCCGAGAGCGCGAATTCGACCTCATCGCATACCTCGCCTCCCGGCAGGGTACCGTGTGCTCACGAGGAGAACTGTTGGACCATGTGTGGGGATATGACTTTACTGGAGATGAGCGGACGATCGACACCCACGTGCGCCGAGTGCGCGAGGCACTGGGGAGCGCGGGGACCATGCTGCGTACCGTCTGGGGAATCGGGTATCAGCTCATCGAGCCCTCGCCATGAGTGGCCACGGTCTATGGCAGTGGCGAGGGCGAAGCCTACTGGTGCAGGTGAGCGTCGGAATCGCCCTGGTAGGGCTTCTGACTCTGGTGACGAACACCGTGTTGTCGAGCCTCTTTCTGCAGCGTCATCTGGCCGATCGGCAGAGGACGCTGATGGTCCACCAGGCGGAAGCCCTGGCGAATTGCTCCGCCAGAGTGAGCGTGCCCCGATTAGTGGCGAAGGAGGGACGAGTGACCCGGATCCTGGAAGCTGCCTTGGCGGGCACGCCGGAGCGTCGGGCACTGGTGATCGACGGCCGGGGCAATCTCCGCTACGCGTCCGCGTTCCCCGCACCGTTGTTGCATGTGCTCCTGACACGCGTACGCCACGATGTGGGCAGTGCCGCGAGCACGCGCGGCGCCTCGACCGTTCGCTCCTTGACCGTAGGCAATACCATGGTCACCGATATAGTCAGTTCTTGTCTTGGGCCCGCACAGGGTCCGGCTACGCAGACCGCCGGGATCTTGATCGCCGAGAGCACGAGTGTCGTGGACGCTGAATGGTACGACGTTGTGACGTCGGAACTGCTTTCCGGAGTCGTTGGTGTCATTCTCATCGTTCTGGCCGGCGTCGCTCTGGGGCGGGCGATCGTCCGGCCGGTGCGTGCCGTAACCGCTGCAGCGCGGGCGATTGCTTCGGGTGATTATGATCGACGCGTGGCGCCGGAAGGTCCGGCCGAGGCTCGAGATCTGGCCGCGGCGTTTAACACCATGGTGAACGAAGTGGCACGGAGACGGCGTCTGGACCACGATCTTCTCGCCAACATATCGCACGAGTTGGGCGCCCCCCTTGGATTGATCCAGGGATACGCGGAGGGACTGGCTGATGGAGTGATTACCGGGAAGGAGCAGCGTACGGCGGCTCTGCACGCGATCACCGATGAGTCGGAGCGACTGAAGCGCCTGACCGGCGATCTCCTCGACCTGGCCCTCCTCGAAACCGAGGAGGTAGACATCCATCGCGAGGATGTGCCCATCGGGGAAATGCTCACCAATCTCGTGGCTCGCTTCACTCCGGCCGCACAGCAACAGGATGTCCGGCTGGTGCTCGATGTCCCTTCAGTCCTACCGGCAGTGTGCACCGATGGTCTGCGGCTGGAACAAGTGTTGGTCAACCTGCTAAACAATGCGCTACGCCACACGCCCCAGCGGGGCGCCATTACCCTGAGTGCGCGTCCCGCGGCTGCGGGCGTCAACCTGGCGGTCGTCGACACCGGCGCCGGCATTCCGGCAGAGGACCTGTCGCGTATCTGGGAACGTTTCTATCAGGTCGACAAGGGACGGGACCGTAGGCGTCGCGATGGGGGGCTGGGTCTGGGTCTGGCAATCTGCCGCAGCACCGTGTCCCTGCTGGGCGGACGGATCGAGGTTGAGAGCGTGGTGGGCGCCGGAACGACGTTCAGGATCTGGCTGCCGGGGAACGGAAGAGGTGATTAAGCGTCTATTCACTCTTCGGCCACACTTCTGACACAGATCGCCGTCTCCTGGGCTTTACGCTCAATGTGAAGCCGATAGAGCTTCACATACTGAAAGAACAGGAGAACATATGTCCATGAAAGCCACACGGTATCTCGCCCCGAGCCTGCTCGCCGGCTCACTCCTCGTCGGAGGCGCCTCGAGCACCTTCGCAGCCCAGAAAACGGGCGTCGCCCCCCGCGCGCTTGCCTACGGCCAGGTCTCGAATCTGACGACGACCGGCTTTACCCTCACGCGGACGCCGAAGAAGGTCGGGTCGGTCACCGCACCCACGGTGGTTCAGGTAGCTCTGAGCAGCATGACCAAAGAGAAGGCACGAAAGGGCACAACGGGAGCCTTGACCAGCGGCGAATATGCGTTTGTGGTCGGCGCCAAGGGCGCCACGGGTGTCGCGGCCAACCGCGTGCTGTACTCGACCACGGCGTTCAACGCTCGCCCCCTGATTCAACGCATCAAGGCTCAGCGGCTGGCTCACCGCATCGCGCGTCGCCTCCTTCGGCCCCATCTCGCGGCTGGTCTGGTAAACGCGACCGCCACGACGTCCACCAGCATCTCCATCACCACCGCCAAAGGGAAGACGCTGGTCTTTGGGATCACGCCGCAGACCAAGTATCGCGTCAACAAAGTTCTCGCGACAACGGCGCCGACCTTTACCAACGGCGAGAAGGTGCGCGTACGCTTCACCCGCACCGCCGCTACCACGGGTCGCACCGCTCGCGTGATCATCGTGGTTCCGGCAGCCTAACCGGAACCCACTGACCTCGGTCGCTACACGCGGGTCGTCCCCACAACCGTGGGGGCGACCCGTTATTCTATGGAGGAACACTGCTTCGCCACGGAGAAGATCCGTTCCACTGCCTCGGTCCGAGCCTCGTACCCTCCCTTCGGAGGCCGGCCTACACGGGAACCAGTACCGCCTGCGCTTCGATGCGACAAGCCAGGACGGCTGCTACCCGGCTGTTCATCAACCGTGCGGGTGGACCGTGAATGATCCAGGAATGGGCCATGATCGACGCACTCGGTGTAGTGGAGACGTCCACAGGAACATCATGACGTTAATCACCAGAAACGCCTCCAGCGTAGCCACCACCCCCAAAGAGGTGCTAGCGGTCCAGGCGCGGATCATCGCATATGACCCGCCGCCGAGGAGCACGACGATGGCAATGGCCACGACGCGGCGAAATCGGGTTTTTGCGAGACTGTAGAGCACAAAGGTAGCCCAAAGTTCGTCTTGGTCCACTTCCGGTCGAAGCGCTTGGTCAGCGCCAGATGGATTCCGCGCCAGGAGGCGCCGAGGAGGAGCAGCATGTTGGCTGTAACCAACGTGTCCCCTACAGTGGCTACGCTAACTCCGCCACTGTGCCAGCTGGATGCCGCAAGGCGCGCCCAATAGGTCAGGATCGAGATATACAGAAGCATCGCCAGGCACTGGACGCGGAAGCCGGTGGCCTGAGAAGCCGCGTCAGCTGGCCAAGCCTCGCTCCCACCATCACTACTTCCCACCGTTATTGTGTGTGGTACACACGCATACGCCAATTGAACATTGTCATCCGACTCCCCTACTCTACCCTTTATGGGAAAGAACGGGCTGGCCGGCAAGCGAATCACCGCCAATACCCTCGTCTACGACCTGCCTGCTTGCGACTGGCGATGGCCTCAATCTCGGCGGCAAATCGTCCTCTGGGCCATGAACGGCGACGCCCGCTGCTCGTGTCCCTGCCCGCAGCAGCCACAGCAACAGCGCGACCATGACCAGCACCGAGATCTGGATCGGGATCCAGTGGGAGAGTGGGATACCCGCCAGAGCCACGACATAGCCGGCGGCGAGCAGCAGCCAGAGGGTGGGTTCCTGTGCTCGGGCATGGCGAATGGCGATGGCGGCGGGAATCAGCAGCAGGGACAGGTCGTGTACCAGCACATGGGGATTGACCAGGAGGGCCGTCACCGTGGCGACCGCAAACGGCAGGTCCATCCGCCGGCGCCGATGGGCGATGACGGCCACCGCGGCGAGCGTCGCCACGCTAAAGGCCCACTGGAGTATGGTGGCGACCGGCGCCGCGAACAACAGCTGGAAGAATCCGGCCAGATTCTGGTTGGCTTGCGGCGAGAACCCGCCCGTGGTCGTATGCCAGCCGGCCGCCTGGCGGAGCACCTGGAGGTACCCTGGTTGATCGATGGCCCCAGAACGGCCATGGGAAGCAGCGCGAGCGCGGCCCCTGCGGCGCAGAAGCTGGCTAGCGCGCGCCAGCGGCCTTGCACTAGGAGCAGGAGCAGGACGGGGAGGACGTAGGGCGGCTGGCAAGGCCTTCGCGTACCTGGTCCTTGCCAATGGACTTCGTGCCCCCGGGGCTCGGTCCTCGGGGCATGTCGAACGTGCAGTCCTCGGCGAAGAAGGCCATGATCGCCTCGAGGTCGTGGCGATTGAAGGCCGCGAGGATCTCTTCCAGCGTTGTCTCGGTCACCATGTCGGGTTGGCTCATTTCGTCTCCTCGACGCCCGGTACGACTGTGTCGTCGACTTCAGCCTAGCAAGCACCTCTGCGGTCCTTGGGGCCGTGACGCGTGTCACCTGCACCCTCCGTCGGGTGGATTGCACTCCGCACCGATAGCAGACCCGGCCACGGGTCGCTGCAAGGCCCAAGGCGAGCTCACCTGCGGCTCGGGCCTTGCAGCTGTGGCTGGGGAATGCAGCGCACCACGGTGATGGCTAGTGGGACACCTGGCTTCGTCGTGGCCGAAGGGACACAGTGGAGGACCTGGGAAGCCCCCTCGTCGAGACGCCCGCGGTCAGGGGGACACGAAAGGATGAGAGTAGAGGATTTACCCCTTCTATCGTTGAGGGCCAGGATAGTGCACCCCACCTGCCGTCTTCACCGCGCCAGTCAACTCCTGCATGGAGAACAACTCGGTGGTCTTGGTCGCCCTGAGATGACCCGGCGTAATGGCAGCAAGCACGATCGAGAGCGCGGTCTTGGAGTCAGGAGCTTCAATGATCACCACGCCGTCGTAGTCCCCGAAGCAGTAGTCAAATGAGGTAAAAGTTCCTCCCATCTGCTCGACGAGGCCACGGAAGGCGGCCTCGCGGTCCATCGGGTTCTTGACCATTGCTTGCCAGGCCTCAGGTGTGTACGCAAACTGAGTCAGAAAGCGGGGCATAGTCGTGGCTCCTTTCGGGTATGGTCTACCTTGTACTATACGCCCGAGCCTCGAAGGGCGCAAGCTTCGTCCCTCTCCTAGGCCACAGGGATCCCTGGAACCGAACGTCGTGCTCCGGATCCGAACACTCGTCAGTCACGGGTCGGAAGAGATCGCGTACTGGCAAGCCCCAACACAAGTGACCCACTAGTCACCAGCAATGCCCGTGCGCGGGGGTTCACGTGAAGCATGGACAGCCGACAGATCAGTGGAAACAGTGATCTCTTCGAACTTTTTAGCGTAGACTACAACACTGAAGGGCGGTTTCCCAATTCCTTCTTTGGCATACCGATCCCCTTGGTGAAGCGCTACATACATCTTTGACCAGGCCTCCATGCCGGCCAGGAGACGTTCGTTGCCCAGTCCCACCGTCGACATCCATGACATCGAGAACCGGTTGTGGGCCTCGGCCGATGAGCTGCGGGCCAACTCCGGCCTCAAAGAGTCCGAGTACTCGATCCCCATGCTGGGGCTGATCTTCCTGAAGTATGCGGACAGCCGGTTTTCGGCCAGAGAGGCGGAGTTAGCGGGTGGCGCTGTCGGACGTCGCACCATCGCAAAGAAAGACTACCAGGAACAGGGCGTGATGTATCTCCCAGCGCAGGCCCGGTTCGGCTACCTGCTGAATCTGACCGAGGGCGCCAACCTGGGCCAGGCGGTGAACGACGCCATGAAGGCCATCGAGGATGAGAACGAGGATTTGCGTGGCGTGTTGCCGCGCACCTATACCGCCCTGACCAACGCTACCCTGGCCACTCTTATAAGGAACGTAAACGCTATCCTGGGCGACATCGACGGCGACGGCTTTGGCAAGGTCTACGAGTATTTTCTGGGCAAGTTCGCCATGGCCGAGGGGCAGAAGGGCGGCCAGTTTTTCACCCCCACCTCCATCGTGCGGCTGATCGTGGCGATCATCGAGCCGTTTAAGGGCAGAATCCTCGATCCCGCCTGCGGCTCGGGCGGCATGTTCGTGCAGAGCGCCCGCTTCGTGGAGGAGCACCGCGCCGCCGCCGGCGATCAGCTGTCTATCCACGGGCAGGAGCGCGTGGAGGAGACGGTGAAGCTGTGCCGGATGAACCTGGGGGTACACGGCCTGGGCGGCCAGGTGCGCCAGGCCAACACCTACTACGAGGACCCCTTCGACTCGGTCGGGGGTTTCGACTTCGTGATGGCCAATCCCCCCTTCAACGTGAACAAGGTGGACAAGGCCCGGCTGGCCGACGATCCGCGTTTTCCGTTCGGCCTGCCCAGGTCGGACAACGCCAACTACCTCTGGATGCAGATCTTCTACTCGGCGCTGAACCAGCGGGGCCGGGCCGGCTTCGTCATGGCCAACTCCGCCGCCGACGCCGGCGGCTCCGAGCTGGAGATCCGCAAGAGACTGATCGAGGACCGGGCGGTGGACATCGTGCTGTCCATCGGCCCCAACTTCTTCTACACCGTGACGCTGCCCTGCACCCTCTGGTTCTACGACAAGGGGAAGCGCGAGAGCGATCGGGCCGATCAGGTGTTGTTCATCGACGCCCGCAAGGTCTTCCACCAGATCGACCGGGCACACCGGGATTTCCTGCCCGAGCAGATCGAGTTCCTGGCGAACGTCGCTCGGCTGTATCGGGGAGAGGAGCCGGAGAGCAATGCCGGTTCGGAGGAGTTGATGGCGCGGAGCTTCCCGGACGGCGTGTATGTGGATGTTCCAGGTCTGTGTAAGGTCGCGACGCTTGCAGAGGTCGAGGGGCAAGGCTGGTCGCTGAACCCCGGCCGCTACGTCGGCGTGGCGGAGGCGGAAATGGACGCTTTCGACTTCCATGCGAAGCTGGAGGGGCTCAACGAGGATCTGGAGCGCTTGAACTTGGAGGCAGCGGTACTCCAAGAGGAGATCGCTTCCTCCGTGGTGCAGTTGCTGGGATGAGCATGTGATTGCGGACAGCGTCTCGTGGAAAAGGGTGAGGCTCGGTGAGGTCCTACATGTCAAACACGGCTTTGCGTTTAGCGGAGAGTTCTTCTCCGACCGGGGCGATTACGTTGTAGTCACGCCGGGAAACTTCCACGAATCCGGAGGGTTCAAGCACAAGTCCGGCACGGAGAAGTTTTACTCAGCGGAACCTCCAGTCCAGTATGTCCTTACAACGGGTGACCTGATTATTGCTATGACCGAGCAGGCAGAAGGACTACTGGGCAGTTCCGGCCTGATTCCTGAGAACGGCAAGTATCTTCACAACCAGCGAATCGGGCTGGTTGACATTCTCCGATCAGATCGAATGGACAAGCAGTTCCTATACAACTTATTCAACACGGCTGGTGTGCGGTCTCAGATTCAGGCTACGGCCACCGGCTCCAAGGTGCGTCACACTGCACCGGCCCGCATAGAGGCAGTCGAAGTTTTGCTGCCGCCTCTATCTGAGCAGCGCCGCATCGCCTCCATCCTCTCCGCCTACGACGACCTGATCGAGAACAACACCCGCCGCATCCAGATCCTCGAAGAGATGGCGCAGGCGATCTACCGCGAGTGGTTCGTCGAGTTCCGCTTCCCCGGACACGAGGGCGTGCGGATGGTGGATTCGGGGCTTGGGCTGATTCCGGAGGGGTGGCGAGTTGCCGCGATAGGCGAGGTGGTCCGAACTCTCGGTGGCGGCACGCCGTCCAAGCAGGTTCCGGCTTATTGGGAGGCGGGCACCTTTACTTGGTACACGCCTACGGACCTGACGAAATCTGGAAGTATGTTCATTGAACAGTCAGGAACGCGAATAACACCATTGGGCCTTTCACGCAGTTCCGCAACTGCGTTTCCTGCTCGATCGGTAATGATGACCAGCAGAGCCACCATTGGGGTCGTCTCCATCACCACGGTTGAGGCGGCTACAAACCAAGGATTCATAACCTGCGTGGCGAACGAGCGCCTGGGAGAGTATCACCTTTACTTTTGGTTACTTTCCAACGTCGACCTTTTTGCTGCGCTGGCGTCTGGCGCGACGTTTAAGGAAATCAGCCGGTCGAAGTTCCGGCCGATTCCGATTGCAGTGCCGCCGCCCGATCTTGAGCGCCGGTTCCATGAAGCCATCGCATCTATCGGAGACCTGATATTGAACCTTCAGCGCCAGAGTTCCAACCTCCGCCAAACCCGCGACCTCCTCCTTCCCCGCCTCATCTCCGGCGAGATCGACGTCTCCGACCTTGACCTGGGCGACGCGGAGCCGGCCGCATGACTCCCCGTGTATCTGCTCCAGCCAGATCCGGCTAGAACTGCACCGATTGGCGTGCTTTCCGGTGCAGTCGCTTCGATGTTCACAAATTTGACTCTGTTCGTCACAACCTCTATGTTGTGTTAGATGATACCTGATTGGGACTCGGCGACCGGCAACCTCCCTGAGGGTATCCACCAAGCCGGCTGGAAGGAGGTGGAAGAACGATTAGGCTTCAACCCTCGCCGCCGGCGGCTCTTGCAAGGTCTTGGAGATGAACCCATGAGCATTACCAATTCTCGCCAATACCGAATATCGAAGGCTCAGCTTACGCGCTTCCAACAAGCCGTAGACGCGGGGGAACATGAACGTAGTAAGCCGCAGGGGTTACAAGAGTCGATCGCCCTCGACGCTCTCCTTGCGCAAGCACGTCAGCAGGCGGATGACCTCCGGCAGCAACTGGAGGAATATGAGGGCCTAGCTGGTTCGCGCACCATGACGTTGCAGATCCACTCCCTGTCCGACCTGCCAACCGCTCTCAAACACGCCCGGCTAGCTTCCGGCCTCACCCAGAGTGACCTGGCACGACGCTTAGGGGTGACTGAGCAGCAAGTCCAGCGAGACGAAAAGACAGACTACGCGCAGGCCAGCCTGGATCGACTTCAGAGAATCTGGCGTGTGCTTGGAGTACGGCTCGATGGCCAGGTTACGCTCTCGTCGGGTGTCGAATCCGATGACGCGTTGTCGTGTCGCGAGGAACTTACCTTCGCGGAGGTTAACGAAGATGATCGGGTTTCACGAGCTGGCCTAATCGCCAAATGACCGTCGCGAAAAAGTTCACCGAGGACCAGTTAGTCGAGCAGCCGGCCGTCGAGCTGTTCTCGGCGCTGGGCTGGGACACGGTGAATGCGTTTGACGAGACGATGGGCGCGGTGGGCACACTGGGGCGGAGCAGCCGCGGCGAGGTAGTCCTGCTGCGCTATCTGCGGCCCGCGCTGGAGCGGCTCAACCCTGGCCTGCCGGCGGAGGCCATCCAGATTGCGATTGATGTGCTGACGCGGGACCGCTCGGCCATGAGCACGGTGGCGGCCAACCGAGGGGTGTATTCGCTGATTCGCGATGGCGTGCGGGTGAAGGTGCGGCAGGAGGACGGCAGCGAGCGACCGGAGGTGGTGCGGGTGATCGATTGGGGACACCCCGAGCAGAACAGCTTCCTGCTGGTCCAGCAGCTCTGGATCAAGAGCGATCTCTATACACGCCGTACCGATCTGATCGGCTTTGTCAACGGCCTGCCGCTGGTCTTCCTGGAACTCAAAGCGTCGCACAAGCGGCTGCTCGACGCCTACCACAAGAATCTGCGTGACTATCGCGACGCCATCCCCCGGATCTTCGTCCCCAACGCCTTTATCATCCTCTCCAACGGTTCTCAGTCGAAGGTGGGCACGGTCTCCTCCGCCTGGGAGCACTTCGCGGAGTGGAAGCGGATCGACCGCGAGAACGAGCCGGGCGTGGTGTCGCTGGAGACCATCATCCGCGGCATGTGTCAGAAGGATCGCCTGCTCGATCTGGTCGAGCACTTCATCGCCTTCAACGACGGGGCGGGTGGACTGGTCAAGATTATCGCCAAGAACCACCAGTACCTGGGGGTGAACAACGCCATCGGCCGCCTGATCGAGCTGCAAGACGCGCCGCCCGAGGAACGCCGTCGCCTGGGCGTCTTCTGGCATACCCAGGGGAGCGGCAAAACTATGTCCATGCTGTTCTTCTCGCAAAAAGTGCTGCGCACCCGCCCCGGCAACTGGACCTTCGTGATCGTCACCGACCGCACCGATCTGGACGACCAGGTCAACCAGGAGTTTACCAACGCTGGTGTTATCACCGAAAGGGGTATCCAGGCCACCAGCGGCAAGAACCTGGAACGCTTGCTGAGCGAGGACCATCGCTACGTCTTCACCCTGATCCAGAAGTTCCATACGGAGCGTGGCGCCACCTATCCGGTGCTGTCCGAGCGCGCCGATGTGGTGGTGATCACCGACGAGGCGCACCGCACCCAGTACGACGTGCTGGCGCTCAACATGCGCAATGCCCTGCCCAACGCTATGTTCATGGGTTTTACCGGGACGCCGTTGATCGCCGGCGAGGAACGCACCCGCGAAACCTTCGGCGAGTACATCAGCACCTACGACTTCGGGGCCTCCATCCGCGATGGCGCTACCGTCCCCCTCTACTACGAGAACCGCATCCCCGAGCTCCAGTTCGCCAACGACGACTTCGACGCCGACCTGGAAGGGATCCTGGAAGACTCCCGGCTGGATGAGTTAGAGGAAGAGAAGCTGTGGCGTCTCTTCGGCCAGCAGTACCACCTGATCACGGCTGAGAAACGGCTGGAGCGGGTGGCCGCCGACATCGTGGAACACTTCCTGGGGCGCGGCTTCCAGGGCAAGGCCATGGTCATCTCCATCGACAAGGCCACCGCCATCCGCATGTACGACCAGGTGAAGGCCCGCTGGACCGCCCGGCTGCTGGGGGACCGGCATCGCCTGAAGGACAGCTCACTCACCGCGCTGGAACGCGACGCGCTGCACCGCGAGATCGCCTACATGGAGGAGACCGATATGGCGGTGGTGGTGTCGCAGGGGCAGAACGAGATCGCGGAGATGCAGGCCCGAGGGCTGGACATCAAGCCGCATCGCCGTCGCATGGTGAACGAAGACCTGGAAAAGAAGTTCAAGGATCCGGAGGACCCGCTGCGGCTGGTGTTCGTCTGCGCCATGTGGACCACCGGCTTCGATGTGCCCAGCTGCTCCACCATCTACCTGGACAAGCCCATGAAGAACCACTCCCTGATGCAGACCATCGCCCGCGCCAACCGCGTCTTCCCCGAGAAGACCAATGGGCTGATCGTGGACTACGTGGGCGTCTTCCGCAATCTGGAGAAGGCGCTAGCCATCTATGCCATCCCCTCCGTCGACGACGACGGCTCCATGCCGGTGCGCGACAAGGCCCAGCTGGTGGGCTGGCTGGCGGAGGCGGAAGCGGAGGCACAACACTTCTGCCGGGAGGTCGGCGTCGATCTGGACGCGATTAACGCCGCTAAAGGCGCCGCGGTGGTCGGGCTGGGCGAGGCTGCGGTGGAGAACATCCTGCGCGACGAGGAGACCAAATCTGCCTTCCTGGCGCACGCCCGCATCGTCAACGGGCTGTTCAAGGCGATTCTGCCCGACCCCCAGGCCAACCGCTTCGCCCCGATCCGCTCCACGCTCACCTACCTGGCCGATTCGATCAACAGCCTGGCACAGCCGGTGGATGTCTCCCGCGTGCTCGATCGGGTCCAGGAGCTACTCGATGAGTCGGTCGCCGCCAACCCCTATCTGATCCGCGAGCCGCGGTCTCCCTACGAAGCGGACGACACGGTCACCGGCCGGGTCGATCTCAACGCCATCGACTGGCCGGCGGTGGCCGAACGCTTCGCCGGCGGCAAGAAGCGCACCGAGGTGGAGCGACTGCGGGCGGTGGTCAAGGCCAAGGTCGAGGAGCTGGCCCGGCTCAACCCCACCCGCGCCGAATGGCTGGAGCGCTTCCAGGAGCTGATCGAGGAGTACAACGCCGGCAGCTTGAACGTGGAGACCTTGTTCCAGCAGCTGCTGCTCCTCGTCCAGAACGTGGCCGGGGAGGAGCAGCGCGGCCTGGCCGAGGGCCTGAACGACGAGCAGCTGGCCATCTACGATCTCCTCACTCGCCCCGGCCCCGACCTGACCGAGGCCGAGAAAAAAGGCATCAAACGGGTGGCGGAGGATCTCCTGTCCACCCTGAAACGCGACAAGCTGGTCCTCGACTGGCGCAAAGGCCAGCGCACCCGCGCCGCCGTCCAGGTGGAGATCGAGAAGGAGCTGGACGGCGGCCTGCCGCCGGCCTACGATGCATCCCTCTTCCAGCAAAAAGCCGACGCGGTGTTCGCCCATGTGTTCGACAGCTATTGGGATGATGGACGGAGTGTGTATTCAGCGGCTGCGTGATCTGTTCTCTGTATTCCGTAATCAATCGCTGGTCGGCATTCGATCGTTCACTGTGGAATAGTGCAATGGGAACGGATCGTTCACGACCTTTCGGACGAGAACCGGCAGGTAGCCCACCCCTTGCGGCCTGGGTGCGACCAGGGTTGAAGGCGGCGCCTCGTCTCTACCGGGGACCGTCATGCGGGACCCGGAGGGCAATGAGTTCTCTGTGTTTCAGACGGAGGAGGGTAATTCCGTGAAGTCGTGGCGGACGTAGTGGACCAGCTCGCGGCTACTACGGTGAGGGGAGCGGCCAACCTAGCAGGTCTGACACGCTGTCCGTTCATGAACCCTGCGAGGTACGAGCGGGCTGTTTGCCTCGCTCACGCCGCTTTACTTTGGCGCGTGCTGCATGCGTCTGGGATCGCTCCAGGTGGGCGCGACGCTCGATCTCCCGCTTTTTCTGCTTTTCATGGTCCAGGCAGGCTTCGAATACTCCGGCGCCCCGCCCGCAGTGTATCGCCGCGATTTCACCGCCTTCTCCGAACGCTTTTCCTCGACGCTGCGACAACAGGCGCCGGGCGCCACCCTCAGCCTGACGCTGCCGGCCCTGGCTGGTCGGGATCGAGGGTTGTTTGACCTGTCCAGACTGGTTCCCCTCTTCGATCGCTTCATCGGCATGACCTACGACTACTACAACGCCAGTTCCGACGTCGCCGGACCCAACGCGCCGATGAAGGGGTTCTCGCGGCACAAGTTCGTCTTCGATGTCACCACCGCCTACCACGACTATCTGCGCGTGATTCCCCGAACCAAGATCGTCATGGGCATCCCCTATTCCGGGTGGGACTGGGCGGTGCGCAAGGGGACCGCGTTGCTGGGCCACACGCTGCCGGCGACCAATCCCAACAGCTATGCCGTGATTCTCTCCTACGGCAGAATGCGTGGATTCGGTGCGCTCAAGCCGGCGCAGTGTCAATGGGACCGGGACGCCGAGGAGCCCCACTGCGAGTACGTCGACAGCAAGGGCGTCCAGCACCAGGTGTGGTTTGAAAACAATCGCTCAATCGCCGTGAAATATTCGTACGCCAGAGCAAATGGGTTCGCCGGAACCGCCATCTGGGTCCTTGGCTACGACGGCACGTACCCGGACCTGTGGAACATTCTGCGCAGAACCTTCCAGAAATAAGGACGCGCCCGTAACGACCGGCTCCATCGCCGCCCAGCAATGTCTGATATGCTCTGTGGCGGCACCGCTACGTCAGCACGACGACTGCCGGGGCCGGACTCATGCGGTACGGCGTGCCGTCGCCATCCACCGTGGGCTCGGCGCCGAACACCTCGGGCCATGACATCACCGGGGTATCGATTTGACCTGGCATGGCGTAGGAGCCGGGACCAAAAATCTTTACTCCCCCGAGGGCGCTTGGCTGACCGCTCACCGTCGCAAAGAGCGAATTATAGACTCTGACCTTCTCCGCCGGCGCGCCAATACCGTCCATCACGAAAACGGGCTCGACATGGGACAAGATGCGGTCGATGCGAAAGCGGTGATGAATCATGTCGGTGTTCCAGGCGTGGATCAACATCAACTTGCGATGTGCCAGGTTTTGCGCTTGCCCCTGCGAATTCATGAGCAACTGAGCCGCATTCAATTCCGACGCGTCGACGCTGCCGGTGGGAAACCCGGGAGTTGTTTGGCCGGGCGCAGTGCGAAACTCCGGATCAAAGGCAACCTCGACGTTATCGAAGCGAAGGTAGCCGCGAGCAGCCATGTGGCGGATCTCGCTCACTGGATTCGACCGCCCCAGCTGGTCGTCGAGCACAACCAACCAGCCTCGGCGTTGGGCAGGTCGTATGTATCTCCTCACAATGTCGACGCCGGTGTCGTCAAGGTAGATCAAGCACGTGTCCTGCGCCGCGCACGGTGTCGCCAGGCCGTAAATCAAATGAATGGCAATTCGCACGTGGCGTTGCGGAATCGCCGCCCGCATGGCCGTCACGGTAGGCGCTACCTGGCGTGCTACATCGTCAAATGAACGGTCTTGGCCCAGTCGACCGAGACCAGGCGCGGTGTTGAATCCTCGTCCATAGACTGAGAGCAGCGTTGTGCCGGACAGCCACGATGTTGGACCGGCTGCTCGCACCGTCGCGTGAGTCATTCGCCAGGACTGGCCCCCGACTATAAGGGCCAGCACGAGGCACGGAGCCGACAAGACTTGCCAGCGACGCCTGGCCCCACGTAGTGCTCGCACGGTCGCCCCTGTGCGTGATCCCCGGCCCAGCGGGCGACTGATTACCTGGGTCATCGCCGATCTTCCCCCCCGCGTTATCTGCGGATTGAATGACCGCACGCTCAGGTACTGCAAGGAACGGACCAACCCGTCCAGACCCGCGCATGGCGACATTCCAGACGGGATCGGCACACCGTTCCTTAAATAGGATGCGCACAAGGCACGCCGGATTCCAAATGCCGGTGAAACCGACCGGAATATCCCGCTGTCCCGGCAAATGCAGAAATGTAGTCTAGCCCCAGCGCCCCGCCTTCAGCGGCGAGGAACAGGCACCCGAGTGACTATCCCAACTGACGGAAGCCATGGACGACTACTTTCAGAAACGGAAAACGGCGGCACCGCCGCATGGCCGTGCCGCCGTTTAAAAAAGAGGAGATTACTTGGAGGGGCGAAGAAGCTTGTGATACAGCCCGAACAAGAGGAAGGTCGGCGGCCACTGGCCCACGAAGATGCTCAGGTCGTTCTTCTTGGCAACCTTCAAGGCAGCCGAGGCCAGGATAGAAGCCACCGCGCCCCAGTACCAGGCCTGCTCGGGAATACTATCCGTGATCCGAAAATATGTCTGTTGCGAACTTTGTTTCATAATGCAATGCTCCTTGGTGTTATACGGCTATCGAATGAGGCTGTACCTCAGGAGAAAGGCGCTTTCCGCTGTCCGACCATTTCGAACAGTATTATTCATACCATCACCAATCTCTATGCAATAGTATGCTATCCACTCTCCGAATGCCAAATGTGATTTGATTTGCCCCGGGGAGAGACGGCAAATAGCCGTACAGAACCCTTCGCCCTCGGGGTCGTTCATGACGATATGGCAGCTCTGGTCCTCATCGACGGCTCGGATCAGGGTCGCGCCCAACGCCGTAATCCGGTCGGCGGCGGCATGTATCAGCCAAAGGTCACTGGAAAAGGAACGGGCATACTGCATTTCCTACCGAGTGGCGGTGTGGAGCGACGATACCAGCAATGGGGCTTCCATGGCAGTATTCTTTCGCTTCAGCACGCCCGGCATCCGCTTCTCTCCGCTCTGTGGTGGGTGGGCGCATGAGTAGTTGCTTCGTCAGATGCCGCGCCTCCGACCACGGCCGAGGGCGGTTCTCCCTACACAGGTGATGGTGGGTGTGCGGGGCGTTCCCTCTCTTGCTCGGTTCGAGGGCGGGTCCTCCTGACGATACGGGGCACGCGTGCAAGTGCTGGGCCATGCACGGTGCGGACACATCTCACGCTTAGCTACTCCCCTCGCCCCCGGAGGGAGAGGAGCTGGGGGAGAGAAAGCTACCGCTACGGCGACCCATAGGCGTTTGACGCGACCGCCCAGTGATGGCAGCCGTATGGAGCGGGGATGGCGACGCGGAGTACGTAGCTGAGTCCGGCGTCGATGCGGAAGGTGCGCGTATCGGCGGTGCGGTAGTCGACGAGGGTCTGCTGGTGTGCAGGATCGCCGGCCGGCGCCAGGCTCAGGCGAAACGCGCCGTGTGGCGTCGATGGGCAGCCGGTATAGCGAAAGCCGAACAGCCCTTCGATCCGATTGGTGCGAAAGGCGACGGTTCCGTTGGCGACGCCGGAACCGCGAGGCGTGAGCACCTCGAAGTGCACGCTGGCGGGTTGGAAGCGAAGGTGGCGCGGCGCATTGCGAATCACCAGATAGTAGCCAATGGTCGAGCCGGCAATCAGCAGGGCGCCGACCAGCACCGCCAGAAAGAGGACGCGAATGCTGGGCTGCTCCGGGCCCCAGCCGGCAGGAGGCTCGGGCTTGGCCCGTCGGGGCGGCTGCGGCGGGGCAGGCGTGAAGCGGGATGGAAACTGGATGATGCGGCCGCGGTCGTCTTCCGGGCCAGACGAGTGGGCACGCCTCGGTGTCCGCCGCCAGGGGAGGCGCCAGCGGCGTAACCGCCGGGGCGGGCGATCGCCGCGGTCGATGCTTCTCACGCGATACCTCCGCGTTTGCCATCCGAGACCGAACTGAGAAAGACACCCCCATTGTGCCTGGTATGAGGGTACACTGTCTGTAACGTATATCGGGTGTCCTCTGTCACGCATTTGACTGTCCAAATGTCAATCCCTGGCCCGTTTGCGCCAGGGCTGATAGGCTGAAGGCTGAAGAGTAAGGCGGCATCGTAAAGGAGAAGTGTGTGAAAGGTACGTTGGCTGTGCTGGCTCTGGCGGGTGGGGCAGGCGTTCTCATCGCCCGAGGGAATCTGTGGATCGGCCTACGCGAGTTCAGCAGTCCTGGTCTTGAACAGCTGCGCAGCCGCGGCGAGCGGCTCACCATGCTGATCGTCGGGGTGGCGCGATTCGATGCCGATATCGACCCGGAGTTAGTCGCGGAAACGGTCCACCGGGTGGTGGTAGTGGGCGTGCTGGAGGCGGGGGTAAGCGCTCGGACGCTGCTCAGGCAGCGATGCCTGCTGGCCGGCGCGACTGGCTGGTAGAGGGCAGCATGCGCTAAAAGTTTCTTGCCGGTATCCACGACCGTACCACTTGCTTTCCCGCGATTCGGGGCTATGCTTGGCGGGATGGGCACGGACTGTACTCCCGAGGAACCGAACACGCCGCCGGCTACCGCGGCCTCCGCCGCCGATCTCGCTGCGTTGAACTCCACATTGCACACGCCCCTGCGCGACTACCAATTGCGCTGCGCACGGGCCATCGTGGATAGCGTCGTGCAGGGACGGGGCCGCATCATTACCGTGATGTTTGCCCGGCAGATGGGGAAGAACGAGCTGAGCGCGCAGGTTGAGGCCTACCTGCTGCGGAGATACGCGGAGCAAGGCGGCGCGATCGTCAAAGCGGCGCCCTCGTTTCGCCCCAGATTACCCATTCGATGCAGCGACTCAAGCTGGCGCTCGATCAGTTCGACGACGCGAAGCAGCCGTTGCGCGCCGCGCACGGCTTCACCTTCCAGCTGGGGAAGGCCTCGATCGCCTTTTTCTCAGCAGCGCCTCACGCCAATGTGGTGGGCGCCACGGCCAGCTTACTGTTGGAGATCGACGAAGCGCAGGACGTCGACCCGGAGAAGTACGATCGAGAGTTTCGGCCGATGGCTTCCAGTACCAACGCCACCACGGTCCTGTACGGCACAGCCTGGAACGAAGACTCGCTGCTGCAGCGCCAGCGAGCGATAAACCTGGAGCAGGAACAACGCACGAACGCCAAGCTGCACTTTGAATACGACTGGCGCACCCTCGCGGCGCTGTCACCGGTGTATAAGAAGTTCGTCGAGGCGGAGATTGCCCGGCTGGGCGAAGACCATCCCAGCATCCAGACGCAGTACCTGCTGCACTGCCTCTCCGATGCCGGCCGGCTGTTCTCGTCGGCGCAGCGCGAGGCGATGAGCGGCGTTCATCCGCGTCAGCGTCGCCGCACGCCGGGCGCCCTCTACGTTGCCGGAATCGACGTCGCCGGCGCGGATGAGCAGGCCCAGGACGCACAAGCGCGCGCCCTCTCGCCGCGACGCGATAGCACGGTGGTGACCATTGCCGAGCTGGTCCCGAGCGCCGGTGGAAGCCCCGAGGTGCGGGTGGTGGACCATATCTGGTGGACCGGCCACGATCAGGTGTGGCAGTTCGATCACCTGCTGCGGCTGTGGGAGCACTGGCAGTTCGCACAGGTATGTGTGGACGCCTCGGGTATCGGAGATGGGCTCGCCTCATTTCTGGTGGCTCGCCATGGTCCGCGCGTGGAGAAGTTCGTCTTTTCCGCGCCGTCCAAGTCTCGGTTGGCGTACACCATGCTCGGCATGGTCAATACCGGACGCTTGAGCCTGTACGCGCGAGACGGCAGCCCCGAATGGCGCGCGTGCTGGGAAGAGATTCAGGCCACCCGCTACACGCCGCACCACAACGAACAACTGGCCTGGGAGGTGCCGCCCACCGAAGGGCACGACGATTTCGTGATAAGCCTCGCCCTCTGCTGCCGGGCCGCGGATGGCATGGCGCCACAAGCGATGGGGGGGCTGGTGCGCGCTCGCGCGGATGGGGATGATGGCTGGTGACTCGGTTGGCACCTCTTCTCGGTAGAATGGAGGCGTGGGCTCCGGACAGGTGATCTGTCCGGGCCTTTTGTTTGACGATCCATGGAGCCGACCGACGGCCAACGCGCCGAGAAAGAGCAGGGATGGACACACTGGTTGAACGCGTGCAGCGCGAGGGGACCCCGCTGATCGACGGCGATACGGCTACCTTCGTCTGGGGCGGCGACCATCCTGTCCGCCTGACTGCCGACTTCAATGGCTGGGGCGCCCAGCCGGCAGAGATGACGCAGCACGAGCCGGGGATCTGGACCTACACGACGACACTGCCGCGCAATGCGTACGTTGAGTACGCCTATTTCGACGGTGACCAACGCATGAGCGATCCGTGCAATAAGCGACGTGCTAGCACCGGATTTGGCCCGTCGAACAACTACTTCACCATGCCGGATATGGAGCTAACGCCGCTGGTACGCGGCAAGCGCGGCATGCACCACGGCACACTGCGGAAACACCTGATCTATTCCGATTACCTGCTGGCGGGGGGCAAGCGCGCGGTCTATCTCTATCAGCCGCCCACCGAGGCGCCATGCCCGCTGCTGGTGGTATGGGATGGACGGGAATACCTGCACCGCGCGCGGCTGATCCACATCGTGGACAACCTGGTGGCCCAGGGGCGAATGCAGCCGCTGGCTCTGGCCATGGTGGAGCATGGACGCCAGGCCCGCTTTCTGGAGTACGCCTGTAGCGAGGCCACGATCGGCTTGCTCATGAGCAAGGTGTTGCCGCTGGCTCGCGAGCACCTGAACCTGCTGGATGTGGACCGGCACCCCGGCGCCTTCGGCGTGGCCGGGGCGTCGATGGGTGGTCTGATGGCGCTCTACACGGGTATGCGGCTGCCGGACATTTTCGGCAAGGTGATCAGCCAGTCCGGCGCCTTCGCGCTTCAGATGATGCAGCGTGAGGTGGTCCTGGACGAACTGATTCGTCACGGCCCGGTGCGCCCCATCGACATCTATATGGGGGTGGGAACCATGGAGTGGCTTCTTGCCGCCAATCGCCGAATGCACGCCCTCCTGCGCGAGCGGGGCTATGCCGTCACCTACCGCGAGTTCTGCGCCGGCCACAACTACACCGCCTGGCGCAACGACATCTGGCGTGGTCTGGAGCGACTGTATGGCGGGGTGATCAGCCCTGGTTGAACATCTTTTGTAGTACGCTGGAGTCCACTTCTATGACAGCGTTAACCGCCACGCCGACGCAATGGCCCGGCGTGATCGTTCGATCCATGCTGTAAACGTCCTCATCGAACTCAGGTCTCCGTCTCTTCTTCGGAGTGTACCCGGCAGGCGCTGAGAAATGGCTGAGAGACGAACAACATTTGCCTAAACTGGCCTAGATCCCAGCGATCTTGCTGCACGTCGAATCAACGTGGTTCGCCAACGTCACTCTGATGTGGTAGCATGCTTGAGCTTGCTCGTGGTCGGTCCCACAGCGTCTCTTAACCAACGATGGTCCGTTCGCTCTCCATGCCCGGCGCCCCACGAGGTCGAGATCGATGAATCACGGACAGCACTTCTCGGACGCCGGTGAGGTGCGGGCTAAATCGTTCTGCGGTCGTGGCGATACCGATGCCGTCACCCTCCCCGTGATCTTGATCGGGCCAGTCAATGCGGGCAAGAGCACGATCGGCGCGCTTCTGGCAGAGCGCCTCGGGGTAGGTCGTGCCAGCCTGGACGAGTTATGCTTCGACTACTTCACAGAAGCTGGATACAACCCTGAAGTAGCCCGCGAGCACTTTGAGCGTGGGGGCCAGGCGGGCGCGGAAGAGTATATGGTCCGCTTCTATCCACATGCGGTAGATCGCATCCTGGCGGAATACCCAGAGACCGTGATCGATTTTGGAGCTGGTCACACGGTATACGATGATCCCGAGCAGCTGGGACGTGTCAAGAGGGCACTGGCGCCCTATCCCAACATCGTGCTCCTTCTGCCGTCTCCCGATTCCAACGAGTCGATCCGGATTCTGAATGGGCGGGAGAGTAACCCCTACCCCGAGGTAGTCGCGCTAAACGAGTACTTTGTACGTCACCACTCCAACCGTCGGCTCGCGACAATCGAGATATACACGGAGCGGAAGACGCCCCACGAGACATGCGATGAGATCATCAAACGTCTGAACTGACTCAGTACCGCTCCAAACTGTCTTTTGCTTCAGCAGGAGATGCTGCGCTTCATCGACGCCGCCCGTTTTGAACCGGGCCATGAGAAGGCACTCCGGTTTGACTATACCGAGAACCTTTCTGAAGCGCGATCAACCCTGCAACCTGCTTCGTGTCAGTGTTCCAGCGTCAGCTCCTGAGCATAATCGAGTATCCTGCCCTTCATGCCGCGGCTGACATCGTAGCGCTGAATCTGCCCCAGGGGAGGCTCAGAGCCAGCGTGATGGCAGCGCTCCACCTGCCTCGCCGTGGTCTTCCAGAGGCCATCGACGACCTCCACCGGAGCGAGCCGTGCAATCTCATCTCGTTCGCATCCCAGGTGTTCCGCCCAGAGCGTGATCCGCAGATCGTGCGCGATTGCGGGCGCGATCGACTGCACGCACATCTCGGTGTCGGTGGCCAGCCCGCGGCCGTTCAGGTTGGCCGAGCCGATGGAGAGCCACTGATCGTCGATCAGACACACCTTGGCATGGACATAGGTTGCCTCGTAGTGGTAGCCGCTGAGCGACGA
>JAABUZ0100003507.1_pt1 | contig 23143 bp, 18 predicted proteins | sample 5562091 | NCBI WGS metagenome assembly JAABUZ01 (sample SAMN12813069, study PRJNA571459) | rock metagenome | isolation source: Antarctica rocks | place: Antarctica: Victoria Land, Linnaeus Terrace sud | collected 2015-12-21
CGGCAGCTTATCTTCCTTCTCCCAGGCCTCGATCGTTTTGTAGCTGACGCCTAACAGGCGTCCCATTCTATCGCGAGACAGGCCCATGGAGGCGCGGATGCGCTTCGCGCTAAGGGCAGGGGCCGGTCGTCGAGCCGCAATCATAGCGATACCCTCCTCTCACATCTTAGCATATTTATGGAACTAATTCCATAAACAAAGAGGGGGGCAGTCGAATCGACGCCCGCCGCCCGCCGCCCGCTGCCTACACCTCGTAGAGCAGGGCGCGGATGGCGCGGATGTCGCTGCGCAATTGGGGGTTCTCGTTGCGCAGTTCCTTCGTGATCTTCTCGACCCCGTGCATGATCGTGCTGTGGTCGCGGTTGCCAAGAAGTTCGCCGATCTTGGGCAGCGAGGTGTCGGTCTCTTCGCGGATGAGGTACATCGCGATCTGGCGCGGCAGCGCGATCCCCTTATCGCGCGCGGGCCCCCGCAGCGCCGTGAGCTCGACCTTGTAGTACTGCGCGACGACGTCGATCACCTCGGGGCCCGTCACCTTGCGCTTGTTGGAGGGCGAGAGGGCGTCGAGCGCCTCGGCCGCCAGCTTGTCGGTAACGGGAACCTCGTGGGTGAGCGCCATGTGGATGACGCGCTTGAGCGTGCCCTCGAGTTCGCGGATGTTGCTGTTGCCCGCGCGCTTGGCGATGTACTCGATCGCGGACGGCTGCACCGGGACGCGCTGCGTCTCGGCCTTGGCGCGCAGGATCGCCACGCGCGTCTCGTAGTCGGGCAACTCGACCTCGGTGATGAGGCCCCACTCGAAGCGCGAACGCAGGCGCTCGGTCAATGTGCTCATCGCGTTGGGCTTGCGGTCACTCGTCATCACGATCTGACGCTGGGTCTGGTGCAGTTCGTTGAAGGTGTGGAAGAACTCCTCTTGCGTGCTCTCCTTGCCCGCGATGAACTGGATATCGTCGATCAGCAGCACGTCGACGGCGCGGTAGCGTTCGCGGAAATCGTCGATGGCCGACTGCCCCTTCCCGAACGCCCCGATGATCTCGTTGGTGAACTTCTCGGAGGTCACATAGAGAACGATCTTGTCGGGGAAGCTCTGGCGCACCTTGTGCCCGATGGCGTGCAGCAAGTGCGTCTTGCCCAGCCCCACGTTGCCCCAGATGAAGAGCGGGTTCCAGCTGGCGCCGGGGTCGTCCGCGACGTTCTCGGCCGCGGCGTAGGTCAGCCGGTTGCTGTTGCCCACGATGAAGTTCTCGAAGACGTAGTGTGGCGAGAGTGTACTCTGGGGCTGCTGGAACATCGTCATCGTGTTGTTGCTTTCCCGCGGGCGCTTGAATGGGCTGCCGGCGTGCTCGCCGAGGCCCGGGGCGACGACGTAGCGGACGGCGCGCTGGCCGTGGCCGAGGCGCTGCAGCGTATTGGTGATGCGCCCATTCAGTTTATTCTCTAGCCAGTCCTTATGGAAAGCCTTGGGCACCCCGATGGTCAGCGCGTCTTCGTCCTCCTCGACGACGCGCGTGCCGCTGAGCCAGGTATCGTAGTTCTCGCGCGTCAGCATCGTCTGCAGTTCGCCGAGGGTCGCCTGCCAAATCTGCTCGCCGGTCGTCATCATCCTTATACCACCGTTCGTGTAGCTGTCGTCATGGGCGCGGGTCGCGCGGGATACGCGGCTTAGGGGTCGCGAGCGCGGGATGAGTCGCGTGTTCTTAGCTGTGAGCCGCTTGGGAAGCTAACGCGGCGGAAGGAAGGACAGGCGCGGGCGTCGACAGGGGCAGCCCTGTCCTGTCCGCTCGGGGCTCACAACGCAAGACGCATCGCTCGGTCGCGGTGATTGCATCGCATAGGCTAGCACGTTCGAGGGCCTGGCGGCAATGACCATACGCCCATTATCCGCCGGCAGTCGCGCGGCCTGTGTAAAAACGCCACCCCAGAAAAGCCATGACGCATCCTACTACACCAGGAGAACCGCAGCCCTCCTGGGCGCCCTTTTAGGGGTAGGTTTTTTACGAGAGATAACACGGAGGGCGTCGCCCTCCGTGTTATCTCTCGTGTGGAGAGGTGAGCAGCGTTGCTGCTCACCCCTCCACACAAAAAACCTACCCTTGTAAGTCCTGAGCGCCGGCCGCCGGTCCCGATGGGCGCGGCCGTATACCGTATACACTGAGGGGAGCATACTCTCTACACCCGACGCAACGGAGGGCGGCGCGATGACCACCGAGGCGAGTCTCGAGCGAACCTATACTATCGACGAGTTCATGGATCTCGACGACGACGCGGGCCGCTACGAATTAGTGCAAGGGAGGCTGCGGCCTATGTCGCCGACGAGCGAAGAACACGGACGGATCACAGGCCGGCTGTCCGGCAACCTATGGGTCCACGTGTTTCAGCACGCTTTGGGCGAGATCTATGGCGCGGAAACGGCCTTCGTGCTCGACGCCTCTACTGGAGACGTGCGCGCCGCCGATGTCGCCTTTGTCGCGTCATCGCGCCTCGTCGTGAGCCAGGGCGCCATTCCTTTCCCACCCGACCTCGCCGCCGAGGTAATCTCGCGGAGCGATCGCTTGACGGACGTCCGGTCCAAGGCCAGGGAGTATCAACGCGCGGGGGTACGCCTCACCTGGGTTGTTAATCCGCGCGACAAGACCTTGTGGGTGTACCATCCCGACGACACGGAGCCGACGACGCTTGGACTCGACGACACGCTCGACGGCGAGGATGTCGTGCCCGGTTTTACGCTCCCCGCGCGCGCGCTGTTCGAGCCGCGTTGAAGGATAAAACGGTCGACGACGGGACCGCTTTCGGTGTCATCTATACACGCGTCCGCTACGTATATATAGTGTGCGCGTCTAAATACGAAAACTCACCGCGCCGTAACACTCTTGTAATCTCTTCATAATGCGGCCGTAAGCGATCGCGTTCATACTGTTTGTAGAGACTGAAAACGGACAGAAGGATAGGGACCATGGATATCGTTACGAACGGACAGACCCCGCTGGCGCCCGGCCAGCGGCGCGTCGGACGCCGTATCTTCCTGGGGGCGCTCGGCCTGGGGGCCCTGGGCGTCGCCTCGGGGACAGGGCTCAGCGGCCTCGTCTCCAGCGTCAAGACCGCGACGACGCCGGCCGGCGTCGTCCCCGGCTTCACGCTCTACTACGTGACAGGTCTCATCCCGACCTTCAATCCCGCGACGTGGCGCCTCAACGTGGGCGGGCTCGTCGAGCATCCGCTCTCGCTCTCGTTCCAGGACCTGCTGAACCTGCCGTCGCTCTCCGTCACGCGCGACTACCAATGCGTGACCGGGTGGAAGGTCCCGCGCGTCCGCTGGGAGGGCGTCTCGCTGCGGACCCTGGCGCGCGTCGCGAGGGCGCGCTCATCGGCCACGTTCGTCAACGTCTACTGCGCCGATCAGGTCTACTCCGAGAGCCTGCGCCTCCCGGACCAGGCCTTCAAGCCCGATGTCATGCTGGGATACCACATCGACGGCCACATGCTGGCGCGCGAGCAAGGGGCCCCGCTGCGCCTCGTCGTGCCCGAGATGTACGGCTACAAATACGCCAAGTGGGTCGACCGCGTCGAGTTCAGCGACCGCCAGGAGATCGGCTACTGGGAGCGCAACGGCTACACCGTCGACGCCTATTTAGGCACGGAGTAAACAATATGGTGACCGCACCGACCGCGCCGGGCGCGCAACGGATCGAGCGATTCAACTTCACCGAGCGGGGGCTGCACTGGACGCACTCGATCAGCTTCCTGCTGCTCCTGCTGACGGGGGTCTTCCTGTACTTCCCCGCCCTGTCCGCGCTGGCCGGCCGCCTCAACCTCGCGCACCTCACCGTCCTCAACCTGCACGTGCTCTGCGGGGCGTTCTATATCGGCGGCCCGCTCGTCTGGTGGATCTTCGGCGACCGGCGCGCCCTCCGGCGCGATCTGCATGCGCTCGACGTGTGGGACGAAGACGACGTCCGCTTCCTGCGTTCGCCCGCGGCCATCGTGATGGAGGGGGCGGCGCCCCCGCAGGGGCGCTTCAACGCGGGCCAGAAGATCAACACCATCCTGCTCGGCGCCGCGGCGATCGGGTTCGGCGTGACCGGGGTGATCCTCTGGCAATCGAACACGCACATCTTCCCCGGATGGGCCGTGCAGGGCTCGGTCAACCTCCACGACCTCCTGGCGCTGTTGACGACGGCGCTCGTGGCCGGCCACATCTACCTCGCCGCCCTGCACCCGACCACGCGGCCCGGCCTCTCCGGCATCCTCAGCGGCAACGTCGACCGCGCCTGGGCCCGGCGCCATCACCCCAAATGGGTCGCGGACGAGGAGACCGCCGGGAACGCGCGCGAGGATGGCGCGTAGCCTGACATAGCCCGACGGCGGGCGCGCGGAGCGACACCCGGTTGTGTATGGTGCGGCAGGGCAGGGTTAGGAATCTGACATAGCCCGATGGCGGGTGCGCGGAGCGACACGGCGGGCGGCGCCACGCGCGCTAGCCTGCCGCAAGACCGTCATGCGTCGGCCACTTTGAGCACGAGTTTGCCGTTGTTCTCGCCCGAGAAGAGCTTGAGCAAGGCGTCGGGGAAGGTGTCCAGACCCGCGACGATGTCCTCACGCGCCTTGAGCTTGCCCTCCGCCATCCAGCAGGCCATCTCGCGCGCCGCCTCGCCGTAGCGGTCGGCGTAGTCGGACACTAACATACCCGTCATGCTTGCGCGGTTGACCAACAGGGACATGTAATTGGCCGGCCCCTTGACCGGGGTCGTGTTGTTGTACTGCGAGATCGCGCCGCAGATGACGACACGCGCGCCGCGCGCCAACTGAGCGAGGGCGGCGTCGAGGATGTCGCCGCCGACATTGTCGAAATAGACGTCGATACCCCGTGGACACTGCTCCCGCAACGCCCTCTTGACGTCCTCCGCCTTGTAGTCGATGGCGGCGTCGAAGCCGAGTTCCTCCACGAGGTAGCGGCATTTCTCCGCCCCGCCGGCGATGCCGACCACGCGGCATCCCTTGATCTTGGCGATCTGCCCCACTACCGAGCCCACGGCGCCGGCCGCGCCTGAGACGACGACGGTCTGGCCCGCGCGCGGCCGGCCGACATCGAGCAGCCCGAAATAGGCGGTCATACCGGGCATGCCGAGGGCGCCAAGGTAGACCGGCAGCGGCGCGACCGCGGGGTCGACCGTGGTGAGGCCCTTGCCATTGGAGAGAGCGTACTCCTGCACGCCGAAGCCGCCGACGACATAGGCGCCGACCGCGAAACCGGGATGCCGGGATGCGGCCACGCGGCCCACGGCGCCGGCGCGCATCACCTCGCCGATGCCCACGGGCGGGATGTAGGACTTGCCCTCGTTCATCCACCCACGCATGGCTGGGTCGAGCGAGATATAGAGTACCTTGATCAGCAGCTCGCCGTCGCCGGGCTCGGGCGCCGGTTCGTCGGTGTAGGTCCAGTCGTCGCGCTTGGGTAGGCCGACGGGGCGCGCGGCGAGGCGAAATTGATGATTGACGGTCGCCATGATCGAGTCTCCTTATTCTTATCAGGGTCGTCGGGCAGCCCGTTTCGTCTCAGGGTCGTCGGGCAGCCTGTCTTGATTGTAAGGGAACCGTCTCTTTAACCTGGCGTTAGCATGCCCTTAATATGCCCTTAACACGCCGGGGCTAGAGTAGAATAGGGACACGCCACAAGACGACTAGACGAGAGGAGGAGAAAGAAACCCGGCGACGAACACCTACCGCCGCATAGACCCGGCGTCTATCGACAGACACGCGCTACACGTGCGAAGGAAGGGACATCGTATGCAGCCTAACGATCGACCAACTCACGGCCTCGGGCGCCTCACGCGCGGCGGCCGGCCTATGCTCGCCGCGCTCCTGGCCGCGGGAACACTCATCCCGCCATCGTATCTCCTCACCTCCGCCAATGGAGGACACGCGTCGGCCCAGGCGTATCACGTCCACAACAGGGCGGGCGCCGAGCCTAGCCGCGGGACCAATAGCCGCGCGGTGCTCATCAACGGCCGCGTCATCACCCCGGCCGGCACGCAGTCCTCACTGGGCAACCTGCCGCTCAACGCCATCCTCTCCCCCGACGGCCGGCGCCTGCTCGTCGCCAACGGCGGCGGCGGCATCCAATCGCTGCAAGTCGTCGACGCCTCGACCGGCGGGGTCGTGCAGACCATCACCTACTATGCGCCCGCCAGCGTCTTCGTCGGCCTGGCCTACAGCCCCGATGGGACGCATGCCTACGCGTCGGGCGGCGGCCAGAACGTGATCCACATCTACGACGTGGCCTCCTCGACGGGGCGGCTTACGCCCACGGGTGACATCCCCCTGAACGGACCGGCATCACAGTATCCGTCGGGCCTCGGCTCCGGCCCCTGGCCGATCGGCTTGAGCGTGGGCGCGGACGGGACGACGCTCTACGTGGCCGACAACCTCGCCAACGCGGTCTCGGTCATCGACACGACAAAGGTAGCTACGGTCCCGCCCAGCGACGGCGTACCGGCGTCGAGCGCGACGGCGGCTCCCACCGGGGCCGCGACGGGGACCCCGGCCGGCGCGATGGCGACGGGAACCCCGACCGGCGCGCCCACCGTGGCGGACACGGCCACCGTCTCGGCCACGGCCACCACGACGGGCACGGCCACTGTCTCAGACACGGCCACCACGACAGGCACGGCGGGCGCGCCGGGCCCCTATCCAACCTCGACCCGCTACCCCACCTCGACGCCCTATCCGACGTCGACCGCGTACCCGAGCGCGACCGACTACCCGACGTTCACGGCCGCCCCGACGGGCACGGCCGGCGGGAGCGGACCGACCGCGACGGCCAGCGCGACGACATCGGGCTCGGCGACCGCCAGCGCGACCGGCACGATCACCGCGACGGCGTACCCGACGTACACCCCGCGGCCGACCTACACGCCCAACCCGACGTACACGCCCAACCCCACCTACACCCCTAACCCGACGTCGACACAGGCTACCGGCGCGCCGATCCATACGGGCGCGGCCCTGAGCATCGGCGACGGCGCTCTCACGGCGGCGGTTCGTGGGTTGAACGGCAGCGGGAGCGCGGGCCGGCTGGCGCCCCACGTGGCGTCCGCGTCGCGGCGAACCGGACGGGTTCGCCCGGCCGACATCTCGGCCACGCCCGGCGCGTCGACCACGGCCACGGCGTCCGTGTCGCCAACGGACGTGCCCTCCAGCGCGCCGACGGCTCCCTCCGCGCCCGGCGTCACGACGGTCCCGGTCGGCGGCTTCCCCTACGCGACGCTGCTCAGCCCGGACGGACGGCGCCTCTACGTCTCGAACTGGGGCGACGGCACGGTGTCGGCGATCGACACGGCCAGCGACTCGGTCGTCGCCACGATCACGGTGGGCCTCGCGAACACGACGGCGCCGGCGACGAGCCATCCCTCGGCCATGGCCCTGAGCCCCGACAGCGGGTTCCTCTTCATCTCGCTGTCCAACAGCGACGCCATCGCGGTCGTCGACACGGCCACCAACAAACGGGTGCGCACGTTCTCCGACCGCCCCTACAACGGCGCGCCGCTCTCCAGCAGCCCGCAGGGACTGGCCGTGAGCCCCGACGGACGCGACCTGTACGTGGCCAACGCGGGCTCGGACGACGTGACCGAGTTCGCCATCGACGCGCGGGGGAACGGGCGACGGCTCGGGCGCATTCCGACCGCCTGGTACCCAACCTCGGTCGTTCTCGGCGGCGACGGCAAGACCCTCTACGTCACGAACGGCAAGGGCCGGGGCGCGGGGCCGAACGACAACTACCTCTACCCCAACCCCACGCGCAAGAACCCGCCGATCATCGACGCGGTCACCGGCTCCAACGACGGCTACTGCAACTGCAACTTCGACCAGTACACCGGCAGTATGATCGTGGGGACGCTCTCGCGCATCGCGGCCACCGCCAGCGCGTCGCTGCTGGCGCGCTACACCGCGCGGGTGGAGGTCGACAACCGCGAGAACAACACCGCGGTCGACAACCGGCCGGAGGGGAACCCCGTCCCCGTGGCAGGGAGCGGGAGCGCCGCCTCGCCGATCAAACACGTGATCTACATCGTCAAGGAGAACCGCACCTACGACCAGGTCTTCGGCGACGCGTCCATCGGGGAGGGCAACGCCTCGCTAACCCTCTTCCCCCGCGCGGTCACGCCGAACCTGCACGCCCTGGCCGACCGCTTCGGGCTGCTCGACAACTTCTACGCCGACGCCGAGGTCAGCGCCGACGGACACAACTGGATCAACTCGGCCAACGCCTCCGACTACAACGAGAAGATGTGGCCGCAGGACTACTCGCCGGGCGCGGGCCGCAACCGCGGCTACGACTTCGAGGGCGCGACCACGATCAACCTCTCGCCGGGCGGCTACCTGTGGGACGCGGCTCACGAGGCGGGGATCAGCTACCGCGACTACGGCGAGTTCCAGGTCAACGGCGGGTCGCCGGTCACGATCACGGCGGGCGCCCCCTGCGCGGGCCCGGTCGCGACCTCTTACCTCGGCCGCACGATCCCGTCCGGCTCCGCGTTGTGCTTCCGGCCGACGACGATCGTCACGAGCACGACGCCCAACCTGGCCGGGCACATCGACCCGCGCTTCCGGAGCTTTGACACGCCCTACAGCGACCTCGACCGCGTCGCCGAGTGGCAGCGCGAATTCAACAGCTTCGCCGCTAACGACACCCTGCCGCAACTCGAGATCCTGCGGCTGCCCAACGACCACACCGCCGGGACGAGGGTGGGCTCCTACACGCCGCAGGCGTTCGTGGCGCAGAACGACGACGCGGTGGGCCGGGTCGTCGATATCGTCAGCCACAGCAAATACTGGGCGAGCACGGCGATCTTCGTGACCGAGGACGACGCGCAGAACGGTCCCGACCACATCGACGCCCACCGCACCGAGTCGCTGGTGATCAGCCCGTACACGTCGCGCTCCGACCTGTACGTCGACCACACGCTCTACGACACGGCGGCGATGATCCGCACGATGGAGCTCATCCTGGGCTTGCGGCCGCTCTCCCAGTATGACGCCAACGCGCAGCCGATCGTGAACCTGTTCGGGGGCACGCCGGACACGACGCCGTACAACGAGATCGCGCCCACGACCTTGATCACGGCGGTCAACACAGCGCGGTCGTTCGAGGCGGGGATATCGGCACAACTGAACTTCAGCCGCGAGGACCTGGCGCCCGAGGGTGTGCTCAACCGCATCCTGTGGGGGGCGGTCAAGGGCGCCAAAGCGCCCTACCCCGCGATCCACACCGGGCGCGTCGCCTCCGCGGGTCCGTCCGCGCTGGAAGGGGCGCTCGGGGCGCTGCAAGCCCAGGCGCTGAACGGGCAACTCCGGCGCTCCCACACGACGGGCGTCCGTATCGTGCGCGCCAACGGCGGCTACCTCTGGGGCGTCTCCATGCGAGGAGGCGGCCACTAGAGCCACTCCATAGTTCGCCCGCGCGGGCACTCGAAAAAGGGGGAGGCCGGTAGCGGCCTCCCCCTTTTTTCGCCGTATGGACAGGCGTGCGCCCGTCCTTCTCGATGACGGGCGGTTCGCGTCGCGTAGGAGCGCAATGCCTTGCGCCCGGCGTCGCTCATTCCGTATGTGAGCGCGGTCCCGTGGTGAGCGCGGGCCGTGCGCCCCGACGAACCGGGGCGCGGCCACGAATGGCATGCCCCTGCGTCTCTGGTCGCTCACGCGAGAAACGCAGCGACAAGCGCGGTGATCCACGGACCATTGAGCGACATGAACATGAATGCTTATACTGCTAAAGGGGTAGCCATGAATCAGGGAGAACGGTGGTTCACCGACACCTACTTAAAGATTACTTCAGCGCGGTATGACCCCTTAGAGAGACACGTCGTGGTCTCTTTCGGCGATGGGGATGTGATCGGGGTTGATACAAAGCGCCTCGTGTATAACGACCCACTGGCCTTGGATTGGGCCGCGTTGATGGTAGAGGGTAACTTCTACCTGCACATTCCCGCGCTCCCACAAGCGACGAGGGGATCGGCGGATATCGCGAGTTCAGACATTCGCGCCGTGACCGATGAGGCTTACGCCACACACCTGGCGCGCTCGGCCGAGGAATCGGCGCGGCGCATCGGCGAACGCGTCCGCGCGTTGCGCAAAGCGCGCGGGCTCACGGTCAAAGAGGTCGCCGAGCGAGCGGGGATCGCGCAACTCACCATAACGCGCATCGAGAAGGGGTACGCCGATGTGGGCTTCACCGCTCTCCAGAAAGTACTGGCGTCTATGGGCTACGGGTTGCGGGACGTTTCATCCTTAGACGATAAGACGCTCGACACAAGCGCGCGCGCATAGGGGGACGCCGAGGCGCGCGAAGATGAGACAGTGTCACGCTTTCTCTATCGGCGTGGGGCGTTCGCGTAGCCAGCGGAGCGGCGAAAGCAGCACCCACAGGAATCCGCAGACGCCCCCGAACGCGGCGATCCAGAGCGTCGGGCGCAGGCCGATACCCCGCGCCAGGATCCCGCCCGCGAGCGCGCCGGTGGGGACGGCGACCCAGCTGACGAAGCGGGCGCTCGCGTTGACGCGGCCCTGCAAGTGGTCGGGTGTGACGGCCTGGCGCAAGCTCACCCCGTTGACCTGGAAGACCATGTACCCGAGCCCCATCAGGAATTGCCCGGCGAGCAGCGTCGGGACCGCGACGGCGGCCGGACCACCGGCCAGCGGGATGAGCACGCTCCCGACGCTGCTGAGCGTCGCCCCTCCGACTATGGCGGGGCCTGGCCCGTAGCGGCGCGCCAACCGTTCCGCCGACAGCGCCCCCGATAAGGTCCCGACCCCGGCCGCCGCGTAGACGAGGCCCAGCGCGCCCGGCCCGAGCCGCAACTCGCGCAGAACGTAGAGGGTGAGCGTGGGATAGAGCACGTTGTCGAAAAGCGCCCAGGTCCCCGCGCACCCCGCCAGGCCGCGCAGCAACGGGTCGCCGAGCGCCGCCCCGAGCCCCTCCCCGATCTCGTTCCACACGCGTCGCCCTTCCGGGCGCGGCGGGGCGGGGCGCGCGGGCGCGCGCAGGAGGACGAGCGAGGCGACCGAGGCGAGGAACGAAAGGGCGTCGAGCAGGATAGCCAGCGGCGCGGTGAGCAGCGACACCAGGGCGCCGCCCAGCAGCGGCCCGGCGATCTCCGCGGCCGATTCGCTGAGTTGCAGCTTGCCGTTCCCCTCGACGAGGTGTTCCCGTCCGACCAGCGTGGGGAGAAACGAGCCGTAGGCGACCGAGAAGAGGACGGACAGCGTGCCCACGAAGAACGCGACGACGGCCAGGAGCGCGAGGCTGAGCCTATCTACCAGCGCGGCGAGCGGGATGGCCAGCAGGAGCGCGGCCCGCCCGAGGTCCGCCACGATCATGATGGGATGCTGGGGCAGGCGGTCGGCCCAAACCCCCGCGAACAGCCCCACGACGAGAAAAGGCAGGTACGCCGCGACCCGCAGCAGACCCAGCCCCAGGGCGGAGGCGTGCAACGTGAGGGCGGCGGCGAGCGGGAGCGCGAGGAGCGTGACGGAGGAGCCGAACTGCGAGACCGTCTGCCCGAGCCACAGCTTGAGAAACTCCGGATCGCGCCAGAGGGTATCTTTCCCATGACGAGGCAACATACTTTTCAGCCGCCGCGGGCCTCCTCGCCCATGTTGAGGCGGTGGCGGATCATGAGGGCGGCGGTCGCGCCCTCGCCCACGGCCGCGGCGATCTGCTTCGTGCTGCCGTGACGGCAGTCGCCCGCCGCGAACACGCCGGGCAGGCTCGTTTCGAGCGTGTCGGACGTCTGGATGAAGCCGTGGGGATCGAGATCGACCGTACCCTTGAGGAACTCGGTATGCGGCGAGAGGCCGATAAAGAGGAACGCCCCCGCCGTCGGCAGGGTCTCCTCCGCGCCGCTCTCCTCGTCGCGCACGCGCACCGCCGTGAGGTGGCCGCCCTCGCCCTCGAAGCCCGTCACCTCGGTCTTGTAGCGCACGCTCAGGTTGGGGTACTGCGGCAGCTTGTCCCGCGCGATCTTGCTCGCCGTCATCCGCGATCCACGCACCAGGATCGTGACGTGGCCGACGATGCCGGAGAGATAAGCGGCCTCTTCGGCGGCGCTGTTCCCGCCCCCGACGACGACGACGTCACGGCCCTTGTAGAAGGGGCCGTCGCAGGTGGCGCAGAAGTGGATGCCCGCCCCGATGTAGTCGTCCTCGCCGGGGACGTCGAGGCGGCGGTAGGTCGAGCCCGTGGCGATGAGAACGGCGTCGGCCCCATACCTCGCGCCGTCGGCCGTCACCACGGCCAGGCGGTTGTCCCGCCGCTCGATCCCCGTGACCTCCTGGGCGACAAGGGTTTCCACGCCGAAGCGCGCGGCCTGGCGGGCGATGCGGTCCGCGAAGTCCGCGCCCGAGACCCCCTCGGGAAAGGCGGGGTAGTTGTCGACAAGTTCGGTGATCGCGGCCTGTCCCCCCACGCCCGCGCGGTCGACGACGAGCGTGTCGAGCCCCTCGCGCGCGGCGTAGATGGCGGTCGTCAGCCCGGTCGGCCCCGCCCCGACGACGATGAGGTCGTACGAGGCGCATTGAGCCGCCGTGCGCAGACCGAGCTTGGCGGCAAGCGCGGCGTTGGACGGCTCGACAAGGATCGAGCCGTCCTGAAAGACGATAGTGGGGATGATCTGCTTGCCGTCGTTGTAGCCCTCGACGACCCCCTGCGCCTCGGGGTGCTCGCCGAGGTCGACCCAGGTGTAGGGGATGAGCTGCTCGCCCAGGAACTTTTTGGCGCGCCGGCAGTCAGGGCACCACGAGGCGCCGTACACGGTGATGTCAGGGGTGGTCTTGGCCAATTGTCACTCTCGCCTCGTCTATTATGTCGTCTATGTCGTCCTTTGCTCTATCATACCGTGAAACGGTGGACCGAGGCGCCGATAGCGCCGCGCCGACAAGTTGTCCCTGACGTCTACACCGACCGCCATCGACGTGGTACCGTATAGTCCGAGAGCACAAGCGAGGAGGATGATCGTGGACGACCCATACGCCCGTTTCGACAGCCTGCGGTTCGAGCGGCCCGAGCCGCATATCCTGCGCATCACCATGAGCGCGCCGGGCCGCCTCAACGCGGCGGGCGCGGCCATGCACCGCGACCTTGCCGACGTGTGGAGCGCCGTCGATCGCGACCCCGAGACGCGCGTGGCGATCATTCAGGGCGAGGGCCTGGTCTTCTCCGCCGGAGGGGACCTTGATCTGGTACAGGAGATGGCCGACGACTACGCCGTGCGCGTCCGCGTGCTGCGCGAGGCGCGCGACCTCGTCTACAACATTCTCAACTGCTCCAAGCCGATCGTCTCGGCCATGATCGGGCCGGCCGTGGGGGCCGGACTCGTCGCCGGACTGCTGGCCGATGTCTCGATCGCGGCGCGCTCGGCCCGCATCATCGACGGGCACACCAAGCTCGGCGTCGCCGCGGGGGACCACGCCGCCATCGTCTGGCCGCTGCTGTGCGGCATGGCCAAGGCCAAGTACCACCTGCTGACCTGTGAGCCGCTCTCCGGCGAGGAGGCCGAGCGCATCGGGCTGGTCTCGCTGTGCGTGCCGGACGACGAATTGCACGAGCGGGCGCTCGCCGTGGCGCGGCGCCTCGCGAACGGGTCGCAGAGCGCGATCCGTTGGACGAAGTACAGCCTCAACAACTGGCTGCGCCTGGCCGGCCCGGGCTTCGACGCCTCGCTGGCGCTGGAGTTCCTCGGCTTCGGGGGTCCCGATGTCCGCGAGGGCGTCGCCGCCCTGCGTCAGAAGCGCCGCCCCGACTTCACCGGCCCGGCGTCCGAATAGGCCCCGAGCACCTACATTCATAGCGGTTGCGAGGTTGGAAAAGGGACGCGCCACCGCGAGCGCCGGCGCCACGCGTCCGCAACGATCGACGCGGGCCATCAGGAGCGCCGGCGCGGGCCGACGTTCCCGTCGCTATGCGCGAGTCTCACGAGCCTCGCGAGTAGACCAACGAAAAACGGAAAGAGGATACACACTATGCACGCATGGATTTGTGTCACCTGCGGCACGCAGTTCCCCCCGAGCGAGCGTACGCCCGCCGCATGCCCGATCTGCCAGGACGAACGGCAATACGTCGGGCGCGAGGGGCAGCGCTGGACGACCCTGGACCAGATAACCGCCGACGGCTTCCACAACAGCGTCGCGGAACTGGAGCCCGGCCTCGTCGAGATCCACACCGCCCCTAAGTTCGCCATCGGCCAGCGCGCGCTACTGCTGGAGACGGGCGGCGGCAACGTCCTGTGAGACTGCGTCAGCCTCCTGGACGGGCCGACGGCCGACGCGGCGCGAGCGCGCGGCGGCATCGCGGCTATCGCCATCTCGCACCCCCACTACTACACGACGATGGTCGAGTGGGCCGAGCGCTTCGACGCGCGGATCCTCCTGCACGAGGCCGACCGTCGATGGGTCATGCGCGAGAGCGACCGCGTCACATTTTGGGGCGGCGAGACGTACCCGCTGATGGACGGCGTGACCCTCGTGCGCCTGGGCGGCCACTTCGACGGCGGGACGGTCCTGCATTGGCGCGACGGCGCGGGCGGCAAAGGCGCGCTCCTGACGGGCGACATCGTCGACGTCGTGGCGGACCGACGCTGGGTCAGCTTTATGTATAGTTACCCCAACCTGATCCCCCTCCCGGCGTCTACGGTACGCCGCATCGCCGACGCCATAGCGCGCTACACCTTCGACCGCATCTACGGCGCCTGGACCGGCAGCGCGGTCGATCACGACGCGCACGCCGCCGTCGCCCGCTCGACGGAACGCTACATCAAGGCGTTGGGCTAATGTGGCGCCGGCATGTCGCGGGCCTCTACGTCCATCACCCGCCCGCGCTGGTGTAGGCGCCGATGGCGCGCCGCCATAGCCAGTGCGAGAGGAAGCCGGTCGCGACCGCGCAGACCGGGGCGTAGACATAGAAAAAGGTGTCGCGATGTCCGGTGAGCAGCCCCGCCGGGACGGTTGCCGCGACGCCGAGCGGCAGCAGGTAGGAGAAGACGAAGCCCAGGCCGCCGCGATAGACGGAGATGGGCAGGCCCGCCATGTTCAGCACCTCGTCGAAGAGGTATTGCAGCCCGTCGACGTTGACGACCCAGAACGCCACGGTGATCAGCATGAACAGGACGTTGTAGAAGATCGCGACCGCGCAGGCGATCAGGGCCGCGTAGGCCAGCAGGGCGCCGCCGCCGGCGCCGCCCACGCTCTCCGGCGCCGCGCGCAACCCGTACACGACCAACCCGGCGCCGACGGCCGCGTTGAACAAGGAGCCCAGGTTGACCTGCGCGCAGGTCAGCAGGAAGCGCGCGCTCACCGGCTTGAGCAGCACAAAGTCCATCTGGCCGTCGCGCACAAAGCCGGGGATGGCCGCGATGTTGTCCTCCACGAAGAAATACAGGACCCCCTTGACGATGCGGAAGGTGCCGAACAGGAGCAGCACCGCCGGCTGGCTCCAGCCCGCGATGCTGCCCGTGCGCAGGAACAGCACCTGGTAGAAGGCGAGGGAGAGCGCGACGTAACCGGCGTTGCGTACAATGCCCATCGCGAAGTCGCCGCGATAGGCCAACTGCGCCGTCATCGACCGCCGCGACAGGTAGGCCCACAGCCGGACGTAGCGTTTCAGTATGGTCATAAATACCTCACATCCCCGTCGCGCTGTAGCGGCGCAGGCCGCGCGCCCACAGTAGCCGCGCTAGCGCGATGAGCGCGGCCAGCCAGCCGATCTGCCACAGGAAGCCGGTCACCATGCCCGGCCCGTCGAGCTTGCCCAGGAACACCTCGATCGGGAAGGAGAAGGTGTAGCGGAAGGGCAGCGCGGTCAGCGCCGGCAAGAGCCAGGGCGGGAAGAGCGCCAGCGGGACCAACTCGCCGGAGGCCAGGATCAGCAGCAGGTCGTAGACCTCGAAAAGGTTGCGCGTGTTGGTCGTCCAGAACGCCGCCAGGCCGATGATGACCTCCAGGGCGATAAAAATAGACGCGGCGCACAGGGTCGTGAGCCCTGTCAAGACCACTCGTAGTCCCGTGAGCGTCAGGCGCAGGTCGTGCCGGAACAGCACGATCAAGAGCGCATAGACCGGCAGCGCCAGCGCCGCGCTGACGATCTTCCACGTCTGCTCGCCCACGATGTAGTAGGACAGCGCGGCGTAGGGCTTGAGCAGATGCCCCGCCAATGTGCCGTCCTTGATGCCGCGGGCGATCTGAGTGTTGATGCGGCCGCCGATGATGTACCAGGCCAGCCCGACCGCCAGGTAGTAGGTGATGATATCGCCGCGCGTGTAGGCGCCCACACGGCCGCGAACGCCGTAGACGGCCAGCCAGGCCACGATGGCGAAGAGCGTTGGGACCGCCCCGACGAGCACCCACACCAGGTTTTGCGTGCGGTAGGTCAGGCTCTCCACCAGGCACGTGCGGAACAGCATCAGGTACTTGCGGCCCGCGCGACGACGGGCGATGGGAACCGCCATTTATTGTTCCCCCTTTGTCGACGGGACCGACGGGGCGGTAGACCTATCGTCCGCCCCGGGCGTCACGGGGACGGACGATGCGTCGCGTTGGTCACGGGGAGCGCCGGCGCTCCCGCTGGGAATCGGGGTGGCCGCGCCAGGCGACTGGTCCTGGAAGACGCGCGTGATGACCTCTTCGAGGCCGGGGTCGCGGATGTCGAGATCGTCGATCCGATAGGCGTTGAGCAGCGCGGCGGCCTGACGCGAGTGCGTGGCGCGGGAGACGGCCAGGGTGGCCTTGAGCCCGCCCTCGTAGGACACCACGCCGCCGTACCTCTCCAGATCGCCGCGCTCCACGGGCTGCGCGAAGACGGCGGTCACGTACTTGGTGTCGGCGTAGCGGTTGACGAGGAGGCTCAGGCTGCCGTCGAAAATGATACGCCCGTGGTCGATGACGATGACGCGGCGGCACAACTGCTCCACGTCGTCCATGTAGTGAGAGGTCAGCAGCACCGTCGTGTCGTGGCGCCTGTTGTAGAGCTGGAAGAAGTCACGGATGCGCTTCTGCACCACCACGTCGAGGCCGATGGTCGGCTCGTCGAGGAAGAGCACCCTGGGCTGGTGCAGCAGGGCGGCGACCAGTTCACACTTCATGCGCTGGCCCAGCGAGAGGCGGCGCACCTGCAGGTCCAGTACGTCCCCGATGTCCAGCAGGTCGATCAGTTCGGCCAGCGTGGCGCGGAAGCGCGCGTCGGGCACGTCGTAGATCTCGCGGTTAAGCACGAAGCTGTCCATCGGCGGCAAGTCCCACCACAGCTGGTTCTTCTGTCCCATCACGAGGGAGATCTGGCGCTGGAAGGCCGCCTCGCGCCGGAACGGGACGTGGCCGAGCACGCGCAGTGAGCCGTTCGTAGGGTGTAACAGCCCGGAGAGCATCTTCAGGGTCGTGGTCTTACCGGCGCCGTTGGGGCCGATGAAGCCGACCATCTCGCCGGCGTCGAGGCTGAAGGTGATGTCGTCGACCGCCCGTACCTCGGTGGCCTCGCGTCGAAAGAGGCCGCCGAACGCGGCGCGCAGCCCCTCGGGCTTGCGGTAGGTGCGGTAGGATTTGCGCAGGTTGGCGACGTCGATGATAGGCATAGACACGGATATAGTCTCCTGTTCGATAGAGTAGATTGAGCAGGAGGGTACATCCACGCGGCGACCGCCGGCAGGCTCGTGGGCATAAAGCAAGATGCCGCCACGATGTCCGGCCGTTCAGATCGAGGAGGAATGCGTCCGTCCCGCTGCTTACCGTGACGCGGGGAGCGTAAGCAGCGGTCTAGCCGTTTTTATTGGAGATGGTGGAGCGCCAGGCGCTCACGCGCGTGACCGGTCCCATCGAGGTCGCCTTTCGAACGATACAAGTCCCGGATAGTGGACACGCGCATCTTACTACAGGCGCGGGGCCAATGCAACCTTCATCCCACGGCCCCACAGCCCCACGGCCCGCGCTGCCGCTCGGAGAATTCACAGACCCTGCCCCGGCGTTTGGTCGGTTGTCCCAAACTCAGTACAGTAACAGAAGGGCTACGTTTCTACGTTCCCGCTCACACGACCGGGCGTCTTCATGCCCATATGCCCAACGCGCGACCTTACCACACAGGACAAGGAGTCCGCCACGTCTCGCCCGCTTTCCCTATCACGCCTGTTCGCCCTCGCCGCGGGCGTCGCCCTGCTCCTCGTCGGGGCTGTAGCGCCCGCGTCGCGCGTCCACGCGACCGTCCCCGCGGCGCGACATCGTGTCTCCGCGCGGGTGGCGTCCGTGGTCCCGTGCCCGCCGACCTACGTGGCGATCGGCGCGTCCGACGCGGCGGGCGTGGGGGCCAATGACCCGGCGAACGAGAGTTGGCCGGCCGTTATCGCGCGTCAATTGCCGCGGGGGACGCATTTTGTCGACCTGGGTGTGCCGAGCATCACGCTCGCGCGCGCGAACAGCGTCGAACTCCCCGTCGCGCTCGACGCGCTCACCCCGGCTCCGAGCGGAACGTGCGCCGCGCGGCCGGGGCTCGTCACGGTCTGGCTCGCGGTCAATGACCTCGTGGCGCGCACGCCTCTCGACGCGTACGCCGCCGAGTTGCAGACCCTCCTCTCGACGCTGCGCGCGCGGACACATGCAACGGTGCTCGTCGGCAACCTGCCCGATCTCGCGCTCGTGCCCGCCTTCCGGGGCCAGGACCCCGCGGGGCTGAACGCGGTCGTCGCCGCCTGGAACGGGGTCATCGCCGCGACGGCTCAACGCAACGGCGCGCGGCTCGTCGACCTGCACTCCCGCTGGCGCGACCTCGCCGCGCACCCCGAGTACGTCGGCGCCGACGGCCTGCACCCCACGATGGCGGGGTATCGCGTTCTGGCGGGGCTGTTCTGGAGGGCGCTGCGATGACCGCGACCGCCGTTAGTCCCATCGTCGAGGCGATCGACGTCGTCAAGGAGTATCGGGCCGGCGCGATGCGCATCCCGGCCCTGCGCGGGGTCAGCCTGTCGATCGCGCCGGGCGAGATCGTGGCGATCATGGGTCCATCCGGCTGCGGCAAGACGACGTTGCTCAACTGCCTGGCCGGGCTCGATACGATCGACGACGGCGAGATCCTTATCGCGGGCGAGCCTCTGCACGCGATGAGCGATCGCCGCCGCACGGCCTACCGCGCCCGGCACATGGGCTTCGTCTTCCAGCAGTTCAACCTGCTGCCGGTGCTGACCGCGGTCGAGAACGTCGAGCTGCCGTTGCTGGTAACGGGGACGCGCGCGCGTCCGGCCCGCAAGGGGGCCCGCGAGGCCCTGGCCGCGGTCGGCATGGAGCGCTGGGAGCGGCACAAGCCGGCGCAACTCTCGGGAGGGCAGCAGCAGCGCGTGGGTATCGCCCGCGCCCTCGTCAACGCGCCCGCCATCATCTGGGCCGATGAGCCGACCGGCAACCTCGACAGCACGGCCGCGGGGGCGGTGATGGATCTCATCGGCCTGCTCAACCGCGAGAACGGCCAGACCTTCGTCATCGTCACCCACGACGCCGCCATCGGCGCCCGCGCCCATCGCATCGTGTATATGCAGGACGGGGAGATCAAGAACGGGGAGATCAAGAACGGGGAGACCCAGGACGGGGAGATCAGGGATGGGGCGCCAGGGATCGGTCAAGAGTTCGCCCCTATCAACGACCCCCCTACAAACGGACATAGAGAGCGTGAATGGTCTTACGGGGCCAGCGCAACTCCACACCCGTCACTAACGCCTGACTCCTGACACCTATGGACACCTACTTCAACATCCCCGCCGCGACGCTGACGCGCGGCCTCGCCGTGGCGCTGGCGCTGGCGCTGCTCCTTATTGGGGTGGTGGCGTGGCGGCGGCGCCTCTTGCTGCGGCTGGGGCTACGCAACATCCCGCGCCGGCGCGCGCAAATGCTGCTCATCGTGGGCGGCCTGACGCTGAGCACGATGCTCATCTCCTGCGCCCTCGCCACCGGCGACACCATCAACGGCGCGCTACAGACACAGGTCGTGCAGATCGCGGGACGCGCCGACGAAGTCGTGACGCAGCCCGGCCACGACTACTTCCCCTCCGCCTGGTACGCAACCTTGCGGGACGCGCTGCGCGGCGACCCCGACGTGGCCGGACTCACGCCCGTGATCAATCGCGGCGGCGTAGTGGTGGCCGATCGGACGGCGCGGCAGATCGCCTCGGACATCTCCATGATCGGCGTCCCGCCCGCGTCTAGCCCCGCCTTCGGCGCGCTCGCCGACCTCAAGGGGCGGGTCGTCTCGCTCGACGCGCTCGGCCCTGGCGAGGTCTACGTCAACGCGCGGCTGGCCGGCAACCTGGCGGCCGCGCGCGGCCACAGCCTCTACGTCTTCATCGACGGCCGCCGCCTCACCATGCGCGTCGGCGGCGTGATCGCGGACGACGGGCTGACCGGGACACAGCCGGCGATGCTGCTGTCCCTGACCGCCATGCAGGCGCTGGAGGGCCAACCGGACATGCTCAACCGCGTCCTCGTCGCCAACGCGGGGACGCCGACCGAGGCGGTCGCGCGCAGCGGACGCGTGGCGGCCGCCATCTACGGGGCGAACGTGGCCGGCGGCGTCTTCAACGTCGACGAGGTCAAGAGCAACGCGACGCAGACGGTCCAGCACGCCCAGGACATCTTCTCGCGCATCTTCACGCTCTTCACGCTGCTCGCCGTCGCGGTCAGCCTGCTGCTCATCTTCCTCATCTTCACGATGCTGGCGGCGGAGCGCCGCGCGGAGATGGGGGTGACGCGCGCGCTCGGGGTAAGCCGCGGCGGCCTCGTCGCCATGTTCGTCTTCGAAGGCGCGGTCTACGACCTCGCCGCCTCGCTCCTCGGGTTGGTCGCCGGCCTCGCGCTTGGCAGCCTCATCGTATACCTCCTCAACACGGTGCTGACGCGGCTGGGCGTCGGGATCGCCTTCGTCATGACGGGGCAGAGCATGGCGCTGGCCTACTGCCTGGGCGCGCTATGTACGCTCGTCGCCGTGCTGCTCTCCTCGTGGTGGGTCAGCAGGCTCAATCTCGTGGCGGCGATCCGCAACCTCCCCGACGCCCCGAGGTTCGACACCGGCCTGTGGTCCCGTGTCCGCGCCCTGACGCGGGCGCTGACCCTGCTCGTGTATCCCTCCTACGGAGCGGCGCGGCGTCCCGCCGGGAGCGCCTTCGGGCGCACCCTACCCTATGGCCGCCGTGTGATCGGCGCGATCGAGGCGCTGCTGCTGCTCGTCTGGTCGCTGCTGGCGCGCGGGATCGTGCTGGAGCCGCTGGGACTGTGGCTGACGCGCGTCGGATACGACGAGGCCAACGTCACGATCTTCTCGCTGGGGGTCTCGCTGGTGGCGATCGCCACGGGGCTGCTCGCGCGCTGGCTGCTGCGCGCCGCCGGCGTCCTCTGGGAACCGCTGGGCCGCTGGGCCGACCGCGTGGGCTATACCATAGCGGGGCTGGGGCTGCTGGCCTACTGGGTGCTCCCCTACGACGCGCTCTACGGCTACGGCGTGCCGCGCTTCGACGGCGCGATCGAGGTCTTTTTCCTGGCCGGGCTGATGATGGTCGCGGGGGCGGTCTGGGTCGCGATCTACAACGTCGGCCTCGTGTTGCGGCCGCTCAACGGGGCATTGGCCCTCCTGGGCCGCGCCCCCCTGGCCCTGCGCACGGCGGTGGCCTACCCCCTCCACTACACCTTCCGCACGGGGATGACCCTGGCCATGTTCGCCCTCGTCGTCTTCACCCTCACCGTTATGTCAGTTATCGGCGACGCCGCGCAGCAGAGCTACAGCGACCCCTCGACGATGGGCAACGGCTTCGCCATCGCAGCGCACACGATCTACACCCCTATCCAGAACGTCGAGGGCGACATGGCCGCCTCGCCCTACGTGCGGCCGAGCGAGTTCGCGGCCGTGGGCACGCAGGCCTACCAGCCCATCGGCGTGATCCAACTCTCGGCCGCGCGGCCGAGTTGGAGCCTTTACGCGGCCAGCGTCGTCAACACGGGCTTTCTGCGCGGCGCGCGCATCCGCCTCTCCACGCGCGCCCGCGGCTACAGCAGCGACGCGGCGGTGTGGCGGGCCGTCGCCGCCAACCCACGTCTGGCCGTGATCGACAGCGGGGCGCTGCTCTCGCACGGCGGCTACAGAGCCCAACCGCCCATCCCCGCCCCGGCCGGCGTCCCGATCTTCACGCTGAGCGGGGTATATCAGGAGGATGCGACGATGGACCCAACGCCGCTGTGGATCGCCGCCACGGGGGGCGGGCGCGCGACGCGGGTGACGGTCATCGGCGTAATCGACGCACGCGCCTATCAGACCTATGGCCTGTTCGTGAACCGCACGACGCTGGCCGCGGCCGGCGCGCCGGCAGTGACGCCGGCGTCCTACTACTTTCAGCCCAAGGCAGGGCTCGACGTCGAGCGCGAGCGGCGGCGCGTCGAGTCGACCTTCCTCGACCATGGCCTCGAAGCCACCGTGACCCAGGACGAGATCCTGCGCCAGCAAGGGCCGCGCATGCTGGCCAGCGGGATGCTACAGGGGTATCTAGGTTTGACGTTGTGCATGGGGGTCATCGCGCTCGGGCTCGTCGCCGCGCGGGCGGTGGTGGAGCGGCGCGCGCAGATCGGGATGCTGCGCGCGCTGGGTTACCCGCGCCGCTCCGTCGCCACGAGCCTGCTGCTCGAAGCCGGCTTCATCGCCGTGCTGGGCAGCGTCGCGGGCGTCGCGCTCGGCCTCGTGCTGTGCCACAACCTGTTCGCCGCCAACTTCTTCGAGCAGTACAAGTCGGGGATGCTCTTCGTCGTCCCGTGGGACCAACTGGCCGGCATCGTGTTCATCGCCTCGGCCGCCAGCCTGCTCACCACCCTCATTCCCGCCTGGCAAGCCACCCGCATCGCCCCCGCCGAAGCCGTCCGCGCGGCCTAAGGCCCCCCTCCTGAATAACCTATACATCCATCGGGTACATCCACGGTGAGGAGGCCAGCGAATCTGGTGAACTTATTGTGGAGCGGGTCCTAATACTACAACGTTAGGTGGTCAGGATGAATCGAGGAGACGGCGGAGGAGACGCTTGCGATGGGAGCGGTAGGCGTTGTGGTTCTGGCGCTGGGTGGCGCGCAGCAGGGCGAGCGCCCGCTG
>JAABUZ0100003508.1_pt1 | contig 23143 bp, 20 predicted proteins | sample 5562091 | NCBI WGS metagenome assembly JAABUZ01 (sample SAMN12813069, study PRJNA571459) | rock metagenome | isolation source: Antarctica rocks | place: Antarctica: Victoria Land, Linnaeus Terrace sud | collected 2015-12-21
AGGTGAATCGCCTCAAAACGACGAAGCGGGCGATGTATGGGCGCGCGAAGTTTGACCTGCTGCGGCAGCGGATACTGCACGCTGCCTAATCGACCGATCGGCGTTCATCGGGAGTGCCTGAGAACCGATAAATGGCGAGATTCTTCAGCGCTATTGTTACGTCAGGCTACGAAAGCAGTCGTGCGAGCGCACGGCTTACTCGGCCATGCGCAGGTACTGGTACAGCGTCTCCCGGCTGATCCCCTATGCCCGTGCCACCAGCTACCTTCTGCTCTCGTGCCGCCAGCCGTTGCCGCAGTTCCGCACGTTGCACGGCACTGAGCGCTCTCTTCCGTCCCCGATATACTCCTCGCTGCTTCGCCAGCGCGATCCCCTCCCGCTGCCGTTCCCGGATCAGCGCCCGCTCGAACTCCGCGAATGCTCCCATCACACTGAGCAGCGTCGCCATCGGCGCGTCCTCCCCTGTGAAGGTCAGTCCCTCCTTGACGAACTCGACACGGATTTCCCGCCCGGTGAGCGAACGCACAATCTGGCGCAAGTCGTCGAGATTGCGGGCGAGGCGGTCCATGGAATGCACGACGACCGTATCCCGCTCGCGTGCGAAGCGGAGGAGGGCGTCGAGTTGCGGGCGCGCGACATCCTTGCCCGAGGCGTGGTCGGTGAAGGTGCGGTCGACGGGAATCTGTTCGAGCTGACGCGGACATAGCCGATGCGTTGTCCATTCATGATAGTACGTCCTCCATCTGTCAAGATAGAGTCCATAAGATTCGGGAACATCTGTCAAGAAAGAGAAATATTGACCCTATACTGACGCTAAAGGGTACGGATGGCTGACATCAGGCTGGGGTAGACCTCAGATTGACAGACCACCGCAGCCAGTACAGCCACGCTCAACCGCCGTCTGCCTTCGTGTACTGTCGTTGACGTTTCGCCAATCGACCTCGACGACGGCTTATTGTGTACGCTCTCGTTCCAATGGGCGTGTCGCCCGCATCGCAACGCGCAGACAAGAAACAACGACCGCGAAAAGTGCACCGATGTGCAGGAGCAGCAACGCGCGTGGCGTACGAATCACGACGATGGCCACGAGTGTGTAGATCACACTGATAACCGCAAAATCACGCAGGCGTGGTGTGCAATGGAGCGCGAAGGTGAACGCGAGCAAGAGCGTCGCGGTCGCTGCGAGCGGCCCCGCGATCGCGTACCCACGTAGGAGCGCGCCATCCGCCCGTTCCGGGGCGTGTGTCAGGAAGACAACGATCCGCTCGGGCCAGATCCCCAGGACGAGCACTGTGCCCGCAAGTAAGGCCACCGACAGGACAAGGATCGCGGCTAAGCGATGGCGCTGGTCTCGATCGTCGCTGCCCATCGTGACGGGGAGCAGCACGAGTACTAGGGGCGCCGCAAGGTAGATCGGTTGCCGCCCGAGCGTGGCAGCGGTCGCATAGGCGCCCGCGTCCGCAAGCGGGAGCAGGAGACGCGCGTAGATCGCGTCCGCATTGATGATCCACCCGAAGATCACCCAGAGAGCATAGTGTCCGAGGAGCTGTCTCCCTGCCGAGGCGAATCGCCAGGAGAGCTGTTGATACGCCCCGAGCAAAACGAGGACGACAAGTTCGACGAACAGGGCGATCGGCAGCGCAAGCACGAACATGGTCACGGATCCTCTCGCGGTCGCGAATGCGGCGACCACGACCGCGACGCGTGCGACGGACCAGATCGCGATGCCGCTCGCGAGTCGCGCGAACGCGCACTGCGCCTGGAGCGATCCCTGACCCACCGCAACAGCCGCGTGAAGGGGGATTTGCAGCACGATCGCGAATGCAAGGAGTGCCCCGATCCCCCGCCCAATGACCACGGTCGCGAGGAGACATCCCACGGTGAGCACGCTAAGGACTGTATGGATGGGTGCAGGGAGGAAGGCCGTACGGCCCGTCAATACCCGCTTTGCAACGACCGGCTGAATGGCAGCGGCGATGGCGTTAGCGACGTTGCCCACGCTCAATGCCAGGACAAAGGTTGCATATGCGCCGTTAGAGAGCGAGCGGAGCGCCAGCAATTGCACGAGTAGACCGGAGAGCACAGTGACGCCGATTCCTGCGGCAAGTTGCATGGCGCCCGTCCGTACGGCGCCCCACAGCAGGGGAATTTTACCGAGCATTGACTGCGGAGGCCAAGGACGTATCGCCATACTGGGAACCCGATTGACCGCGCCAGGTCATCACCGCCATCCAATCCATCTCCTTTCCGGAAACGGGATATCGCACTCCAGCCGGCCGATAGACGGCGTTCAGTGCTCACCGATTTTCGCCTCCACCATAGCCGATCAGTCGATCATAGGACCAGCGACGTTGCCGGACAAGACGGAGATGGGCAAGAGGGCCAGCGAATCATGGACCTGACTGCTGGACAACTGTCGATGCCGACACTGCCGGATGCGCCGCCGTTACCAAATCGTCGCGGATATAGCCCGCTGTTCCATGCGAGAGGATATGCACCCAGCGCGCGCGATGACCCGTCGGCGGTCGAGACCGCCGGACCGATAAGCAGGACATCGTCACCCGGTTCCACCTGCGCAACGACCGCTGCGTCGAGGTCGGGGGACTCACGCGCATTCACGCTCTCTTGCCCGATCACGGTCATCGCCTGAGAAGGCGCCGCCGTCACCGCCGTCGGCGTGCTGATGGGCACGGGTATCGCGGTCGGTGTGAGCATCGCGGTCGGCGCGGGCAAGGTCGGGGCGGTCTGGGAGAGAAGCGGCAATCCGTGCGTCGTCCGGGGCGACGCGGCAGGGAGTACAGCGGTAGCCGAAACAGGCTGCAGTGGTGATGGAATCGTCGTCGGCTCGACGCGCGTGTACGCACAGGCGACGAGCAACAGACTCAGCAGTAGCCATCCTTTACGCATGTACCGCTCCATTTGTACGTACATATCAGCAACGCCCCCCTAGATAAACGGGTGAGAGAGTATTTGGTTGCGCGTTACCAAGGCAGCTGTTCCGCACTGATCGCTGATACTCTCCAGTATCGCCCCGCCTTGTGGCTTGGGCGGGGATTAGCTATGCCTCCGGCAGCCACGCGTGTCACGAAATGGGCGGTGGAGACGTTCAATCGAGTTAACGCACGGTGCGGTGTCTCCGGTGGCAGCGTCCGGCGATCCGTGACCGTCGCCCGGAGTCGTTCCCACGGCGTCACCGTGGCCCATCGATCACCGTCATCGCGTTGGGAAAGAGAAGTTGTTCGATCACAGTGCGACCAATGGACGGACGGTGAGCGCGCCGCACCTGGGGCGCCTGCGTCGTGCTGCTCGATATGTGATCGGCCTCCCGTTCGGCATCGCGTTCGTCTTCTTGGGGTATCTCGTGCGTGCGCGCCGGACCGACCCCTACGATCAACGCGCCCTGCACACGCTGGTCGCACGCACGGCGACCTGGCCCCACCGACTGGTTGGCGACCTTTCCCTCCTCGGTTCCCAGGTATTTCTCCTCAGCATGACTCTGGGTATCCTCCTTCTCCTCCTCGCCCGACGGCGATGGGCCGATGCGCTCCTGCTCATCGGGGCAATGGCTGGCTGGGTGGCACTCGGCGGCATCGCGAAAGATGTCGTCAGCCGTCCCCCGCCGGGATCCACGTTCCAGATCACCGGTGCGTCCGTCTCTGCGCTCCCATCCGGGTATCTGCCTCGCGTGCCGCAACACGACGGCAGCTTCCCGAGCGGTCATACCCTCGGTATCACCTGTCTCGCTCTTGTCCTGCTGCACTTCCTCTGGCGTAGCGGAGGGGGGCGATGGATGAAAATCGCCGGGTCAGTCACCGTGATCGCCGCCGTGACGGTCGTCGGAGCAAGTTTGCTGATTGTCGGCGGGCATTACCCGACCGATATCCTCGGCAGCGTCCTGCTCGGCGTGGCCTGGACGGCGTCCCTTCTCGCACTCTCCGCAATCCGCGCGGAGCGCCAGAGAAAGACCGGGGAGAACGTGGGTATCATCGGCGGAGACGATCAGGCGGCTCCTGCGGGCTGATCCGCGACCGCGAGAATCATGTACTCGTTGTCGTCAAAGACGACGCGCACCTGGGGGTCCGGTTCGGTGATCCACGCGCGCCAGCCGATCCAGTCGCGCTTCCGAAACACGAGGTAGGTCACCCCCGATCGATGCGCGAGGTCCGCAACCTGCCTGGTCGACATATTCGGCGCGAAGAACCGACTCGCCAAACGGGCGCGGTCGCGCTCGCTGGGGAAGAACAAGTATTTCTCATCACTGCCAACGATGATCGGGGCGCCCGTCAAACCTTCGAACCACCACCCAACAGGCCACCCCCGCCGGTCATCGCGGACCACGATGCGGCCGTCCGGGTGCCGTATGTCGAGCCACCCTGCGGCAGCGACGAGTGAACGGTCAAGAACCCGGTAGTGGGCAAAGGAACGGATGGCACTCGTATCCGACGGGACCCACAGGAGCAACGGGATACTGAACATACCCAGCGCAGGCATAATCCCACGGACGGTCTTGCCGTACTGCACCCAATAGGCATGGAGCGCGGCGCCGACCGCGAGCGTCGCACCGATCAACAGAAGCGGAATCAGACGCGCTTCGTGCGTCAGGAGGAAGGAGGGAAGCACCGCAAGCAGGAGTGCACTCTGCACCTTCCAGATGGTGGTGGCGCGGCGCGCCGCGGAGCAGGCGGTCGCAACGACGCCCAGGATCATCACGCCAAGCCAGAAGAAGGGCGCATCGTGCGTGGCGTACTGGAACGCCGTCACAAGGTCGTATTGAGCGATGTTCGCTGCGGGAGCGTAGCCTGCGCGCCACAGGCCGATGAACGTTGGAAGAACACAGGCGAGGGCAATCGTCACTGCCGCGCTCATCCCAACGGTTCGGGCGATGAGCGCATCTCGTTTCGGCCGTTCGGTGAGCCAGACCACCCAGATGAATGCAACCATCGCGCACGACATCGCAAAGAACAGATGGTGGCTGAGTGCCGCACCAACGAGTGCCGCTGCCGTCCCGAGCAGGGAGGAGCGTCTGCCTTCCGCCAGATAGCGTGCGAACGCGTACGCCGCGAGGAGGGCAAAGGCGCACGCATAGTTTTGCGGGTAGCCGCCGAATGCGACCGTCTCGGTCAAGGCATTGGCGAGGCCGATCGTCATGGCGATGGAAAGCGCGAACCATCGGTTGGTGTCCCGCCGCGCGACGACATAGGTCGCCCCGATGACCGCGACGAACGAGCCAATGCCGACAACTTTGGCGACGAGCAATGCATCCGCGACGCGCTGTCCGAGGGACAGAAGAACGGGAATGAGCGGCGGATACACGCCACCCACCGTGGCGCCGCCATCGCGAAACAGGCGCCGCCCAATGGCGAACCAGTTCCCGCCGTCCAGCCCGCTCACATAGGGGCCGATCTGTTCCCAGCGGCGCACGACCAATGCACCAAGCAGCAGCACCGGCACGATCCGCCCGGCGACGACCATCGCCCCGCCCACTCGGCGGAAACGACGCGAGCGCCATGCGGCGCTCGCGTCACACCGGGTCAAACCGAAACGGCGTAATGACCACACGTCGCCATGAGCCATACTCCTTGGCCTACAACGGAACCTGGATGACCAGGGTGAGGAGGAGCACGTCATTGGCGTAGAGATCGTAAGAACCCGGCGCGAGCGCGTACGGGATCTTCACCGCAGGCTTCCCGGTCGCCGGATCGGTATACGGCTGTGTCGCGGGCAGCCCCGTGGCGGGGTCGATCACGGGGAGACCCGTGGTGGGGTCGATGACCGGAACGAGCGTGTAGACTTGCCCGGTGACCGGGTCAACGGCGACGGAAAAGTTCGTTAGTGTCCCATCGGCCGCGACAATCGTGAGCGTCGCATCCGTCGCATCCGGGGGCAGGAAAACGGAATCGGGCGTCAGCGTCAACAACAACGTTGGCTGCGGGTCAGTGGTCGTGAAGATCACATTCCCTGCGGAATCGGTCGTGGCCGTGCCGTCAACGACGGCGACGTTGACGAGGCCGAGTGGCGTGGTGTCGTACGGGGCGCCAGCGACCGCCGTGCCGGTAATCAAACAGAGTGCGAGCGCTGCGAGCGCCGGATAGCGTCGTACCCGCCGAAATACCTGCTGCATATCTATCACTCCTTCGCCCACAGGGCATACGCTTCGTTGGTACCGATGCATTTCATCACGCGCCTGGCGCGCCAGCGGGATAGCGCCACTGGTAATACTGTTGGCCGATGTTCCCCATCTCGACCTGGAATGCCACGGGATTCGCCGCCGTGTAGGTCAACACGCGCCGCTCAAAGACCTGGATGAGCACATCCTTTCCTTCGCCGCGCACGGAAAGTTTTGTCCAGAACGGTTCGGAGAGGGCCAAACCAACGGTCGCGAGTCCAACGGTGGTGCGGAATGCGACGAAGGCCTCCGGCACGTTGTGTCCCGTCGGTTGGTCATACCCCGCGATCTTCGCGCGCAGGAAGCGATAGCCAGGCGGGAACGTCGTCATCGGACCGTCCTGGGTGAGTGCGCGGGTTGTGTCGGCGCCGGCGGTCGCCGGGGTCGCGGCAAGGAGCTGCGCCTGGAGATGCTGGAGCATCGCGTAGGTCGGCCCGGTGTTGGCCGGGTCGCCCGCAAGCGGGATCGCCGCCGGCTGACGCGCCTCGAACGCGTTGTCGCCAAGCTGCATCCGGCCAGTGAGGAGTTCGCTCGCGAGCAAGCCACTCGAGACGACACCGGACGCCGGATTGGTGAGCTCCATACGGCCTTTATCGAAATACTGGACGAGACGCTGCCCGCCGGGCGCCCCCTGGTACGCTTCCCGCTGTCCCTCTTTGGCGAGCGCCAGCGGACCCCAGGTATTCGGTGCGATTGCTTCCCCGGCCTGCCACCGGGTCTGAAATGCCGGATCGGCGAAACGCGCGGCAGCGCTCACATCACTGACACCGAGATTTGCCATGGCCACAACCAGCCATGCGGTCAGAAACCATCCCTTACCCATTACCACCCTCCCGCTCCATCCTCATCGCATTACCGAAACGACCTGAGGCGATGACTTCCCACGTCGTGTCACGAACCGACACCGCGAACGGCGAAACCCTGATAAGATTGTATCCTAGTTTATCATAGTTGACAAGTCGTTAGCAACGATATACAGTTATGAACGTGGCCTGCTGTCTAGAAGTCTGATATGCATAAGATTTGCCTTTTGGTGAGATGTACGCTGCGGTGCATCCCAACAGCGGAGCGAACGCCAGGAACAGCATAGAGGTCGGCGACGTATGGTACGGGACGAGAGATAGGCCTCCGCTTGCTGGCTCGTGTTTATCACTTGAGGTGCGACGAGGGAAATGTCCATGAGAAGCCTACAAGAGTATCCGCATGTTTGGTTGTATCCCATAGCGGTGGATACATGCCCGTCAGGCAGCCCTGCCGGGATCCATACTCATTGGTATGCCCCGGCGCGAAAAGCGCCTGGAAGGTCGCAGACGGAGCAAATCGTCCACGACCTCATCAGCATTGAGGGGATGATCGCGCTACCGCTCGCGTATCGCATCGCGAAGCGCGCGCTCGACGTGGTGACGTCCGGGCTTCTGCTGCTCCTCCTTTCCCCGGTATTCCTCGTCCTTGGCATCGTGATCAGACGCGACTCGCCCGGCCCGGTGTTCTTCCTGCAGGAACGGGTCGGTCACCTTGGACGTCCGTTCCAGATGATCAAGTTCCGGACAATGACACCGGGCAGCATGGTGAACATGCACGGGGGCATCCACAAGCAGCGTCGTGATCCGCGTGTCACGAAGGTCGGCACATTTCTGCGGGCAACGAGCCTGGACGAACTGCCACAATTAATCAACGTGTTCAAGGGCGAGATGAGTCTCGTCGGTCCGCGCCCCGAGATCGCAGAGATCGTGCGCGCATACTACGAGCCGTGGCAGTATGAGCGCTTCCTGGTACCACAGGGCATCTCCGGGTGGTGGCAAGTGACGGGTCGCGGCGCGAAACTCCTGCGCGAGCATACGGCCGACGACTTGCATTACATCCTCCTTGCCACATTCTGGTTCGATATTATGATACTCTTCTTGACGATTCGCGCAGTGATTAAACGGGAGGGCGCATTCTGATTCCTCGGGTTTTGGACAATAGGCGATACCAAGGGATGGAATAACCTTCCTGGAAGGCGCGTGAGGGAGTACATGGAAAGCTTCGGGGAATGGCGTGACAAGTCGATTGTGGTAACAGGTGGTGGCGGGTTTCTGGGTAGGCATGTCGTGCATAAACTCCGGGAGCGTGGCGCCACACGGATTTTCGTGCCACGAAGTGCCGACTTTGATCTGCGAGAGAAAGAAGATATCATCCGTGTCCTCAATCACGCGAAGCCCGATCTGATCATTCATCTCGCCGCAGTTGTTGGTGGTATCGGCGCGAATCGCGAAAATCCCGGTAAATTCTTTTACGACAACGCGATCATGGGTATCCAGCTCATGGAGCAAGCTCGCCTTGCTGCCGTCTCTAAATTCGTCACTGTTGGCACCATCTGCTCCTACCCGAAGTTTGCGCCCGTGCCTTTTCTCGAGGCTGATCTGTGGCGCGGCTACCCAGAGGAAACGAACGCTCCGTATGGCCTAGCGAAGAAGATGCTGCTGGTACAAGGACAAGCATACCGGACACAATATGGTTTCGATTCGATCCACTTATTGCCCGTTAACCTTTACGGACCGGGGGACAATTTCGATCCTTTCTCTTCCCATGTCATCCCGGCCTTAGTAATGAAGTGTGTCGATGCGCGCGAGCGGGGAGAAGATCACATCGTTGCGTGGGGCACGGGACGCGCGTCCCGTGAGTTCTTGTACGTCGAGGATGCTGCTGAGGGCATCGTGCTTGCCAGTGAACGATACGATGGTGTTGAACCCGTCAATCTCGGGGCGGGATTTGAGATGACTATTTGCGACCTGCTGGAGGTAGTCGCCGAATTGACCAACTTCAAGGGCGCGATTTACTGGGATACCACGAAGCCAGACGGTCAACCGAGACGCAAACTCGATGTCAGCCGCGCGAATGAACTCTTCGGTTTTCACGCGACAACGGACTTCCGCGAAGGTCTCCGACGGACCATTGCTTGGTACGAGAGTCAACGAACGATGAACAGGCCGACAGCGGACTGTCAGCCGAGGATAGCAAAGTGACTCAGGTGGCTATTGCGTTACGCGAATATCCGCTGGATCCACCCCGGACGAACATACTCGGCGTTGGTATCAGTGCCATTACGATGGTTACAGCGGTATCGCTCATCGAGAAGTGGATCGCCAAGCACGATCACCAGTACGTCTGCATCGCTACCGTACATAGCGTGATGGAGAGTCAAAAGGATATAGTGCTTCGCGAGACGCTCTGCAAGAGTGGTCTTACAACGCCGGATGGGATGCCGCTCGTATGGCTCAGCAAGCTCCACGGGTTCCGGCACGTCGAGCGCGTCTACGGCCCAGACCTCATGCTGGTCATGTTCGAGAGATCATTAGAGAAAGGGGTTCGGCACTTCTTGTATGGAAGCACACCCGATGTCTTGCGGACGCTCACGGACCGTGTTCAAAGCCAATATCCTGGTTTGCAGATTGTCGGCACATTCTCGCCGCCATTCCGCTCAATGACGCAAGATGAAGACGCCGATGTAGTAGCATTAATCAATGCAACAAATGCAGATATTATCTGGGTCGGGATCGGTGCTCCCAAGCAGGAGCAGTGGATGGCTGCACACCTTGGATATCTCACCGCATCGGTGATGATCGGTGTCGGCGCAGCGTTTGATTTCCACGCGGGCTGTAAGCGGCAGGCCCCGCGTTGGATGCAGCGCAGTGGATTGGAATGGCTTTTCCGCTTGGTGCAGGAACCGAAGCGGCTATGGCGACGATACTTGGTAAATAACCCACGCTTCATTATCATGGTTCTACTACAGATAATGGGCATCCGCCGCTATTCCCTGCTGTATAATCATGGGTAAATTCTTCAGTTGACTGTATTGAGAAGGGACGGAGTCTGGAATGATCTTCGAACAACAAGTCGCCAAACTCATCGATCACATCCCAAGCGCAGCTGTGCCTTGGTTGCGCGGAGATACTAGATTCGCTAGGTTCATCCGCCCAATAATCAATCGTGCATTGCCTGATCGAGCGATGCCGGTCGTCGTGCTGTCAGGACAGGCCAAAGGTATTCACATGCTGATTAAACCGCGGGCCGAAAAGTTCTATTGGACAGGATTACATGAAGAACATACGCAGAAAGCGATCGCGGACATCCTAAAATCTGGTATGTCGTACTGGGACGTTGGTACACATATAGGCTTTTTCGCGTTGCTTGCTGGACGCATCGTAGGGCAAACTGGTCACGTCCATGCGTTTGAACCAGTACCCGAGAATCTGGAACGTCTCCGTTCGGCTATCAGTCTGAATAATTTTGAGAACATTACTGTGCATGAAACCGCGATTACAGCATCAGGGGGAACGATATTGCTTCGTTCCCATGAATTCAGTACTAGCTGGTCGCTGATGGAGCAACGAGGCCATCCCGAAGGTATAACGGTATCATGCGAAACTCTTGATTCCCTTGCGCAATCACTTCCACTACCAGATCTCATAAAGATCGATGTAGAAGGCGCAGAGGTTGACGTTCTGCGTGGCGGTATTGAGATATTGACGAACAATTGCCTCCTTTTGTTTGTGGAATTTCATGATCGTGCTGCACTCGCGGAAGCACAACGACTTTTGCCATTCTATAAGTTCAAACTCATAGCGGATATGCCATATCCTGACTCTTCGCAGCGCTCAATGTGGCTACTCTCAAAGGAGAGATTCGCCGACAAGCTCGAAACCGAGTAAGAACGAGTAGGGTATCGAGCCGATGGCCAAAGCAACCGCGTAGTTTGAGACTATTACTGGGAAATGGACCTGCCATGAACCTTTTGTATACAAGCACTTCCTACCCGCCAGCAATCGGCGGAGCGCAACTCTATTTTCATGCTTTAGCAAAGGCGTTTGCAGAACGCAACGATGTTCGGGTCGTGACTCATTGGGATACAAATCGTGTGGATTGGTTATTGGGCACCACATTACGCGCGCCCTCAGTAACGGATGACTATCGGATCGATAATGTGCCAGTTCATCGCATCGCGTTCAGTTTTTATCAAAGGGTTAGGAGTGTGCCCGGGCTGTTTTCCTATCCTATTTGCCAGAGATGGGCGACGCAATGGCTAGCGGCAGCGCTTATTCAAAAGCTCGAGGTTGCAGCACCCTGTGCAGACCTAGTCCACAATAACCGCATTGGCCGCGAACCACTTACTCTGGCATCTCTCAACTTTGCACATGAGCACCAAATACCGTTTGTCTTCACGCCTTATCATCATCCCCGATGGACGGGATGGCGGTATCGCGTTTATCTCGATTTATATCGACAAGCTGATGCCTTGATAGCTCTTACGGAAGCCGAGAAGAATACATATATTGACTTGGGCGTAGATGAAACTCGCATTCACGTCGTCGGCGCGCCCGGATACCTGTCGTCTCAAGTGGACGGAAACACATTCCGGCAAATGTATAACCTTGGTGACAATCCGATTGTATTATTCGTCGGTCAAAAATACGCTTACAAAGGAATAGATCTCATGCTAGAGGCAACTACGAGCGTTTGGAAAACACATCCAAGTGCCGTTTTCGTATTCGTCGGACCACGTACCAAATACTCAAAAGAGCTTTTTTCGCGTTACGAGGATTCTCGCATCCTTGAAGTAGGTCTTGTTTCCCTCCAAGAGAAGTCCGATGCGTTTGCTGCATGTGATCTTCTTTGCATGCCTTCCGGTCAAGAGAGCTTTGGGCAAGTCTTCGTAGAAGCATGGTCCCTCATGAAACCAGTCATCGCGGCAGATATTCCAGCAGAGCGGGCGCTTATCACAGATAGCGTAAATGGATTCCTTGTAACGCGCTCTGCCGAGGATGTCGCTGAAAAGATCATTAGAATGCTAAACAGCGAAGAATTGCGCTGCAAGATGGGCAAACAAGGATATCGCGAGGTTCAGGACAAATACACGATGGAAAGAATCGTGGAGAAAACAGGAGCAGTGTACCGTGCGGTCTTATCTAAATGATATGACTAGGGTTCGTATAATGCAGCCAAGAATAGTACAGATAGATTTAGTGGTTAAATTCACAGAAGAGATATTGTGTGGCAACTAAGAGAAACGTTGAGATTCCCGTTCTTGATGATTTTGTCTCGCGTGGTGATGCCCGTCGTGGGCCTGTCTTCATTGAATTAATACGTCGCGATCTCCAAATTGAGGTGAGTGGTAGAACGGTTAGAGATATAGGGGGAGTTTACGGGTCGATTTCGATTGCTGCGGCCGAATCTGGCGCGTATGTCGTCATTGTAGATACTGGACACGAACAACTGGGCTCAGCGAAGGCTCGATGGGATGAGCGGGATAACAGAAGGAAGGGAGATTATCGAAAGATCAATACGGGTGTTCTAGATCGTTTCGGGAACCTTATTGCCTTCATAAAGATTGGTGAAAATATACGACCTCGAGAAAACCTTCGGCATGAGGCGCGGTGGTTGGCCTGTATAGCGAATATGACGCTCGCGAATTCGATTCCTGAGGTGCTTACATTAGACCGTATTAGAGATGGAACCAGCCTAAAAGCAATAAGCAAAATGCTGGCTGCTTCCGACGAATGGTGGACATAGTGACGTCATTATTTGAGAATTACCTGTGAGGCATCACGAACCAGATAGAGAGGTGTTTCGAAAGCCCGGAATTGTCGGCGCTCTGGTGACTCGCATTTTCAAAATGCTCACTAAGACGATCCTAGGAGCTGGTTTCTTGGCCTTAGCCGATCAAGCGATAGTGAGTGCCGGTAATTTTCTCATGAGTATTTTTCTTGCACGCGCGCTGCCTCCGGCGGAGTTTGGGAGATACGTTTTGCTATTCGGTATGCTAGTTTTTGCTAATAGCGTTCAACTATCCGTGGTAATCTATCCCCTCCTGACTAAAGGGGCTACTCTCAGCAGCATAAAGGTCCATAAATTTGCTTCTAATTCTGTGATCCTGACCCTAGCGCAAGGGATCCCATTTGGTGGAGTGATTGGTTTTTTATGTGCAAAATTTTATGATCCGTCGGTCGCTCCTTGGCTTATAGGCGCGTTACTTATGTGGCAGATACAGGAGACCGTCCGGCGGGTATTGATATCACAACTGCGTTATCGCGAGGTAATAGTCGGGGACACCGTGAGCTATTTGGGCCAGTCATGCTTTGTTTACGCCCTGATTATGATCAATCGATTATCATTCCAGAATATATTCCTCGTTCTTGCTTTGACATCCTTCATCGGCTTCTGTATTCAAACGTATCAGCTAAAGTTAGACAAGGTCGACCTAAACGAAATATACACACTTGCCATGGATTTCTGGAAGATAGGTCAATGGATACTTTTAATGACCCTAGTCGGATTCTTTACTGTTCAAGCGTTTCCTTGGCTGTTAGCAGTCGCATCAGGTCTTCGGCAAGCGGCCTCTTTTCAGGCGACCTTAAGTATCTTAAATTTCAGTAATCCAGTGATGTTCAGTATATCCAATATTATCATGATTAGCATTGCTCGTTCGCACAAGACGAATAGCGATCCTCATGAGATTCGCGGAATCCTTGTGGCACATGCATTGCAAGGGATGATCGTCTTACTTCCTTGTTTCATAATTTTATTTATTTTTCCAACTGGGATATTATCGTTAGTCTATGGATCTACTTCTCCTTACGTATCTCTTGGAATTAACCTGCGATTGTTTTCTGTTTCGTATCTCTTCATATATATATCAATAATCGCGAGTGCATACTTGGGTGCCTTTGAAAGGAATCGATCTCAGTTTTTCATCCAGTTGATAGGCGCGATCGTTGCGTGCATTTTGTGTTTCCCACTTATTTCTTCTTTTGGTGCAAGAGGGGCTATTATCGCAATCACTGCTTCGTCGCTCGTTAAGGCCGTTGTAGGCTTACGCTATGTCGCCGTATTGTCTCTTCGGGGAGACAGCGATAGTATAATCTCTTCATCAATAGACGGGCGTAGCGAGAGGGTAAGCTTTTGAAGATTGAATATAAAGTGCTTTTTTTAGTACTCTTGTTGGGTTTAATACTCGCATTTGCGACCGTATCGATTCCGGTCGCAACGACGATTATCGTTGTTGCAATTTGCATCTCATGTAGCTTGGTGCTGCTTCGGTCGAAGGTTGATAAAATGCTGGGTTTCGCTATTTGTACCCTGTTGGCTGGCTATGCATTTCTTGGTAAAGGATTCGCGTATCTTGGGTTCCCTCCTATCTATATTGGAGAGGTAACCTTAGCGATACTTTTAGGAATGACATTAGCGAGAGGAGGTATGCGTCTCGCATTTCGTTCGCCATTATCATGGGGTCTTCTTGTTTTCGCTCTATGGGGGGCGTTTCGTACGATTCCGTACATAGGGATATATAGAATCGACGCAGCGCGTGACGCTGTAATATGGGCTTATAGTGTTTTTGCCGTTCTGGTAGCGACATTTCTTTTGAGGCTGGATGCCATTCGCACTGTTCCACAAGTATTCGAGAAATTTTGTGGTCCATTCTTGTTATGGGTTGTTCCTGCTCTCGCCCTTGTAACTTTTTTTGGAAATAGTATTCCTCGTATACCAGGAACGAGCGAGCCGTTCCTAGACATTAAGCCCGGGGATACTGCCGTACATTTGGCTGGGGTCGCGAGTTTCCTCCTACTCGGATTGCATCGCCAAGCGAATGACAGGAGTAATGTTAGTCCGGTAAAGGAAGGGGTCTGGTGGGTTCTGATCCTCTTGTCGGCAGTTCTGGCAACGACGAGTAATCGTGGTGGACTTTTGGCATTTCTCGCGGCATGTCTTGTTGCTATTGGGATTAGACCCATTGCCAACGCAGCTAAGGTACTCCTTTGTGCTTTTTTCTTCCTTGTATTGATTATTAGTAATACGCATATAAGCACGTTGCGCGCTGACGGCTCGGTACGGGACATCTCGGCAACTCAACTAAAAGATAATTTCAGTAGTGTGTTTGGAAAGAATAGTGAAGATCTTGACGGCACACGTCAGTGGCGTATAGATTGGTGGAATAAGATAATCGATTACACGGTTAAAGGACCCTACTTTTGGGGGGGCAAGGGATTCGGCATCAATTTAGCCGATGATGATGGCTTTCAAGTTACCGATGATCACTCACTTCGAAGTCCTCACAATGGTCACCTGACCATCTTAGCTCGCTCCGGTGTACCGGGACTCGCTATTTGGATTGGGTTACAGATGCTCTTCGGCTTCTCTCTGATTCGGTGCTATTTTATAGCAATTAGCACTAAGAACCAGAGGCTAGCCCGCCTAAACGTATGGATTTTCTGTTACTGGCTTGCGTTTCTCATTAATGGTACTTTCGATGTGTTCTTGGAAGGGCCCCAGGGGGGCATCTGGTTTTGGTGTTGGTTTGGATTTGGTATTGCCGCCATCGAGTATCAGCTTCAGGAGCATAGGCTGAATCGCATGAGAGTTGCGAACATCGCTACGGCGTCTTTTGTTACCGCTGATTGAGTCACCTACATCCTGAAACGGCAGGCAGAGAACCGGGCAGACCAGAGTCGAGTGGTAGCGATCACGGCTGGATCTCAATATCGACCTTTTGGGGAGGACGATATGATGAGTGTCCCTCCTTCGATACAATTGTGATTCTGAGCGTGTGCTTGCCTAACGGCAAGGAAAAAGAGGGAATGGTGATACGCCAGCCACAGTCGAGATAGGCTAGTTTTCCCAAGTATTTGGCGATATCCCGACGTGTTTCCCCATATTGCACTGAGTAACTCCATGTGTCATCTACCCAAATCGTCGCGGAGCCTGCTGTGTCACTGACGTAGCCATCAATGGCCCATCCACTGAGAGAAATTGGGCTCGAACGGGAGAGGGTGATCGGTTCAACATGGGGTTGGAAGACTTTTACATCGTTGACAAGGTCGAACGATACAGTGATCGGCTCGCTGAGTGAGACAACATCCCAAACAATCACGCGCAACCGTCCGTCATCGAGCGATATTGCGCCAACACGTTTCAGTGCGTGGTTCTGCTCCAGATCCTCGGCTAGACGGAGATATGCCGGTTGCGCACGGTGGTTGGCACGGAAATCTTGGGTATCGAGTCGCGACCCCGGCCGCACATCGAAACCGATGATGCGGCCCGCCTGGGCCTGCTTGAGGGATTTGAGCAGGGCATTCCGTTGGTAATCGATGATGGGATCGATATCGTACACCGTACCGACGAAGCGAGCGCGGAATCCGGAATCCTCATAGAGCGGCACGCGCAACGTTCCAGCGTTCAACTCATTCGTCTCGCCGATCACGACGATTGAGTGATCAGTGGTTCGAATCGCGCCTTGGGCGAATGCGTACGCCTCCGCTGCGGGCATATCCGGTGCCAAGAAATCGAACCGCCGCGCGACTCCGTCCGGCCCTGCGAGTTGCCTAGCGATCTGCCATCCCCCGAAAAGACCCCCGCCTACTATGATGAGCGCGCCGCACCATCGCAGCACCGATCGTTCGCGATCTCGGGCCGACAATGCGCGAAGCTGGCCGAATGCCGAGCTCACCGCGATCCCGCCGAGCGCAGTGAGGGCGGGCAAGAGGACAGCCAGATACCGTTCCTGGCCGGGATGTAACGAGTATAAGAGGTACCACACCAGGACGAGGAAGACGATACCCGTCACCCGATAGCGCTGGCTGGAGGCCTTCAGCGCGATCACGAGTCCAGCCAAGAAGCCGACACCGACGAACGGCGAAAGCCCCACGTCATGGCCGATCACGAGCGCGCGTGGATAATAGAGCCAATTGCTCCTTCCGACACGAAAATTCGTGCTGTAGGGGACAATAAGATGCTTCCACAGGAAGTCTCGCCCCATTACGAAGTTCGTGGCCAGCGATAGTCCGACTAGGATGATGATGCAACTGACCAGTACGAGCCACACTGAAACGGTACGCCGATTTGGTTTCCTCATAAACGAGAATCCGCAAGTAATGAGTAGGGTAGCCGTGGCAAGAACTCCATAGTCGTACTTGAGCGACCACGCGCAGACAGCCACGGTACCGACGCTGAGGGCTGTCTGCCAATCCCCGGTTCGCTCTAGGCGCAGGAGGCCCAAGAGGAGAAGGAGAAGAAGACATGCACCCATGTTTTCGGTGAATGCTCCTCCTGCCACGCGTGCATTGATCGGCGTCGCCCAACACAGGATTGCAGCAATCCAAGCTCCTGTCCGGCCGCCGCCAAGTGCGGAGGCGAGCCGGCCCGCAAGTACGCCAGAGAGCGCATATGCGATCAGCGAGGGTAGCCATGCGGCAACGATGATATTGCCCGTCGCGACGAGTACGAGGCTATGGATCAGGGGAGCAAGGAAGGGGTAATGCCCCCCCTGATTCATCACTTTCCACGCTTCAGCGAGATCGCCGTGGTGGAAGGCGTGGGCGAAGAGTGCGGCGTCCTGCATGCGCACTGCCTCATCCCAGACGAGGGGCGGGTGGTTGCGGTCTTGCAGATACCAGACGACAATCGTGACGGTGAGCGTTGCGACTACCCAGAGAAGGCGTTCAAGAAGCAGCACGCGCCGCTCCCCTGCGAGAGGGGAGAGCCACGCCTTCACGGCCTCACGCACCTGAGGGATGGAGCGCGGGGATCGCTCTGTCGTGTCGGGCGTGCGCACAGGTGTCGAGGGCGATGCCGTCGCCATCCGCTGCGTCATTGATCCTCCCCTCCCTGCGCGCGTGGCACATGCAGGCGCGAAACCAGTGTACCATGCTCGCTGCGACAGCCCTGTCCACAGACGCGGGACAACGTGCCCCAAGAGAACGAAGCGGAGAGGCTGCCATGGCAGACGGCGACCCGATCATTGACCTCCACAGTCACGTCCTCCCCGGCCTGGACGACGGTGCGGCTGATGCCCAGGACGCGCTGACCATGTTGCGGATCGCCGCCGCGGACGGCATAACCGTGATCGCTGCCACGCCCCACGCGGCGCACGCCAAGCCGGAGCAGATCGTAGGTGCGGTCGCGGCGCTTAACACGAGCGCCACGCGGGAGGGTCTTCCCGTTCGCATCGTGCCCGGCAGCGAGATCATGTTCGCGGCCGACCTCGCCGACCGCTATCGCCATCGCCGCCTCACACCACTCAACGATACGCGCTACCTGCTCATCGAGCTGCCGCTCCATGCCGACTGGTCTCCCTTCTTCCCGGAGGCGATCTTTGCCCTGCAGGTTGCCGGCGCCCTGCCAATCCTCGCCCACGTTGAGCGGTATCGCGCGGTGCAGCAGCGGCCCGCTATCCTCGCCGACGCGATTGCCGCCGGCGTCCTCATCCAGGTGAATGCCCCCTCGATCCTCGGCCACGCGGGGCGGACCGCGCGCACCACCGCTGACCGCCTCCTCCGACAACGCATGGTCCATCTCGTCGCGAGCGACGCGCACAACACCACGACGCGCCCTCCCCGCGTTCGCGCGGCGCTTACGCGCGTTTCCGACATCGTTGATGCCGACTATGCGGCGTGGATCCGTGCGAATGCCGCGCGCGTGCTCACGGGGGAGGCGGTCACCGAACCCGCCCCTGCTCGCGCGCCACGGTCATCATGGTCCGACTGGCGGCGGCGGCGCTGATCACGCCTGCCACGCCGCACATGGAATTCCGATTAGCGGGTCGCGGCGTCCGAGACCGCGTCTTGTGGGATGCCCGTCTCCCGCTGCCCTGCGCGCTTCGGGGTGCGACGCGAGCGCCGGGCTGCACGAGCAGGCGCGGTGTCAGGATCATTCACATCCGGTGGATCGGTGTAGTCGGACGCATAGTCGTAATAGCCCGGGTTCTTCCGATCGATCCGATTGATGATCACTCCGAGCACCGGCGTCCCGGTCTCCGCGAGCATGCGCATCGTTCGTGTCAGATCTCGGTTGCGCGTCTTACCCGCGACCGTGACGACGAGGAGCGCGTCCACCAGACCCGCGACAATCAGCGGATCGCTGACGATCAGCGGCGGCGTGTCGATGAGGACGAGGTCGCTCTCCGCCTCCAACTGGGCGAGGATCTCCCGCATGCGTGGTGCGTTCAGGAGGTCCGGCGGATTCGGGGGCACTGGTCCCGCCGTCAGGACGCGCAGGGTGGCAACCTGCGTCTCCTGCACGTATTCATCCGGTTTGTCCGCTGTTAACATGAGGTTCGAGAGGCCGGCGCGGTTTGTCACGCCCGCGAAGAGCGTGTGGTCACGCGGCTTGCGCAAGTCGCCGTCGACGAGGATGACGCGCTGTCCACCCTGCGCGAGGACGACAGCAAGGTTTGCCGCCGTTGTCGTCTTGCCGTCGCGCTGCTGCGCGCTGGTGATAGCAAGCGAGCGAATCTCGCGCCCGACGGCGGAGAATTGCAGGCTCGTGCGCAGACCCCGATATGCTTCGGTCGTCGCGGAGTGGGGATGGCGCAGCGTCTCGAGCCCGTCCATGCCCCGGAGTGCAGGAATGGATCCCAACGTCGCGTGATCGACCACGCGCCGTACATCATCGGGACTCTTCATAGTATCGTCCAGGTAGCCCGCGAGCGCGACCAGACCAATGGCAACGAGCAGGCCGAGGAGCGCCGCGATCGCCGTGTTGAGCTTGATGCGGGGTGTCGCGAAGGTCTTCGGGGGCACCGCCTGCTCGGCCACCCGGACGTGGGTACCGACTGCGGCCTCCTGGATCGCCGTCCGCTGCTGCGCCTCGAGCAGGCTGGCGTAGGTCGTCTGATACTGACTGAGCAAGCCCTGCAAGGAGCGCAAGGTCGCCTGGTTCTCCGCAGTGTTCGCGTCGGGCCGTTTCGACAGGTCGGCGATGCGATTAGTGGTATCGTCAATCTGTCCCTTCACCGCGTCCGCGTTCTGCTGCAGCGCGTCGCGGCTCGATCCCGTGACCGCGATCTGCTGCGTGCGCAGTTGATCGATAAAGACCTGACCAATGATATTGGCGATGATCGCCGCATTCGTCGGACTCGTGTCCGAGACAGTTATCGTGATCAATTGCGTATTCGTAATCGGCGCGGCGGCAGTTCGGCGGATCAACTCCTCCGGCTGCACCGGCAGGCTGAGACGCCGGATGACCTCAGCGATCACCTCGCGCGAGCGCACGAGCTTACTGTACGTCTGCGCGCGGCGTTCGGAGGCGAGAATGTCGTTATAGCCGCTGCTCCCCGGGGCAGTATCACTCTGCTCGATCAGCAGGGTCACGCTGCTGCGGTAGATGGGTGTCTGCGCCGCGCTGAGGGCATAGGCGGTGCCCGCCGCCAGCACGGGACACAGCAGGAGCACCCACCACCAGCGCCGCGCCAGTTTGCGGATGTCCTCGAACGTTGTTGGTGCGTTTGTCTCCCTCACGCGTGTTTCCCCCTACCTCTCACTGCCCCCCTTTTCGGCAAAGCCGCCCTGCACATTCTACGCGATTGCCATCATCCACGCATCTTCCGAACCATCATCACAGAATCAGCGCCGAGCGTCCCCGATCTGGTTCACCGCGCGGACGTACCGGTGCGATGACGCGCCATTCGCTCTACAGTGGAAGGCTCCGACAAGGAAGCGGTCGGGGCATCGGTGGCCGCTAGACTCGCTCGACCCGCAGTACTGCCCCACACGCCGGGCACCCATCATCGTTGCGGATAATGACTACGTCAAAATGTATCGATATAGTCGATGGCAAGAACGGGTGGCGCTGCGCCGCTGCCGAACGCACCAATAGCGAGCCCGACATCCCGGTCGATGACACCGTACACCGCGACGCGGTCACCTTGCGCGATCGCGGGCAGCGGGGCGAACACGGTCGCCGTAACCGCCGTGACATCCGCAGACGATCCACCGGGCGCACGGACATCCACCCGCAATAGACTCCCGTCGGCATTCCGCGTGATCATCGCGATGCTGCCTTCGATGCGCACATGCCTGCCCGTAAATGTACTCGGATTCGCCTGCAGAGCGCGGATATCGATGCGCTCATACTGCATCCGAACCGCCACGCCACTCACTGCCGGTGTTGGCGACGGGGTTGCCACCACTGGCGTCATCGTCGCGGTCGGCGGGGCGCGTGTGAGGGTCGGTACTGGAGCGGTACTCGTCGCTCGCGGCGGTGGCGGCGTCGCGCGAGCAACCACTGCGGTCGCGACCGCAGTCGGGGAAGCGAGGACCGTCGCTCGTGCGACAAGGGTAGGAGGCCGGGGAGTAAGCGCTGCTCCCCGGGTCGCCGTCGCGGCACGATCCGGGGTCGGCAATGGGATCGTTGTCGGAGCGACACGACTACCCACGCAGCCAGCCAGGACAAGACCAAACAGCAGCCAGCCAAGACGCGCCGCACCGCTCCTTATCGCGTGGACGGGGAGCCTGCACACGAATGATTCCCCAGGGGGATGCCCGATACACGGGGCCCGTACAGCAGGCGTGCATTGCCGCCGCGCGGCGGAGCGAGTGCCCCCATATGTTCCGCGTCGGTACGAATGCCGGGCAGAACGACAGGCACGCAGGCGCGAACGATCATTCATGCGCCACGATGCACACGATCAACAGGGGCACACCGATACCGAGCATGGACGACGCGGCGAACCCCGCGACGGAGCGGGTGCCTATTCCCCAATCGTTCAGCATAAAGGCATCGATGGAAACACGCGTCACCCGAGCGCAATTGCCGATAGACTGAGCGCCGCGCATCACGTCGCGTCCGTGGCTGTACCTTACTGCCGTCCCGAGTGTAAGGATAATCGCCAGATCACGCTGTCGGGTCGCGCCGCGCCCGTACCGCTCGACCGCCCGGATCAACCCGTTGACCTCCCGCTTGAGGAACCAGCGTGGCCCGGACGGCTGCTCGGCGACGCGCTTCACCCCCTCCGTCGGCAGATCATCCTTGCGATACCCGCTCGCTTTGCAGAAGGAGAAGTAGACGCGCAGGGCGGCGAGTTTGCGGTTGATGGTGGCTGGCTTGCGGTTCGCCGTGTGGACGAGCCAGTCGCGGAACTCGCGGACATCAGTCGGGGTCACTGCCTCAGGTGCGAAGCCGGGCTCGGTGGGCACATGCTCCGCGAACCAGCGGGCGAAGCCGATGAGGTCGTGACGATAGCTCGTCAGGGTGTGACGCGAGCCATCACCGGATGCGCGGGCATCGAGAAAGGCATCAATACTGGGATAGTCGGTCGGTCCGATTATGGCGTTCATGTTATCTGCACAGTTTTTGGGAGGATGCGGTCGCGTGCCAATCACCGCCGCGCAAGTGAAATCCTCGCCGCGTCATAGAGTCAGTCTAGCATAACTGTGCAGATAATAGACGGGCGTGGTGAAAAAGGCGGTAGCCGACGAACCGGCATGAGAGTACAGCGGCGGGAATCGCCGACGAACCTCCGTAATACCATACCAGAACGGCGTTTCACATCAGCATCGCACTCGTTTTCGGCCTCAAATCGGCGAACCCGGCCGTGCCATCCGGCCATGGCCGCCGTCCCCAGCCCGTCGCGCTCAGTAACCGCTTCAGGTTCTGTCCCGCCGCGATGAACAGCCCCTCTATGTTTACCTTCGGCAAACCCCGCAACCGGAACTGTCGCATCCCGTGCCACTGCTTCGCCTCTCCGAAGAGCGGCTCGATCCAGACCTTCCGTTTGCGCATCGCCCTCTGGTACTCCTCGGTTTCGTGGTAGGCGCGCACCCGCTCCAGATACTCGGCATGAAACGAGCGATGCACCACCCGGCCCGCATCGCTGGCAGTACACGCGGTTTTCACCGGGCACGCATTGCAGATCGCCGCTTTCGCCCGGTACTGCACCCGCTCCTGCTGAAACGAGCGGCGAAACGGCCGCAGCAGCGTGCCTTCGGGACAAACATAGACGTCGCGTTCGCTATCGTAGATGAACTGCGCCGGGCCATAATACGGTTGCTGGTGCTCCCAGTCGGGCAGCGGGACGTAGGCACGGATGCCTTCCTCACTCTCTAGTGGGTCAAGCCGCAAATAGGTGGCAACATTGGGCGCGATGGAGGATACGGTGGAGAGGAAAGGAAGATGACGATGGCACTCCCACAGAAAGAACCGCTGCGCGCCATGACCGCAGCAGAGCAG
>JAABUZ0100003509.1_pt1 | contig 23142 bp, 18 predicted proteins | sample 5562091 | NCBI WGS metagenome assembly JAABUZ01 (sample SAMN12813069, study PRJNA571459) | rock metagenome | isolation source: Antarctica rocks | place: Antarctica: Victoria Land, Linnaeus Terrace sud | collected 2015-12-21
CCGAGCCCGCCAGGCGGACCAGCTCCTCGGCGTAGGTCAGGCCCTCCGGGTGCGCGGTCCACTCGGCCTGCGGATCACCGGGCGGGTCACCGCGCAGGGCCAGCACGTTGGGGACGCCGCCCGCCGCATACTCGCCGAGGATCCGGCGCAGCTCCGCCACCGAGTGGCCGACCGCGGTCAGGTGCGCCAGCGGCAGCAGCGTCGTCTCGGCGGCGATCCGGTGCGTCAGCCGGACCGTCCGGGCCCGGCCGGACCCACCGGCCCCGTAGGTGACGGAGACGAACGCCGGCGCGAGCGCCTCCAGGTCGTGCAACGTGCGCCACAGCAAGGCCTCGGCGGCGTCGTCACGCGGCGGGAACAGCTCGAAGGAGAACGACGGTCGCCCGCCGGCCAGGCTCGCCTCGAGAGCATCCGGCACCCGGGCCGCTGCGGACGCGGTCACACCCTGCAGGGTACGACCGCCGACCTCCGGTGGCGGTGATCCCCCAATCACCTAGGGTCGAAAACGGCGGTTCAAGCACGGCCGCGGGGCAGCAGTCACCCGGGGCATCGTCGAGCTCCCGGTGCCGCGTGCGGAGGTGTGGGTGATCGACAGGGCAGCGGCTGTGCTCCCCGGCCAGCGTGGAACGGACCCCGTTCCCGCGCCCGGTGACGCGACATCCTGGCGATCGACCACCGGCCGTGGCTGGCTCTCCGGACAGGTGCAGGACCGACTGTCGACGTTCCTGACGGAGAAGACGCGTCAGCTGGGTGCGATCGCCGGCGACCTGGACGAGCCGATGATCGCCCTGACCGATCTGCTGGCCGGCGGCAAACGACTTCGCCCGGCTTTCCTCTACTGGGGCTGGCGGGCGACGGGCAGCGCCCGGCCCGAGGAGACCGACCGGGTGGTCGCCGCCGCCGCCGCGCTGGAGCTGCTGCAGGCCAGTGCACTGATCCACGACGACGTCATGGACGGCTCGGAGACCCGCCGCGGCCTGCCCGCGACGCACCGTCGGTTCGCCGTGCTGCACCGGTCGGCGGCGTGGGCCGGGTCGCCGGAGGCGTTCGGCACCGGGGCGGCGATCCTGCTCGGCGACCTCTGCCTGTCCTGGTCGGACGAGATGCTGCGCCGCTGCGGACTCCCGGCGGACCGGCTGCTGCCGGCGATGCGATTGTTCGACGACATGCGGACCGAGGTCATCGCCGGGCAGTACCTGGACCTGGTCGAGCAGGCGGTCGGCGGCTCGTCGGTCCAGCGGGCGCTGCGCGTCGTGCGCTTCAAGTCCGCCAAGTACACGATCGAGCGCCCGCTGCACGTGGGTGCAGTGCTCGCCGGCGCCGGCCGGGAGCTGCTCGATCCGCTCAGCGGCTACGGCCTGCCCCTGGGCGAGGCGTTCCAGCTGCGCGACGACGTGCTCGGCGTCTTCGGTGACCCGGCCGCGACCGGCAAGCCGGCCGGGGACGACCTGCGGGAGGGCAAGCGGACAGTCCTGGTCGCGCACGCCGCCGCGCAGGCGACCACCGCCCAGTCCGCGGTGCTCCGCCGCTATCTCGGCGACCCCGCGCTCAGCGCCTCCGGTGTCGCCGCGCTGCGCGAGGTGATCGTGGCGACGGGTGCTCTCGACGCGGTGGAGGCGATGGTCGGCGAGCTGACCGACCAGGCCGTCGCGGCCCTGGACCGGGCGACGGTCGCCGACCCCGATGCCCGGGATGCCCTGCGGGAGCTGGCCGACGCGGTGACCCGGCGGGCGGCCTGATGCTGCTGCGGGGGACCCGGGCGGCCCGGGAACCGCGGCGGGTCAGCGGACCCAGCGACTCCGTGGTCGTCGTCGGCGCCGGGCTGGGTGGGTTGTCCGCGGCGCTGCGGCTGGCCGGCGCCGGCCGTCGGGTGACCGTCGTGGAGCGCGAGGACGTCCCGGGTGGCCGGGCCGGCGTGCTCCGCGACGCCGGCTACTCCTTCGACACCGGCCCGTCGGTGCTGACGATGCCGGACCTGATCGCCGACGCGTTCGACGCGGTCGGCGAGCGGATGTCGGACTGGCTGACGCTCCGGCCGGTCCAGCCGCTGTACCGGACCTTCTACGCCGACGGCTCGCAGCTGGACGTGCACGTCGACGTCGACGCGATGGCGGAGGAGATCACCCGGGTGGTCGGGCCGGCGGAGGCTGCCGGCTACCGGCGGTTCGTCGAGTTCGTGTCCCGGCTGTACCGGATCGAGATGCGCACCTTCATCGACCGCAACCTGGACTCGCCCCTGGACCTGGTCGGCACGGACATGGCCCGTCTGGTGGCGCTCGGCGGGATGCGTCGGCTCGCACCGGTGGTCGCGAAGTACCTGCACGACCCGAGGACCCAACGGGTGTTCAGCTTCCAGGCGATGTACGCCGGTGTGTCCCCGTACGACGCGCTGGCCATCTACGCGGTCATCGCCTACATGGACTCCGTGGCCGGGGTGTGGTTCCCCGACGGCGGCCTGCACGCGGTCCCGCGTGCGCTGGCGGCGGCCGCGGCCAAGCACGGCGTGGTGTTCCGGTACGGCACGACGGTCCAGCGGGTAGAGCTGGCCGGCGACCGCGCGACGGCCGTGCACACCACCGACGGCGAGCGCATCCCCGCCGACGTCGTCGTGCTGAACCCGGACCTGCCGGTGGCACGGCGGGACCTGCTCGGCCACCCGCTGCGGCGTCGGCTGGACTACTCCCCCTCGTGCGTGACGATGAACATCGGCTCGACCGCCACGTACTCCAAGATCGCCCACCACAACATCCACTTCGGCCAGCAGTGGAAGGGCGTCTTCGACGATCTGGTCGACCGGAAGCGGCTGATGCGCGACCCCGCGTTCATGGTCACCGCGTCGTCGCGCTCGGACCCCTCGCTCGCGCCGGCGGGCAAGAACTCCTACTGGGTGCTGTTCCCCGCCCCGAACCTCGACGGGCCGATCGACTGGGCGAGGATGCGTGGGCCGTACCGCGACGAGATGGTCGCGACCCTGGAGGCCAACGGCTACGTCGGGTTCGGCGATGCGATCGAGGTCGAACACCTCGTCACCCCTGCCGACTGGGCCGAGCGCGGGATGGCCGCCGGAGCACCGTTCGCGGCGGCGCACAGCTTCGCCCAGACGGGGCCGTTCCGCCCGTCCAACCTGTGGGGACGCAACGTCGTGTTCACCGGGTCGGGCACCCAGCCCGGCGTCGGCGTCCCGATGGTGCTGCTGTCCGGCCGGCTCGCCGCGGAACGGATCACCGGCCTGGACCCGTCCTACCGCTCCCGCGCCTGGCGCTGACCCCGCCCGGGTGAGCATCGCTCACCCCTCCGATCGCCGCAGTGGGCCGACGGCGGCCGCGTCCGCGGAGGGACCTCACCTCACGGACCCAGCGCAGCAGGGCGAGCAGCGGCAGGGCGGCCGCCACCGCCATCACCGCGCGCCAACCGCCGTGGGTGTAGGCGAACCCGGACACCGCGGACCCGGCCGCACCGGCGAGGAAGAAGCTGCCGATGTAGACGGCGTTCATCCGGGACCGCGCCTCCGGCCGGCGGGCATACACGGCCTGCTGGCCGAGGACCAGGTTGGCCTGCACCGCGAGGTCGAGCACCACGGCGGCGACCGCCAGCACGAGGACCGACCGGGCTCCGAACCCGGCGATGCCGGCCGCGGCGGCGGCGAGCAGCAGGGTGACCCCGGTGGCCGGCCGGCCGAGGCCGCGGTCGCCGAGCCGGCCGGCCAGCGGCGCGGCCAGAGCCCCCGCCGCACCGACCAGCGCGAACACCCCGATGCCGGCCTGGCCGACGCCGAGACCGGCGAGCTGGAAGGACGCCGAGGTCCAGAACAGGCTGAATGCGCCGAACATCGCGGCCTGGTACAGCGCGCGTCGGCGAAGCACCGGCTCCTCGCGCACCAGCACGGCGACCGAGCCGAGCAGTGAGCGGTAGTGCAGCGCTCCGGTCGGTCCGCGGCGTGGCAGCGACCGGGCAAGGACAACCGCGAGCACCGCCATGGCCACGGCGGAGAAGCCGAACACCACCCGCCAGCTGCTGGCGGCAGCGACCAGGCCGGCGAAGGCCCGGGCGAGCAGGATGCCGAGCAGCAGACCGCCGGTCACCCGCCCGACCAGCTGCCCCCGCCGCTCGGCGGGCACGACGCGGGCCGCGATCGGCAGCACGATCTGGGCGACCACCGCCGTCGAGCCCAGCACCAGCGCCGCCGCGAGGAACACCACGAACGAGGGCGCCAGTGCACCCGCCGCGGCGGCCGCCACCGCGACGGCGAGCACCCGCAGCGTGAGCTTCCGATCGTCCACGACGTCGCCGAGCGGGACCAGTGCCACGATTCCCGCCGCGTAGCCCAGTTGGCCGAGGGTGACCACGAGGGAGACCGCATCGCGTCCGACGCCGAAGTCACCGGCGAGTGCGTCCAGCAGCGGCTGCGCGTAATAGAGGTTCGCCACGGTGATCCCGGCGGCGACCGCCAGCAACGCCACCACCCGCCCGACCCGCTCCGGCGCCACCTGACCGGGCTGGGCGCCGCCGTCCGGTACGGCATTCGGGAGAGCGGCTGACCCCGGCGACTGCTGCACGGAAGGACCCAGCGCCCGGCCGGCCTCCCGTGTTCCGCGCCCACCTGCGGGAGCGGTCACCAGGCGCGGGGGGCCGGAGCAGCGCGGGAGGCGGAGCCGGCGCGGGAGGCGGAGCCGGCGCGGCCGGGTCAGGATGACGGCATGGGCACCCCCGAGGACCCGACCCCCGGCTGGACGCCCGGACCGGGCACCGACCCGGACCTGGCCGCGTCGTACGCGCTGTGCCGCCGGCTGACCAAGGAGCACGGCAAGACCTATTACCTGGCCACCCGGCTGCTGCCGGCGGCCAAACGCCCGTCGGTCTACGCCCTCTACGGCCTGGCCCGCTACGCCGACGAGATCGTCGACGACCTGGGCGACTCGTCAGGGCCCGCGGAGCGTAAGGGCCGGCTGGGCCGGTTCGCCGACACGGTGCTGCGTGACCTCGCACGGGGCGAGTCGACCCACCCGGTCGGCCGGGCGGTCGTCGACACCGCCACCCGCTGGTCGGTCGACCGAGAGTTGTTCGAGGCGTTCTTCGCGTCGATGGCGATGGATCTCACCCTGACCCAGTACGCGACCTGGGCGGACCTCGGCGGCTACGTGTTCGGGTCGGCAGCGGTGATCGGCCTGCAGATGCTGCCGGTCCTGGAACCGGTGACCGACGACCCCGCCCAGCTCGACGCCGTCTCGTGCGCCGCCCGCGACCTCGGGGTCGCGTTCCAGCTGGCCAACTTCATCCGGGACGTCGGCGAGGACCTGGACCGGGGCCGGGTCTACCTGCCGTTGGCCGACCTGGCCGCGGCGGGGCTCACCCGGGCGGACCTGGAACGCCGGATCGTCGATGATCGGGTGCGAGCACTGCTCGCGTTCGAGATCGGCCGGGTGCACGCCCTGCGGGACTCGGCGGCCGCCGGCATACCGCTGCTGCACCCCACCAGCCGGCCGTGCATCGCGGCTGCCCTGTCGATGTACTGCGGCATCGCGGACCGGGTCGCCGCAGCCGACTACCAGGTGTTCCGGATCCGCGCGACGGTCCCGCTGCCGGTCCGGCTGGCCACCGCGGGCCGCGCCTGGCGCGACGTCCGGGCCGCCGGCCGGCGCGACCGGGACTGGGAGCGCGTCGCCGCCCGCACCGGCTGACCCGGCTCCGTCCTGGCCCGGGCTGCGTCCGCGGACGACCGAGGAGAACACCAGGGCGACCACTGCGGCGACAGCCCAACACGACAGAACGACCAGCGACCCGGTCGGCACGCCCGAGGGGAAGTAGGCCGCGCTCCGCATGGCTTCCACCATCGCGCCGGATGGCAGCCACCGGGACAGCGCGCTGAACGGTTCGGGTAGCAGCGCCTGCGCCACCGCGCCACCGGAACTCGCATTGCCGAGGACCGTGAACACCAGCCAGGTCGGGACGAGGGCCCAGGGGCCGATCAGCACCGACAGCGAGCCCGCGAACGCCGACGCCGCCGTCATCTGCAGCGCCACGATGAGCCAGCTCTCGGCGAAGGGGAACGGCAGTCCCAACAGCGCTGTCGCGACGGTCACCAGGACCAGGCTGCCGAGGACCACCAGGGCGCCGGTGGCCACCAGCCAGGGCCGCAACGGCAATGGCTTCGCGTTCGCGCGGAGCTGGAAGGTGGTGAGGAACCCGAGCAACGTCGCCGCGATCGTCAGGTAGAACGCCGCGAGGCCTGACGGGTCGGCGGCCGGCAGTGGGTTGCGGTCGCTGACCGCCACCCGGACCCCACTCAGCTGCTCCGCGATGGGCACGGCCTGGCTCAGCACCCGGGCGACGGAACTTCCCGACGCGCTGCTCAATTCCAGCTGGACCGGCTCACCTGCTGCACTGCGGACCGCGGCGTAGACGTGCTGGTTGTCGATGGCCGAGTCCGCGGAGGCAGCGTCGGGGTACGGGACCAGCCGTAGGCCACCGGACGTCGACCGCTGCAATCCCGCGATGAACCGGTCACCCTCCGTCGTGCTGCCGACGACGGCCACCTCGACCGCCTGCGCCGCCGGGCGGCTGAGCGCATCGACGTAGGTGAACAGGAACAGGCCGCACACGCCCAGCGCGACGACGATGACGACGGCCGCCCGCCGGTAGGGCGGATGCCGCGCCGCCCGGGCGACCGCCGCGAGGGCGCGGGCTCCGGTCTGCTGCCCGTCGTCGTTCGGAACGGCCGCCGGGTCAGAAGGCGAGCGCCTGGGCACGGCGGCGGACCTCGGTGCCGCGGTTCTCCACCAGAGCGGTGATCGGCGATCCCGGCAGCTCGTCGTCGGTGAACAGCCACCGCACCGCCTCCGCCGTCCGGTAGCCGGAATCGGCGAGCACCGTCAGCGTCCCGGGCAGGCCCTTGAGCACCGCGCGCCCGTCGAGGAATGCGGCGGGCACGCTGAGCACGTCGCGCTCCCCGCGCCGCAGGGCGACCAGCTGTCTGTCCCGCAGCAGCTGACGGACGGCGACCAGGTCGACGCCCATCCGGTCCGCGACGTCCGGCAGCGTCAGCCACTGCCCGACGAGGTCCTCCAGCTGGTCGTCGGTCTCGGGCATGCGCGCAGGCTATGGCCGACGGTCGGCGCCGGATCCCGCGCACCCGACCAGCAGCGTGACGGGCAGGATCGGGGCGGTGGTCCACGGGGCGGGTGCAGCGAACGGGGTGGACGCCGTCATAGCCGGCGCCGGCCCGGCCGGGCTCGCGCTGGCCGCCGAGCTGACCGTCCGCGGGGTGTCCGTCCTCCTGGTCGACCCGCGGCCGGACGCGGCCTGGAAGCCCACCTACTGCGGGTGGGCGGACGAACTGGCGACCGCGCCGGGGTTCGACCCGGCGCGGTCGCCCCTGGTCCGGCACCGCGCTGTCCTCGTCGGGGTCGACGGGGCCTGCCGGACCGTCGAGCGGCCCTATGTCCAGCTCGACAGCGGTCGCGCGAAGGCCGCCCTCCGGCGGCGCGCCGGGTCCGGTCCGGGGGTCTACCGCGAGCGGGCCGGGCGGGTCGGGCCGATCGTCGACGCGCCCGGTCCGACGGGGGGCGGCGGCCGTCTGCTCGTCCGGGTCGAGGACGACCTGATCCCGGCGCGGGTGGTGGTCGACGCGACCGGGGCCGGTGGCACCGTCGGCACCGACCGGAAGCCCGCGTCGGACGCAACGGTCTGGCAGTGGGCGGTCGGCACGATCGCGCGCTTCGCCCAGCCGCCGGTCGAACCCGGCGGCGCGGTCGTCATGGACTGGCGGCAGGTCCGCGGCGACCCTGACGACCCCGCCGTCCCCGGCAGCTTCGGCTACGTGCTCGACCGGGGAGACGGCACGCACCTGGTGGAGGAGACCGTGCTGGCCGGGCCCCGGGTCCGCGGGGTGATGGGGGTCCTGCGCCGGCGGCTGGGCGCCCGCATCGCCGCCGCCGGCTGGCAGGCCGCCCAAGCGGTCGGCGAGGAGCTGGTCGCGATCCCCCTCGACGTCGGGCCGCGTCGGTCCCGGGGTGGGGTGCTGCCGGTCGGGGTCGCCGCCGGCCTGGTCCACCCGGCCAGCGGGTACTCGGTCACCGCGGCACTGCGGACGGCGCCCGCCGTCGCCGACGCCGTGGCCGGTGCACTGGGCGACGGCCGGAACCCGGCCGAGGTCGCCGCGGCGGGGTCCGCCGCGCTGTGGCCGCGCCGCGCGGTGGCCGCGCACGCCGCGCTCACCCGCGGCATGCGCACCACGCTGGACCAGGGACCCACCGAGACCTCTGCCTTCTTCGCGGCGTTCTTCGCCCTGCCGACACCGGTGTGGTCCGGCTACCTGGCACAGCCGGCCGGGCCTGGCGGGGTCGCCACCGCGATGGCTCGCCTCTGGTTGTCGCTGCCACCGCCGGACGCCGCCCGACTCGTCCGGCGGTGGGTGCGCGCACGGCGGGTCTGACCCGGCCGGGTGGCCCCGGTCCGTAGGCTCCCGTGCGACCGGTGGGCCCGGTGCCCCAGTGACCCGCCGCCCCAGGACGCGGAAGCCCCCCGGACTGGAAGCCCCGGTACGGGGAAGCCCCGGTACGAGGAAGCCCCAGTGACACCGACACCGACCCGGGAGGGACCGACAGGTGACGACGGCGCTGACCGATCCGCTCCTCGGGCGGGTCCTGGACGGGCGGTACCGGATCGTCTCCCAGATCGCGCGAGGCGGGATGGCGACGGTCTACGAGGCGGTGGACACCCGGCTGGACCGGGTCGTCGCGGTGAAGTCGATGCACGCCGGCCTGGTCGGCGACGACGACTTCGTTGCCCGGTTCATCCGGGAGGCCCGCTCGGCGGCCAGGCTGAGCCACCCGAACGTCGTCGCCGTCTTCGACCAGGGCACCGCCGGGGACCCGTGGTCTCCGCACCGCGTCGTCTATCTCGTCATGGAGCTCGTCCGCGGCCGGACCCTCCGCCAGGTCCTGCGCGAGCGGGGGCCGCTGCCACCCACGGATGCGCTCGCGGTGGCCGAGCCGGTGCTGGCCGCCCTGCGCGCGGCCCACGAGGCGCAGATCGTGCACCGCGACGTGAAGCCGGAGAACGTGCTGCTCGCCGACGACGGCCGGGTGAAGGTCGCCGACTTCGGGCTGGCCCGGGCGCTGAGCGGCGACAGCGCGCACACCCGCACCAGCGGTTTGCTGCTCGGCACCGTCTCCTACCTCGCCCCCGAGCAGGTGCTCGACGCCGGGACCGACGCCCGCGCCGACGTGTACGCGGCGGGGATCGTGCTGTTCGAGATGCTCACCGGAACCAAGCCGTTCGAGGGTGGGTCGCCGCTGCAGATCGCCTGGAAGCACGTCAACGAGCAGGTGCCGGCGCCGTCGACCCGGCACGCCGGCATTCCGCCGGCGATCGACCGCTTGGTGCTGCGGGCCACCGACCGGGACCCCGACGGCCGGTTCGTCGACGGCCGGGACTTCCTGGCCGCGGTCCGGGCAGTGTCCGCGGAACTGGTGACCGGCCGGCTGGAACCGGCCCGCCCGGCGGCGCACGAGTGGCCGACGGCGACGCCGGCCCGCCCGGCGGCGCATGAGTCGGCAGCGGCGTACGAGTCGGCAGCGGCGGAGGCGACCGTCGTCGCCCGCACCGGCGCGCCCCTGCCCGGGCCCTCCCGCCGCGTGGACCCGACACCCCTGCCAGCCGAGCGGACTGAGCCGACACCGCGGCCAGCCGAGCGGATGGACCCGGCAACCGAGCCGTCCCGCCGTCTCGGGGGGGCTCGACCGATGTCGACGACCCGGCCGGGCCGGCGCCGGACGCGGACCGGGCGTGCGGACCGGGCGGGCAGGCGCACGCCGACGCTGGCCGAGCAGCGGGCGCGGCACGCCCTGCTGTCCCGGCGTCGGCGGCGGCGCGGCGTGGTCGCCCTGCTGCTCGTCGTGGTGCTCACCGTCGCCATCGCCGTCAGCGCGTGGTGGTTCGGCGCCGGGCGCTTCACCAGCGTCCCCCAGCTGACCGGGGCGTCCGAGACCGCGGCCCGGGCCCGACTGACCGGCGCCGACCTGCGGATGCGCGTCGGCGCCAGCCGTTTCGACGCGGCCGTCCCCGCCGGTTACGTCCTGGCCACGCAGCAGACGCCCAACGCGCGGGTCGAGCGGGGGGGCACGGTGACCGTCGTGGTCTCCCGGGGCACCGAGCGCGTGGGGGTGCCCTCACTGATCGGCACGACCGAGCAGGCCGCCCGCGCCGCCCTCACCGCGGCCGGGCTGTCCGTCGGCACGGTCGGCACGGTCGACTCCGACAGCCAGCCGGCCGGGCAGGTGGCAAGCGCGACGCCGAGTCCGGGGCAGTCCCTGCCGGTCGGCGGGGTCGTCGACCTGACGGTCAGCCGCGGTCCTAAGCCGGTGGACAACCCCGCAGTCGTCGGCCGGCCGGTGGCGGACGCCGCGGCAGCGATCCGGTCGGCCGGACTGCCGGTGCTCGTCGTGACCCGGCCGTCGGTCACGGTCCCCGCCGGCCGCGTGACGACCCAGACGCCGGAACCCGGGCCGGTGCCCGCCCATACGACGGTCACACTGTCGGTGTCATCCGGGCGACCGGTCGTCACCGTTCCGCCGGACCTGCGCGGGCTCGACGCGGCCACCGCTGCCAAGCGGCTGACCGCTCTCGGTTTCGTGGTCTCGGTCCGCCGCGCCCCCCAGTGGGTGGGGCTGGACCAGGTCTGGGGGGTGGCGCCCGGCGGCGCTGCTCGGGTGCCGTTCGGCACGGCGGTGGTGCTCACCGTGATCTGACCCGCGGCGGGTCAGACGCGGGTGCCCAGCAGCTCCGCGACCTGGAAGGCCAGCTCGAGGGACTGGTTCCGGTTCAGCCGTGGATCGCACAGCGTCTCGTAGCGGCTGGCGAGGTCCGACTCCGCGATCTCGTGGCCGCCGCCGACACACTCGGTCACGTCGTCACCGGTGAGCTCGATGTGCAGCCCGCCCGGCCAGGTGCCGGTCGCCCGATGCACCTCGAAGAAGCCCCGGACCTCGTCCACCACGTCGTCGAAGCGCCGCGTCTTGTAGCCGTTGGCGCTGGTGTAGCCGTTGCCGTGCATCGGGTCGCAGACCCACGCGACCACCGCTCCGCTGGCCGTGACCTTCTCGACCAGCGGTGCCAGCAGCTCCCGGACCCTGCCCGCACCCATCCGGACGACGAAGGTGAGCCGGCCCGGGGTCCGCTCGGGATCCAGCCGGTCGACCAGGCGCAGCGCGTCGTCCGCGGTCGACGTCGGCCCCAGCTTGACCGCGATCGGGTTGGCGATCCGGCTGGCGAACTCGATGTGCGCGCCGTCGGCCTGCCGCGTGCGCTCCCCGACCCACACCAGGTGGGCAGAGGTGTCGTAGGCCAGACCGGTCCGGGAGTCGACCCGGGTCAGCGGCAGCTCGTAGTCCAGCAGCAACGCCTCGTGGCTGGTGAAGAAGTCCACGGTCCGGAACTGCTGCGGGTCCACCCCGCAGGTCCGCATGAACAGCAGCGCGCGCTCGATCTCCCCGGCCAGCGCCTCGTAGCGCTGCCCGATCCCGGAGTTCGCGACGAAGTCCTTGTTCCAGCTGTGCACCTGACGCAGGTCGGCGTACCCGCCGGTCACGAACGCGCGCAGCAGGTTCAGCGTCGCCGCGGATGCGTTGTAGACCCGGGCGAGCCGGGCCGGGTCCGGGGTCCGGACCGCCGGGTCGAAGTCGAACCCGTTGACCGACTCACCGAGGAAAGCCGGCAGCGTCACGTCGCCGCGGGTCTCGGTGGAACTGGAGCGGGGCTTGGTGAACTGCCCGGCCATCCGCCCGAGCTTCACCACCGGGACGCCGCTGGCGTACTGCAGGACCACCGCCATCTGCAGCACCGTCTTCAGCCGGGCACGGATCGCCTCGGCGGTGACACCGGCGAAGGTCTCCGCGCAGTCCCCGCCCTGCAGCAGGAACGCCTCGCCGCGGGCGACGCTGCCGAGCCGGTCCCGCAGCAGGTCGCACTCCCCGGCGAAGACCAGCGGCGGCATCGTCGCCAGCTCCGCGCGCGCCTTGGCCGTGCCGTCGGCGTCCGGCCAGACCGGCTGGTGCCCGGCGGGCCGGGCGAGCACGGCCCCGGACAGCTCGGCGAGCAGGCGGTCCTTCTCCTGCTGGGTGACGACGGACTCGACCGGCGTCGGTGGCGACACGAGCGACATGGCGACAAGGGTAGGCGGGCGCGCACGTCAGCCGGGGAAAAGGCGTCAGCCGAAGAACAGGCCGGCCTCGGCGTACTCCGCGTTGTCGACGATCTTCAGGGTGCCGGTGGCCTCCGACAGCGGGACCCGCACCACCTGGGTCCCACGCAGGGCGGTCATCATCCCCCAGTCCTCGTCGGCGACGGCCTGGGCCGCGACGACTCCCAGCTTGGTCCCGAGCCAGCGGTCGAAGGGGGTCGGGCTGCCGCCGCGCTGGACGTGCCCGAGGACCACGGCGCGCGTCTCGAAGCCGGTCTGGCGTTCCAGCTCGGCGGCGACCGCCTCGCCGACACCACCCAGCTGCACGTGACCGAACGCGTCCTTGCTGCCGGTGCGCAGCGACATCGAGCCCTCCGCGGGCGTCGCGCCCTCCGCGACCACCAGCACCGCGTACCCGTCGCTGGCATGGGCGGAACGGACCTGGTCGGCGACGGCGGCGATGTCGAACGGCACCTCCGGGATCAGGATCGCCGTCGCCGAGCCGGCGATGCCGGTGCGCAGCGCGATCCAGCCCGCGTGGCGGCCCATCACCTCCACGACGAGCGTGCGGTGGTGGCTACGCGCCGTCGTGTGCAGCCGGTCGACCGCCTCGGTGGCCACCGAGACGGCACTGTCGTAGCCGAAGGTGTAGTCCGTGGCCGAGAGGTCGTTGTCGATCGTCTTCGGCACCCCGACGACGTGCACCCCGCGCTCGACCAGCTTGGTGGCCACACCGAGGGTGTCCTCGCCGCCGATTGCCACCAGCGCGTCGACGCCGGCGGCACCGAGGTTCGCCACGATCCGTTCCGGACCGCCGTCGATGGTGAACGGGTTGGTCCGGGAGCTGCCCAGGATCGTTCCGCCGACGGGCAGCAGGTTCCGGACGTCGTGCGGACTCAGCGGCCGCGACCGGTTCTCCAGCACCCCGCGCCACCCGTCCAAGAAGCCGACCGCGGTGTTGCCGTGTTCGACGGCCGCGGTGGTGACCACGGCCCGGATGACCGCATTGAGCCCGGGGCAGTCCCCGCCGCCGGTGAGCAGTCCGATGCGCATGCTTCCAGTCCTCCCAGGCGGGGCGGCCGTGCCCGCGCCACGTCCAGTTCCCGACGGCGCCGCCGGGCGGGAGCACCCTAGCCAGCACCCCCGGGCCCGTTCGGGGTGCGCCGGGCGTCCCGGGCGTCCCGGGCGTCGCGGGCGTTGCGGGCGTCGCGTTGCTGACCGGACATTGCGGCGATCGCGGCCATCACCTCGTCGGTCACCGCGTAGAGCCTCTCGCGGTCCGCGCCCGGCTCCGGTGGGAAGACCAGCGGCGAACCGAACCGGAGCGTCGGCCGGTACAGCCGGATACGGCTGGACCGCGGGGCAAGAACCCGGTCGGTCCCGACGAGGCCGACGGGGACGACTGGGGCACCGGTCGCCAGCGCGATACGCGCCACGCCGGTCCGGCCGCGGTGCAGCAGGCCGTCGGGGGAACGGGTGCCCTCGGGGAAGATGCCGAACGCCTCGCCGGCCGCGAGCAGCTGCTCCGCCGCGGTCAGTGCCGCCGCCGACGCCGCGCCGCCGGACCGGTCCACCGGAAGCTGGTGGATCCCCCGGAAGAAGGCGCCCGTCGCCCGGCCCCGCGGACCCGTCCCGGTGAAGAACTCCGACTTCACGACGTAGTTGATCGGGCGGGCCACCACCGTCGAGACCAGCACCGGATCGATCAGCGACAGGTGGTTCGCGGCCAGGATGACCGGCCCCCGCCGGGGCACGTTCGCCAGCCCTTCCACGCGTGGGCGGACCAGCAGGTGCACGACGGGTACCGCGAGCAGACCCCGGATCAGCCGGTAGAGCATTCGGTGCACCCCCTGGCGGCCCGGGGTACCGGACGGCAGCTCCCGCCGGCGGCGGACCGCCCTAGCCTTCCATCGTGACCACCACGCCGGTGCGACCCGGTGCCGAGCCGTTCACCACCGACGCCGCGTCGTCGGAGCTGGTCGGGGCCGACGCCGCGTCGTCGGACCCGGTCGGGGTGCTGCTGGTGCACGGGTTCACCGGATCGCCGGCCGCGCTGCGACCGCTGGGCGCCGCCCTTGCCGCCCGTGGCCGGTCCGTCCGCGTGCCGCTGCTACCGGGGCACGGCACCAGCTGGCAGGACGCCAACGGCACCGGCTGGCCCGAATGGTATGCGGCTGTCGAGGCGTCGTTCGACGAGCTGCGCGCGGGCTGCCGGTCGGTGGTGGTCGGCGGACTGTCGATGGGTGGCGCCCTGGCGCTCCGGTTGGCGCAGCACCGCGGAGCCGAGGTCGCCGGCCTGGTCCTGGTCAACCCGGCGATCGCCAGCGCGGACCCCCGGTTGCGCGTCCTGTCGCTGCTGCGTCGGCTGTCCGCGTCCGCGCCCGCGATCGGCAACGACATCGCCGCCGGTGGGGACGAGGTCGCCTACGACCGGACCCCGCTGCACGCGCTGTGGTCCGGTACCCGGCTGTGGCGCGAGGTCCAGGCGGATCTGACCCGGGTCACCCAGCCGCTGCTGGTGTTCCGGTCCGCGACCGACCACGTCGTCGATACGACGAGCCTGGCGCTGCTGCGACGGTGGACGAGGTCGCCCGACGCCGAGTGGGTCGGCCTGTCCCGCAGCTACCATGTGGCGACCCTCGACCACGACGCTCCCGAGCTCACGGCCCGGACCGTCGCGTTCGTGGACAGGGTCACCAGGCCGGATGTGGCCGTGGCCGGCCCGATCTTCGAAGGCGCCGGGAGGGACCGATGATGCGGCAGAACGGCCTGCGGGCAGCCTCCTTCGTGGCCGTCGCGGACGTCGATCCCCGGATCGCCGACCAGTTGCTGGACCTGCTGGCCTTCGCCCACGTCGCCGCCTATGCCGAGCCCGTCCCGGGCAGGACCGGGGTCTACCGCGACCACCACGTCCCGACGCGGCCGATCGACCGGCTGTGGGTCGACCGGGCGGCGACAGCGGCGGCCCGGGAGGTCCTGGAACGCAGCCTGCCGCACCTGCAGGCGGAGCTCGAGGCGGCGATCGCCGAAGGAACCGTCGCCCACCCACCGAGCGGATCCGGTGCGACCGGCCCCGCACCCGGCCCGCTGCCCGGCTCACCGGCCGGGACCGCCCTGCCCGGGAGCCTTCAGCGCGACGCTCCATACCCTCCGGCGAGTGCGGCCGGTCCCGCCGCCGGCGCCGAGACGGCCGGCTGGCCGACAGCCGCCACGTCCTCGTCCGGCGCATCGGGAACCACGGACGCGGCCGGGACCACCGGCTCCCGCGCCCGGCAGTCGCTGGACCAGGCGGCCGTCGACGCGCGGTGGCGCGACATCGTCGCCGGGTGGGACGGGCCGGTCGTCGACGACCCTGGTCCCGCGCACCCGTCGCGGCGGCCCCGTCCCGGGCAGCCACCCCTCACCGACCGGTCCCCGGTCGGTGACTCCGTCGGCGACCCGCCGCCGCTCGACTCGTTCCCGGCCGACCCGTTCCCGGCCGACCCGTTCCCGGCGCGGCCCGTGGAGCGCGACGGCTTCGCCGACACGGACAGCCGCGGCGCCGGGTGGGACGGGACCGGTCGCCGTCGGACAGACGACGCCGACGCGTGGCCGACCGGGCCCGGGCCCGCGGGCCCGCGCGACTCCGGCCCCCGTCGCGACATCCACTCCGGCGGCCCCGGTGACGACGACCACTACCTGCCGCCGCTGCCGGCGCGCCACCCACCGCTGGCGACGGCGACCCGGCTGGGGTGGGCCGGGGTGATCGCCGGACCGCTGCTGCTCGTGCTGGTCGTCGCCGCCGGGTCGGTGCTACCCCGGTGGCTGCCGCTGGCCGCAGTCGCGATGCTCGTCGGCGGGTTCCTCGTCCTGGTCAGTCGCCTGCACCGCAGCCCGCAGGACACCGACGACGAGGACGACGGCGCGGTCGTCTGACCGCGGGACGGCCGCCGGGCGGCGCGATTCGGCGGCGATTCGGCGGCGGCAGCGCGGCGCGACCGGCAGCGCGGCGGACAAGTCGACGGCGCGGCTGCGTCAGTGCGATGCGCGACGGGGCCGCTCGGGCCGCCGCGGTCGCCGTCGGCTGACCCGCCCGGACCGGCCGAACAACCGCACCGACGCACGAGCGAGGTCGGCAGCACCGATCATCCCCGCGTTGATCCCCAGTGACGTCCGGACGATCCGCGCCTCCGGTCGGAAACCCCGACCGGTGAGACTGCGCCGGAACGCTTCCCGGGCCGGTTCCAGCAGCAGGTCACCGGCGCCGGAGACGCCGCCGCCGATCACGAACACGCCGGGGTCCAGCGCGGCTGCGAGGTTCGCCAGGCCGATCCCCAGCCACCGCCCCATGTCCTGCAGCAGTTCGGTCGCGGCAGGGTCGCCGTCCCGGGCCGCAGCGGTGACCAGCGGCCCCGTGACCGCTTCCGGGTCGCCACCCGCGCGGGCAAGCAGGTCGTGCGCGACCGGTGACCGCGCCGATGCCAGCTCGCGGGCGTCGCGCCGGAGGGCGTTCCCGCCGGCGTACTCCTCCCAACACCCGCGGTTTCCGCATCCGCACCGGTGTCCGCCGGGGACCACGACCATGTGGCCGAACTCGCCGGCGAGCCCGGACCGACCCCGAAAGAGCTCACCGTCCAGGATGATCCCGCCGCCGATGCCGGTGCCGAGGTTGACCAGGACGACGTGGTCCTCACCCTGACCGGCACCGAACCGCCACTCCGCCCAGGCCGCCGCGTTCGCGTCGTTCTCGACGATGACCCGCCGGCGGGTCCGGCGTTCGACCGCGTCACGCAGCGGCTCGTTGCGCCAGGCGAGATGCGGTGCGAACAGCACGGAGCTCCCGGTGCCGTCGACGAACCCGGCCGCGCCGATGCCGACCGCGGCGATGACGTGGCGCCCCGCCAACTCCGCGACGACGTCGGCGATCGCGTCCTCGGTTGCCCGCGGGCTGTGCGTCGGGGTCTGCCGGCTCAGGGCCTCGACGACCGACCCGTCCGGGTCCACCACCCCTGCCTTGACGTTGGTCCCGCCGATGTCGATGCCGACCGTGAGCACGACGACGCCCGCTCAGGCGCCCCGACCGGCAGGACCGGTCAGGCGCAGGTCGGCGAGCAACGGCAGGTGGTCACTGGCCACGACCAGGTCGTCGGCGTGCACACCGGAGACCCGTACCGACCGCCCGGGTACACCGGCGATGACCACCTCGACAGCGCCGCTGGTCCAGATCGTGTCCAGACGGCGATTGCTGTGCCGCGCGGGGAACGTCAGTTCCGGCGCACCGGGCCGGGCAGCCTCGACGGCGTCCAGCAGGCCGAGCCCGGCGAGCCGGTCCCACACCGGTCCACCGGGGTCCTCGCTGACGTCACCGGCGACCACGACCGCGGCGGCCCTGCTCCGCAGCTCCCCCACGACGACAGCAAGCAGTTCCGCGTACCGGACCCGCTCCTCCGGGTCCGGCGGAAGGTGCACGCCGGCGATGCCCAGGGTGCGGCCGCGGACCCGGAAGACCCCGGCGGCGATGCCCTCGGCCGGAGCCAGCGGCCGCGTGGGGAACCGCTGCGACCAGGTCAACACCGAGTCCACCCGCAGGTGGCCGAGGAGCAGGTTGGCACCGGCCGGTGGGCCCCCGCCGCCGAGCCACAGCAACGCACCCTCCCGTGCGAGCCGGGCTGCCGCCGACCGGTGGCGGAGCCGACCCGGGCCCCGCTGCACGGCCACCAGGTCCGGGGCCACTGCCCGGATCACCCGCCCGAGCGCGGCCCGGTCCAGCCGCGCGGACCTGACGCTGTAGGTGAGGACCCGGACCTGGGGCTCCGCGTCCGGGCTCACGGCTGGGTTGCTCACGCGAGGATCATTCCAGCGCCCGCGTCGACGGCCGCCGCCGGACGGACCCAGCCGGTCCGCGGGCCGCTCGGCCTGGGCGCTCAACCGGGACGGACGGCTCCGGCGTACGCGGGTGTGTCGACGTTCGCGACCCGTACCCCGGTACGCGGGTTGGCAGCGTTGATCATCTTGCCGCCGCCGATGTAGAGCCCGATGTGGCTGACCGGGGAGTAGAAGAAGACCAGGTCCCCGGGGCGCAGGTCCGCCCGGGCCACCGGCCGCCCGGCGGTCGCCTGGACGCTGGCCGTGCGAGGCAGGGTGATTCCGGCCTGCTGCCACGCGCGCAGTACCAGACCGGAACAGTCGAACGCGTCCGGTCCGGTCGCCCCCCAGATGTACCGGTCACCGAGTTTCGCGGCGGCGTAGGCGAGGACCCGGGCGACGCGGGCGTTGTCCACCACGGGAATCGGCGGGCTTCCCGGCACGCTCGCGACCGGCGGGCTTCCCGGCACGCCGGCGACCGGCGGGCTTCCCGGAACGACACCGATGTCCGGGACCGTGCTGTCTGCCCCGCCCCCGTCGGGGACGCGGCTGTTCGAGCCGGCGTCCGGACTGCCACCCGCCCCGGAGCTGTCGTAGCCGGCGACCGGCCCGGTGGAGGCGCCCGTACCTGCCCGGGAGGCGACGGGCAGCGAGAGCTCGGCCCCTGCCTGCGCGAGCAGCACCCGCGCCCGCGCCCGGTCAGCGACCGCCGCCGCGGCGGCACGCGCGGCGAGCTCTCCACGCTGGGTCGCGCTGAGCCGGCCGAGGACTGCTCGCGCCGCGGTGACCTCCCGGTCCAGCGCGGCCTTCTCCACCGCGCGCCGTGCGCTGACCTGTTCGGCGACGCGCCCGGCGGCAACGACCCGGGCCTGTTCTCCGCGCACCCGGACGACCTGACGCTGCAGCGCCGCCAACTGCCGCTCCTGGCGGTCGCGCACCGTCCGTGTCGTGGATGCGCTCTGCAGGAACTCGTCGGCGTTGTGGGCGAGCAGGAACCGGGTCGTCAGTCCGAGCCCGCCGGCGCGGTAACTGGCGGCCGCCTCGTTGCCGACCGCGGCGCGCAGCCGGGCGGCGGCCCGCTCCTGGACGGTTGCGGCCGTCCGCGCATTGGCCACGTCGGCTGCCGTCGCCGTGGCTGTCGCCGCAGCGGCATTGACCGTCTCGGCGGCGACCTCGGCCCGGCGGTAGGCGGTGTCCAGCTGGGCCTCGGCCTGCTCGAACGTGACCGGGGTGACCGGGTTAACCGGGTACGGGGCCGCCGGCACCGCGGGACCCGGCCGGCTCGCGGGCGGGGTAGGGACCGGGCCGGCCGGAACAGCGGCGGCAGGACCGGCCATCGCCGTTAGGGCGGCCACCGCAACGCTGGCGGCCAGCGCGGCCGGTGAGCCCAGCCGGCCGTCACCGGCTCTGCGGAACGTGCCCACACTGACCTCCACGACTGGGCCCGCGCCCGGCGCAACCCGGCGGACAGGCCCACGGTAGGCAGCCGCGCCGGTTCCCGCCCGGCCCGGCCCGCCGACGCGCGCCGATCCCGACCACGGGCATGCCGGCGGCGGGCATGCCGGCGGCGGCCATGCCGGCGGGGGTCACGGCGCGGCGGTCAGCCGGCCCGGTCGTGGCGCAGTGGCGGGACGAGCCCGGACCGGGCGAGCACGGCCAACGCCTCGACCGAGGAGTTCTCGATGCGCATCGGTGGCGCCGGCATTCCCAGCAGGACGGTGACGACGCAGTCCGGGCAGCCGGGGCCACGGACGACGCAGGTGTCGCAGTCGACGAGCACCGACCCCGCGTCGGCGACCGGTGCGGCCCGGGCGGTCACTCGATGTGCCATCGGTCCTTCTCCCTTCCCTGCCGGCCTCGATGGCCGGCACGGATGGCGACGCTAGGGACGAGCTCTGACAAGATCCGCCCGGCCCGGTCCTGATCGTGCGATCGCCCCGCTCAGGCGGTTCGGCCCGTCAGCAACCGTTCGGTGAGCACGGACGAGGGAGCCGACCGGGCGCCGGCGCGGAGGACCCCCGCGGCGACCTCGCGGTCGCTGGAGACCACGACCACGGGCCGGCCCTCCGGTTCGGCGCGGGCCATGGCCCGGATCACGGCGTCGGCGGTCACGCCGGCCGGGCTGAACCGGACCCGGACCCCTCGGGCCGCCGCGGCAGGGACAGCAGTGACATCCGAGCCGTCGAAGACCGCGGTGATCTCGGCGCCGGTCTGCCCGGCCATGACCGCCAATACCCGCAGCAGCTGGAACCGCTGCTGCTCCAGCGTCAGGTTCGGCACGGCGGCCTTCGTCACGTTGTAGCCGTCGACGATCAGGTGCGCGCCCGGGACTCGCAGCACCCGGGGCAGCAGGTCCGGGTCGTCCCACCGCACGACCGTGTCGGCGCCCGGGCTCCCGGGCTCCCGGGCATCGACCGTCTCCGCGGGCAGCGCCTGGGCGCCGGCCGGCAACGCGAGTTCGGCGGCCAACCCGTGTGCGGCTCCGACGAGGGTGTCCACCAGCAGCCGCAGCCGGGTGTCCTCCACCGCGCGGCTGCGCCGTCCCTGCCGGCGGCCGTCCCCCACCACCCGCTCGAGATCGGCGATCCGCGCCCGGAGCCGGCGTTCCGTCGACGCCGAGACCGCCGCCTCGGCGGCCGCCCGCGCGACCGTCGCGTCGCGGTCGGCCAGGGTCGCCTCGGCGCGGGCGTCGGCGGTGACCGCCGCGCGCGTGGTGCGCTGCACCTCGGCCCGCGCCGTGGCCAACTCGGCCCGCAGCGCGTCGGCGTCGGCCCGGGCTGCCGCTCGGTCCCGTCTGGCCGCCGACCTGGCGGCGGCCAGCTGCTCGGTCAGCCGCGTCGTCGGCAGTGTGCCCGGCGACCGGGCCGGTTCGGCGGTGGCAATCACCGCGACGAGGTCCGGCCAGTTCGGCGGGCGGGTCAGCCAGGCAGCGGCGGCGGTGTCCACCGCAGACGCCTGGTCTCCCACCCGGGCGACATCCCCGAGCGTGTCGGCGACGCGCTGGCGGAACAGGGCGTCCGCCTCGAGCACGGCCGCGACAGTCGGCCCGGCCAGGTCGGCCCGGCGGCGGGCGGCGAAACGGACGAACGGCCGCAGTCGGACCGGGACGTCGGAGGCAGCGATGTCCGACAGGGCCGCGGCGGCGAGCGACACGACCCGCCGGCGGATCCGCTCGTCGAGATCGGCCAGCTGCGGCCCTGTCACGCGAAGGTCACCGTCCGGCTCATGCGGGCCTGCCGACGGTGGTCGATCTGTCCCGACTTCCGCGTCCGTCCCGCCTCCGGCCATCCCCCGATCCTGTCCGACCGGCGCCCTAGCGTCGCCGACGTGACCGCCTCCCCCACCACGACAGCGCCGGCGCCGACAAGGATCGACGACGACCAGCTCCTGTTCGCGACGACCTTCGTGGTCTTGGACCTGGAGACGACCGGGGCCTCACCGACGGCGGACCGGATCACCGAGATCGGTGCGGTGAAGGTCCGTGGGGGCGAAGTTCTCGGCGAGTTCGCGACGCTGGTCGACCCGGGCGTGAGCGTGCCGGCCGACGTCGCCGGGCTGACCGGGCTCACCGACGCCGTGCTGGTGTCCGCGCCGCCGCTGGCCGCCGTCCTCCCGTCGCTGCTGGAGTTCGTCGGCGGCGCGGTCCTCGTCGCGCACAACGCACCGTTCGACGTCGGTTTCCTGCATGCGGGGTGCACCGCGACCGACCGGACCTGGCCGGCCGGGGTCGTCGTCGACACCGTCCGCCTGGCGCGGGCCGTCCTGGACCGCGAGGAGGTGCCCGACTGCCGCCTGGCAACGCTCGCGGCCTTCTTCCGGTCCCCGGTCACCCCGGACCACCGCGCACTGCCCGACGCGCGGGCGACCGTCGAGGTCCTGCACGGCCTGTTCGAACGACTGGGCAGCTTCGGTGTCCGCACCCTTGGCGACCTGCGCGCCCACTCCGGGCGGGAGACGTCCGCCCAGCTGGCGCGGCGCCACCTCGCCGACGCGCTACCACCCGGTCCGGGCGTGTTCACCTTCCGCGACGACGAGGGCGGGGCCCTGCTCACGGGGCGAGCCGAGGACCTGCGCCGCGGGGTCCGTCGCTATTTCACCGCCGACGAGACGCGGACCCGGGTCCTGGAGGCGGTCGCCGTGACGGCGACCGTCGACGCGGTGTCGTGCCGGACCGGCCTAGATGCCCGGCTGTGTGAGCTGCGCCGGGTCGCCGCGGAACGTCCACGGCTGTCCGGTCCCGTCCCGGGTCCGCGGTGGTGGGTGACCGCCGGACGGGCCGGTGACGGGCCGGTGCCGACCCTCAGCACAGCGCGATGTCCCCGGCCCGGGCACGAGACCGTCGGTCCGTTCGGCTCCCGGTCCGTGGCCCGTGCGGCCGCCGCCGCGGTCGCTACGGCCGGGGCCCGGCTGAGCGACGTGGACGCCGTACGTACCACCGGAGCGCCGGGTCTCGGCGCGTACCTGGACGCGTTGCGCGCCGCGGACCGGACGGGGTCCATCGCCGCGGCGTCCCTGCTCGTCGCCGCGGTCCCGACGGCCGAGGGTGGCTGGGACGTGGCGGCCCTGTCCCACGGCGTGGTCGTGGGCGGCGAACGGGTACCGGCCGGGGAACGGCCCGGTCCGGCCGCCGTGCGGGTGCGCGCTGCCGCCGGCGGCCGGGTGCGTCCTGCCGACGCCGCCGGTCGCGTGGTCACCGCGGTGGACCGGGCGCCCGCAGCCGACCTTGATGAGCTCACGGCGGTCGCCGACTGGCTGGACCGGCCCGGGGTCCGGTTGGTCGCCCTCGACGGGTCATGGTCCTGTCCGATGGCCTTACGTCCGGTGGCCCGCGCAGCCGGGCGACCGGACCCGGCCGCTGTCGTGGCGCCCGGCGCCCCGGGTCGGTACTCAGCGGCTGCTGGCCGCCGCCCACCTGGTGAGCAGCTCGGCGGCGGCCCCACTGTCCACCGCGGCGGCCGCTCGGACCAGTCCGTCGCCCAGCGCAGCGTCGAGTCCGCCGGGGAACCCCGCCTCGACGGCGAGGGCGGCGCCAGCGTTGAGCAGTGTGATGTCGCGGACCGCGCCGGTCGCGCCGCCGAGGACCGCGCGGACGACAGCCGCGTTGGCCTCGGGGTCTGCCC
>JAABUZ0100003510.1_pt1 | contig 23138 bp, 23 predicted proteins | sample 5562091 | NCBI WGS metagenome assembly JAABUZ01 (sample SAMN12813069, study PRJNA571459) | rock metagenome | isolation source: Antarctica rocks | place: Antarctica: Victoria Land, Linnaeus Terrace sud | collected 2015-12-21
TCCTTGGACGCGCGGGCCGCAGCCCGCGCTGCCGCACAGCGGGCAGCACGGAGCTGGCCCAATTCCGACCCGAACACCTCCCGCACATAGCGGGCCGGGTCCCAACGATGTTCCGCAACCAGACAACAGGACAGAGGCCGCGTAATCAGAGCTTCTTGCCCGCGTCGCGTTTCGACGGCGCCTTCTTCGTTGGCACTGCGGCCGGGGGGCGCGTCTTGGGGCGCTCGCCGGTGGCTTCCTGCATCACGCGGAAGGCGGTCTCGGCCACGTCGGGGCGGAGATTGGCGGGCTTCTTCTTCGGCGTCACGGCTTGCCCTCTCGCCCCTGCTTGGCACTCTGATGGACGCTCATCCGGTGAATGAACGTGCCCGCAAGGTAGGAGAGAGGAATGAGCAGGGCCGCTACGCCGCCGACACTTCTTCCAGTCGCGAGACACCACACGGCAAGCGCGAAGAACGCTGCGACGATTGCCAAGGCGCCCCAGAACCCACGTCGGCTATCGCCAACGTGTGCGCCGACGAGGGTTGTCTCGATCATGCGGCGATGGGCCGCTTCGCCTTCCGCCAGCGCCATCACACGCTCAGCGCCGTTCGGCAATGCCCGGTTGTACATCTCCAGCATCTCCGGCAGCGGGTAGGGGCTCGTCGTGCGCGTAAGCGTTACTTCGCGGTAGACGCTCGCGCTCGGCGAGGCCGCAGTCGGCTGAACGACTGGCGGGGCGGATGTATTCAGGTCGGACGCCCCTGCCTCGTCGCCCTTACCGGGCATCCAACGTGACGGGAATGGGCGCCGCCGGCACGTCAGCATCCACGACCGTGACGCGCGCTGCGCCAAGCTGCGTCAACGCGGCGGCAAGCTGTTCTTCGACTGCCGCCCAATCGCTCGCCAGCGCCTTCCCATCGACCTGTTCCGCCGTATCGCCCTTATCGCGGAACAGAACGAAGTTGTTGAGGTTCCCCGCAAGGTCGAAAAGGCGCGCAGAGCCAAGCCAGAAGTCCGGCATGACGACCCGGAACGACCGCGAGGGGGTCGGCGGCAGCGGGGCGTATCGGGCAATCCAGAAACGACGCATGCCAGAGATTTTAGGTTGGCCCAGTAGGACCAACAATACCCGGTTCGGTTTGTAACGCCTCAAACTGGGCTCTGCGCAGCATTCGGTGAGCGGGCCGCGCCGGCGCCCCCGATCGATCGTGACGATCACGCGGCCCGGAGCACCCGAGCGCGCAGGAGCGGCAGGCCCGCGCGGCCGTACATCGTACGTTTCACCAGTTTGATGCGGTGCACGTGTCCTTCGACGGGGCCGTTGCTCCACGGGAAGCAGAGCGCCGCGAGCACCGCGTCGCGGTCGCGCTCGATGCCCACGGCGAAGCGCTGCAGCGGTGTGTGCGCGGCGGCTGCGAGCCACGGCCCGAGGTCGTTCGGATCGCGCGCGTGCAGCATGCGCACGAAGCGCTCGCCGAGGGTCCGCGCCACGGCGAGCGCGGGGCATGCCGTTTCGAGCGTGGCGCGGTACGCGCGCTGCTCGGCGGTGAGCGCCGCGTCGTCCTTGCGCAGGAGCCACGCGAGCTGCCGGGGCGAGGGGACCGGTACGGGCGCGCGTCGCGGAGCGGCGACATTCGGGGCCGCCGCGGCCCGCGGTCGTGTCCCGCGCAGCACGGCGAGTGCGCGGCGCACGGTCGTGTTCGTGCCGCGATAGCCGACGCCGCGGAGGGCGCGCGCGAGCGCCGCCGCGTTGGTGCCGCCGCCGTCGTAGTACGCCGCGAGTTCGTTCGCGTACGCGTCCATCTGCTTCGGCGCGGGCCGCCGGCGCGCGGCGCGCTCGGGGAAGTGACCGACGCCTAACCACGTGACGACTGTGCGGCGGCTCAGGCCCAGCGCGCGCGCGATCCGTTTCTTCGGCATGCCCGTGGCGTGCAGCGCGGCGACCTGCTCGTAGACGGCGAGCCGTCGCGCGCGACGCTCCGCACTCAAGCGCTCGGGCGCGGTCGGCCCCGGCCGGTTGTTGGGCAGGCCGGAGTAGCGCCGCGCGCGGCCACGCTCGCGGATCTCGGCCCGACTCGGCGGTGGGGGCCCGAGCGTGGCGGCCGCCGTGCGGAGCGCGGCGTGGTGCTGCGTGCACACGCGCTCGAGCGCGTCGACGAGGTTGTGGACGAGGTGGAAGCGGTCCGCGACCTGGACGGCGTCGGGCGCCCCCGTGCGCGCGCCTTCGGCGTACGCGCCGCCGCGGTCCCGGCTGATGATCGCCACGCCGGGGTGCGCCGTGAGCCACGCCGCGAACGTCGCCGCTTCGCGGTCGGGCAGGAGGTCGACCACGCGCCGCCGCTCCAGATCGACGAGCACCGTGCCATAGCGCTGGCCGCGGCGCATCGCCCAATCGTCGACGCCGAGCACGCGCGGTGTGGGCGAGTCCGGGAGCGCCGCCGCGTGCACCCGGGCGAGCACCGTCCCCGGCGCGCTCGCAACGCCCAGTTCGGCCGCGACGCGCGCGCCGGCGCGTCCCCCGAGCGCGAAGCCGAGCAGCTCGAGCACGGCCGACGCCCGGCACGTCTGGCGGGCGTAGCGCGCCGTCGTCGCCGGCAGGCGCTCGGCGAAGATCCGGCGCGCACAGGTCGGCACGTCGCAGAAGAAGCGCCGGACGGTGACGGCGAGGCGCACGCGGACGCCCTGCCACGGCAGGTCGGCCAGCGTGCGCCGGTAGTGGCTGTGCACGCGGTGCGCGAGCGTGCCGCACGCCGGGCACGCGACGTGGGCGCGGCGGCCGACGGCTGTGACGGTGATCAGCGGGCCCGCGACCGCGACATGCTCGACGTGGAGCTCGGCGGCGGAGGGACACAGGGGCGACACGTCCGACATACGGCACCTGCACGACAGCGAGGAACCCGAAGGCTACCACGCCGGCGCGGCCCGCTCACCGAATGCTGCGCAGAGCCTCAAACTGACCCACTACCGCCCGCGCCGCTGCACGCGGACGGCCAATTCCGCCATCTTGCGCCCATGCTCCGCATCGCCCTCCCCAACAAAGGCCGCCTCGCCGACGACGCCCGCGAGCTGTTCGCCGACGCGGGGCTGCCCGCGCGCGTCCGCGGCGACCGCGCGCTCACCGCGTCGTTAGGCGGCGAGTTCGAGGCGATCTTCGTCCGGGCGGCCGACATCCCCGAGTTCGTCGCCGACGGCGCGGCCGACGCGGGCGTCACGGGGTGGGACCTCGTCTGCGAGAGCGGCCGCGCCCTCGACGCCCTCCTCGACCTCGGCTTCGGCCGCTGCCGCATCGTCGTCGCCAGCAAGGACGACGGCCGCGACGAGCACCGCACGCGCACGGTCGCGGAGCTCGGCGCCCGCGCGGGCGCCCCCGACGGCGCCCCCGTCCGCGTCGCGACGGTCTTCCCGCGCCTCACCACGCGCTTCTTTGCGGAGGCCGGCCGCGCGTTCGACCTCGTGCCGATGTCGGGCGCGGTCGAGATCGCCCCGCACCTCGGCATCGCCGACGTCATCGTCGACCTCACCTCGACCGGCTCGACGCTCAAGATGAACGGCCTGCGCGAGGTGGCGACGGTGCTCGAGTCGAGCGCGCGCCTCGTCGCCGCGCCGGGGGCGACGGCCCCGGAGGGCGCGCCGGCCAGTCCGAAGCAGCAGGCGATGGGCGAGCTCGTCACCGCGCTCGCCTCGGTGCTCCGCGCGCGCGACAAGCGCTACGTGATGGCGAACGTGCCCCGGGCCGCGCTCGACGACGTGAAGCGCGTGCTCCCCGGGCTCAACGGGCCCACGGTGATCGACATCCTGAACGGGGGCGCGTACGTGGCCGTGCACGCCGTGGCCGCCGCGTCGACGATCTACCGCACGATCGCGCAGCTGAAGGCGTTAGGCGCCGAGGGGATCCTCGTGACGCGCATCGAGCGGTTGATGCCGTGACTGCGCGAAGGGGAAGGGAGCCGGAGGAGGACGTGCCGCTCGCGGCGACGGCGGCCGACTCGGCCGACGGGGGCGGCGTGCGGCTCCGCTTCCGCGGGCGCGTCGCGGCGCTGTCGGCCGCGGACCGGCGCGCGCTCACCGACCGCATGCCCGACGCGGCCGACTCCGAGGTGCCGGGGCGCGTGGCGGCGATCGTCGCGCGCGTGCGGCGCGAGGGCGACGCGGCGCTCGTCGCGATGGCGCGCGAGTTCGACGGCGCGGACCTCGGCCCGGCGGAGGGCCCGCGCCTCGAGGTGCCGCGCGCGGAGTGGCGGGCCGCGCTGGAGGAGGTCGACGCGGGGCTCCGCCGCGCGATGGAGCGCACGGTGGCGAACGTGCGCGCGGTCCACGAGGCGTTCAGGCCCAGGGTGACCGAGGTCGAGCCCGAGCCCGGGGTCCTCGTCGGCCGCCGCCCCGACCCGTTCGGCCGCGTCGGCGTCTACGCGCCGGGCGGGCGGGCGGCGTACCCGAGCTCCCTCATCATGGGCGTGGTCCCGGCCAAGGTGGCGGGCGTGGGCGAGGTCGTCGTCTGCTCGCCGCCCGCGGGCGCGGACGGGCTGCCGAGCGCGGTGGTGCTCGCCGCGGCCGCGCTCGCCGGGGCGGACCGGGTGTTCGCGTTAGGCGGCGCGGGCGCGGTCGCGGCGATGGCCTACGGCACGGCGAGCGTGCCCAGGGTCGACCGCATCGTCGGCCCGGGCAACGCGTACGTCGCGGAGGCGAAGGTGCAGGTCTCCCGCGTCTGCGGCATCGACTCGCCCGCGGGGCCGAGCGAACTGCTGGTGATGGCCGACCACACCGCGGATCCCGCGGCGGTCGCGCGCGAGCTGGTCGCGCAGGCGGAGCACGACCCGATGGCCGCGGTGGTGTGCGTGGCGGTGGGGGACGAGACGGCGGAGCAGGTCGAGGCCGCGCTGGCCGCGCTCGTGCCGGACACGCCACGGCGCGCGATCGTCGAGGCCGCGCTCGCCGCGCAGGGCGGGGTGCTCGTCGCGCAGACGTACGACGAGGCCGCGGCGTTCGCCTCCGACTACGCGGCCGAACACCTGCAGCTCGCGATCGGCGAGCCGGAGCAGAAGATGGTGCTCTCCCGCCTCCGCAACACGGGCACGGTCTTCCTCGGCGAGACGACCTCGGTCGCCTACGGCGACTATATGACCGGGGCGAACCACGTGCTGCCCACGGGCGGGCTCGCGCGGAGCTACAGCGGGCTCTCGACGCTCGACTTCGTGCGGTGGACGACGTACCAGCGCGTGACGCCGCAGGCCGCGGCGAAGCTCGCCTACGACGTGGGGCGGTTCGCCGACGCGGAGGGGCTGCCGGGGCACGCGGCGGCGGCGCGCGCGTGGATGAAGACCCGCGACGGCGGGCGCACGCGCCTCGCCGAGCGGGCGTTCCGGAAGCGGCTCCGGCGCATCGCCGCGGAGGCCGGGGGCGAGCTGCTCGACCTCGGGCCCGATGCCGGCGCGGGCGACGGGGAGGACGGCGCGTGACGACGCCGTCGTTCGGCATTCCCGCCGGCGTCCCCGCGCCGCGCGCCGGGTACGAGGCCATCCCGCTCTACGCCCCGGCGACCGGCGCGGGCGCCGGCGGAACGCCGTGTGTCGTGGACGCGAGCGACACGGTCAACCTGTGGGGCGCGCCGCCCGACGCGGTCGCGGCGATCCGCGCCGTCCCGCCCGAGGCGCTCTTCACCTACCCCGCGCTCTACAACGCCGAGCTGAAGGCGCCGCTCGCGGCGTACGCGGGCGTCGCGCCCGACGAGGTCGTCACGGGCTGCGGCTCCGACGACGTGATCGACTGCGCGCTGCGCGCGTTCGCCGAGCCCGGGGGCGTGGTGGCGCACGCGGCGCCGACGTTCTCGATGGTCCCGGCCTACGCGCGGGCCAACGGGATGACACCGTTAGGCATCCCGCTCGCCGGCGACGACTACGCGGCCGACGCCGACGCGCTGCTCGCCGCGGACGCGGCCGTGGTCTACCTCTGCTCGCCCAACAACCCGACGTCGACGCCGCTCGCCCGCGCGCTCGTCGAGCGCGTGGTCGCGGGCGCGCGCGGGCTCGTCATCCTCGACGAGGCGTACGCGGAGTACGTGCTCGCCGACCCGGGCACGGCGGCCGAGGTGTTCACCCCCGAGGCGCCGGGGTGGGGGCGCGTGCTCGCGACGCGGACGCTGAGCAAGGCGTTCGGGCTCGCGGGGCTCCGCGTCGGCTACGGCGTCGGGCACCCGGCGCTGGTGCGCGCCGTCGAGAAGGCGCGCGGGCCGTTCAAGGTGACGTACCCGGCCGAGGCCGCCGCGCGCGCCGCGTTAGGCGCGGGCGACGGCGCGCTCGGCTGGGTGCGGGCGCACGCGCGTCGCGCGGTCGCGCAGCGCGACGCGTTGGCGGCGGGGCTCCGCGCGCTCGGCCTCGAGCCGGCGCCGGCGGCGGCGCACTTCGTCTTCGTGCCCGTCCCCGCCGCGCGCGCGGTCGCGGGGCGCGTGCGCGCGCGGCACGGGGTCGGCGTGCGGGTGTTCGACGGGCTGCCCACGCGCGTGCCCGCCCTCGCCGCGAGCGGCGGGGCGGCGCTCCGGCTCAACGTCGGGCCGGACCACGTGCAGCGGCGGGTGCTCGACGCGCTCGCCGCCGAGATCGAGGCCGAGCGGTGAGCGGGCCCCGCGTGACCGTGTTCGACTACGGCGCGGGCAACCTGCACTCGCTCGCCAAGGCGGTCGAGCGCGCGGGGGCCGCGGTCCGGGTCGAGGCCGACCCCGCGGCGGCGGTCGCGGACGCCGACGCGCTCGTGCTGCCCGGCGTCGGCGCGTTCGCGGCGGCGGCCGAGCGGCTCGCGCCGGGGCGCGACGTGATGCGCGCGGCGCTCGCGGGCGGGCTCCCGACGTTAGGCATCTGCCTCGGCATGCAGCTGCTCTTCGAGGCGAGCGACGAGGGCCCGGGCGCGGGGCTCGGGCTCGTGCCGGGGCGCGTGACGCGGATCGCGGCGCGGCGCGTGCCGCAGATCGGCTGGAACGCGGTCGAGCCGGCCGACCCCGACGCGCCCGACGCCCTGGTCCGCGCGTCGGGGCTCCGGACGGCGTACTACGCGAACAGCTTCGTCTGCCGGCCGGACGACCCCGCGGCGTGCGTCACGGCGTGGAGCACGCACGAGGGGGACCGGTTCCCGGCGGTGGTGCGGGCGGGGCACACGCTGGGGGTGCAGTTCCACCCCGAGAAGTCGAGCGCGCCGGGGGTGGCGTTCGTGGCGGCGTGGGTGCAGTCGTTAGGCGGGGGGTGGTAGCGCGGTGCCGAGGCCTGTGAGCGGGGCGACGACCGTCGTCCCCAGCGGAGCGAGGGACCTCCGGTCCGGGGTGACGGGGCCAGACTCGGCGCGCGTTCCTACCCCCGTCACCACGCACACGAGGTCCCTCGCTCCGCTCGGGACGACAACGCTCGTCTCCTCCCCAGTCCTCCACCTGCCGTGATCGTCCTCCCCGCCGTCGACCTCCGCGAGGGCGCCTGCGTGCAACTCGTCGGCGGCGCGTACGCCGACGAGCGCGTCCGCCTCGACGACCCGCTCGCCGCCGCGCGCGAGTGGGCGCGGCTCGGCTTCCGCCGCCTGCACGTCGTCGACCTCGACGCCGCCACCGGGCGCGGCTCGAACGCGGACGTCGTCGAGGAGCTCGTGCGCCACGGCGGGTTCGACGCCGTGCAGGTCGGCGGCGGGGTGCGCGACGAGGACGCGGTCGACCGCGTGCTCGTGTTAGGCGCGGCGGCCGCGGTCGTCGGCACGCGCGGCGTCGAGGACCCCGACTGGCTGGCCGAGGCGGCGGAGCGGTTCCCGGGCGCGCTCGTCCTCGCGGCCGACGTGCGCGAGCGGCTGGTGGTGACCCGCGGGTGGGAGCGCACGCTCCCCAAGCGCGTGACCGACCTCGTCGAGGAGCTGGCCGGCGTGCCGCTCGCCGGGATCCTCGTCACTGCCGTGCACAAGGAGGGGCAGATGCAGGGCGTCGACCGGCGGCTGATCGAGGACGTGGTCGAGGTGGCGACGGTGCCGGTGCTCGCCTCCGGGGGGGTCGGGTCGGTGCAGGACCTGCGGGTGCTCGCGGACTGCGGGGCCGCGGGGGCCGTCGTCGGGATGGCGCTGTACACCGGGGCGCTCGACGCCCGCGCGGTGGCGGAAGAATTCGGGGGGGCCGAATGATCGATTTATACGAGCACGACTTCGTGCGCTGGACCGAGGAGCAGGCGCGCGCGATCCGGGAGGGGCGACTCGACGCGCTCGACCGCGACAACCTGGCCGAGGAGATCGAGTCGATGGGGCGGAGCGACAGGCGCGAGGTCACGTCCCGACTCGCGGTGATTGTGCAGCACATTCTGAAGCAGCGCCTGCAGCCGGCGCTCGACGGACCGAGTTGGCGCTCGACGATCCGCACGCAGCGGAAGCACATTGCCGCCCTCCTCGAGGAGTCGCCGAGCCTGCGCGGCTACCTCGACGCCGCGCTCGAGCGCGCGCACCCGCTGGGCATTCTGTACGCCGTGCGCGATACGGCCCTGCCGGACGACATGTTCCAGGGCGAGCGGATCACCCTCGCCGACGCACTCGGCGACGTGTTGACCGAACCGCCGCGCGGCCGCCCCGGCCGAGTGCGAGAAGAGGAGGCCGAGTGGCTGCCGTGACCCCGCCCACGGTCCTCCTTCGCGAAACGCGCGAGACGCGGATCCGCGTCACCATCGCCCGCGGCACCGGCCAGGCCGACGTCGACACGTCCGAGCCGTTCCTCGATCACATGCTGGTCGCGCTCGCGCGCTACTCGGGCCTCGACCTCGCCGTCCACGCGCGCGGCGACCTCAAACACCACCTGATCGAGGACGTCGGGATCGCCGTGGGCGAGGCACTCCGCGCGTTCGCCCCCGCGACCGCGGCGCGCTACGGCGACCGCACGGTCCCGATGGACGACGCGCTCGTCCACGCCTGCATCGACCTCGGCGGGCGCGCGTGGTACGAAGGGCCGCTCCCGGCGCGGCTCTACGACCACTGGATGCAGTCGTTCGCCTTCAACGCGCGCGCCACGCTCCACCTGCGCGTGCTGCGCGGGCGCGACCGGCACCACGTCGTCGAGGCGGCGTTCAAGGCGTTAGGCCTCGCGCTCCGCGACGCGCTCGCCGACGCGGGCGCGGTGTTCTCGACGAAGGGCGCGGTGAGCACGGTGGTGGAGCGGTAGTGCTCGCCCGCCGGCTCATCGTCTGCCTGGACGTCCGCGGCGGGCGCGTCGTCAAGGGCACGCAGTTCGTCGCGCTGCGGGACGTCGGCGACCCCGTTTTATTGGCGGAACGCTACGAAACCGAGGGGGCCGACGAGATCACCTTCCTCGACATCTCGGCCAGCGCGGAGGAGCGCGCGACGCTGCTCGACGTGGTGGCGCGCACCGCGGAGCGGCTCTTCGTGCCGCTCACGGTGGGCGGCGGCGTGCGCTCGGCCGACGACGTCGGGCGCGCGCTGCGGGCCGGCGCGGACAAGGTCAGTATCAACTCCGCCGCGGTCAACCGGCCGGAGGTGCTCACCGAGAGCGCGTGGCGCTACGGCGCGCAGTGCGTGGTCGCGAGCATCGACGCCAAGTGGGACGCGGCGGCGGGGATGTTCCGCGTCTACGTGAAGGGCGGCCGCGAGCCGACCGCGCTCGACGCCGTGGCGTGGGCGCGCGAGTGCGTGGCGCGCGGCGCGGGCGAGGTGCTGCTCACGAGCATCGACCGCGACGGAGCGCGCACGGGCTATGACCTCCCGCTCACCCGGGCGGTCGCCGCCGCGGTCGACGTGCCGGTGATCGCCTCGGGGGGCGCTGGCGTGGCGGCGCATGTGGCCGCGGCGATCGCGGACGGGGGCGCGGACGCGGCGCTCGTCGCGGGGATCCTGCACGACGGGGTGACGACGGTTGGCGCGCTCAAAGAGGCGATGAGAGACGCGGGACTCGCGGTCCGACCGTGAGCGGTATGGCCGGGTGGAGCGTTACCGCGCCGCAGCCTCTTCCGCGCCCATCGACAACTCCACGTCTGCGCGGTCACTCGGTCCCACCCACAGCCGCACCCCGCCGCGGAGGGCGTCCGCGTTGGAGCCGAGCCGGGTGCCCGAGGGCAGTTTGCCGAGCGTCTTCTCGAGCCGCCGGGCGTTGCCGCCGCCGAGGAGGACCGAGTCGGACTGCATCGCGGCGTGGAGGCGGGTGACGACGTCGATCACCGAGCGGCGCCACTTGTGGCTTCCGGCCTGCTCGCGGGCCTCCTCCCCGACGTACTGCTCGAACGTGCGCCCGCGTTTATAGGGGAGGTGGGCGAGCTCGAGCGGCTGGAGGTGGCCCTGGATGACGAGGGCTGAGCCGAGTCCGGTGCCGAGCCCGAGAAAGAGCATGCGGCCGCCGCGGTAACCGCCGAGGGCCTGCATCGCGGCGTCGTTGATGACGCGGACCGGGTAGCCGAAGGCGCCGGCGAAGTCGAAGCCGACCCAGCCGGCGCCGAGGTTGTGCGGCTCGACCGCGGGTCGGCCGTCGACCACCGGGCCGGGATAGCCGATCGACACCGCATCGTACGTCCAGCCCGCGGTCGCGGCCTTGACCCCGGCCACCATATCGGCGGCCGTCAGCGTGGGCCCTGAGTCGATGCGGGCGGGGGTGGGGACCCCGGTCGGACCGTTCGTCGGATCGGCCGGCGTGTCGCCAGCGGCTTGAAACGGGCCCGCGGCCGTCGAGCCCGCGGCGCCGTTACTCGGCGTGCGGTGCGCGTCGGGGTCCGCGATGGGACCGTCCGCGTCGGGCCCGCTGAGGACGAGGGCCTTGACGTGCGTGCCGCCGACATCGAGGACGAGGATGCGCATGCGAAGAGGGCAGGTGCTGGGAACTGCTGGGAAGCGGGCGGCGCTCGGACGAGGCCAACGGCGCGGGCACTGCGCGAAGATCGCCGGCCCGCACCGCTGCGCAAGACGGCGACCACATACATACTTGCGACATGCCTGACGCGCCCGCGCTCCTGCTCCACGCGGCGGCCGACCTCGCCCGGGTGGCCGGCGACGTCGCGCTGCGCCACTTCCGCGCGGGCCCGGCCGGGGGCGCGCTCGAGGTCGAGACGAAAGGCGACGGGTCGCCGGTGACCGTGGCGGACCGGTCGGCCGAGGAGGCGGCCCGGGCGTGGATCGCCGCGCGCTACCCGGGCGACGGCATCCTGGGCGAGGAGTTCGGCCGCGTCGGTCGCGAGGCCGCGCGGTGCTGGGTGCTCGACCCGATCGACGGCACGAAGACGTACGTGCGTGGCGTGCCGCTCTGGGGAACGCTCGTCGCCTGCGTCGAGCAGGATGCGGACGGCACGTTCGGCGAGGTGTTGGCGGGGGCGGCCTACTTTCCCGGCGTGGGCGAGCTGGTCGCGGCCGCGCCGGGCGAGGGTTGTTGGTGGAACGGCGCTCCGGCGCGGGTTTCGACGCTCGAGGCGCTCGCCAGCGCGACCGTGTGTACGACCGACCCGAAATTCTCTCACCGCCCCGACCGGCGCGAGCCGTGGCGAAGGCTTGAAGATGTCGCGGGAGTGGCGCGATCCTGGGGCGACTGCTACGGCTACCTCTTGGTCGCGACCGGACGCGCGGAGGTGATGGTCGACGCCGTGGTCGGCGACTGGGACACGGCCGCGCTGCTGCCGATCGTCGAAGAGGCGGGCGGCGTGTTCACGACGTGGGAGGGCGAACGCTCCGCGTTCGGGGGCAGCGCGGTTGCCACGAACGCGGCGCTCGCCGAGCCGGTGCGGCGTGTGCTCGCCGGCCGCGGCTAGCTTGCGCGCATGCTCGATCTGGACACGCTCGATTTCACGAAGGGGAACGGCCTCGTCACGGTCGTCGCGCAGGACGCGACCACGGGCGCGGTGCTCATGGTGGCGCACGCGGACCGCGAGGCGCTGCAGCGCACCGTGGCGACGGGGGAAATGCACTACCACTCGCGCACGCGCGGCCTGTGGCACAAGGGCGCGACGAGCGGCCACGTGCAACGCGTGGTGGCACTCGCGGCAGACTGCGACCGCGACGCGGTACTCGCCCGCGTGACGCCCGCGGGGCCGGCGTGCCACACGGGGGCGGTGAGCTGCTTCGCGCAGGGTGGGCCGCCGCCGGCCGCGGACGCGCTCTCCACGCTCGACACGACGATCGCCCTTCGGGCGGCCGCCGCGGCGGGCGCGACGTCGGTCGATCGGCCGAGCTATACGCAGCGGCTCCTCAGCGACCGCAATCTCCGCCTGAAGAAGATTGGCGAGGAAGCGGCGGAGTTGGTGACCGCGTGCGCGGACGCGGATGCCGCGCGGGCGGTGGAAGAGGGCGCCGACCTCGTCTACCACGCGCTCGTCGCGTTGCGCGCGGTCGGGGTGTCGTTGGACGACGTGCGGCGGGTGCTGGCGCGGCGGGCGTAGTTACCGCGGGGGGCGACCACAAGGGTCGGCCCCTCATCGCCCTTACGACGACTTCTTTTCGCCGGGACGGTACTCGTCCAGATCGAAGTCGTCGGCGGCACGCGCCTTGGGCTTTGGCTTCGCCGCGGCCCCGACGCGCACCGGGCGACCACGACGCGGGCCGGCTTCGGCCACGGCCTGGAGCAGCAGCTCACGCGCCTCCGCCATCAGGTCGTTGGTCAGCGGCTTCGTCCGCCGGGCCTTTTCGCGCTTGTACCACTCCTCGGCGCCGAGCTCGGGGTGCGGATCGTCGGACGGCTCGCGCGCCGGACGCTCGGCCGTGGGAGGCTCGCTCGGGATCACGGTGATCGTGACCTGCCGCGGGGGAGCCGGCGGCGGCGCGTCCTCTTCGACCGCGGCCACGGGCGGCGTGACCGCCTCTGGTTCGGCGACGGGCGACGTGACGGCAGGTGTAACGAGCGGCTGAACGGACGCTGCGGCCTCGATCACTGCGGGAACGGCACCCGGGTGCGTGGTCTCGACCACCGGCTCGACGACCGGCGCGGCGGTCCGCGTGGCCGCTCCCGCCTTTGCGGACGGCTTGGCTTTCGGGGCGGGCTTGGCCGGCGCGCGCTTCGCCGCGGGCGCCGGGGTGGTCGACTTGGTGCGGCTCGCGGGGGCGGCGGTCTTCGTTCCCGTGCCCGTCTTCGCGCCGGCCTTCTTCGCCGGGGACGCGCTCTTGGACGTGCCTTTGGCGTTGGCCTTCGTCGCGGCGGCCTTGCCGGTCGTCTTCGTCGCGGCACGCGCGGTCGTCTTGGCCGACGAGCTGGCGCGCTTCGCGGTCGTCTTCGCGCTCCCCTTGCTGGCGGAAGCGGATTTGGAGGACGGCTTGGGACGAGTTGGCATGACGCGCTCCGGCATGAAAGGCCGGTTTAGAGGAACCAGGACGAACGGCGGTGGAACGAGCACATCGCGGGCGCACCCCTCCTCGCGATGGCTCGCGGCGACGGGGCGCGCCCGCGCGGGGGCGCCGAGGACGCGCGCCCGTCGGGCGCGCGTATCCTAATGTCAGGGCAGCGTTTCGGGCGACCCCGCGCCGTGATCGGCGAGACGGTCCATACCCCCGCCCTCGGCCGAAGGTGCCAGCTGGGCCGAGGCCGACCGGGCCGAGGGTTGGCCATTGGCCCCTCCATTCGTGCTCGGCGGCGCGCCGTCGGGGTTCTCGAGTGATTCGCCGATCGCGGGTGCGATGCGGCCAGCCCGCACGTCAGCCACGGCCGTCGCCGCGCCGTGCTTCAAATCCTCCCACGCGCGCTGCGCCGCACTCGGCGCCTCGCTCGGCGACAGCGCGGGGCTGTCACCGGTCCGAAGCCCGTCGGCGGGCTTCACGCCCACCCCGTGTTCGTAGACCATCTTGCCGCCGAGATAGGCGCTGTAGCTGAGCGCGCCGAGTCCCGCAAGCCCGAGCGCAAGGTAGCCGCTTCCCGCCTCGTCCTCGCTCCACCGTCGGGCGGCCATGAGGGCCGTGATCGCGGTGAGCGAGAGGTTGAGGTTGCGATGGGTGACGAGGATGTCGGCGGCGGTTCCCGTCGCGTTCACTTCTTCTTGGGCGATGAGACCGGTCGCGGCCGAAACGGCGGCACCGACGGCCGCCACGGGCATGAGCACGCGGCCGACCTCGGAGAGGGCACGGCTACCAGTCATCTTCCCAAGAAGGTCCGCGGCGATCGCGACGGGGAGAACAGCGATGGGGAAGTGAACGAGGGACGGATGAAGCTCTTGAAGGCGCGGCGGCATGGACTGGGTCCTGGGTGAGAAGGGCGGTCAGGCGGGCAAAGGGCAGGCCGTCGGGCGTGGTGTGCCGCGAGGGACCGTCCTTGCCAAACACCTCCGGCTAAAACGTCCCTACCACCGCCGGATCCAGCTTGCTCGGATCGCCGATATAGGCCAGCCGCAGCCCATGCAGATACTGTCGCGACACGCGTCGCACGTCGGCCGGGGTGACGGCGCGGAGTTCGTCGGCGAAGTGCGAAGCGCGGTGCCAGTCGCCGCGGTAGAGCTGGGCGCGGGCGAGGAAGTTGGCCTGGTCGCCGTTCGTTTCGTTCTCGAGGAAGTACTCGGTGATGAAGTGCTGCGTGAGCTGTTCGAGGCCGTGCGGCGTGATCCAGCCTTCCTGCAGGTTGGAGAGCTCCTCGCGCATGATGCGGAGCGTGGTGCGCGGGTCGACGGTAGTGACGTAGAGCCCGGCGGCGCCGCTCGCGCGCTCGAGGAAGCGGGCGTCGACGGCGTAGCTCAGGTTGCGCTTGGAGCGGATCTCGGCGAAGAACCGGCCCGAGAGCACGGCGGCCGCGATGCGGAGCGGGACGTAGTCGGGGCCGGCCGCGGCGGCGCCGGGGAAATAGCCGAGGACGTAGTTGGTGGGCAGGGTGCGACGTTCGACCGCGAGGGCGCCGTTCCAGGTCGCCGGGAGCGTCGGCGGCGTCCAGTGGTAGTCTCCCCGCGGCAGGGTGCCGATGCTCGACGTGACGAGGCGGACGATGTGGTCGCGCGTGACGTCCCCGACGACGACGAGGAGCATACGCGAGGTGACCATCTGCTCGCGCTGGTAGCCGCGGAGGTCGGCAATCGTGAGGCGGCCGATCGAGGTCGCGGTACCGACGGGTGAGCCCGCGTAGGCGGTGCCGGCGAAGGCGACACTATCCGCGAGGTAGTCCAGCGAGGCGTCGGGGTCGTCGCGGCGCTGGCGGACCGCGCCGAGGAGTTGGGCGCGGACGAGTTCGACGCCGGCGGAATCGAGCGTGGGGTGGAGGAGGCGGTCGGCGAAGATCGCCCAGGTCGAGTCGAGCGTCGCGGGGGTGCTCCGGAGCGCGAACGTCGTCCAGTCGTGGTCGGCGCCGACGCCGATGCTGGTGCCGAGCCGAGCCATTCGGGCGCGGAGCTGTTCACGCGGGTAGTGGAGCGTGCCCTGTTCGCTGGCTTCGAGCAGGAAGGGTTCGAGGCCCGTCTGTACCGATGGTGTCTGCCTGGTGCCGCCGAGTAGGTAGAGATTGGCGGCGATGACCTGATTGGCGGTGACGCGGCGAAGGATGACCTGGAGGCCGCCGATCTCGAAGCTCGACGTGCTCGAGTCGCGCGCGGCCGTGCGCGGCACGGCCGGCATGGCTGGCGCCGCCGTCGGTTGCGCGGAGATCGGCGCGGCGGGGAGCGGCGTCGCGGGCGTGGGGACGGGCGCCGGCTGCGTGGGCGTCGTCTGCGCCGCGGCGGGGCGCGCTGGGGCGACGGCAGAGCCTGCGGCGGTCGCGGCGAGGGCGAGGCCGGTGAGCAGGCGGCGCATCAGCGCGCCCCCGCACGGCGGCCGGCCGTCGTGGTGCGTACCGGGGTGGTCGGCGTGGCGGGTTTCGGCGCGGGTCGGCTCGCAACGACCTTGCGCCACAAGACCGCCAGTTCGGGCTCCGTGAAGCTGAACGCAGAGCGTTCGCTCGCCGGCAGCAGCACGCCCGTGACGCGCGGCCGGCCGACGATGTAGGTCGCGGCGTAGCGCCGCAGGTCGTCGGGGGTCTGTCGCGCCATCGTGTCGCCGTATCCCATGAAGTACTCGATGTCGGCCACCGCCCACCAGAAGCCGACCGTGTGCGTGAGCGCGCTCGTCCGTTCGGCCCCGAGCGCGGAGTTCATCGTGCGTTGCGCCTTCACGGCCTGGAGTTCGTCGGCCGAGAAGTAGCCCGGGTCGGCGATGTGCTCGACCTCGTCGAAGAGCGCTTCGAGGGCTTCGCGCGCGCGGCCGGGCGCGGGCTGGCCGGAGACCGTGATCGGCCCGGTCTGGTCGAGCGTGTAGTAGTTGACGAGCACGCTCTGCCAGAGGCCGCTGTCGACGAGACGGTGTTGGAAGCGGGAGCCGTCGGTGTTGAGCGCGTCGCTCAGCACGTCGGCCGCGTACGTGCTCGCCCGGTCGCGCCGCACGCTCGGGCCCTGCCACTGGACGATGACCGTGGTCGCGCTCACCGGGGCGGCGGCGATCACGCCCTGGTCGGCGGCGAGCGGCGGGATGGCGGGGACCGGGTTGGTCTGGAATGGGTTGGCCGTGCGCTCCCACCCGCCGTAGAACCGCGCCGCCCAGGCGAACACCGAGTCGGGCCGCACGTCGCCGGTGACGACGAGCGCGGCGTTGCTCGGCACGTAGTAGCGCTTCTGGATCTCGCGCATCTTGTCCGGCGTGACGGTGCGGAGCACGTCGCGGTCGCCGATCACGTTCTTGCGGCTGAAACTGCCGGGGTAGAGCCGGCGCGTCATCTCCTGCTGGAAGTCGAAGCCGGGGCCCGACTGATTGCGGTCGTACTCGCCGAGCACGACCTCCTTTTCGCGGGAGAGCTCGTCGTCGCGGAAGAGGGGGGAGCGGACCGCGCTCGCCATCGCCTCCATCGCGGTGCGGGCCGAGTCGGCGGGGAGCGTCATGTAGTAGCTGACGTCTTCCTCCTGCGTCGTCGCGTTGAAGACCGCACCGAGCTCGCCGAGTCGCTGGGTGAACTCGTCGGGGGCAGGGTAGTCGCGGCTCGCTTTGAAGAACATGTGCTCGTACATGTGCGCGAGCCCCGCGTACTCCGGGGTCTGCGTGTAGGAGCCGTTCTTGACGTCGATCTGGACGGTGGCGAGCGGGACGCCGTGGTTCTCGACGACGACGACCTCAAGTCCGTTGGAGAGCACGAGGCGTCGGATCACGCGCGAGAGCTCGGCGCGCGACTGCGCGCGGGCCGCGGCCGGGGCGGCGGCGGTGAGGCAGACGGCGCCGGCGAGGAGCGCGGCGGCGAGGGAGCGCAAGGGACGCACGGAGGAGCGAGAAAGGGCGGAGACGGCGGACGAACAGCTACGCGCGAGAAACGACCGACGGGATGAAAGGTGCCACGTTTCCGCGATCACCGGGACGACGGACGGGACGCTGGCCCGGCACTTCGGCCACCGCTTCCTTACGCACATGCCCCCCGCGCCGCTTCCCCCCGACACCCTCGTCGCCCTCGACAGCCGACTCGGCGCCGGCCGCGTGCGCCGCCGCGTCGCGCTCGCCCAATACACGTCGTTCCGGATCGGGGGTCCGGCCGACGCCCTCTACACCGCCCGCACGGCCGACGAGCTCGCCGCCGCCGTCCTCGCCGCGCGCGAGCTCCACGTCCCTTACTTCCTCCTCGGACTCGGCGCCAACATCCTCGTCGGCGACGGCGGCTACCGCGGCCTCGTCATCCGCAACCGCGCCGACCACGTCCGCTTCCGAGCGGACGCGGGTCACGCGGCGGGCGACGGCTGCCGCCTCACGGCCGAAAGCGGCGCGGTGATGCAGGACCTCATCCTCGACGCCGTCGAGCGCGGCTGGAGCGGGCTCGAGCACTTCATCGGCATCCCGAGCACCGTCGGCGGCGCGGTCTGGCAGAACCTGCACTTCCTCTCCCCCGCCCCCGACCGCGATCGCACGATGTTCATCGCCGACGTGTTCGAGTCGGCCGACATCCTCTCCGAGGAGAACGAGCGCAAGACGGTCGACGCGGCCTACGTCGCCTTCGGCTACGACGACACGATTTTCCACCACCGCCGCGACGTCGTCCTCTCGGCCACCTTCCGCCTCGAACGCGGCGACGTGGACCGCATGCACCGCATCCTCCACGAGAACCTGAGCTGGCGCGGCGCGCGCCACCCGTGGCTGCAGATCCACCCGAGCGCGGGCTCGATCTTCAAGAAGCTCGACGGCGTGGGCGCGGGGCGACTCGTCGACCAGGTGGGGATGAAGGGGCAGCGCCACGGCGGGGCGCAGATCTCGCCGCTGCACGCGAACATCATCGTCAACCGCGGGCGGGCCACGGCGAAGGACGTGCGGGAGCTGATCGCGCTGGCGCAGGAGGCGGTGGCGCGCGAGACGGGGCACCGGCTGGAGCCGGAGATCGGGATGGTGGGAGAGTTTTGACGCGCCGCGGTGCCTAACGTTCCGGCGCTCCCCCGCCGCTAACTACTCCGACGCTTGGAGGACAGCCGCCGGCCTTGATCGCGGCCGGTTCCGGAGCCCGATTCAGCGTGAACGTCATCGGAAGCTGCACGAGCTGCCGGACCTGCCGGCCGTCCGCAACGGCCGGGAAGAAGCGCGCGCTGAACACGGCCCGCTGCACCGACGCGATGAAGTCTTCGTCGGTATCGGCGGTGCGCCAAATCCTCAGTGTGGAACGCTCCGCGCGGCCGATCGTATCGACGACGAACTGCGCGAGCAGGCTCGCCGTTTCGTGGTAGCTGCGCACCCGGTTCGGGAAATCCGCGGAGAGAGTCCCTGGCACGGCCGCGGCTTTTTTGTCGACCTGGCACTCGAGCAATGGGCGCCGACTGCGCAAGACGGAATCGAGCTCCGCGCCGTGCAGGACGTGGTACATGCTCGTATCCGCCGCCGGACGCGCCGCCCCGACCGGGTACTCGTGCTCGTCCACCGCGTCCACGTTCGCCAGCGTGATCGGGGCGCTCACGTGCACGTCTGCAATGCGGACACGGTAGCGCCCCGGCGCAGGCGCCATCATCGTGAACACGCCGTCGGACGCGGTCTCGGTCGTTGCATACACCGGATCGCGCGCCGAGTCCGTGTCGGGGACGAGCCGCACCGTTAGGCGCGCGAGCGGTCGGCGCGACGCGCTGTCGACGACGCGGCCGGTCACCGTCTGCGCGGCGAGCGCGGCGGGCGCCACGAGTCCCATCCACAGACCCGTGATCGCCAGGTCTGCGATCGCCGCTGCAGTGGTGGAAAGCAGGCGAGGGCGGCGCACAGGTGGGTGGGACCGAGTGGCGGGTTGCTGACGCGTGCGATCACTCCCACCCTACGCTCGGGTCCGCTATTCCGCCAGTCTACCCGGGCCGCTTACGGCGGCGTCCCCGCCGCGCTCGGGGCCGTCCGCGCCGCAGACGTGTCGCGCCCGGTCGGGCGCGATACTGCATCCACCTGGAACGTGAACGGCTGCTCGTAGAGCTGCCGCACCTTGCGCCCGTCGAGCAGCGCCGGCAGGAAGTCCGTCCGCGCGACCGCGGTCCGCACCGCCGTCGTGAATGCCGTGTCGGTGCTCGACAGCACCTTGAACGTCCGCATCTCCGGCCGGCCATTCGTATCGACGACGAACTGGACGACCACCGTCCCGCGCACCCCGCGCGCCCGCAACGCGGGCGGGTAGCGTGGCACGAAGGTGTCCGGGTTCGGCTCGGCCAGCGTGTCGACCTGGGTCCCGACGTACGTCGACTCAGGACGTGTGGCGCGGGACGTGGCGCGCGGGGTGGCACGGGTGGCCGGCGCGGTGCCGCGCTTCGGCCGTGCCTGCGCGTCGAGGGGTGTGGCGAGCGGCGCGGCGCAGCAGGCGGCGAGCGCGAGCGGAGCGGCGGATCGCCGCAGGACGTACGGCAGGAGCGAACGGAGCGTGCCCGGTCGGGGCACGACAGCAATCGGCATGAGCAGAAGCAGAGAAAGGACGAAAACGCGAACGCGCCTTCACCCTAGGCCTGCCGGGGCGGGCGCGCCAGGCACGCCGGCGGCCCGCGCCGGCGACGCGCACGAGGCATTCAGTACAGGATGCCCTCGACCGGCTGCACCGGCGCGGGCAGTTCGCGCTCCCCGAGCATCTGGCGAAGGTTGATCTCGACGGTGCGGCAGAGCGCGCTCATCGGCGTGTCGTTCGCCTCGCCCTCGAACGGCGTTTCGACCGCCCGCCCGATCGCGTCGAGCCCGAGGAACAGGAGCGCGATCACCGCCGTGACGAGCGGTGTGACGAGTCCGAGGTCGTCGACCATGCCGAGCGGGAGGATGAGGAGGTACAGCCGCACCATCACGTTCGGCAGCCAGTCGTAGGGGCGCGGGATGGGCGTGTTCTTGATGCGCTCGCACCCGCCGAGCAGGTTGGTGAGCTCGGTGAGCGTACCGTCGAGCGCGACGAGGCGGAAGACGTCGTCGGTGCGGCGGCCGTCGAGCACGCGGCGCAGCCGGGTGGCGATCCACGCGAGCACCGCGGCCGGCACGTTCTGCTCGCCGCGCAGCGCCTCGACTACCGTCGGCGCAAAGAAGGGGGCGATCGCGGGGAGCGGGTCCTCGCGCCGCAGGTGGCAGCGGAGCGCGTTGACGAACCCGATCTGTGCGTAGACGAGCTCGCGCGCCTCGGCGCTCGCCTCCGGTGGCGTTCCGTCGCCGGACCGTCCGTCCGACGCGACGCCGTCCCGCGGGGAACGCGCGCTGCCCGCCGGGGCCGCCCCGTCCGGGGCCGCCCCGTCTGGGGCCGCCCCGTCGAGGTCGCGGACCGCGCCGTCGAACCCGTCCGCGCTCCGCCGGGCGGCCCCCGATGCGGCGGCCCCGGACGGCGCGGCCCCGGCCAGCGCGGTGTCGAGGAGCGGCGAGGCGACGATCGCGGCGGCCGCGGCGCGGCGCTCGCCGTCGGCCGCCTCCACCGGCGGGAGCGCGGCGGGCAGGAAGGTGAGCACCTGCCGCGCGAACGTGCGCGACTGGTTCACGACGCCGCCCCACAGCGTGCGCGCCTCCCACCAGCGCTCGTAGCCCGAATTATTCCGGAATCCGAGCAAAATGCCGAGCGTGGCGGCGATGAGCGAGACCGGCAGGGCCGGCACGTCGAGCCGGCGCCAGCCCGCGACGTGGGCCGCGCTGACGACGGCCGCGATGGCCGTGTAGAAGAGGACCGGGCGGCCGACGGTCGCGAAGACGCGGCGCGGCGAGAAGGAGCGGCGGACGATCACGCGGCGGTGCGGGTGCAGGAGGTACGCCACACGCCGCCCGGGTCGATCGCGCGACGCGGCCCCGCGGGTGTACGTTCGGCCTCCGTACGTTCCGCTCCCCCGAACGTCGGATGCCGGCCCGCGTCGGACCGCCGTACGTTCCGGGCGATGCCTCCTCCTCGCTCGAACGGCCGACCCAGCAACCGCATCAACGGCCCGGTCACGCCGGGCCGGCCGCCGCGCGACGACACCGCGCCCGCACCCACCTGGCGCGAGCGCTTCCGCGCGCTCCGCCACGTCCCCGCGCTCCTCCGCCTGGTCTGGAGCACGCACCGCGGCTACGCGGTCGGCGTCGCGGTCCTCCGGCTCCTGCGCGCCGGCTTCCCGGTGCTCACGCTGTGGGTGGGCAAGCTCATCATCGACGCGGTCGTCGCGGGCGCGCGCGCGGCCGGCCCCGCGCGCGACGCGGCCGTCGCCCGCCTCTGGCACCTCGTCGCGCTCGAAGTCGCGCTCGTCGTCGCCGGCGACCTGCTCGCGCGCGCCTCGTCGCTCCTCGAGTCGCTGCTCGCCGACCGGTTCAGCAACCGCACGAGCGTGCGCCTCATGGAGCACGCCGCGACGCTGGACCTCGCGCAGTTCGAGGACCCGACGTTCTACGACCAGCTCGAGCGCGCGCGGCGCCAGACGGCGGGACGCATCGGGCTCTTCACGCAGCTGTTAGGCATGGCGCAGGACTCGCTCACCCTCGCCTCGCTCGTCGCGACGATGGCGGCGTTCGACTGGCGCCTGCTCGTCCTCCTCGTCGGCGCGATCCTCCCCTCCTTCCTCGGCGAGACGCACTTCGCCGGGCTCGGCTACTCGCTCCTCTTCCGCTGGACGCCGGAGCGCCGCCAGCTCGACTACCTGCGCTACGTGGGCGCGAGCGACCGCACGGCTAAGGAGGTGCAGAGCTTCGGCCTGGCGCCGTGGCTCGTCGGGCGCTACCGGGTGCTCGCCGACCGCTTCGACGCGGAGAACGCGCGCCTCGCCGTGCGCCGCGCGGGGGTGGGCGGCGCGCTCGGCCTCGTGAGCACGGCCGGCTACTACGCGGCCTACGCGCTCATCCTCGCCCGCGCCGTGGCGGGGGCGATTTCGTTAGGCACGTTGACGTTCCTCGCCGGCGCCTTCGCCCGCGGGCGCGACCTGCTGCAGCGGCTGCTGGGCAGCGCGAGCGACGTGGCCGAGCAGGCGCTGTACCTGGGCGACCTGTTCGATTTCTTCGCGATGCAGCCGACGATCGCCTCGAAGCCGGGCGCGCGGCCCGTGCCGACCCCGGTCCGCGAAGGCTTCGTGTTCGAGGACGTGGGCTTCCGCTACCCGGGGAGCGAGCGCTGGGCGGTGCGGGGCGTCGACCTCGCGATCCGCGCGGGCGAACGCGTCGCGCTCGTCGGCGAGAACGGCGCGGGCAAGACGACGCTCACCAAGCTCCTCGCCCGCCTCTACGAGCCCACCGAGGGCCGCATCCTGCTCGACGGCGTCGACCTGCGCGACTACGACCTCGCCTCGCTCCGCGCCACGGTGGGCGTGATCTTCCAGGACTTCGTGCGCTACGACTTCGCCTTCGACGAGAACGTCGGGGTGGGCGAGGTCGCGGTGCTCGAGGCGGGGCGCGACGCGGCCGACGGGGCCACGCCGGCCCCGATCGTCGCGGCCGCCGAGCGCTCGCTCGCGGCCTCGCTGCTGCCAAAGCTGCCGGCCGGCTACCGCCAGATGTTAGGCCGCCGCTTCGAGGACGGGGTGGACCTGTCGGGCGGCGAGTGGCAGAAGGTGGCCCTCGCGCGCGCCTACCTGCGCGACGCGCAGGTGCTCGTCCTCGACGAGCCGACCGCGGCGCTCGACGCGCGGGCGGAGTACGAGGTGTTCGAGCGCTTCGCCGAGCTGGTCGCGGGGCGGACGGCGGTGCTCATCTCGCACCGGTTCTCGACGGTGCGGATGGCGGACCGGATCGTGGTGTTAGGCGGGGGGCGGGTGGTCGAGGAGGGCTCGCACGACGTGTTGCTCGGGCGGGGGGGAGAGTATGCCGAGTTGTTCGGGTTGCAGGCGGTG
>JAABUZ0100003512.1_pt1 | contig 23126 bp, 29 predicted proteins | sample 5562091 | NCBI WGS metagenome assembly JAABUZ01 (sample SAMN12813069, study PRJNA571459) | rock metagenome | isolation source: Antarctica rocks | place: Antarctica: Victoria Land, Linnaeus Terrace sud | collected 2015-12-21
GGCGAGCACCGCGCCATGCACGGCGAGCTCGGCGCCAAGGCGCCGAACCTCACGCTCGACGAGCTCGGCCGGAATCGCGGCGTCCGCGGCACCGCCGGCGAGCCGCGCGGCGGAGGCCTCCGCGCGGAGCGAAAGGCGCGCGCCTCGCGCGGAGCGAAAGTCGCGTCGAACTCGGTCAGCCGCGCGACGATCCGCGCCTCAAGCTCCAGCTCCGTGAGCTCGCCGGTCCGCCCGCGCTCGCGCAGTGCCGCCACCGACCGCGCGTCAAACCCATGCTCCCGCGCCGCCTCCCACCACGCGCGGTCAAGGTCCCCGGCCGTCGCCAGCTCGGCCTTGTCCGCGCGGGTGGCCATCGCGATCGCGCGCTTTCCCGGGTCGGTCGGTTGAGCTTCTTGACAACCGCGGGTAGCATCGTCAGCCGAGATGCTCGATTTCCTGTTCGGTCCGCTGCGATCGGCTCTCGGTAGCGCGGAGCGTGAGATGGCGGCACCGCTGCTGGGGCCCGAGCACGACATCGCTCTTGGAGTCGGCGCGATTCACCGGGCCACGGAGTCGATCGAGCGCCACGTCGAGGTGATCGAGGGGCTGGCGACCTCGGTGGGCCCCTTGGCCGAGTCGGTCAACCAGCTCACCGCGACGATGGCCGACCTCGTCGCGCTGCTCGCGCCGCTGGCCAAGACCGAGCACGAGGTGGAGCGCGTGGAGCACTTTCTCGGCTTCCACCGGCACCCCAAGCCTCCCGCAGAGCCGGGACCCGGCCCCGCCGGGGCCTAGCGAGCATCCGCGCGGGCGCCGCAGCGTTTGGCCGGCGGTCCGGCGGGACATCCCTTCCGCATGGAAGACTCACAGCAACACGCAGCCCCGAGAAGGACCCCAACGAGTGGACGACCAGAGAGGAGCCGATGACCGGTCCGCAGGCCTCCTACCTCCAGACCCCGTGCCGCGAGGCCGGAGAGGACTTCAACCCGCAACTGAGCAAGGCCGAGATCTCGAAGCTGATCGACGAGTTGCAGGCCCGGACCGGCCGCGGCCAGGGCTCCTGAGGAATCGGCATGGACTACACGATCAGGAACCTGCGGGAGATCGAGGACAAGGCCGCGAGCGGCGGCTTCGGCGAGCATCAGGAGTCACGCTTTCCGCGGGAGGAGCTCAAGTCTGAGACGGTCGGGCTCGCCCACCACTTCGTCCGGCCGGGCATGCGCCAGGCCTTCGCCCATCGGCACCGGGATGCGGAGGAGGTCTTCGTTGTCCTCACCGGGCACGGTCGGGTGAAGCTCGGCGAGGAGATCCGGGACATCCGCCCGCTGGACGCGATCCGGGTGGCCCCGGCGGTGGCGCGCTCCTTTGAAGCCGGGCCCGAGGGGCTCGAGCTGCTGGCCTTTGGCCCGCGGCACGCCAGCGACGGCGAGATCGTGCCAGGTGACTTCTGGTCGGAGGGAGAATCCTGAAGGACTGCTTCGGCGCAAGCTCGATATCACCGAGCTGAAGCTGGCGGGGGCCGGCTAGCGCCGGCCGCCGCCGTTGGACGCCGCCCGGTCCTTGCCCGCCGCCTCGTCCTGCTCGGCCTCCTGGTCCTCTCCCCCATCGGCCAGCTCCCGCTTCAGCACCTTCCCGGTGGGGTTGCGTGGCAGCTCGTCCAAGAATACGATCTCACGCGGGACCTTGTAGCGGGCCAGGTTCTCCTTGACGTGGTCCTTGAGCTCCTGCTCGCCCACGTCCCGGCCCGAGCGCACGACGACAAAGGCGCGCAGTCGCTGCCCGAACTTATCGTCCTCAACGCCGATCGCCGCCGCCTCCGCTACCGCAACATGCTCGGCGAGGGCATCCTCGACCTCCTTGGGAAAGACGTTCTCCCCGCCGGAGACGATCATCTCGTCGTCGCGACCCTCCACGAACAGCCTTCCGGCCTCGTCGAAGCGACCCACGTCACCGGTGGCCATCAGGCCACCGACCTGGTCCTTGCTGCCGCCGCCGGTGTAGCCCTCGAACAGCATCGCGTTGCCGACGAAGATCCGGCCGGTCTCTCCCTGGGGGACCTCGTGGCCGCGCTCGTCCAAGAGCTTGACGATCGATCCTCGCGCCGGCTTGCCGGCCGTGCCGGGGGCGGCGCGCATGTCGTGCGGAGTGGCGAGCGTCGCCGGGGAGACCTCGGTGGAGCCGTACATGTTGTAGAGGTTCTCGCCGAGCTCGTCCATCCACTGCGTGGCCAGGCCCCCGGCCAGCGCCGAGCCGCTGGCGCAGACGGCGTGCAGCGAGCCCGTGTCGTGACGGCGGCGCTCCTCCTCGGCGAGCGCGAGGATGCGCTGGAGCATCACCGGCACCACCACCAGGACCTCGCAGCGGTGCTCCTCGATATCGGCCAGGCACTGCTCGGGGTCAAAGCGCCGGCGCAGCACGAAGGTGCAGCCGAGTGCCATCCCCAGGGCGAAGTTGGAGAATCCCCAGGCGTGGAAGAGGGGCGCCCCGATCCGCACCACCTGAGCCTCGCGCAGGGGAATCCGATCCAGCAGCGCCGCCGGCGGGTCGAGCGTCGCCGGCGTGGTGGCGCGAGGCGCCCTTCGGCGTGCCGGTCGTCCCGGAGGTGAGGATCGTCACGCGTCCCGTGCGAGCGGGCGGCGAGACGGCCCCGACATCCCCCTCCCCGACGAGGTCGCTCAGCTTCGGATCCTCGGTCTCGCGGCCCTCGTGCCAGGCGACGAAGCGCAGACGGTCCGCCCCGGCCTCCCGCACCAGCTCGGTGAACTCCTCGTCGTAGATGAGCGCGACCGCGTCCTCCCGCTGGCAGACCTCGGTCAGCTGGCGCGCGGCGAAGGACGTGTTGAGCAACAGCACGTCGGCACCGACCTTGGCCACGCCCATCACGGCCTCGACGAAGCCACGTTGGTCACGGGCACATCACCCCAATCCGGTCGCCCTCCACCACGCCCGCTTCCCGAAGCGAGTGAGCTACGGCGCCCGAGCGCTCGTCCACTTCCCGGTAGCTGAGCGTCCCGAGCTCGTCGATGATCATCGGGCGGTCCGGATGGCGCACGGCGCCGACCAGCACGCCGGCCGCCGGCGAGGCACCCCAGCGGGCCCCGATCAGCGCGATGCGTGCGACGCGATCGGGTCGCATCGGCGCCACCAACCCCGAGCGGGCCAGGATCCACAGGTTCCCCGCCTCGTGCGCCAGGCGCTGCGGGAGGCCCGGGCCGCCCGGTGCCGGCCGCTCGGTGCCCTCCACTTCATGCTTGAGATTCCCAGGCTGCGCTTGACGCTGCCGCTGACCTGCGGCACGGAGAGCAGCTCCGCAAGGGTTCCCAGCAGCACTCCCGGCGCCCCGTAGGAGACCCGCATCGTCAGCTTGACCTGGCCCTCCCCGCTGTCGCGCAGCCGCAGCCGGCCCCGCTGGTCGACCCCCGTGATGCTCGTCCACACGATCTCGGCGCAGGGCTCGTACTCCACGATCTCCACGAGCCCCCCACGTCCGCCGAGCCCACCTGCACGCGCAGGTCATACCGCGCCCTACCTCCGGCTCACGCTGCGGGTCGTGGGGATCGAAGCTCGTCACCCAGTCCAGCAGGGCCGGGTAGTCGGCCGGATCCCTGGTCCGCTCCCAAACGTCCTGCCGGGAGGCGCCGATCGTGACGCTCTCCTCGATCCTCACCCGATCACCGGCAGCCGCCGCTCCTGCGACAGGGAGCTGAGGACATCCTGCATTCCGGCCATGACGTCGTGGTAGATCTGCTCCACGTCGGGCTCCTCCCCGTAGCGCTCGCCGAGGTCGATCTTCGGCATCACCTGGATGGTGATCTTCGAGGGGAGCGGCAGGTGGCCGAATACGCCGGGTACGAGGCCGAACGGCAGCGCCAGCATGATCGGCGCGGTCTTCAGCCTCATCATCTTGTCCAGCCTCATCAGCTTGGCCAGGCGCTCGCCGCGAGTCAGGAACAGGGCCGTCTCCTGGCTGCCGATGGAGACGATCGGCTGGATCGGGACGTTCATCTTCAGGGCGAGGCGGATGAATCCCTTGCGCCCGCCGAACTCGACCTGGCCGGACTCCCAGCTGGGGCGGAAGACCTCGTAGTCGCCTCCCGGGTAAACCAGCACGGCGGCGCCCGTGGAGAGCACCAGCTCCGCGTTGTGCGGATCCGCGGCCACGGTTCCGTACTTGCGCACCATCCCGGCCGCGGGGCCGGCGACGACGCCGTTGTGGGCCAGCTGGTAGAAGCGGCGCTCCACCCCGAAGTGGGTGCAGAAGGCCAGCACGAACACGAACAGGTCCGGCGCCATCATTCCGCCGGAGTGGTTGCCGACCAGGAGCACCGGGCCCTCGCGCTGGATGTGGTGCAGACCGCGCACGTCGGCGCGGAAGTAGAGGCTCGCCAGCATCCACAGGCCCGGCAGCGTCTCCCGGATGTAGTCGGTGTCCCGAGCGTCGAGGTCGGCGCGGGGCACGCCGGGGACGCGCGCCAGCACGCGGCTCGCGGCGCCGCTGGCGGCCCGCGACATCAGCTTTGGCACCGATCCGAGCAGCTCCGGAGCGGAGATCCTTCCCTCTTCACGCGTCTGCACCGCCACGAGCGGCCATCCGACCCGCGAGTAGCCCTGTGGAGCAGCCGGACCCGCTGGCGGCCGAGATCGCCTAGGATTTCCGCTACCGATGACGGTAGAGATCACGCCCGTGCGTGGGTTCATGGACCTGCGCGAGTTCATCTTCCTGCCCTACCGGCTCCACGCCGGCACGCCCTGGGTGCCGCCGCTGAAGCTTGAGCGCTACGCCTTCTTGAACCGGAGACTGAACCCGTACTTCACCCACGGCGCGGCAGAGCTGTTTCTCGCCCGGCGCGGCGGTCGCGTCGTCGGGCGGATCAGCGCCCAGATCAACGCGGCCTTCAACCGCCAGCACGAGAGCCGCTGGGGCAACTTCGGCTTCCTGGAGCTGGAGGACGACGCCGAGGTGCTTGCGGCGCTGATCCAGACGGCGGCCGAGTGGGTACGGGCCCGGGGCATGGAGCGGCTGGTGGGCCCGATGGACTTCAGCATGAACGACGAGAGCGGGATCCTGATCGAGGGCTTCGACCGCCCGCCGATGATCCGTCAGGCGTGGCATCCGCCCTACTACCAGAAGCTATTCGAAGGCGCCGGTTTGACCAAGGCGATGGACCTGCTCATGTGGGAGCTGTACTTCAGCGCCCGCTACACGGGGATGATGAAGGTGCTGCCCGAGATCGCCGAGCGGGCCAGGACCGAGCACGGCGTCCGCATCCGCAGGATGTCCCGCCGCCATCTGCGGCGAGATCTCGACGAGTTCGCCAAGGTCTACAACGCCGCCTGGGCGAAGAACTGGGATTTCGTGCCCTTCTCCAAGGCGGACCTCGACTTCGAGGCGCTGAACTTCCAGCTCATCTACGACCGCGAGTGGTTCATGGTGGCCGAGATCGAGGGCGAGACGGTGGCGGTCGCGATCACGATCCCGGACATCAACCAGGTGCTGCGCAAGATGAACGGCCGGCTGCTGCCGCTGGGCTGGTGGCAGTTCCTGCGCCGGCGGCAGATCATGGATCAGGTTCGGGTCGGGTTCCTCGGCGTGATCCCGGAGCACCAGCACACCGGGGTGGCGGCGGCGCTGTACATGGAGCAGTTCGACGTCGCCGAGCGGGGGCCCCGCAAGGGCGGCGAGATGGGCTGGATCCTGGAGACCAACAAGTCGATGAATCGCGCCATGGAGGCCATGGGCGGGCGGATCGTCAAGCGCTACCGGGTCTACGAGCAGGTCTTCGACGCCGCTGGCTGAAAACGTGCCCGGGCTCGCCCGTCTATCGCGATCCTACGGCTGCGCGGCTTGACGCTCGGCCTCGACCAGGATGCGCGGGCTGTCACTGATCACGCCGCGGCGGCGCAGGCCGGTCAGGAACGTCTCCTGGTCCTCGAAGGTACGCGTACCTCCCCTCCGCCCACTCCTGTAGGAGCGACAGCTCCTCGTGCACGTCCCGCCGCGGATGAACCACGACCCCGAACGCGAGGCTCATGCCGCCCGTCGCTCGCGCTGACGGCGGAGCTCCTGCCGGGCCAGCGAGAGCTTGTGGACCTCGTCGGGCCCGTCCGCCAAGCGCAGCGTGCGCAGCCCTGCGTACATCGCCGCCAGGGGAAAGTCGTCGGAGACGCCCCCGCCGCCGTGTACCTGGATGGCCCGGTCAACGATCCGCAGGCAGATGTTCGGCACCGCGAACTTGATCCCGGAGATCTCGATCCGCGCGTGCCGGTTGCCCACGGTGTCCATCAGCCACGCCGTCTTCATCACCAGCAGCCTCGCCATCTCCAACTCGACTCGGGACTCGGCGATCCAGTCCTGGATGTTGGCGTTCTGAGCCACCGGGCGGCCGAAGGTCTCGCGCGCGTCGGCGCGTTCGCACATCAGCTCCAGCGCCCGCTCGGCGGCGCCGATCGCGCGCATGCAGTGGTGGATGCGCCCGGGGCCGAGCCGCGCCTGGGCGATCATGAAGCCCTGCCCCTCGCCCGCGAGGATGTTCTCCGCCGGGACCCGCACGTCTGTGAACTCCAGCTCGCCGTGGCCCTCGGTGTCGTGGTAGCCGAACACCGGCAGGCTGCGCGTGACCTCGACCCCCGGGGTGTCGATCGGCACCAGCACCATCGACTGCTGCCCGTAGGTCGGGGCCTGCGGATCGGTCTTACCCATCACGATCAGGATCCGCAGGTTGGGGTGCATCGCGTTGGTCGTCCACCACTTACGGCCGTTGAGGACGTAGTCCTCGCCGTCGCGCTCGATCCGCATCTCGATGTTGGTGGCATCCGAGGAAGCGACGTCGGGCTCGGTCATGGCAAAGGCCGACCGGATCTCCCCCTCCAGCAGCGGCACCAGCCAGCGCTCCTTCTGCGCCTCCGTGCCGAATTGGTGCAGGACCTCCATGTTGCCCGTGTCCGGAGCCGAGCAGTTGCACGCCTCCGAGGCGATCTTCGTACGGCCCATGATCTCCGCCAGCGGGGCGTAGTCGCAGTTGGACAGACCGGCGCCGTGGTCCTCATCGGGCAGGAACAGGTTCCACAGCGCTCGCGATCTGGCCTGCTCCTTGAGCTCCTCGATCACCGCCGCGTGCACGTGCGGGGTCGACGCCCGGCGCACCTGCTCCACCCATACGGACTCGGCGGGTATGACGCACTCGTCCATGAAGGCCAGCAGGCGCTGCTGGAGGTCCTGGGCGCGATCTGAGAGCTCGAAGTCCATGCGTCCTCTCGGGGTCGTGGGAACGCCATTCTGCCCTGAGCGCCCCGGGCGGGGCACTCAGGAGACCGCGCGGGCCTGGCTGCGATCCTCTTCTCGCCAGCGCCGCACCGTGCCCCGCAACCTGAAGTAACCGACCACCCCTGGAAGCGTGGGCAGCCAGAACGAGATCGCCCGGTAGGCCAGAACGCCCACGACGGCCTGTCCGCCAGGGACCCCAAAAGCCGCCAGCGCCCCGATCATGCCGCCCTCCACCCCGCCGACTCCGCCGGGCAGCGGCAGCAGGCTGCCCAGCGTGCCCAGGAAGTACGCCATCACCAGCACCGCCACCGGCACCACGCTGCCGAACGCCCGGCAGCAGACGCCGAGCACGGCGATGTCAAAGCCCCAGTAGGCGACCGCACCCAGCAGACCGAAGCGCCGCTCGCGGATGAGCGCGGCGGCGGTGCGAACCCCCGCTCCCACCGTGGCCGGCGCCTGCACCAGGCGCGCCGCCAGCCGGCCCGCCCGCCCCCGCTGGCGGGCCAGCCCCTGCAGGCCGCGCTCCCAGTCACCGGGCACCAGTGCCATCGCCGCCACCACCGCGAGCACGCCGCAGCACAGCAGCGCCGGCACCACGGTGAGCAGAAACGGGGCCTCCCCGGAGAACCAGCCCTCGCGCAGGCCGAAGCCGCACACGATCAGGGCTCCGAGATAGACCGAGTACTGGACGACGTAGCTGGCCACCATCCGGCACACGATCGTCCGGCTGGACATCCCGGCGCGGCTGAGCGCCCAGGCGCTGACGGCCACCCCCCCAGCGCCGGCGGCCGCTAGCAGCCGGATCGCCGCAATGCCGGCGAGGGGGATCTGGATGCTGACGCGCCAGTCGATCCGCTGACCGCCGCGGCCGAACACGGTTCTGAACAGCACCGTGTACCCCGCGATCGAGAGCACCTCCAGCGCCGCTCCCAGCGCCAGGTACAGCGGATCTCCGTGGCGCAGCTGTCCCCACGTCTGGTGCAGGCCGGCCACTTTGGGCAGCAGCAGGTACAGCCCCGCGATCGAGACAATGATGAAGAGGCTCCCGAGGATCAGGCGCCGCGGCGTCAGCGGCGAGTCTGAGCCCTCGTCGGGGTGCTTGGCACTCATCGGCCCAGGCGGCTCGGCGATCACCGGCACGAGCTCTGGCTCCTCGGAGAGGGTAGGTGCAGCCGCATTTACGAGCCCTGTTCGCGCTCGTGCCAGCGGATGCCTTCCACAACCGTGCTCCGCACCGCGGCCGAGGTTACTCTACCGCTTCGTGGTGATCCCCAGCGCCGAACGGTAGCCCATCATCAAGGCAAGATCGGCTACCAGAGGAGAGCCTCATGGGAGACCGAATGCAGGGCTTCAAGGGCAAGGCCAAGGAAGTCAAGGGCGATGCCAAGCGCGACGCCGGTGCGGACACGGGCCGGCCGGGGACCGAGGCCCGCGGGGCCGGCGAGGAGATGAAGGGGCAAGGCGGAGAACACGATCGGCAAGGCGCGAAGCGCGGTGAAGAAGAACACGCGCTAGCGCCTGCGCCACGGGCGGCGGTGGCACGCGCGGTGCCGCCATCCCGCCGATGGCGTGCGCGGCGCGACGGTGGCAGGTCGCGACCAGCAGCTCGGTGTAGGCGCGCATGAACGGCACCGGGATCGTCACCGTCGTGCGATCGGGCAGCACCATCTCCGGGCGATCCCGAAAGCATTTGATCGCTGAGAAGATGTAGTCCCAGCGGCCGGCGTTCAGACCGTGCGGTCGATCGCGTCGCGCAGCTTGATGTGGCCCTGCACCATGTTCTGCTACGTCGGGGCGTTGGCGTCCTCGAAGTCGGCCATGAACCTGCCGGCGCCCGAATTCAGCGCGTTGATCACGAGCTTGCGGTCCGTGGGACCGGTGATCATCGCGGGCATCCTGTCATGCCCGCGGCGGCCGGTCTCGCGCCGTCCTGCGCTCCGGGCGCGCACGGTTGGGGGCCAGCCGCCCGAGCTCAAAGGCCAGCGCCCCGAGCAGGTCGAGGGCGTGGAAGGCTGCCGCTTCGCCCCGGCCGCGCCGTAGCTCTCGAATCGTGGCCCGGGCCTCGCTGCCCAGCCGGCGGCCCAGCGCCAGCGGCCGCGGTGGCGGCATCGCCCCGGGGTGGCGCCGCTCCACCCAGGCGGCGCCGGCGCCGTGGCGCGCCAGCTGCGCCAGGCGTCCTCGCAGCATGTGCCGGCCCCGGTGGGTGACCACGGCACCATGGCGAGGCTCCAGCAGCCACCCCGCCTTCTGCAGGCGCAGGCACAGGTCGGCGTCCTCCCCGGCGCGCGCACCGGCGACGAAGCCGCCGACGGAGGCAAACGCGTCGGCCCGCACCGCGCAGTTGGCCGTCTGGGCGTAGCCGAAGCCCGGGCGGGAGAGCGTCAGCTCCTGGCTCATGGGGCGGCGGGCCAGCGTGTGGCGGGCCAGGAGCCCGGTCCCCCCGCCCACATCCTCGATCCTCCCAGCGAGGATCGAGGTGCGCTCCCCAGGTGGGGGCTGGAACAGCTGCTCAACCAGCGAATGGTCCGGGGTCGTGTCGGCGTCCAGGAACACCAGCCACCGGCCTCGGGCGATGCCGGCGGCCTGGTTGCGCGCGTACGCGGGCGAGCGCAGGCCGCCGGCGCCGAGCACGAGGACCCGGCCGCGGAGCTCCCGGTGGCCGGAAGGGCGTCGGTTGTGGGCCACGATCACCTCGTCGTCGTCGCGGAGCGTCAGCCGCATCAGCACGCCCACCAGCTGCTCCAGGGACTCGGGCGGACCGGCGAAGGGCACGATCACCGACACAGGGGGGCGCGTCCGCACCGGTCCGGGTTGGCGCTCGTGATCGCGGACGCGGCTCAGATGCGAACGTGCTCGCGCAGTGCCTCGTCCTGCTCCTGGAGGCGCGCCAGCGCGTGCTGGTAGTCGTCGTAGCGGCGCACGGTGCGCATCCAGCCCCACCCGGGGCGGGTGCCAAGCTCGCGACTGCGGTCAGGATCGCCAGGACGGACGCGCTCCCGGGGTGCAACCCGGTCGCGGGCGCGAGGCCGGGGCGCCTCCGGCTCCTGCGGGCGTCGCGCTTGGATCGCCCGGTGCTCATGGATGGCGGCGCCCAGATCGCCGGTGGGCGCATCGTCGTCCAGCAGGCTCGCCTCCAGGTGGGTGCGCAGAATCAGCAGCTCCCGCTCCGTGGCCCGCCGCGCATCGCGGCCGCGCCGCGTTTCCCGGAAGGCGAACCGGTCCCAAGCCCGGGCGAAGCCGATGAAGCTGGTGCGTCCCCCGGCGCGGTGGGCGGCCAGCATCGGGCAGATGCCCTCGCCGTGCGTGTAGGCGCCGGCGACGATCTCGTTGTTGCGGATGCCCTCCAGCATCGCGACCCTGGTCGCTCGGGGCAGGCAGCCGATTGCCGTTCGCAGCTCGCCGACTGTTGCTGAAGATCGTTCTCGCATAGGGTTCACCGCCTCGCACGGGCAGCGCGGCCACCTTATCGCCGGCCGTCGCCACCCTCAAGCGATCTCCTCGGCGCGAAAGGAACCTTGCAGATGAAGCTGGGTGTGCACGTCGGATATTGGGGCCTGGGCATGGGCCCGCAGGATCAGCTCGAGGTGGTCCAGGAGGCCGAGCGTCTCGGATACGACTCCGTCTGGGCAGCCGAGGCGTACGGCTCGGATGCCGCCACCGTGCTGGCGTGGCTGGCCGCCGGCACCTCCCGGATCCGGCTGGGCTCGGCGATCTTCCAGATGCCGGCGCGCAGCGCCGCGATGACCGCGATGACCGCGGCCACGATCGACGAGCTCTCCGGCGGGCGGATGGTCCTGGGGATCGGCTCCTCCGGACCCCAGGTGGCCGAGGGTTGGCACGGCCAGCGCTTCGCCCGCCAGCTGCAGCGCACCCGCGAGTACGTCGCGGTGGTGCGGATGGCCTTGGCTCGCGAGCGGGTCGACTACCACGGCGAGACGATCGAGCTGCCGCTGCCCGACGGGCCAGGCAAGCCGCTGAAGCTGATGATCACGCCCCAGCAGGAGCGGATTTCGGTCTACCTGGCCGCGATCGGCCCCAAGAACACCGCGCTGGCGGGAGAGATCGCCGACGGCTGGATCCCTACCTTCTTCTCTCCGGAGTACGTCGCCGAGTTCCGCCGGCTGCTGCAGGAGGGGGCCGACCGCGCCGGTCGCACGCTTGCGGACTTCGACATCGCCCCCACCGTGAACGCCTACATCTCCGACGATCGCCAGATGGCGCGGAACCTGATGCGGCCCGTGCTGGCGCTGTACATCGGCGGCATGGGCTCGCGCAAGCAGAACTTCTACAACAACCTGATGCAACGCTACGGCTTCGAGCAGGCCGCGCACGAGATCCAGGACCTGTACCTGGCGGGCAAGAAGGCCGAAGCCGGCGAGGCGATCCCGGACGAGCTGATCGACATGGTCTCGCTGTGCGGTCCGCGTGATGTGGTGCGTGACCGCCTGGCCGCGTTCCGCGACGCCGGCGTGGGAACCCTGATGATCACGCCGATGGCCTTCAACGCCCACGAGCGGATCGACCAGCTGCGCGCCGTGGCTGAGCTGGCGGGTTGACGCAGGGCGCTCGCGGGGGCAGCGATAGCGCTGCCGGCGCTCCGCTGCGGATCTTCCTGGGCGCGTTCGGGGATCCCGGTCACGCGTTCCCGATGCTCGCGCTGGGGAGCCGTCTGGCGGCGCGCGGCCACGAGGTCACCTTCGAGACCTGGAAGCGCTGGCGCGAGCCCGTGCAGGCCGCGGGGATGCGCTTCCGGCCGGCGCCGGAGTACCCGGTGTTCCCGACTCGTCAACAGCCGCTGAAGCCCTACCAGGCGGTACTGCTGGCGGTGCCCCAGACTCACGCCGCGGTGCGCGAGCTGGAGCCAGACGTGGTCGTGCACGACATCCTGACAATGGCCCCCGCGCTGGCCGCCGAGCTGGAGGACGTGCCCAGGGCGACGCTCATCCCCCACGTCCACCCCACCAACGCCCCCGGCAACCCCCCATACGCATTCGGCGCCCGGACTCCACGCACCGCGGGCGGACGGCGGCTGTGGCGCGCCTTTGAGCGGCCGGTGAGGATGGGGCTGGCGCAGGGTCGCAGCGAGCTCAACGAGGCTCGAGCCAGGCTGGGGTTGGCGCCGGTCAGTCGGCTGCTGGGCGGCATCAGCGAGCGGCTGTGCCTGGTGGGCACGTTTCCCCAGCTGGAGTATCCGCGCGTATGGGCGCCCGAGGTGCGGATCGTCGGTCCGCTGCTGTGGGAGCCGCCCTACCACCACGTGGCGCCGCCGCGCGGCGAGGATCCCCTCGTGCTCGTGGCGGTCTCGACCGCGCAGGATCCCGAGCACGAGCTGCTGCGCGCCGCGCTGGCAGGGCTGGCGGGGAAGCGCGTGCGCGTGATCGCGGCCACCAACCGCAAGCCGCTGCGCCATCGCGTGAGGGTGCCCCAGAACGCCAAGCTGGTGGAGTGGATCTCCTACTCGGACACGATGCCGCACTGCGCCGCGGTGATCAGCCACGCCGGCCACGGCACGGTGGTGCGCTCGCTGGCCTGCGGCGCGCCGGTCCTGGCCGTGCCCCACTCGGGCGACATGGGCGAGAACGCCGCTCGCGTGGACTGGGCCGGGGTCGGTGTGCGGCTGCCGTGGCGGCTCCTCGGGCCCCGGACGCTGCGACTGGCGCTGCGCCGGTTGCTGGACTCACCGGAGTTGGGTTCCCGGGCGGGGGCGCTGGCGGGGTGGGCGGCGGCGAACGACGGTGCCACCCGGGCGGCGGAGCTGGTGGAGGAGCTGGCGCGGACCACGGCGAACTGACGATTCCGCGATGCGATCCAGGCTCGCGGCGGGAGTAGGCTTGGCCTATGGAGCAGCAGTCGTCAGCTCGCGGGCGCTGGGCATTCGGACTGACGATGTTGGCGCTTGGTTGGGGTATCGCGCTCTTGGTGGCCGCCTTCGTGCTCCCGGCGTACAGCTCTTCGACCGCGTCGGCCCCGTCCGGGATTAGCGTCCCCTCGGCATCGGCGACGCTGGTGCAGGTCAACGGGCTGGGGGTGCTGATGCCCGTGGGGCTGCCGGCGCTGATCGCGGCGGTTACCTGGTTCGCGCTGCATCGTTGGTGCTCCCGAGGGAGCCGCCCAAGTAGCTATCTCGCGTGGTCGCTCATTTGGTTGCTGATCGCGTTCTGCCTGGTGGCGATTGCTTCCATCGGCATGTTCGTTGTCCCGGTAGCTGCACTCCTGGCGGGCGCCGCTTGGCTCACGCCATCGGGTGCTCAGCCCGGTCGCGCGGTCAACCGGGCATAGTCGGTCCTCGGACTCTCGACGCTTCACTCCTGACTGCGATGCTCGCGCACGTACTCGATCACCTGAGGCTCGTCGCTGCGCGTCAGCTCGACCGGCTCCCCGAAGCACGTGCATAGCTGCAGGACCACGAACTCGTCGTCCACCCCCAGCGCTCGCCAAGTGGCGCCGTGGTCCTCCCAGCGGCGCAGGTCGGCGAGCGTGAGGCTCTCGTTCAAGCTGCCGTGGGCTGTGCGGCTGGGGGCTCCTGGGCCCAGTCGACGATCTGCTGTGAGCCCTGCACCACCTGCTCGTCGTCGGTGACCAGCGCCGGGACCCAGTGGTTGCCCGTCAGCCGCTTGACCTCCCGCCGCCCGGGAGTGAAGTTCACGAAGTCCGGCAGCAGCCCCAAGCCGTACGCACGGACGACCTCCGGGTCGTGGCCGGCATCGATCAGCGCTTCATGGGCCCTCCCGCAGGGATGACCTCCCTTACGCGGGGCGGGCTTCCAGGTTCCGTAGCAGACGTATAGCTTCATCATGACCTCAGTAGCGTCGGTGCGTAGAGAGCTCCGGGGGTGGGACTCGAACCCACAACATTCGCCTTAACAGGGCGCTACTCTGCCATTGAGTTACCCCGGATTATGGGATATCGATGTACTCAGTTGAAATCAACTGAGTACCTTCTGCCGATGTTATCGGCAACTCCGCGACGCCGCCCTCGACTTCCGCGTGGCAATGGGAGCACAAGAGGATGCACTTCTGCGCCTCTGAGCGGAGCGTCGCGATAGCCAGTGCCGCTCCTCTACGGCTTAACCCCAAGCGCTTCTGCTTACCTCCGATGGCCTCTTACCCAGAACGTATGTTCGCAGTCAAGCCAGACGGAAAGCTGCCGCCTACAGCGCCCGCTCCATCCGCCCCACCACCGCGTGCATTTGCGCCAGCACCGCCTCGCGCTGATGGGCCAGCTCGGACACGCCCGCGCCGCCCTGTCCGCGAGCCCGCGCGATCGCGCGATCCAGGCGCGCCCGCTCCAGCACCAGCCGGGCGTGCTCCAGACGCTCCTCGCTCGGCGCGGTCCCCCGACCGGCCAAGGCCACCAGCTCGGCCACGGTCCGGGCCAGCTCGGCATCCTCAGCCGGCAGCTCCCCGAGCGGCGCCTCGAGCCGGGGGGCGATGTGGCGTGCGGCGCGGCGAAGCACGTCGCTGGTCAGCAGCTCGTCGGGATCGACCGCAGCCAGCGTCGCGGCTCCGCCGGCGGGGAGGGCCAAGCACAGAGCCAGGAAGATCCGCTCGTTGCGCCGGCCCTCGTCGCGGCGAACGGCTGGGGCCCCAGCCCCGGGGCGGTTCTCGAAAGCCGTGGAGCCGCTGCCCTGCGCGTCGCGGGCGGAAGGGAGGGTCGGGGCTCCCGGGGCGTTCCCGTCGCCCGCCTCCAGCAGCATCGCCAGCCGCGTCTCGGTCAGCTCCAGGCTCGCCGCCACCCTGTGGGTCAGCTCGTCGCGCAGCACGCTCAGCGGCACCTCGGCCAGCACCGGTCTGAGCTCGCCGAGCGCGCGATCCTTGCCCTCGGCGCTGCCCAGCTCGGCGCGCTCCAGGATCCGCTCCACGTGGAAGACCACGAACGGCACCGATCCCTCCACCAGCGCGCGCAGCGACTCCGCTCCCTCCCGCTCGACGAGCTCGGCCGGATCCGCCCCCTCGGGCAGCGGCACCACCCGCAGCTCCAGCTTGCTGCCCGTGGCCAGCCTCGCCGCCCTCAGCATTGCCTCCTGGCCCGCCCGGTCGGCGTCCAGGCAGAGCACGAGCGTCCCCACGACGCGCTCCAGCTCGCGCACCTGCTCGGCGGTCAGGGCGGTGCCCATGATCCCCACGCTGCTCCGCATGCCGGCCTGGTGCAGTGCCAGCACGTCCGTGTAGCCCTCCACCAGGATCATCCGCCCCGCGCGGGCGGCGGGGGCGCGGGCGAGATCGATCCCGAAGAGCTGGGCCCGCTTGTGGTACAGCTCGCTGTCGGAGGTGTTCAGGTACTTAGGGCGCTGGTGCTCCCCCATCGCCCGGGCGCCGAAGCCGCGCACTCGCCCCCGGGCGTCCGCGGCCGGGAACATCACCCGTTCGCGAAAGCGGTCGAAGACCTGGCCGGGGCGCCGCTTGGAGCGTTGCACGAGCCCCGCCGCCAGCAATTCCTCGTCGCTGAAGCCCGCGCTGCGCGACGCGGTGAGGATGCGGTCCCAGCCGCTGGGAGCAAAGCCGACCCTGAACTCGCGCAGGGTCTCCTCGGTCAGGCCTCGACCCAGCAGGTATCCGCGGGCAGGCTGTGCCTCACGCGCCTCCCAGAGATACCGCGCGTAGTAGGCCGCGGCCCGGCCCAGCAGGGCGAAGAGCCGCTCGTGCCGGGCTCGCCGGGAGGCCACGGCCGGATCCTCGTCCTCGGTCTCCAGCGTGACCCTGAAGCGATCCGCCAGCGACTCCATGGCGCCCTTGAAGTCAAGCCCCTCGGTCTCCATGACGAAGTTGAAGGGGTCCCCGGAGGCCTGGCATCCGAAGCAGTGGTAGTGCTTCTCGTCGGGGCGGACGTGGAAGGAGCCGCTGCGCTCGTCGTGGAAGGGGCACAGGCCGAAGTAGCTGTTGACCCCGGCACGCCGCAGCTCCGTGCGGGCCCCGACGAGCGCGAGCATGTCGACCGCGGCCAGCACGCGGTCACGGGAGTCAGCCGTGTAGCGGGTCACGGGGCGAACGCGACGGGCACGCTGATCGTTTCGAACGCGCGCATGCAGAAGCGGTCGGTCATGCCGGCCAGGTAGTCGGTTACCTGCCAGGCGAGCTCTCCTTCAGGAGCCGAGGAGGGGATCTCCTGCGGATGCGCGCACAGATGGTCGAAAAGGGTGCGCAGCACGAACTCGATCTTCTGCGCCTCCCGCTGCACAGCCGGTCCCAGGTAGACGTGGTCGAACATGTACCGGCGGAGCTCCGACATCGCCTCACCGACGGGAGCGCCCTGGACGATCTCCCCCGCTCGCTCGGAGGATTCGACGAGATCGTGAACGAGCGTGTCGATCCGCCGCGGCCCGGTGTCTCCCAGGATCTCGATCGGCCCCTGGGGGAGGTCCCCCCCGCGCAGGACGCCGGCGCGCCGGGCGTCGTCGATGTCGTGGTTGATGTAGGCGATCCGGTCGACCAGGCGCACGATCCCGCCCTCCAGCGTGTGCGGCGCCTGAGCGCGGCCGGAGTGGCCCAGGATCCCGTCGCGCACCGGCTCGGTCAAGTTCAGCCCCTGGCCGTCGCGCTCCAGCGTCTCGACCACTCGCAGCGAGTGCTCGTGGTGGCGGAACGCGCGACCGAAGCGCTCCTCCAGGCAGCGGTGCAGCACGTCCTCGCCGATGTGCCCGAACGGCGGGTGCCCCAGGTCGTGGCCGAGCCCGATCGCCTCCACGAGGTCCTCGTTGAGCCGCAGTGCCCGCGCCACCGTCCGGGAGACCTGGGTGACCTCCAGCGTGTGGGTCAGCCGCGTGCGGTAGTGGTCCCCCAGCGGCGAGACGAACACCTGCGTCTTGTGCTTGAGCCGGCGGAAGGCCTTGGAGTGCACGATCCGGTCACGATCGCGCTGAAACGGCGTCCGCAGGCCGCAGTCAGACTCCGCGTGCCGGCGCTGCGCCGGGTAGGAACGTGTGGCCAGCGGCGCGAGCTCCCGCTCCTCACGATCGGCGATGCGCGCCGCAAAGGCGGCGGCGACCGGGCCATCTGGATGCTCGCGGGATGCAGCCGGCGCGGTGTCGCTCACAGGTCGATTCTCGCACCGCGGCGTGTCGTTGCCCGGATCGGGAGAGGTGCCCGCCCCGGATCAGGCCGCGCGCATCAATGGGCGCAGCCGCACGTGCGCGTGATGCTCGGCGGTCTCGGTGATGGCCCGCTCCGCCTGTCGCAAGGCCCGCTCAGAGGCCTGCGGGGCCCGCGCCAGGGGCTGCCCGAGCGCTCCGACCAGAAAGGCATAGGACTCCTCTCCGAGCGGAAACGCCGCGGCCTCGCAGGAGCTGCACACGACCCCGCCCGCCGCGGCCGAGAAGCCCCGCAGGTGCTCGGGCTCGCCGCAGGCGGCGCAGGCAGCCAGCTGGGGCACGATCCCGGCGGCCAGCAGCAGCTTCAGCCGGAACGCCAACCCGTTCCCCGGACGCGCATGGGTGGCGTCGGCAGTGAGCAGCGCCAGCTCGTTGACCAGCAGGCCGAACACCTCCGGATGCGGGTCAGGGGTCTCGAACAGCCGCGCGACTGCGTCGCAGGCGCGGGCGGCGCCGTCAAGGGTGGCGGCGTGCTCACGGAGGGCGGCGTGGGTGGTGAGGGTGTCGGCCCCGGTCACCGTCAGCAGCTCGCTGCGACCCTCGTGGAGCATCATCTGGACGTGGAAGAACGGCTCCAGCCGCGCACCGAACCGGCTGCGCGACCGGCGCACGCCCTTGGCGATCGCGCTCACCCGGCCACGGTCGGGCGTGTATAGATGGAGGATCCGATCGGCCTCGCCGTAGCGCATCGAGCGCAGCACGACGGCCTCGGTCTTCAGCGTCCGTGACATCGCCCAGGGGTTGCTATACTTTCTGAAGCTATAAGTGAGATAACGATCTACACCACCGACACCTGCTCGCGCTGCGTGACCGCAAAGGCGCTGCTCACCCGGCGAGGCGCCAGCTACCAGGAGATCAATCTGGCAAAGGACCCGGACGGTCGTGCGGAGCTGGCTCGGCAGACCGGCATGGTCACCTTCCCGCAGATCATCATCGGCGGGGAACCGGTCGGCGGCCTCGACGAGCTGGTCGCGGCGGACCGCAGCGGCCGCCTCAAGGAGTTGCTGACCGCCTGAGGGCCTGAGCGGGACGGCGGGTGCGCGGCCTGGGCTGGCAGCGCTCGCACACGTACGTGCCGCGGCCGCCGACGAGGATCTTGCGCACCGGCCGGGCGCAGTTCACGCACGGCCGGCCCACCCGGAGGTGGATCAGGAACCGGTCCTGGAAGGACCCGCGAGCTCCGTCGACGTGGCGGAAGTCATCGATGCTCGCCCCTTTTGCATCGATGCCCGCCGCCAGCGCCTCCTCGATCGCCGCCCGCAGTCGCTCCCACTGCCCCGCGCTCAACGCTCCGGCGGGGCGCAGCGGATGCACCCCGGCTCGGAACAGGGCCTCGTCGGCATAGATGTTGCCCACGCCGGCGATCCGGCGCTGATCGAGCAGGAAGGCCTTGATCGGCGCAAGCCTCCCGTGGGCGGCCCGGCGCAGGTACTCGGTGGTGAAGCTGGGCGTGAACGGCTCCACCCCAATGCGCGCGCCCAGGTAGGCGTCCCTGGCCGCGGCGCTCGGGAGCAGGTGCCCGGTGCCGAAGCGGCGCGGATCGACGTAGATCACGCGATCGCCGCCGTCGAGCTCGAAGCGCACGCGCGTGTGCTGGGGCTCGGGCGCCGGGTCGAGCAGCAGCGCGCCGGTCATTCGCAGGTGGATGAGGAGGTGGCGCTGGCCGGAGAGCTCCCAGATCAGGTACTTGCCCGCCCGGGAGACCTCCTGCACCTCCGCGCCGGTGAGCTCCGCTTGCACCGGCTCTGGCGGGCCGGGGCGCGTCCAGCGCGGATCGAGGATCTGCACCGCCTCGATCCTCCTGCCGCGCAGGTGCGGGGCGAGCTGGCGGCGGATGGTCTCCACCTCAGGGAGCTCAGGCACCGGCGCCGTCCTGAGGGTCGGACACCGCCGCACTCCCCCGGGCGCTCCCGGGGAACGGCGCGCCGGGGAGCTCGGCGCGCCGGCCGGTCAGCCACATCAGCACGCTGGCGCCAACGTCGGCCATCGGTCCGTCGTGGCGACGGGATCCGTGGCCGGGAAAGCCGTTCGGGTAGGTGGGCAGCGGGCGCAGTGAGACCACCCCCATCAGCTCCCAGTGGCCAGGGTGTTGGCGCCGGCGTCGCTGTAGGCCGCGGCGTCGGAGAGCGCGCCCGCGCCGCAGGCGTCGAGCACCATTACGAATGCCCGCCTCACGCCGCCGTGGAGCTTTGCAGCCGCAGCGAGCGCTTGAGCGGCGAGAACACGTCGTGATCGACGGGATGGAAGATCTCCGGCGGCGCGTAGGCGTCCAGCACCACCTCCGCGTGCCGGGTGAAGACGTGCACCGAGCGCACCCGGCGCGGCTGACCGGCGATCCGCTCCAGTGCATCGAGCTCCACGCCGGCATGGTGGTCGACCTGGATGAACTTGGCGTGGATCAGGCGCAGGCTGCGATCACGGCGCTCGGTGGCGGCGATCAAGCGCACTCGGGCCAGGGCCAGCCCCGCCATGCCCGCGGGCGGCGGCGCAGCGCGCCGGTAGCTCCACAGCGCCACGACCGCCTTGCCCGAGCTCACCGTCGCCAGCAGCGGTGCCCCCGCTCCCTCCTGGACCCAGTTGCTGGGAACCCGCAGCGAGATCCCGTAGGCCGGGTAGCGCAGTTGCACTACGGCGCCGGGTGGCGCCGGAGGCTGGAGGTTCGGCACGGGAGTGCGCGAGTTCCCGCAACCGCCCAGCACCAGGACCAGTACCAGGACCGCGCCCGGGATCGCGAGGCGGGACACGAGGGGACAGCGGAGCACGGCCGGATGATGGCAGGCCCCGAGACGGGCTCCCGGCGCTCAGGCGCCGCGGTCGATCTGCGCGCGAGGGTGCGAGTCGAAGTAGACGTCGCGCAGGCGCTCGGCGGAGAGGTGGGTATAGATCTGGGTCGTGCCGATGTCGGCGTGGCCCAGCATCTCCTGCAGCGAGCGGAGGTCGCAACCCCCGGCGAGCAGGTGGGTGGCGAAGCTGTGGCGCAGCGTGTGCGGGCTCATGCGGTGCTCCAGGCCGGCACCGCGAGCGTGACGCTGCACGATCTTGTAAAGGCCCTGCCGGGAGAGACCGCCGCCACGGAGGTTGACGAACACACGTGGCTCCTCACGCAGCCCGACCAGCCGCGGGCGCCCGTTGATCACGTATTCCCGAAGCGTCCCGATCGCCTTGCTGCCGATCGGCACCAGACGTTCTTTGGATCCCTTGCCCTGCGTACGCAGCACCCCAGCCTCCAGGTCGATGCTGCGCAGCTCCAGGTCGATCGCCTCGGTGGCTCGCAGCCCGCAGGCGTACATCGTCTCCAGTAGTGCCCGGTCGCGCAGCGCGGCCGGGCCTCGGCCGCGCGGCTGGGCCAGCAGCTGACCCACCTCGTCACGGCTGAGGACCTTTGGCAGCCGCGCCCGCGAGCGGGGTGGCCGCATCTCGGTAGTGGGGTCGTGATCCAGGATCTGCTCGCGGCGCAGGTGCCGGTAGAACGAGCGTAGGCAGGCGATCTTGCGCTGCAGCGTCGCGGGGGCGACTGCTGCCTTGCCCTCACGCCCTACGGCCAGCTCGGAGACGAACGCCGCCAGGTCGACTGGCGCGACGCCCAGCGGGTCCAGGCCGCGCCGCACCAGGAACTGGCCGTACTGCTGCAGATCGGAGCGATAGGCCTCGAGCGTGTTGCGCGACAGACCACGCTCCAGCTCCAGGTAGGCGATGAAATCGAGCGTCAGCTCGGTCAGCCTGCGGGCGGGAGCCTCGGTGGTCGGCATAGTGCCTCTTTCGCCGCCGCGCTCTCCCGCTCCTGTTTGCCAGCGCGCGTGAACGGGGAGTTGCGCAAGCAGATATCGTCGTTCGACATGGAGGTGGGGGAATGACTGCTGCGCGACGCCGGCTGGTCTTGCCGGCACAAATCGTGGGGCTGCTGGTGGCAACGGCCGTGGCTGTGATGGCCGCGACATCGATCGCGGCAGCGGCCTCGCCACGGGCTGCGTCCGCGTCCGCCCGTCCGGCTCACCTGACCGTCGGGGTCGAGGTTCTGCGCTTCGCCGCCGCCGGACGGCAGCTGAACGCGACGGGCCTGGTCACGGCCACCCTCATCGACAATTCCGGTCACGTACGCACGATCCGCAGCCGGGTGGCCCTGACCGCCGCCGCCGCCGGCGGTGGATGTCGCGTGCTCCACCTGTTCCTCAACCAGCTGAACCTCCAGCTGCTGGGACTGAACGCGCACCTCGACAAGGTCCAGCTCGACGTCACCGGGAATCCGCGGGGTGGGGTGCTCGGGTCCCTGTTCTGCCGGCTGGCCCGGGCCAAGGTGGCCTCGGGCCGGGCGGCCGCCGCTCGGGCGCTGACCGCGAGCGTGCGGCGTAACGACGGTCAGGCCCTGCGCTTCACCGCCTAGCTGAACCCCGCGGTGGCCTCCGCCGCGGCCGCCGGCACCACCTGTCCGGTGCTCGACCTGATCGTCGGCCCGCTGAACCTCCAGCTCCTGGGACTGGTGGTGGACCTCAACAAGGTCCACCTCACGATCACCGCCACGCGCGGGGCGGGCACGCTCGGAGACACGTTCTGCCGGCTGGCGGACAACTCGACCACGGCTTGACATCACGGGTAACCACTAGCGCCTCCACGAGCAGCCTGGGAGCGGACGCGAACGAGATGCCGCTCGGCTCGCGCTCGCCGGCCGTCCCGCTCTCAGACCGCAGGACGCTGCGTGGCAGATCTCGCCGCTGCCGCCGCCTCAGGATCTCCGCTGGAGCGCTAGCGCGTGACCTGGAGAAGGCCGCCGATGCCGTGACCCTCATCGGGTTCGCTGAAGGCCTTCTTGCGCGCGAGGTCGCACTCGGCTGCCGCCAGCGAGGAGTAGTCGGTCGCGAACGTGCGGTGCTGCAGAACACGGAGCACCGCGATGTAGCTCGACACGTTCAGGTCGTTGGTCATCCCGCGCAGGGCAGCCAGATAGTCGCCGCGGTCCCGCGTCGCGACCACGATGCGCTGCTGGCTAGCGGCACTCAGTTCAGAGTTCATCAAGAGTCGCGCCGTCCGCCCGTTGCCGTCGGCGAACGGATGGACCTCCGCGACTAGGAACATCGAGAACGTTGCCCGCGCGAACCCGGGCGGCAGCGAGTCGTAGAAGCGATACGCCTCGCGGAGCGTCCCTTCGACGAGGCGCCACGAGACGAACTCGCGCCCGCCGACCTGGTTGTTGCGCTGCTTCCATTGGCCAGGACCAACGTTGGGACGTTCAGCCAGCATCGCGCCGTGCTGAGACAAGAGGATGCGGACAAGGTCGTCGGCGTTGACGGGGATGCGCGCGCGTTCGTAGGCTTCGGAAACGAGGCGGTACGTGCCGAGGATGTCGTGCGCATCCTGAGGGCGCTGCTGCGGCATCGCGCCGCGGAACACAATGTCCTCAGCTTCCTGCAGCGTGAACTCGGTGCCCTCGATGTAGTTAGAGAAGTACGACTCAAAGAACGCGAAGGTCGACACATCGTGGCCAGGGTTCTCCGCGATTGCGGGCAGGCCGACCGCGAGCAGCCGCGTGGCCAGATGCTCGAAGCGCTCGATACGGACAGGGTCATACGGCACGCCGCTCGCCACGGCTTTGGCACGGGCAGACGAGAGCGTCACGTCCCCGGTGCCCAGTAGCGTGCCGATGAGCCCGTCGAGGACGGCGAAATCTTCCATGAGCCCGAGCCGCGTCGCCATTCGGCGGGCCTCGTCACGCAATCGGTTCAGGCTGGCCGGGTCGTTGCGGCCGTAGCGCTCCAACGCGTCTTCGAGCTCCTCGTGGTTGAGCGTGCGCCGCGCCGCGCC